>Ga0115566_10003032_pt1 | contig 13688 bp, 9 predicted proteins | sample COGITO_mtgs_1204_3_FD_87173 | JGI IMG/M metagenome (GOLD analysis project Ga0115566, IMG submission 87173) | Pelagic marine microbial communities from North Sea - COGITO_mtgs_120405 | ecosystem: Environmental > Aquatic > Marine > Epipelagic | place: Germany:Helgoland, sampling site Kabeltonne...
AATTAAGGTTAATACAGCCTTCCCGCCTCCTGGTTTTCCAGCAAGAATCCGCCCCAGTGTAAACCTCAGGGATCGGACGGATGCAGATTGGCGTACCCATGGAAATTAAGCCCCAAGAATGCCGCGTTGGAATGACGCCCGCCGGCGTACGGGAGCTCGTTGCGGCGGGCAACACTGTCCACGTGCAAACCCAGTGCGGCGCTCGCATTGGCCTGACGGATACCATGTACCGCGATGCAGGCGCCCAAGTGATCGAGACAGCGGAAGCACTATTTGCCAATTGCGACATGATCGTCAAAGTCAAGGAGCCACAAGCACGCGAGTGTCATCTTCTGCGTGCCGATCAGACCCTTTTCACCTATCTCCACCTCGCTGCCGACCCCCAACAAGCCGAGTTATTGATGGCATCAGGGGCCAATTGTATTGCCTACGAAACCATTACATCGCCGGAAGGTGGCTTGCCGCTTCTCGCACCCATGAGCGTCGTAGCAGGACGGCTATCCGTTCAGGCGGGTGCGCACCACATGGAGATTCATCAAGGCGGTAATGGGACTTTACTGGGAGGGGTTCCCGGTGTGCCCGCTGCGCAGGTGCTGGTCCTCGGGGGCGGAGTCGTGGGCACCAATGCGATCCGCATGGCACTTGGCATGGGCGCGGATGTCACGGTGATCGATCGATCGGTCAAACGCCTCACAGAACTGGATGAGCAATACGGCGGGCGACTGCGCACCGTCTATTCCACCACAGACGCCATCGAGCAGTGCGCCCGTCATGCTGATCTCATCATCGGTGCCGTACTCATTCCAGGTGCGTCAGCGCCTAAACTCATCACGCGCCCGCTATTACAAAAATTGAAACCGGGAGCCGTGATGGTGGATGTCGCCATCGATCAAGGCGGTTGCTTTGAAACATCAACGCCCACTACTCATGCCGATCCCACCTATGTCATCGACCAGATCGTGCATTACTGCGTTGCCAATATGCCAGGCGCCGTCGCGCGCACCGCCACGATGGCGTTAACCAACGCCACACTTCCGTATATCCAGCGCCTCGCTCAGGGCAATCTCGACACGCTACTTCGAGATGATCCCCACTTTGCTAATGGCCTGAATATCCGTGCTGGAAAAATTACGCACCCGGCGGTTGCAGAAGCACTTGCAAAAGTGGCGACTCAGCAGTCGGCAACATCACTTTCTGACTCATCGCACACGATGGGTCACGCAGCATAGTCAAACTCATCGCCGGGCATAAACCCCTTCTTGCACCTCTGTAAAGGGTACTCGCTAGTGGCGCTCGGTTGCTTGAGCTGTCGCCACCCCTTACCATCTCAATGCTAACCCTAGACGTTTTTTGGCAATGAACGATTACCGCTCGACAACCCTTCAGCATACTCAGGCAGCGGACTCTCCCGAGCCCCTGTTTAGCCGCTTCAGCGACCTCTTTAGAGCAGGCTTCAGCATCGATTGGGGCATTGGCTCTTTTCTGGTTATCAGCCATTGCTTGGTATTGGTACTGACGCCGCTTGCGTATTTTTATGCGCCGGCGGGGCTCTGGAAAGTCATGTTGGCGTGGACGTTAGTCCACGCCTTCATCGCCGCCATCACAACGACCGCTTACAGCCACCGACTCATCGCCCACCGCGCAGCCAAGGATATCCGCCTGCCAACCCATATCGTGTTTCTAGGGCTACAACTGTTTGCCTTGCAAGGAAGCGTAAGGCGGTGGTCGGCACAGCATGTCATTCATCACTCGGTAGATCGGACAGGGCAGCATCACCTCGACCCCTACTCGACCACTTGGTTTGACACTGGCTGGCGCAACTTTTTATGGTCCCACATGCTGACCTATTTATTTAACCACCCGCCCTCTCGCGAATTTGATGCCGCCCTGAACGCCAAAATGCATCCGGCCATCATCTGGCAAGACAAGCATTATTTGCCGCTACTGATTCTCGCCAACTTTGCACTGCCCATTGCCTTAGGTATCGCCCTTGCAGGGTGGCTGGGCGGCTTTTGTCTGCTCGTCGCAAGCAGTGCGGGCTATGTCTTAGCTCACCACAACACCTGGACAGTCAATAGCGTGACGCACCTGTGGGGGTTTAAAAAAGGCTTAATCAGTTCGGCAAAAAATAACTATATCTGGCTGGGTCCGCTGGGAGAGGGAAATCACCACGCCGATCATCACGACCATCCGAGGGATTTCCGTAACGGCTTTGGCTGGAGTGGCTGGCTACTAGACCCAACACGCTACCTCATTTTATCGCTCAACACGCTGGGGCTCGTCAACGGACTCAATCGGGCAAGCCGATGGCAAGAAGCGCGCATTATCACGCGCCGTAAAGTGCGCGACACGCGGGCAAGATCGCAATCAGCGGTGTGGCAGCGCTGGGAAGATAAGCTAGCGCTGTTGGGGGAGGAGTGGCTTGCTGCCGCCCAAACATGGGATCACTTTAAGCTCGAGAAGAACAAACTCACACAGCAAATACGTCAAGCGGGTGCCGATACGATGGCCGCTGCGCGCGAACGGATGGGACTCACCCACGAGGAGCTCGTGCGGGATTTGCAGGCTCGAAGAGAGGCCGTTCGCGCCGAGATGCAAGATGCCCGCAAACGGCTTAAAGCGAGACGCGAAGCCTTCTTTACCGCGCTGTCGGAACTCAAGCAGGCCAATATGGCGGTTGCTTAAGCCACAAACCCGAGCATTGAGTGAGCGCCCTTTGAGATAACTTCTGCACGACGGAATGGGTAATGACAGGGGGTTGGGTACCAAGACGTCTGCCGTTATGAAACACATCGCTAAGGCAACCAAAAAGGCAGACGAAACGCACCCGCCTTACTGTCATCAAATTGCATACCCGCAGAGTTCACCCTGCGGCCGGCACCTTTATCGCTGACTCAGTAAGGCCCGTTCGAGCCAATTGGAGAAGGGGAAAGCATTCTGAGCAAGGAGCGGCCGGTAGACTGGCGCGAGTCGGATCACCTCGGGCTGACCGCAAAGTGAAGACGCGTTTAACCCAAATAGAGTCGGTTTGAAAATGGCGCTTTACTAGCTAAAGATTTCGTATTGGTCAGTAATACGCTGTAGATCGAATACTCTTTTCCCTTCACCTACCTCACAATGGCGCGGTTATATTAGGGGTAGAGTGGGAAGATTAGGGGGGCGTGGGAGGTGCTTTTTGCCCATCTCATCAGTATTGAGTGACCCCAAAACGCGCAATCATCTACTCTACGTTCGCATTATGGTCGTTATAGGTTTATGTCATGCATCGAGTTACACCCGAAATCGAGGCGCTCTCTACAGAGATCCTCAGTTACACGATGGATCGGCTCAAAATGGATCCACCTGAGCTGGACCATCCACTGTCGCAAGCCGCACTGGAAGAGGCTGCTGGGCAGACGATTACTGAATCTGGGTTGGGCGGCGAGAACGCGCTAAGACTCTTTATCGATAAGCTCGCACCGGCCTGCATTTCCGAAGATCACCCCCGATATCTGGCCTTTGTGCCGACGGCGCCTACCGACGTCTCCACTCTCTTCGACCTGGTCGTAGGCGCATCCAATATCTGTGCCAGCAGTTGGCTTGAGGGCGCAGGAGCGATCTACGCGGAAAATCAAGCACTGCGATGGATTTCCGATATCGCCGGTTTTCCGCCTGAAGCAGGCGGCGTCTTCGTCAGCGGCGGAACTGCGGGGAACCTATCGGCATTAGTGGCTGCGCGGCATGATTGGCGGCAAAGACAACCTGATCACGCGGCGCAGCGAGGATTAATACTGTCCTCCCGAGGGGCGCACGCTTCGGTTCAACAAGCCGCCCACGTGATGGATGCTGACCTCATTCAATCTGGCGGTCATCGACTGACCGGGGACGATGTGGCGGCCACCATCGCGACGTTAAGCGATACCGACCGGGCACGACTTTTTGCCATCGCCTGCACGGCCGGTACCACCAACCTCGGTATCATCGACGACCTGGAAGGCATTGGTGCCGTCTGCAAGCAAGAAGCATTGTGGTATCACGTTGATGGCGCTTATGGTGGCGCCGCGCTCGCAGCCCCCTCGGCCAGAGCGCTGTTTAACGGCATTGAAACGGCCGACAGCTTTATTGTTGATCCTCATAAGTGGCTGTTCGCCCCTTTTGACTGCTGTGCACTCATCTACGCGGATCCCGCGAAGGCACGACGAGCACACCGACAGCACGGTGATTATCTGGAGGTCTACTATGACGGCACGTGGAACCCCAGCGACTATGCACACCACCTCTCACGACGCGCGCGCGGACTACCCTTCTGGTTTAGTCTCGCGGTGCATGGCACACAAGCCTATGCGGACGCAGTTGAGGTCACGCTGGATCGAGCCCGCGACGCAGCGACCATGATCGACGCCCACCCACACCTAGAGCTTGTGACGGAGCAGCAACTGTCGATTTGCGTATTTCGACGACTCGGCTGGACACCTGACGACTACAAAACATGGAGCGGCCAGTTATTGAAAAGCGGCGTGGGCTTAGTCACACCCACTAAACATGAAGGTGAGACGGTGCTGCGATTCTGTATCGTCAATCCTCGAACGAGTCATCAGGATCTTCAGCAGGTGCTCGAGTCCCTGTGATCCATCAAAACAGGTGCCCGACAGGCTAAGCTTTCTGCGTAACGAAGGGCGCTGCGCTCATGACAGACCCGATCGCTAGAGCCGAGAGCTACTTTACACATGTCGCTGTCGCGCTCCGATTGATGGTGCGCTGGGCAAAAGTAGTGGCGGCAGTTGATACCGTGTGCAAGAGGCTACATCATCAGCACAAGTCGCTAGACTGTTAACGACAATTTGCACTGAACGCGCGTGACTCAAAGGAATCCAATAGGCATGTCAGACTCAATCCGCTTTAAACCTTGGCTCATCGCGGCCATGACATTATCGGTTGTAATAGGGCTCATTGTCTTTACGCCCTGGTTTGTCGGCGAAGTAAGAGGGTCTGCCACCTCTTCTCGTTTTGAGGCGAGTTATCCTTTGACGTTTCCCAGCGATTTTGACTGGGGTGTGGCGGTCGCTGCTCAACATGTCGAGCATCAGCAGCCAAGCGATTGGACGGCGTTTGAACGGCGGGTTATCCAAGAAGGTAAAACGGGTACCGGTGATCAGCCCGGTCAGGCTAAACCGGGACATATTCGCAACCTCGATACCGTCTCGGCTGAGGTCCGATTGAAAAAAGTCGACTTTGATAATCGGTACGAAACTGACTTTGAAGCATTGGCGCAGTTAGGTCTCAATAGCTACCGATTCAGCCTCTCATGGGCCCGATTGTTTCCGCGCGCAGACATGACCGAACCTGATCCTGCAGGTATTAGGTTTTATCGCGAGGTCATCGCCGCCGCCAAACAAAACGGTCTTAAGCCCCATGTCTCTTTGTTCCATTTTTCAACACCCGAGTGGTTCTGGGAGGAACAAGCCGGCGAGCGAGGCTGGGAAAGACCAGACGCCCTACAGCACTGGAATCGCTATGTCACCGCGGTCTCTGAACTGCTGGGTCCTGACATCAGCCATTGGTGCACCCTGAATGAGCCAATGGTCTATGTCTTGTGGGGCTATCTAGAGGGGATCTTCCCACCGTTAGAGCAAAGGGCTAATCCCGAAGCCACTGCTCCCGTCGTGGCTCGGCTGCTCGAGGCACACGCCAGTGCCTACCAAATACTGCATCGCGATGCAGCGCAGCGTAACCAGACCATTAAGGTCGGACTCACACAACACACCCGGGCCTTCGAACCGTGGCGCAATTGGCACCTATTCGATCGTCTGTCAGCGGGCTTTATACAGCAGGCGTTTATTTGGGATGTCTTTGATGCCATCGAGAGCGGCACCTACACAATGGCGGGCAGCGACTACCAACGCACTATCGATGGCCTTGAGGGAACGCAAGACTACGTGGGCATCAACTACTACGGTCGGTTCTATGTGCAAATGGATGTCGATGCGCTCGATAAAGGACCCGTCACCCATACACGCGACCCGCGAGATACTGAAGAACTCGCCAGCGACCTGGGTTGGGCCCTCTACCCCATTGGCTTCAGTCACGTCCTAGACGAGGCGTGGACACGGTATGGCAAACCCATACAGATTCTGGAAAACGGCATCGCGGACGCTGCCAACCCCGACACCCTGAGACAAACCTTCCTAACGAGTCATCTCAGAGAGGTTTGGCAGGCCATGAATATTCGCGGTATTGATATTGACGGTTATTTTCATTGGTCCCATCTGGATAATTTTGAATGGGCAGAGGGATTTGGCCCTCGCTTTGGTCTCTATGCGGTCGACTACGACAACAACTTTGCGCGAACGCCGCGCGGGAGTGCCGACGTCTACGCTGACATTATCAGAGAAGGTCTGAGCGAGGCGCTATGGGAACAAACACGAGGACCTTTTTAACGCCCTCACGCCCCCCTAGCCTAGCTCGCCAAATGCAGGCGGAGGCGCTTCTTCACAACCCGTTTCATACTGCAGGAAGCGTTCAGCACTGGACAGATGCCAACTGGGCGCACCACAATTCACCTATGAGAACACCATGCTGTTAAAGCACACCCCATACCTCAGTCTGACCATGGCGCTGATGCTCATGACACTGGCCGGTTGCTCGACCACAGTGAAAGCGCCCTTTGAGCTGCCTGAAACTGAATGGACGCAGCCTGCGGCCGCCGACGGACTGCTTGCCCAGATTGAAGCCGATATGACAGCGCGAGCCGAGCCGCTGGCCGATCACAGTCACTATTCGGACACAGGCATTTCGGGGTTCAAGCTACTCGACAGGGGTGAAGACGCCCTCAGATGGCGACTGGCACTGATCGACTCTGCAACGCAAAGTATCGACACTCAGTACTATCTTTATCACGGCGACAGCACGGGTTTACTTTTCACCAGCCGATTGCTCGAGGCGGCTGATCGGGGGGTAAAAGTTCGTATCATTATCGATGATATGGGCACGCTTGCTGTCAGCCCTGCACAGACCAAGCTCCGCGATAGTATGGGCGCTTTAATGATCGCTCACCCCAATATCTCGCTGCGATTATTCAACAGCAGCGACAATCGCCACCTCCTGGGACGTGGCTGGAACTTTGCCACGGATTTTGAGCAACTCAACCACCGCATGCACAACAAATCGCTCACAGCGGATAATCACGCCACCATAGTGGGCGGTCGGAATATCGGTGATGAATACATAGGGCTCAACCCGCATTTTAATTTTCGAGATATCGACGTCTTGGGCGTTGGTCCGGTTGCGAGGCAGACGTCATCGGTTTTCGACGTATTCTGGAACAGCGGCTGGGTCATTACTGCTGACCCCTCAACCCAAACAAAGGCGGAGGGTATTTATGCGACTCAGCGCAGAGCGCTGGAGCGGGAGCTCAGGCAATCAGAGGCCCTGGAGCGATTTTCACTGGTGGCGCGCAGCTGGGAATCTGAGTTCACTGCGCTGACACCCCTGCTCCACTTCGGCCGTAGCGAAGTGCTAACGGATCGACCCCAGTCGGACGGCATCAGTAACGAAGTCTTTGACTGGGTGATGGAAAATTTACCCAAGGTACAAAAAGACCTCCTGGTCACTAATGCCTACCTCATTCCGGGGGCAGAGGGCGTCGCGATGCTCGACGATTTGGTGGCGGCGGGCGCTGAAGTGACGATTCACACCAACTCGCTGGCCTCACAGGATGTCCCCGCTGTGAACAGCCACTATAAACCGTGGCGAAAACCCATTCTGGCATCTGGCGCTTCGCTGTTTGAGGCGCGGCCCGATGCGGCGATCAAAACATTGAGGGTGGATACCAAGCCCATTAGCTCACGCTACATGGGACTGCACTCTAAATCGTTGGTAATGGACCGGCGCTTCGCTGTGATCGGCTCCGCCAACCTCGATCCGCGCTCGGCTTTTCTGAACTCGGAAATGATTGCCATCATAGACAGTGAAAGCCTTGCCGAGGAACTGGCAGAGGCCATCCTTCTCGACACATCCCCCGCCAACAGCTGGGAAGTGGGTCTGAACGACAAGGAACAAATCATCTGGCGCAACGATGTCGAAACCGTCAGCCGACAGCCCGCGCGAAACGGCTGGCAAAGAGTTCAAGATCTGTTCTTTATGCTATTTCCAAAGCGCCTCTATTAAGGCGTCTCTATTACTACCCCTTGGCAGCACACGACAACGATCACCGATGCCCGCAATAAATTGAATACAACTTAATTTATTTTTGTATTTTACTCAGTTTTTAGGTGGGTAGATTAAAAGCACTGTTGACTGTTTTTCGTCGCAGCGGTACGGTGCATTCGTTGCAATCTTGCGTGTTTGTTTTGCGCGCTAGCGAGAGATTGGCATCAGTCCAACCAGCCGCCCGCTGGCATGACGCACAACTACTACTAATTCAAAGGAGAGCGACTGTGTCCATCTCAAAGGAATCACTGCTTCACGCCTACCGGACGATGAAAACGATCCGAGAGTTTGAAGAGCGTGTTCACGCCGAAATCATGAATGGTCAAATTCCTGGGTTCACGCACCTCTATACAGGCCAAGAGGCCAATGCGGTGGGTGTTTGTGCCCATCTCGATGAGAGCGACACCATTATTAGCACGCACCGCGGTCATGGTCATTGTATTGCCAAGGGCGCCGATGTCTCCGGCATGATGAAAGAGCTATTTGGATCCTCTGAGGGCCTCTGCAAGGGCAAAGGTGGCTCGATGCACGTCGCGGACATCGACAAAGGTATCCTCGGTGCAAACGGCATTGTCGCCGGTGGCCCACCCATTTCTGTCGGCTCCGCATTAGCCGCCAAAATCCGCAAAAATGGCAAAGTCGCCGTATCGTTCTCTGGCGACGGTTCGGTGAATCAAGGTACCTGCTTCGAGGCCATGAATATGGCGGTTGTACTGCAGGTACCCGCCGTCTTTGTCATCGAAAATAACTATTACTCTGAGCACACGCACATTGACTACGCCGTAGGCTGTAACGACTTGAAGGCGCGCACCGAGGCGTTTGGTTTCCCTGTCTTTGTTGCCGATGGTGCGGACTTTTTTGCAGTACATGAGGCGGCGGGAAAAGCCATTGCACATGCCCGCGCAGGTAATGGTCCAGCAGGTGTGTTTGCCGAGCAAGGTCGATACCACGGCCACTTTGTGGGAGACCCACAGTCCTATCGTGGCGAAGGGGAGCTTGAGGATCTGCGAGAAAACCATGACCCGTTGAAAGTGTTTCGTCAGCACATGGCTACCTCAGGCGACCTGAGTGAAGCCGAGCTGGACGCTATCGACGCTGAGGTCATGGCTGAGATCGAACACTCTGTGGTAGATGCCAAGGCTGCGGCACGACCAACGCCTGATCAAGTCACGGCGGATGTTTATATTCAATACGGTGCCACGGCTTAAGGGGGAAATACCATGCCTGAAAAAACGATGCGCGACGCAATCAACGAAGCCCTGCATCAAGCAATGGAGCAGGATGACTCTGTCTTCGTCATTGGTGAAGACGTCGCGGGATGCAATGGCAGTGCCGGCGACGTGGGTTCCGTCGGTGGTGTCTTCGGCGTAACCAGCGGAATCTACAATCGCTGGCCAGATCGCTGTGTCGACACGCCTATTTCTGAGTCCGCTATTGTCGGTGCCGCTGCAGGCGCCGCGCTGGTCGGGATGCGTCCCGTTGCCGAAATTATGTTTGCTGATTTTATTGGCGTCTGTATGGATCAGATCGTGAATCAGATGGCTAAGTTTCGCTATATGTTTGGTGGCAAAAGCCGATGCCCTGCGGTCATTCGCTTTTCTGCCGGCGGCGGTTTTAGTGCGGCGGGGCAGCACAGTCAAGCGATGTATCAAGTGATGACCTCATTTCCGGGACTCAAGGTGGTGGTCCCCTCGAATGCCTATGATGCCAAAGGACTCCTGTTGACCGCGATTCAGGACGACGACCCTGTTCTGTTCTTCGAGCCAAAGGTGCTGTATCAAGAAACAGCAGAAGTACCGGATGAGATGTATACCATTCCATTTGGTCAAGCTAATTTTGTGCGCGAAGGTGATGACGTCACCGTTGTCGCGTTTGGACAAATGGTGCCTAAGGCAGCCGCAGCGATTGATGCCCTTGCGGCCGAGGGCATCAGCTGTGATTTGATTGATCCGCGGACCACATCGCCCCTCGATGAAGCAGCGATTCTCGAGTCGATCGGCGCTACCGGACGATTAGTGGTGGTTGACGAGGCACCGCCTCGCTGCGGTCTCACGGCTGATATTGCAGGGTTGGCCGCTGATAAGGCCTTTAGCAGTCTGAAAGGGCCCATTAAACAAGTCTGCGCGCCCCATAGCCCAACGCCCTTCTCACCTGAACTAGAGGCGGCGTATTTGCCCGATGCAGATAAAATTACGGCGGCGATTAAAGCGACCCTCGCCTAAAGACAGCGAATTGTTAGGAGTATTTTTGTGAGCGAGATTTATCCCATCGCGGTGCCCAAGTGGGGCATTGAAATGGTCGAAGGCACCATCACCACCTGGAATAAATCCGAGGGTGATACTGTCGCTAAGGGCGATGAAGTCTTCGAGATGGAGTCAGATAAAATTGTCAATGTATGGGACTCTCCGGTTGCCGGTGTATTACGCCGTGTCATCGCGGCGGCCGGTGATGCTCACCCGGTGGGTGCATTGCTGGGCGTTATTGCCGCCGCCGACGTAAGCGATGCGGACATTGATCAGTTCATTGCCGAGCATAGCGCCGCTAACGCTGGCACGGAGGCCTCGCCCACCGCAGCCGACACCGCGACGCCGCAACAAACTACACAAACCACACAAACCGGCGATGCCTATACCCGATCTTCTCCTAGTGTCCGTCGCCTTGCCGATGAGCTCGGCGTAGATTTGGGCACCGTGACAGGTACTGGGCGCAGAGGGCGCATCACCGACGAAGATGTCAAGGCCGCTACCGGCGGTGGCAGTAGTACCCCCGAAGGTGTGCAGGTGATACCGCTGAGCGCCACTCGGAAAACGATTGCACGGCGATTAACCGAAGCGAAACAGTCGATCCCACACTTTTACCTGACCGCGGAATACGCGCTCGATGGACTGCTAGCACATCGCGCCAAGCTCAACGAAACGGGCAGCGTTAAAGTCTCAGTCAATGATTTATTGGTCTGGTCGGTAGCGCAAGCACTCATGAAAGAGCCACGTGTTAATGTCAATCTCGTTGACGATAGCATTCATCAGTTTGACGCAGCCCATATCTCAGTGGCCATAGCAACCGATGAAGGACTGTATCCCGCTACCGTTCGCAATGCCGACGCACTTTCGCCAGCAGAGATCGCTGCAGCGACCGGTGCACTGGCAGAAAAGGCCAAGACCGGAAAGCTCACCAAGGACGACATCTCGGGTGGCTCTTTTACGGTGTCTAACCTAGGGATGTTCGGCATCACCCAGTTTACCGCCATTATCAACCCGCCGATGGGCGCTATTCTTGCCATGGGCAAAGCGTCGCAACAGACCGTTGTCCGCGATGGCGAAATAGGCATCGCCACGATGCTCAGCGTGACGCTTTCTTGTGATCATCGGGTGATTGATGGTGCAGTAGGGGCGCAATTCTTGGCGACATTAGATGAGGTGATTGCGGCGCTGTAAGGCGCAGCACCGCACCAGCTCAAATCGCGGTTTTCTCAGGTCTGCGAGACGCAGCATCGCACGCGGTCGTCGAGGCGGCCCCTCTTGCTCCCCGGACACGTCTTATAGTGCAACGTCTACTGTGTGACCATCGCAATGCGCGGCACAAAGATCTGCAGCAACAAGGCCGATATGAGATGCAAACACGCAATCATTAAGAAGACACTTTCATAACCCGCGCTTTGAATCATGAAGCCGGCCAATAAACCCAGTAAGCTCCCGCCGAGACTCCCCACCGCACCGAATACGCCCCACACCGTCGCGACACGGTCAGCGGGAAACAAATCCGTGGGCAAGGTAAAGAACACCGAACCCTTCACCTGAATAGCAAATAGCCCAAAGCAAATCAACGCCAGCGCTACCCTGCTCGACTCGACATAAAAGGCGGGCACCACCGCCATGGCGACGAGGACCGCACCCAGCCAGATCACCCACTTTCGGGCGCTATTAATCGACTGCCCACGCCGGACTAGCGCAGAACTCAGCGACCCACCGCTCAACGCGCCTAAGTCAGCGAACACCCAGGGTAGCCAGGCGAATAGGGCGATAGCTCGGAGGTCAAAACCTCGCACATCAATGAGGTACTGTGGCAACCAAAACAAAAAGAAGTAGAAGGGAAAATCGCTCACTATCCGGGCCACTAGGATGCCCCAGAACTGTCGGTAACCGAGCAGCTGCGTCCAGCCAACCCCGCTTTGCTGCTCAGAGCGTTGCGCCAAAATGAGGGTGCGCTCCGCCTCGTCCAGCGTGGGGTGCGATTCGGGTAAGTGATACCAGCGGCGCCAGAGAATTGCCCAGATCAATCCGAGCGAACCCGGGATAATGAAGGCCCACTGCCAACTCAGCGTTTGCATAATCCAGACGGTCAGTGGCGGCGTGATAATGGCACCCAAGCCCGCGCCCAACATGAAAATAGCCACCGCTGTGGCGCGCTCGTTCGCCGGAAACCATTGTGCGACAGCCTTACTCGCCGCCGGAAAATTGGCCGCCTCCGCAAGGCCCAGCACCACTCTCATGGTAAAGAACGACCACACACCGCGGCCCAATGCGTGCAATACCGTGGCGGCACTCCAAAAAACAACCGCCAGTTCAAATGCGCGCTTCGTACCCAATCGGTCGATCAACGGGCCAGAGATCAATTGGCCGACGCCATAGGCGAGGAGGAACCCGCTAGTGATCAGGCCGTAATCGGCGTCATTAATCCCGAACTGGTCACGCACGACGGGCGCCACAACACCAAATACCGACCGGTCGATATAGTTGATGGTCGTAATCACCGCCAGCAAGATCGCAATACGCCAACGCGTCGCCATACGCTTCCTTATTTTCTTATTGTCGCCAACGGCTCCTGCGCCGATGCCGCTGTAAGAGAAGGCCAATAGCCCGTCCACTGGGCATGGATTATGTCATCACCACACTCGCCGCCAGCACGATGAGTATCCCGCCAAATAACCGATTCAACAAGGTCGCATGGCGCTGCAGTCTCGATAAAACGGCCGTTTGTGCCAGCAGTATCGAAACCAGGGCATACCACAGCGTATCGATCCCCGCAGCGGTGCTCGCGATGAGGATCTTTTCGAAAGCCGTCGCGTCTGGCTCGATGAACTGACTGAACAGCGCCGCAAAAAAAAAGGCTATTTTCGGGTTCGACAGAGCGATTACGAAACCCTCTAGCCCCGCACTCCTTCTCGAGGAGTCAGGCGAGGAGCTAGGCACTTCCTCCACGGGGACTGCGGCGCTCGATTGACTCATCAGGACCCGAATACCGAGGTAGAGCAAAAACCCAGCGCCAGCGAGCTGAACGGCATAAAACCACGTGGGCTGCTCAGTCAGCAGCACACCCAGGCCATTAGCCATCAATAGCGCCCACAGCAAAATGCCGACGCCGTGGGCCATGGCGCACACGATGCCATCCCCCACACCACCGCGAAAGGCATGCCGAGCCACCACCGCCAGACTGGGCCCGGGAGACATTGCGCCGAGTAAGCACACGAGTGCCAAGGGTAACCACGCTGACCAAGTCATTCC
>Ga0115566_10003033_pt1 | contig 13683 bp, 11 predicted proteins | sample COGITO_mtgs_1204_3_FD_87173 | JGI IMG/M metagenome (GOLD analysis project Ga0115566, IMG submission 87173) | Pelagic marine microbial communities from North Sea - COGITO_mtgs_120405 | ecosystem: Environmental > Aquatic > Marine > Epipelagic | place: Germany:Helgoland, sampling site Kabeltonne...
CAATCGAGTCAAGACTTGCATTTCGCGTTCAGAGATTCCAAAATCTGACTTTGCCACTTCCTGCGATTTATTCTGATGTCGAAGGATATTCAATGTTTTTAACGCAATTGACGGACTCATTGGTGCACCGCCTTCCATGATATCTTGAATGGCATCGACAATTTGCCTTGGGTGTTCTTCTTTCAATAAGTAACCATTTGCACCAGCAAGAATGGCCTCCATTATTTTATTATCATCGTCAAATACAGTTAACATCAGCACTTTTATGGATGGATAATTGGCCTTTAGATTTGCCGTAGCTTCAATCCCATTCATCACAGGCATCTCTATATCCATAAGAATTACTTGAGGTTGGAGGGCCGTACATTTATTTACAAGATCGAGTCCGTTTGACGCGCTGAATATTACTTCAACCTCGGAAAAATAACCCAAGCTAGCTTTAAGGCTTTCTCTTAAATCCTGATTATCTTCTGCAATGGCAACTTTAACCTTCATTTTCATCGATTTTGTCGCTACTTCTTAGTGGCGTAATTTGGTAAAGGCGATTTAAGTTGTAGGCCAATTCGAATCGTTGTCCCAATACCTAGTTTAGAAACAATACTAAAAAACGCCTGCATTTCAGAAGCTCTATCCTTTATATTTCTCAGTCCGTTATGTTCATTCTCATCAATTGCTTGATCAGAAAATCCCACACCGTTATCCGAAATTTCAAAAACAAGTTCTGACTCGGTCGTGGAAACACTTATTTCCACCTTATCTGCTTGTGCATGTTTTTGAATGTTTTGTATGGATTCTTGCAGAATTCTCATGAGATGAAGCGCGATAGAAGGTTCCAATTCTAGATCCGTTTGCATATTTCGCGTCAATTTGAACTGCGTGTTTGAATCTTGAAATAATCCATTCGCATAAGCTGCAATTCGCTGCATCATTTCGCTTACGGGCATAGCGTCTTTTCGAATGGTCCAAACGGTATCCCTTAATTCACGCATTGCTTCGCGAGCGTACTTCCCGAGTCCCTTTATATTCCCAGCTGATTCACTATCCCGAATTCCCAACCGATCTAAATTAGAAATCAAATAGGTTATTTGCGCCCCAACATGATCATGTAAATCCATCGAAATTCGCTCCCGTTCTTTATGAATCCTGTGCTTCAATTCGAGCTCGCGCAATTGCTTTTTCATTCTCAGCTGAGAAAAATACCTCACGATAAAAATGATTAGCCCTAGCAACGCAATGGAGGACAAAACAACGAACCATGTCCTTTGCCAAAACGGAGGAATCACCTTAATCGGAATCGAGAGCTCGTTTGACGACATATTCCCATTTTGATCCGTCACCCTGACTCGGAATTTATATTGACCAGCAGGTAAATTTGAATATGTAGCCCTTCGTTCTATGGCCGAAGCGTCAATCCATCGCGAATCAAACCCTTCCATTTTGTATTCATATTCAAACGATTCGCCATGAATGAAATCGGGAACCACGAATCGAAAGCTGACCACATGATCGCCAGGATGGAGCTCTAAAAAAGTCAAATTCTCAGGACTCTCACTTAGTATTGTCCCGCTTTGACCATAGTTGATTTTGATTTCGGATAGGGTCGGAATTGCTTCGAAATTAATAGAGGCAAGATCTGTAGTGCGTAGAATTACTAATCCATCTGTTCCCGCAAACATGAATTGCCCATCCACTGTTTTGAACCCTCCACCAAGCGAAAATTCAGGAAAAGGAACGCCATCGTTTAACCCGTAGTTTCTGAACTTTTTAGTTTGGATATTGAAACAACTTAGCCCTTGATTATGTGCTAACCATAATTCATGATCAAACCGTTTCATACCCGCAATTATTCCATTGGATAATCCATTCTGAACGCCATAAAACTCGAAGGTTTTTTCCTTCAGATTAAACGCATTCAAACCTCCTCCAAAAGTTGAAAGCCACACTTTTCCTTGACCATCAGGCTCTATTCCGGTGATAAACTGAAAACTTGGCCTCTTTACTCCGCCACCGGGTTGGAAAATAAAAGGTTCAATTTTTTCCGATTGGAGATTACATATGAATAAACCCTGCGCTGCTCCGACATACAAATTATTCGAATCTGCATTTAAGGAGAGAATATATGCCATGCGGTTTCCATCCATGCCTTCGATAAAACTCCTTTCTAGTTTTCCTTTGAGGCCAACGCGATGTAGATATCCCAATGTTCCAACCCACATTGATTCTCCGATTTCTTTAAAACAGGAAATTGACTGTTGATACTGATTGTTGCCCTCTATAAAAATCTTAGTTGCCTTCGTACTAAGGTTGGGGGTTCGAAATAGGCCTTCGACAGACGTGCCGATCCAATACTGACCGTACTTATCCTTGGTAAGGGCAGTGATTCTCATTTCTCTAAATTGATTGGAAATCACTGGAAATAGATCTTGCACCTTCCCGTTTTGGATAAAATTTAAACCCGTTTCTGTTCCGACTAAGATTAATCCCGAATCGTCTTTATACACACTCCAAACTTGGTGGTTAAACAGGCCTGAATGTTCAGAGTAATGGGTAAAGTGTTCGCTTCCTTTTGGTAAATAATTAAGTCCTCCATTGGCAGTACCAATCCACATGGTTCCGGCCCGATCTTCAAACAAGGAATGCACCAATGGATAGGACAAGCTTCGCTCATCTCTTGGGTCATGGCGTAGTTTAAACCTTTCATGCGCAGAATCAATCACGTCCACCCCTTCTGTATGTCCAACCCAAATTGAACCATCTAATCGCTTCCAAACGGATTGAATGTCTCCATCAAAATCTTTTAAGTCGACAAAACCTGCCGAGCCAAGTCGACAATCGAAACGAAGGATTTTCTTCTCCGCAGCTAAGAAAACTTCGTTTTCAAATACCTCGAATTGGTGGTCATAAGTAACCTTAAATCCAACCTTAAAAATCGAAGTGTCGTGTGACTCATTTGAATAAATGATCAAATTGCTTTGATCCATAAATAGAGTGTATTCGTTACAATTGCACGCAGCCGTAATGGAATCGGACGGTAGATTAAAGGAATCCATTAACAACGTGGTCGCTTGTTGGAATGAATCCGGTAAAGCGTAAGCTTTATAGCTAAATAGGGCCATTGTTTTTCCCTTCCATTCAAAAATGGAATTTGGAATATTTTGGTAATTGTTTTCTCGAATTAAGAATTTATAGAAACGATCGCTTTTCCGTTCGTAATAGTTTAAACCGTACCGAGCTAAAATCCAAAAATCTCCAGATTGAACAGGAACCAGTCTTCGAATGAAATTATCCGAAATCGACCATTCATTTTCTTGATTAGGTCTAAAAACCGTGAATTGATATCCATCATATCTATTCAATCCATCCTGTGAGGCAAACCATAAGTAGCCCCATTCATCTTGAATAATGTGATTGATCGAGTTTTGAGACAGCCCATCAGCTGAAGTGATTTTCAAAAATCGAAATGAATCATTTTGGGCAAAGATTGTTGTGCTGGTCAACAAAAAAACGAAGCACAGCTGTAAGAAACAAGAATCCGGTGAAGGGTTAGCACATGACCAAATTAATTAAAGAGCTGAAAAACAGAAACTTCGAACTATCGAAATTTCTGTTTTAATTTGATCGCTTCAACTATTTGTTAAAGTTGTACAGTTTAATGACTACATCGAGGTAGCCATTTAACGCATCAATGACTGCGGCTTCGTACAATGCAGGTGTTGTGTTTACATTCCATGTAGTAGCGTATTCCATTTTATTATTTCTCCGATTGGCCAAAACACTAGGAATTTCCCCTTTATTCTCTTAGAGACTTTCGATGAAATTTAGATTTGAAATTACATCCTTAGTCATTCCAACCGTAAACATGTAGCCCAAATCATCATGCACGTTAATTTTAGTTCCCTGAATGTTTTTACCCGTTTCTAATGCCGCTTGACTACCAATATTTGGTGCGATTCGAACACCAGGATACATTTTTTGATCTACTGTTTCCGTCAGGTTATACGTCACCGTTGAAGATGACGATCCTGCGTATTTCACCTTGGCCTCTGCTTCAGCTAGCATTTCTGCAAAGTCAACCACTATGGTGAATTCTCCTACGGCTCCACCCAAATCTTTCGCGAGTTTTTTTCCATTTGGAACCAGCACTATGATTCGATTATAATGGGGCGATTCATCGTATGAAACGGCATATGCAAGTCCTTGTGATCGCGAATAAATCTCGCGATCTTCTTCAGCCATTTCAATGATTTTGTCTGTATGTTTATTGTCCTTGAATGTGCTCCAAGTGCGGACATCAACTCCGGCCTCTTTTTTCATTCTTTCAATAAACGTTTGCGCAACATGATCGGTTATTTTCTGTAAATCTTCCTCGCTTAACCCATTTAAAATAGCGTATGCACCGCTCGAAGCTGAAGCTTTTACTTTTCCTGCACCGTAGTCATTTTTATCAGTCGAACTGGCCGTCATGGCAGAGGTGAGTTTATAGACAACTGTGAATTTGCACATATTCCAATTATCAGCTTCATAGATCTTTTTGTGCCCTGTAAATGCCGCATAGTCCTTTTCGAGCTGCTTCATTTCTTTCTTGTCTTGCGCGAATGCGACAGCTCCGGCACTCAACGTCAATACTAAAATGGTAGATGTGATTTTTGATTTCATGATGATGTGGTTTTTGATTAAAACAAAACTCAACCACACCCTTCTTCCGTGAAATGAGGCAAATGCCTCAATTAAGTCAATAAGTCCGAACAAAAAAAAGCCGAATCGATAATCGACTCGGCTTTCTAGGTTGCTAATTCACTTTGATTTTATCGCATCAATCGCGTTTCAATGAGTTTTGCACTATCCAGTTTTTTCAACTCTTTTTCTAATTCTTTGGTGTCCTGTCCGATGAGTCCGCTCACCTTCGCTTGTAAAGCGATTAACTCTTTCAAGTCAGACTCATAAAGTTCGAGCTCCAGAATGGATATGGATTCAATAAAGGTGATATCTGTTTCGCTTCTTTCTAGGTTCGTAATGACCTTACTGTGGTTTCCGTTTACCCTTTTGAACGAAGCATCATAGGCCATAACATACGCCTCATGAAGGTGCTTTTGCTTCTTTTCAAACTCTTCTACAGCCAACATGCGAGCTTGTTCCGAAGCCAACAAGGAGTTCTTTTCTTTTACAGAGGCCAACAAGGCATTCTTCGTGTCTCTGAGGCGAATCATTTCTTCCACTTTTGGAATTTGGCTGATCGGATGGGCTTCGTTCGACTTAATTTCATGCGCAGCGTTATAATGAGCCAAAGCGTCTTCAAATTTCTTCTCAGCTAGCGCTTCATCGGCCTTTTTGACTTCGGCATTATATGCTTCTTTTATTCGTTGTTCTTCCAGCCATTCCTTATGACCTTTTGGAGTATCCATCCAAAGCACAATTTCTTGCATATTGACCAAATACTTTGGCTCCGAATATTCTCCTCGCGGAATGATCATGGTTGGAATGGAAGCATTCGATTTATTGTTGAGATTGACCGTGCTCGTTTCATTCCATGCCTTCATCAGCGGCACAAGGATGGGATGATTGTTCGTTTGTTTGAGAATGCCATATTTAACATTCGCCACAACGGCATTCGAATCCGGAAACTGAATATCCTTGAAAAAAGCAGTAACCATGGCCTCTTTGTCGTATCGCTCTATTTCTTTTCCGGTATTTACATCTCGAACGACTTTGAAGGCTAAAACACCGTGTTGGTATCGCGCAACTTCCTCGATTTGAGCATCTTGCTTATTTGTATATTGAAACTTCCACTCCCCATCTAAATAGCCATCTCCATCAAAAGCTCCCTGAACATTTAACTTTTTATAAAGTGGATCAACATCAACAGTAGGGGCATAATCGTAGGAAAATGTGCCTTTAAACTTATTGCGATTAAAACTTGCAGTTGCGGTTAGTATATCTACATCTTCCAGGGTTATTCGATGTGTCCATAACCCCAATTTTTGACCGTTTAAATATGGGCCTGTTACCGTTTCATTGCTTTCGGAACTCATCCCTTTGATGGTTGCTACCCATGGTGTCACTTTATTATCTTCTCTATACGCACCAGACATTTGAAGCGAACACTCGCCCCTGTCTTCAATTTCTAAGGTATCGGAATAGGTGAATCGACCGTCAAAAACGCGCTGTGTTTTATCATTCTCTGTGTACGAATATTCAGCGAATCCTGTACCGTATGGGCCTTTATATGTTTTGGTCTCCTGGGCCAAATTAACACCGCTAAAAAGTGTCAAACCGGCAGAAAGCATTATCAATTTCTTCATTTTTCAATGATACAATTCTGCCTGAAATATTTGAAGGAGAAAAGGCTAAAAGCGCACCCGATATTGAACTTTTATTTCGCTTCGAGTTGGACCGTCTATCGTGTTTAATCCACTTCCGCTTTCCTTGCGATTGGCGTAATAAGTTTGTGCAAACCGCACCGTTAAATCACTCCATTTTGTTAAATCATACCCAACGATCAAATAGACTCTACTCCCTCGATAATAGTATGCTGGCACGCTAAAACTGTACAACACATCGTGTTCGTAAGCATAAATTCGACTATCGTAACCATCTGTATCGAACAAAGCATATCGTAGTTTAAATTGATACTTAGCTGGCCATTTTGGTTTGAATATGAGGTCTTGATAGATGAGCCATCCATTCTGACTCTGTCCCTCTGGAAGATCTACATGCAGGTATTCAAGCCGATTTCTCAAGCTAAACACCTTATTGATGGTCAATTGCCAATTGACGCGAAACCAATGCCGATGTCGGAGACCAATCAAATCAGTAGGTTGTTCGCCCAAATCGTACCCTTCATACTTATCTTCAAAGCGATAGCGCACATAGCTCGTAAAGCTTCGAGTTGGCTTAAACTCAAGCTGAGCGAGGTATTCACTTCCTTTTGTGGGCGCTTTTGCTTGGAATCGCATCCACGGGAAGGTGAAGAGGTCATAATACCCCATCAAGGTCCACTTATTGCTCAGTTTCGCGTTGAATCCAAAGTAAAAACCATCTTCATTAATGGTACGACTTCCTTCACTCACCGCATTCGATCGAGGCGAATTGTAACTCGGGTCGAAATGACGATGCAATAAAGAAACATCCAACCGAGGATCTAAACTTATAATGGCGCCATTCAAAAAAGCTGTCCCACCATCTAGGCGCTGGCTGACTTCTCCGAACGCCAACACATTACGGAGCATAAACTGATAATCGGCCCCTGCCACCACAAACGGAGCTGAATTGGGTTCGAATTTTCGATAGAGTTGGGAATAAGGCTGAGTGTTGCCGGAATAATTTGTGTAAACGCCTGTTGCGCCCAATTGAAACTTATCCTTTACCAATCGAATGTGGCCTCCGGTGTTCAATTCCCAAATGGCGTCCTTGTCGGCCAATTCATTTGGTGTTCGATGATAGCCACTCGTTTGAAACGAACTAAACTCCGAAACCAAAAAGTCATCTCCGCCCACTGTATCAAGGTTTGTAATGTTGGCGTCAACACGTTTATTGCTTAAAAATCCCGTGATTTCAATGTCCTTCACTTTTATCGTGGAAGCGGCTCCACGCATGAAGTTGTTTTCATCAGCTGAAGTATAAGGCGATATTTCACGGGCCGTTCGTTTTACACTTAAAATATTAGCCGATTTACCGAATGCAAGGCCCGTCCAGTAGGTGAGTCCTTGTCCAAATTGCACTTGATAATCGCCAATTATTGCGTGCTTAATGGGACCGTAATTACCGAAATAAGCGTGAGCTGAATAAAAGTCAAAACCCTTCGCTTCGGTTTGACCAAACATGGCTTCGCCCGCGTCCTTTTCCATGGTGAGCCCAACACTTATGTGGTTTAGGTATCGAAACCGATATCGAGCTAAAATCCGCGCGGGATCGCCAGCATATCGGCCATTTGGGTTTGCGGCTAAAAGGGAATCTTCAATTGGGGCATAGCCTTCCATCTCTTCTATCACGCGTTGGTATCGAACAAAAGCTTCGCTGCGGCCTTCCTCTTGAATCGAACTCCAGCTCAGGTCTGGCCTATCGGCAAAATCACCCACTTTCACAAAAGATTCCAATGCCGAAATGGTGTTCAAATCAAATCCTTCTATTCCTTGCAACTCGTACATGGACATGAGTTTCCCTGTTTGTGCTCGGTGTTCGAGCAAACGTTGAATTTGAAAATCATCCAAAATCAACAGGCGTTCCAGCTCAGATTTACTCGCTTTATTCAGATTGAGCGGATGATTATAGTAATAATCTAAATCGTCCAAATAGGTATTGAAATCTAAATCTTCGGTTTCTAAATTTTCACTGACTAATTCAATGATTTGGTTTATTGCCGATTCTTGTTCTGCGTCATTTACCTTCTGGGCCCAGACGGTAAACTGTACGCTTAGAAAGCCAAAAACCAACAGCGCCTGTTTCATTTTTCGCGCTTTCCAAATTGATAGCTCAGCGCTACCGTTGAGCTATAGCCAAGGTTTTGACTCACGTTTGCACTAACATCGGCTTGGAGTCCATTCCATTTATAACCAAAACCCAAGTTGAAAGCGTTCTGCGCGGTGGCAAATCCGGCTCGAATAAACATGGATTCGACAGGTGTGTATTCAATGCCCGATTTGATGTTCAATTTCAAATCCATGTCCTTATCCAGTTCAAGCAAAAGACTCACCTTTTCAGAGAAAATGTATTGCCCTCCGATTCTGAGTGAAGTTGGAATTCGTTCGTCATCGAAATTGGCAAGTTTTGATCGAGTTGGGTTATATACGTGCGCGCCCAATCTGATCTTCTCAGTCGGCATTATTAGGACTCCGACTTCGCCCACCAAGGTGGATTTACTTCCATAAATATCACCCATTCGAACCTGTACATAATCTACTTGGACGCCTAAACTCACATAGTCACTTAGCTTTCGAGCGTAACCTAGTCCTAATCTATTGTTGGCATATCCTGCGTATCCGTAATTGTGACCAACAACTCCTATGCTTCCTCCGCCTAATGGACCGGCAAACGCAATGGACCTCATGCCTACTTGTGGCAAAAAGAATCGATTTTCATAGGCTACAGCCATTTGATATTGGTCTATCATGCCTAAGGCACCTATATTGTTCGTGGTGCTCCATGCATCATATAGGGTGACTGATGCACCGCCTAATGCCGAAGCTCGCGCTCCTTGAGTTTCGTTGCCCCCACTCGCCAACGATTGAAAAGTGAGGAGGAAAAGCAGGCTTATTAAAAGGTGGGTTTTCACAGTGGGCTAAATTAATGTCTTCGGTTAAATCGAGCTTTTCTTTCGAGTGAATTTCGAATCATTTATTGTTTTTCAGAAACAAGACTTTAACTGATTGATTTTCTTATGTTTGATACAACCAAACAAGAAAAACATGAGCCGATTCATCCTCACTTCCCTGATTCTTTCCCTTGCCTTTATGTCCTGCGGCAAATTTGATAAGGACTGCGACAAAGACCTATCCTGCTCGTTTTGCATGGACAAGGATTTTCCGGTAAAAGACAATGTGGCTGATAATAGCGATTTCGACAAGGGTCAGGAAAGTGATCTAAAAGGAAAAGACTTTGACAACAAGGAAAAGGGCGAACACAAAGGTTGCGACAAGGACAAAAAAAGGGTGATGGAAGAAATTGTTGTAGAGCCAATTTACTACGATGAATCATGTGGTTGCGCAACAAGCGGACTAGTTAAATATGTAAAAGACAATAAGACCATCGCTTTGGTCAAATATGACGATCCAGAATGCACGGGTTATGGCATTAAAATCCAATGCTATAATGGCGATTGCGAAAGTTCAAAGGCAAAATGTTGCAAATTCGAGCAAGATTGTTCGCCAAAGGAATAAGCTCAACTTTCTATTCAAATCTTCCGATTCAAGTCAACTATCGGCTCCGCTAAAGTGAGCGCGATGAGCGTAGTGATTAGCCTTAACTTTGGCGCCAACTCCACTTGACGCCATTGCACTTTGACCGATCTACTGATTGTAACGCCTCCATTTACTCAGCTTAACACGCCCTATCCTGCTTCCACCTATCTAAAAGGTTTTTTAAATACGAAGCAAATAGCGAGCACCCAAATGGATCTTGGCATTGACGTCATCTTGGCGCTATTCTCGAAAGATGGGCTCAAACGCATGTTTGATTCGAACTTTGTTCCTAATCAAAACATGACTGCTAATGCGCGGTTTATTGACGCAAACAGTGATCTATACGCACTTATCATAGATGATGTCATTCGCTTTCTTCAAGGCAAAAACCCCGCATTGGCCCGACAAATTTGTGCAGGCAACTTCTTGCCTGAAGCAAGCCGTTTCTCGCAATTGAATGACATGGATTGGGCTTTTGGCAACATGGGAATGCAAGACAAGGCCAAACACATGGCTACGCTCTTCCTCGAAGACATCAGCGATTTTATTGTTGAATGTATTGACGATCATTTTGGATTCAGCCGCTATGCCGAACGCCTCGGACGCAGCGCAAACAGTTTTGACGAACTTCACAAAGCTCTGGGAAAACCTTTGTCATTGATCGATGAACTGACCATCAATATCCTACAAGATCGCATTAATCTAGTTGAACCCAAACTGCTTTGCGTCACCGTTCCGTTTCCAGGAAACCTCTTTAGCGCATTTCGATGTGCGCAATTTTTAAAAGAAAAGCATCCTTCCATAAAGACTGCCATGGGTGGCGGTTTTCCAAACACGGAGCTGAGGTCCATAAAAGATCCTCGAGTATTTCAATTCTTTGATTTCATCACCTTAGATGATGGCGAATTGCCCATAGAATTGCTTCATCGTCATGTTTGCACTCCGTCTGATAAACCAGAGTTTAAACGAACTTTCCTGATCGAAAACGGAGCCGTTGTGTTCAAAAACAATAGCCCCAAGGCCGATTATAAGCAGAGCGAAATCGGCACTCTAGATTATAGTAACCTTACACTCGAAAACTACATTTCTGTCATAGAAGTCGCCAATCCAATGCACAGCCTTTGGAGCGATGGACAGTGGTTGAAACTGACCATGGCGCACGGTTGTTACTGGGGCAAATGCACGTTTTGCGACATTTCACTCGACTACATCAAGCTCTATGAACCCATTGCTGCACGAACTCTTGTAGATCGCATGCAGCAAATGATGGAGCAAACGGGAAATCGCGGATTTCATTTTGTGGATGAAGCCGCGCCTCCCGCCCTCATGCGCGAACTGGCGCTAGAAATAATTCGTAGGAAAATGGTCGTCACATGGTGGACCAACATTCGCTTTGAAAAGAGCTTTACCAGAGATTTATGCCTGCTTTTGAAAGCTTCTGGATGCATTGCTGTTTCAGGCGGACTTGAAGTCGCTTCAGATCGTCTTCTTACATTAATTCAGAAGGGTGTCACTGTGGCTCAAGTAGCGCAAGTTACCAACCACTTTACCGAAGCGGGGATAATGGTTCACGCCTATTTGATGTATGGTTATCCCACACAAACCGTTCAAGAAACCATAGACAGCTTGGAATTGGTTCGCCAAATGTTTGAATTAGGCATCATCCAATCTGGTTTTTGGCATCAATTTGCGCTGACCGCTCATAGCCCAATTGGATTGGATCCAAAAGCGTTTGGTATTGAACCGATGCGTGAAGAAATTCGTTTTGCCGATAATGATGTTCAATTTGAGGACAGCACAGGAATCGATCACGATCAATTCAGTTTTGGGTTAAAAAAATCGCTTTACAATTTCATGCACGATCAGTGTTTTGAATATCCGCTTCAAGCTTGGTTCGACTTTAAAATACCCAAAACGAAAATCAAGCACTCATACATCGAAGAATGCTTGACATCCAGTGACATCCGCTTCCCGAAATCGAGCGCTAAAGTCTATTGGCTGGGTTCATTAGGAGAACAATCCATTGACCACAAAACAAAAAACGGCCGTACCATAGAACTTTGTCGAGCTACATTTTATGGTCATACCAAAGCGGTAAACGTAAGCTTGGATACGGAAAAAGCAAAATGGTTAGAACGACAACTCACCCTTCTTCAACCAACTCAATCAAAGGGAACTACCCTGTCCGAAATAAAACGGGACTACGAAAAAACCTGGGACGATTTTGAACCCTTTTGGTTTTCAAAAGAACTCAATCGCCTCCGGGAGGCTGGACTACTTTTAACGATTTAATGGAGGCCGAATTCACAGAGAAAAGATTCAATCTACCCCTTTGGTTTTCGATGGGATTATTACTCGTTGGATTACTTTTCAAAATCCAGCACTGGACTTACGCTAATTTAATGGTGAGCTTAAGCTTTCTCAGCATCGCCATTTTTTATAGCCTCCGCTTTTATTTCAAGGTGACAACACCACTTGACTACATTAAACTCGGCCTTATTCTTTCTTGGTGCATGAGCGGAACGTTAGGCATCAACCATTTTCCGTATAAGGAGGTGTTTCAAACCATCACAACCATCTTTTTCCTAGTGTGGTATTTCATGGAAGGGCCAGCTTATTTCAAAGCTGGCATTCGCGCACCAAAGTCAACAATTTCACACATAAAATCAGGTCTATTTCGACTTGGCTCTTTATCCATCCTTTACGGTGTTATTGGTGCTATGCTCAAACTCGAAGGGGTTACCATCGCCTTAATTGCCGGTTTGGCTTTTGGGGCAATTTGGTTTATCCTTGAAATGATTTACGGAAACGATGCATGATAAGTGCCGTGATTCATTCGTGCAAAATCCAGAAAAATTGAATGCAACTTTTATTAGACGCTTCATGAAAACAACCCATTTGATCGTACTACTAATCGTTTGCTGCCTTGGATGCAATGAAGCACCTGAACAAGATACGCCTGCGCTATCCGTAAAAAATGAGGCTATTGAAAGTCCAGTTGAGCTAGAAGAAGTTTATTCAGAATATGAAACCTACTTCGTGGTCATCGCTGATACGGGAAACGATTATGTCGCCTTGCGGAAAATCATGTTCGAGCTTAGCGATGAATTGCATTGCGAAATTGATACGATGGGTAGATCGTTTAATCAAGAAAAACAGCTCATTTCATTACCTGAAGATGACGAAGACGAAATGTACGCTGGCGACTATTTTCCCAGAAGGTTTCGATCGAAAACATTGAGCTTAGAATACCTTGATCTTTACGTGGGAGATAAATCTGCGATTGCGCTGGTGACAGGAATATTTATAGACGAAAAAGCGGCTGACAGCGCGCTTGTTTCCACCAAAATCCTTGCACCAAATGCTTTTAAGGTAAGAACGGAAATGTTCGTTGGGTGTATGCACTAGGCGACTGTTCCGAACCTGATTCGGGGTCAGTTACTATTGATGTGCGTAGTTTTTTACTTTTTTAATCGGCTCTTTAAGTCCATTCGGCCGTGTAAGATTCTCGTAATCTCAATAGGCTGGTCGTCAAGTTTGCGATAAAAAATGATGTGTCGACTCACTTTTAATCCGAATAATTCAGGAGTCACTTGGTCATAGGTCTTGCCGAAATTCGGATTGTCGGCAATCTCTTGAAAGCTATTAAGTAACATGTAATAGTAACGATCTGCTTGCTGTTCAGACCATTTCTGAAATGTATACTCCCAAATGTTGTTTAAATCCTCTACCGCTTTTTTGGTAAGAAAATAGTCAGCCATTCTATCTTTTGGCCTTTAACTGCTCTAGG
>Ga0115566_10003037_pt1 | contig 13669 bp, 12 predicted proteins | sample COGITO_mtgs_1204_3_FD_87173 | JGI IMG/M metagenome (GOLD analysis project Ga0115566, IMG submission 87173) | Pelagic marine microbial communities from North Sea - COGITO_mtgs_120405 | ecosystem: Environmental > Aquatic > Marine > Epipelagic | place: Germany:Helgoland, sampling site Kabeltonne...
ATTCGGATCGAGTATTTTGCCGACTCAGCGGCAGCATTCCAGGCATTTACGGCGGGCGAGTATCTTTTCCGGATCGAGTCATCCTCGAAAGACTGGGCGACGGGGTATAATTTTCCGGCACTGGAAGACGGCCATGTGATTCAGGAAACCCTGCCGGATGGCAATATCAGTGCGGCTGCCGGGTTCATTTTCAACTTGCGGCGTGAGCGGTGGCAAAACCCACGGGTGCGCGAGGCTGTGACGCAGCTGTTCAACTTCGAATGGTCGAACGAGAGCTTGTTTTACGGTCTCTATCAGCGACCCTATTCGTTCTGGGGCAACTCGGACCTGGCCGCAGTCGGCGTGCCAGAGGGCGACGAGGCGGCTTTGTTGCAAGGGCTGGTTGATGACGGGCTGCTGGATGCCTCGATCCTGACGGATGAGGCCTGGTTGCCGCCAGTGAACGACGCCGCGAAGAACAACCCGTCGCGGTCTGTATTGCGCAACGCCAACCGGCTGTTGGATGGCGAAGGTTGGGTGGTCGGCGATGATGGTCTACGCCGGAACGCCGCTGGAGAGACCCTCGATCTGGTCATCATCCAGCGCAGCCCGCTGTTTGACCGGATCGTGAATCCCTTCGTCGAGAACCTGCGGCTGGCGGGGATCAATGCCTCGCTGGAGCGGATCGACACGGCGCAGTATGTCGAACGGCGTCGTCGCGGCGACTGGGACCTGACGAACCAAAATCCGGGGCAGGGGTTTGAGCCGAGCTTGGGTCTGAAGCAGTGGTTCCATTCGTCCACAGCCGAAGATTCCAGCCGAAACCTGATGGCGCTGGAAGACCCGGCGATTGATCGGCTGATTGATGTGGTGATCGACGCAGACTCACTGGAAGACATGAAAACCGGAACGCGGGCACTTGATCGTGTGCTGCGCGCCCATGGCTTCTGGTTGCCACAGTGGGAAAATACCTCGCATTGGGTCGCTTACTGGGATCAGTACCGTCACCCTGATGAACTGCCGCCGCTGGCGCTGGGGGTGATTGATTTCTGGTGGTACGATGCCGAGGCTGCGCAAGCTCTGCGTGATTCCGGTGCGCTGCGTTAAAGCCTGAGCGATGGGCGCCTATATCCTCAGACGGTTGTTGCTGATCATTCCCACTTTGCTGGGGATTATGATCATCAACTTTACCCTGACCCAGTTCGTACCCGGCGGGCCGATCGAACAGATCCTGGCCCAGATGGAGGGGCAGGGCGATGTGTTCGAGGGGATATCAGGCGGCGGGTCCGAAGTGATAGAAAGCCAGGCGGGCGAAGGCGCGGATGCCAGCGGCTATGTCGGCGCCCGCGGCCTGCCGAAGGACTTCATTGAGGAACTGGAGCGCGAGTTTGGCCTCGACAAGCCACCGCTCGAGCAATTCCTTCATATGATGGGGAGGTACTTTCGGTTCGATTTCGGCGAAAGCTATTTTCGTTCCGTCGGTGTGCTGGACCTCGTGTGGGAGAAGATGCCGGTGTCGATCACTCTGGGTCTCTGGTCCACGGTCATTGCCTATCTGGTGTCGATTCCGCTGGGGATCAGAAAAGCAGTGCGCGACGGATCGTCATTCGATACCTGGACCAGTGGGCTGATCATTGTCGCCTATGCAATCCCCGGATTTCTGTTCGCAATTCTGTTGCTGGTGCTGTTCGCGGGCGGGTCATTCTGGCAGATATTCCCTCTGAGGGGGCTGACATCGGACAATTTTGAGGACCTGACACTGATCGGCAAGGTTCTGGATTATTTATGGCACATCACGCTGCCGGTCGTGGCCTCGACGATTTCTGCGTTTGCGACGTTGACGTTACTGACGAAAAACTCGTTTCTGGATGAAATCCGGAAGCAATATGTGGTGACCGCGCGGGCCAAGGGGCTGGCAGAGAGCCGGGTGCTCTATGGTCATGTGTTCCGCAATGCGATGCTGATCGTGATTGCCGGGTTCCCGTCAGTCTTCATCGGGATTTTCTTTGGTGGGTCGCTGATTATCGAGACGATCTTCTCGCTGGACGGGCTTGGTCGGTTGGGGTTCGAGGCGGCAGTGGCGCGCGATTATCCGGCGATCTTCGGCACGCTGTTCTTCTTCGGCCTGATCGGGCTTGTGGTCGGGATCCTCAGCGACCTGATGTATGTATTCGTCGACCCGCGCATCGACTTTGAAACGCGGGAGGGCTGAGCGGATGGCCATGCCCGATATCGCCGAAACGCCCGCCGAGGTGATCGTTCCAGAAAAGCGCCGGATGTGGTTGTCGCCGCTGAACCAGCGCCGCTGGCGCAATTTCCGGCGAAATGGCCGCGCCTTCTGGTCGCTGATCATCTTTATGGTGATCTTCACGCTCAGCCTGTTTGCGGAGTTTCTGGCCAACGACAAACCGATCCTCGTCAGCTATCGCGGCGAGCTGCATATGCCGATCTTCAGCTTCTACCCGGAAACCGCCTTCGGCGGCGATTTCAAGACCGAGGCGGTTTACGGTGATCCGGAAGTGCAATGCCTGATCAAGTCAGGTGGGCTCGAGACATGTTTTGATGACCCGGACGGTGTGATTGCGCAGGCCGCGACCGGCACCGTGGATGGTGAGGTGATCGAAGGCGGCTGGATGATCTGGCCGCCGATCCCCTATGATTTCCAGACCATTGTCGACAAGCCGGGCGTCGCGCCGGGGCCGCCTGACAGCCAGAACTGGCTGGGCACGGATGACACCAAGCGGGATGTAGCGGCGCGGGTGCTTTATGGATTCCGCCTGTCGATCCTGTTCACGCTGATCGTGACGGGAATTGCCTCGGTCGTCGGCATCATTGCCGGGGCGATCCAAGGTTATTTCGGCGGCTGGGTCGATCTGATCTTCCAGCGAATCCTTGAGATCTGGAATTCGACGCCGTCGCTGTTCGTTATCATCATCCTGTTCGCCATTCTGGGGCGCAGTTTCTGGCTGCTGGTGTTCATCACCGTGCTTTTCGGCTGGCCTGCACTCGTCGGCGTGGTGCGGGCCGAATTCCTGCGGGCGCGCAATTTCGAATACGTCCGCGCAGCCCGCGCGCTGGGGGTATCGAACCGCACGATCATGTTTCGGCACATGCTGCCGAACGCAATGGTCGCCACAGTGACGTTCCTGCCCTTCATCATCACTGGCACGATCTCGACCTTGGCGGGGCTGGATTTCCTCGGCTTCGGGTTGCCATCCTCGGCCCCATCACTGGGAGAGCTGACGTTGCAGGCGAAACAGAACCTGCAGGCCCCGTGGCTGGGTTTCACGGCGTTCTTCACTTTTGCCATCATGCTGAGCTTGCTGGTCTTCATCTTCGAAGGCGTGCGCGATGCGTTTGACCCACGAAAGACATTTCAATGAATGCGGTTCTTGAGGTCCGCGACCTGTCCGTCAGCTTCCTTCAGGACGGTGCAGAAACCGACGCCGTGAGGAACGTTAGTTTTACCGTCGATAAGGGCGAGACCGTCGCTCTGGTCGGCGAATCCGGGTCGGGAAAGTCGGTGACGGCGCTCTCGACCGTGGACCTGCTGCCGGATAGCGCCCGGACGACTGGCTCGGTCCAGTATCTGGGTCAGGAGATGGTCGGCGCGGATGATAAGCTGCTGAGGAAAGTGCGCGGCAACGATATCTCGTTCATCTTTCAGGAGCCGATGACCTCACTCAATCCGCTGCACACGATTGAAAAGCAGTTGGGAGAAAGCCTTGCGCTGCATCAGGGTGTTGCAGGGGACGCGGCGCGCGGGCGGATTTTGGAGCTATTGACGCAGGTGGGGATCAACGATCCGGCCTCGCGGCTAAGTGCCTATCCGCACGAGCTGTCGGGCGGGCAGCGCCAGCGGGTGATGATTGCGATGGCGCTGGCGAACGGACCGGAACTGTTGGTCGCGGATGAGCCGACGACGGCGCTGGACGTGACCATACAGGCGCAGATTCTGGAACTGCTGGCTGATCTGAAGCGTAAGATTGGCCTGTCGATGCTGTTTATCACTCACGACCTTGGGATCGTGCGAAAGGTGGCCGACCGGGTCTGCGTGATGAGGGAAGGCGAGATTGTCGAGGCCGGACCGACCGAAGAGTTATTTTCGAACCCGCAGCATCCCTATACCCAGATGCTGCTGTCGGCGCACTCGACGGGTGTGCCCGATCCGGTGCCAGCGGGCGCGAAAGAGATCGTCAGTACCGAGGATCTGCGGATCTGGTTCCCGATTTATAAAGGTCTGCTGAAGCGCACGGCAGGGCATGTGAAGGCGGTGAATGCGGCGAGTATCTCGGTGCGGGCTGGGGAGACGTTGGGGATTGTTGGTGAGTCGGGGTCCGGGAAAACGACGCTGGCGCTGGCGATCATGCGGCTGATTTCCTCGCAGGGGTCGATTGTGTTCATGGGCGACGATATCCAGAAATGGCGGTCCAAGCAGTTGCGGCCGCTGCGCGCGGACATGCAGATCGTGTTTCAAGACCCCTACGGTAGCCTTTCTCCCCGCATGACGGTGGAAGAGATCATTGCCGAGGGGCTGACCATTCACGCGATCGATCCGACGCGCGACCGGCGTGAGATGGTGGCGGAGATCATGGTTGAAGTGGGCCTCGACCCCGCCACGATGCACCGCTATCCGCATGAGTTTTCCGGCGGGCAGCGGCAGCGGATTGCGATCGCGCGGGCAATGATCCTACGGCCCAAACTGGTGGTTTTGGATGAGCCGACAAGTGCGCTGGATATGACCGTTCAGGTGCAGATCGTCGAGCTGTTGCGTGATCTGCAAAAGAAACACGGGCTGGCCTATTTGTTCATCAGCCATGATCTGAAGGTTGTTCGGGCGCTGAGCCATAAGATCATCGTGATGAAGCAAGGCGATGTTGTTGAGGCAGGTGCGGCGGACGCGGTGTTTGACGCGCCAAAATCGGACTACACGCGCGAGCTGATGGCGGCGGCATTTGATCCGTTGGTGGGGTCGGTGGCCTGAGGAGTACTGAACGGTTTCGCACGACTTGACGAGGATGGTCCGCAAAACGCTGTCGGTAGATATTCGGGCGGTTCTAGTCACGGCTTGCTATGCGTTTGCGGGCCTGATCGGGATCAAGGCTCAACCGGACATTTCAGGCGCTTGAATCCCGGTGCAGAATCGCCATGTTGGCGACGACTCCAGCGACAGGAAATCCCAAATGCTTCGTAACAGGCTGGCCAGATTGGTCGCCCACCCGATGTTCGAGCGCACAATTATTGCGCTGATCCTTGTCAACGCGGTGATTCTGGCGATGGAAACCTCGCCCGCGATTATGGCGGCTGTCGGCCCGGTGCTGCAGTTCATCGACGGGCTGATCCTGGCAATTTTTGTGGCCGAGATTGCCGCGCGTATGATCGTCGATTTCAAGGGGTTCTGGCGCGATCCCTGGCGGCTTTTCGATCTTGCAGTCGTCGCCATCGCCATGGTCCCGGCAACCGGTCCACTTGCGGTGCTGCGGGCGTTTCGAATCCTTCGGGTGCTGCGGCTCGTATCGACGGTACCGGCGATGCGCCGAGTGGTGGCCGGACTGCTGGCAGCCTTGCCGGGCATGGGCGCGATCATCATGCTGCTGGGATTGATCTTCTTTGTCTTCGCTGTCATTTCGACGAAACTGTTCGGTGCCGCGTTTCCGGATTGGTTTGGCAGTCTCGGCGCATCCGCCTACACGCTGTTCCAGGTAATGACGCTGGAAAGCTGGTCGATGGGGATTGTTCGTCCGGTGATGGAGGCGTTCCCCTGGGCGTGGATGCTGTTCGTGCCGTTCATCATCGTCACGGCTTTCGCGGTGCTGAACCTGTTCATCGGTGTCATCGTGGACGCCATGCAGAGCCAGCACAACGCCGAGGCCCATGACGAGCGTGAGGCGATGGCGGCGGAAACCTCGGCGATCCTGGCCGAGGTGCGCGCGCTGCGGGCCGAGGTTGCTGCCCTTCGCGGCCGGGATACCGGGGTCAGCCGGTCGGGCTGATGGTCGAGCATTCCACGCCGCGTGCGCTGAGGCGGCGGCATGCGAGTTGGGCGTCAAATTCGCTCATCCCGACGAAGTTTGCCTCGTGCCCGGCCTTGCGGGGAACGACCTTGCGCAGGGCGTCGTCGAGGGTTTCGATTTCAAGCAGGGCGGTTTTCAATAGCACACGCTCGGCCTGATAGCGCGAGCCGTAGCGCCCGACATTGATGCCCCAGCCGCGTCCGCCCGATGTGGACAGGCGGGTGACGACTTCCAGCGCGATGTCCTCGGCGGCGGGATCGGCGGGCAGTGGTTCGGTGGGGGCGAGGCTGGTCAGTACGACCGGTGCGGGGGCCGGGGTTTTGATTGTTGGTGCTGCGACGGTTGCGGGCCGAGTCACCGGCTTGGCGACCGCGGCGACGACGCGCGTTTCCGGGGTTTCCTGCGGGCGGGCTGCACGGGCTTTGGGGCGGATCTTTGGAAGGACAGCAGCGGCCTCTGCGAGTGGTGCTTCCGGCTCGGGTTCAGCCGCCGGTTTGACTGCGTCCTTGATTGCGCCATCGGTCAGCGCTGCGGTCACCGCGGCGTCAGTTTGTTCGCTGTCGGGGGCCTGCGCTTCCGCGCCGACTTCAGCTAAGGCGCCTTCAATACCCTCGGCCATGGCGACCAGAACGTCTTCGGCCGGGGCCTGGATCGGGCGGGCCAGGGGTCGAATGCTTTTCTTCGGGGCACGGATCAATCGAAGTGTCTTGCCTGCCGTACCCGGCACGTGATCCGGGGCAGTTCCTGAGGAAATAACCTCGGGTTCCTGATAGGCCAGCGCCTTGGGCTTGCGGGTTCGTGCCTTGGAGGGTGCGCGGCGGAAACCGAGGTCCATCAACTCGCCCATCTTGGTGTTGCGCCATGCGGAGGAGCGGCCGCCGAAGACTGTGGCGATTATCCGCTCCTGACCCTTTTGCGCGCTGGCCACCAGATTGAACCCGGCGGCGCGTGTATAGCCGGTCTTGATGCCGTCTGCGCCGCGATAGGCATTAAGAAAGCGTCTGTTGGTGTTGGCAACCTGACGCACACCTGCATCGGTCGTCTTGCGCGAGAACAGGTTGTAGTATTTCGGGTGATCGTAGAACAGACGACGCCCCATCAAAGTCATGTCACGGGCTGTCGACATATGCCCGCTTTCGGTCAGACCGTGGGCGTTTTTGAAAGTCGTCCGACTCATCCCGATGGCTTTGGCGGTTCGGTTCATCCGGCGGGCAAAGGCGGCTTCGGTGCCCGAGATTGCTTCGGCAATGGCGGTGGCGGCATCATTTGCGGATTTCACGGCGGCCGCGCGAATAAGGTAGCGGAATTGGATTTTCTGGCCAGGTTTCAGCCCAAGTTTCGAGGGCGGCTCATTCGCGGCGAATTTCGAGATACGTACGCGCGTATCGAGGCTGATCTCGCCGCGACTGATTGCCTCGAAGGCGACGTAGAGCGTCATCATTTTGGTCAGGGACGCGGGATGCAACCGGGTATCGGCATTGCGCGAATGCAGCACTTCACCGGTGCGCGCGTCCATCACCATCGCAGCATAAGGCGCTGCGCGGGCTGACCCGCCGAAAGCGAGTGTTGCGCACAAAAGTACGATAATGGAAAGCCCGCGAAGGGCCCACTGTCCTGAGCGTGAAAGCACAACGCCCGCCTATTCTGCCTCAATCACCGGGTCTTAGAGCCCAGCCTCAGCTTTGAAAGGTAACACAAGGATTTCCATTAGGAAACCGCTAGATGTGGCAAATTGGAACGACTCGGCGGCTATATTCAGCGGTTCAAGCGGCGGATCAGCGGTTCCAGGCCGGCCAGATCGGCAATTTGGTGAAATCGAGGATGATCGACCGGGGCGTCGGCGTGTTCCAGATCCCAGACCAGATCGTGGGGCACATGTACGCCCATCCCGCCAGCCGCAATCATAGGCAGTACATCCGAACGCATAGAGTTTCCCGCCATTAGCCCTCGCGCCGCGCCGTCGCCATGGCGGGCGAAAATGTCGTCGTAGTGCGCGTTGGTCTTGGCCGAGATGATTTCGACCCCGTCGAACAGATCACCGAGGCCGGATTGCGCCAGTTTGCGTTCCTGATCCAGCAGGTCGCCCTTGGTGATCAAGAGCAGCCGGAAGTCATTGGCCAGCGCCTCGACAGCCTCGCGGGCGTGGGGCAGTAGGTCGACAGGATGGGCCAACATCTCCTGACCCGCTTCGATGATCTGGCGGATGACCGTTGCCGGGACGCGGTCGTCAGTGACCTCGATGGCGGTTTCAATCATCGACAGGACGAATCCCTTGATGCCGAATCCATAGCGCCCGATGTTGCGTTTCTCGGCTGCAAGCAGGCGGGCATCGAGCGTTTCCGGCTCGGCGTGGTCGCGCAAAAGGTCTGCGAAAACCTGTTGGGTGGAGCGAAAAAACCGCTCGTTGTGCCAGAGCGTGTCGTCGGCATCCAGGCCAATGGTGGTGATCTTTGCGCCTGTCACAGCCCGTGAACCCTTTTCTAAGCCGCTGTTGGTCTTATATAAGCCCACCAGACTTAATTAATGCAGCCGAATCCACCGAGTACCGATTTTGCAAAGCCTGATGCCCCGCATGTCTGATAAAGAAGACCGCCGCGATGATGACGGCGATTCCACGACTCTGTTGGAAACACGGACCAAGACGCAGCGGCCTCCGCTGTATAAAGTGATGCTGCTGAATGACGACTACACTCCGATGGAATTCGTCGTGCTGGTGCTGGAACGGTTCTTCGGGATCAGCCACGCGCAGGCGTTCGAATTGATGTTGACGGTGCATAAGAAGGGGCTAGCCGTGGTCGGTGTGTTCAGCCACGAAATTGCCGAGACCAAGGTGGCGCAGGTGATGGATTTCGCGCAGCGCCACCAGCATCCGCTGCAATGCACCATGGAGAAAGAGTAGGCGTTCGCGCCTGCCCGTGCCGCATGGCCCGTTCCCGCCTGAGTACAGCCATCGCCGATGGCACATTGGCGCTGCCGGATGCCGGGCGCATTCTGGTACTGCGTCCAGCGGCTGGGATGGACCTGTCGGCTTTGCCTGCGGAAAGGGTGCAGGTGGTGCAGGGGTTCCGGCCCGACAACGATTACTTTGCAGCCTCCGGATTTGAGACCAGCGCGACGGTCGAGGGACAGTTTGCGCTGGCTATCGTCTGCCTGCCGCGCAGCAAGGACCATGCGCGGGCTTTGCTGGCCGAGGCGGCCTCGGTCACCGATGGCCCGCTGGTGCTGGACGGGCAGAAGACTGACGGGGTCGACTCGATGTTAAAGGCGTTGAAACAGCGCGCCGAGGTTTCTGGTGTCGTGTCGATGGCGCATGGCAAGCTGATTGTGGTTCAAGGTGCTGATTTGACGGATTGGCAGGCCAGACCACAGGAAACACCTGAAGGGTTTGTCACCGCCGCGGGGGCGTTCTCGGCGGATGGGGTGGACCGGGCGTCGGCGCTTCTGGCGGCGGCCTTGCCGCGCAAGATGGGGCCGCTGGTGGCTGATCTGGGGGCGGGATGGGGGTATTTGTCCCACGCAATTCTGGAGCGGGAAAGTGTTTCTGAAGTTCATCTGATCGAGGCCGAACATGATGCGCTGAACGCAGCCCGGACCAACATTCCCGACCCGCGCGCACGGTTTCATTGGGCGGACGTGACGCGTTTTGACACGCTTGCGCGGTTTGATGACATTGTGATGAACCCTCCGTTTCACACCTCGCGCGCGGCAGACCCTTCGTTGGGGCGTGCCTTCATCGCCGCGGCGGCGCGCCTGTTGGCACCGCAAGGCACCTTATGGCTGGTCGCCAATCGGCATTTGCCGTACGAGGCGGCGCTGGCCGAGGGATTCGGCGAAGTTGAGGAGGTCGGCGGCGATGCGGGCTTCAAGGTGATCGCGGCAAAGCGCCCGGTCTCCGCGACCCGAGGTGGTCGGCGCAAGGCTGTTCGCAAACGGCGATGAGATCGCATAGTCTGGCCGCCAGTGCGGTCGCCATTGAGGAATACGGATGTCCTTTTCCATCGCCGGTAAAACGGCCGTCGTTACCGGAGCCGCAAACGGGGTCGGGCGCGCGATTGCGCGGCACTTCGTAGAGGCCGGGGCAAATGTGATGATGGCCGACATGGACGAGAAAGCGCTGGCAGAGGCGACAGGCAAGGTCGATGATGAAAGCGGGGCCGTGCGCGGCTATGCGGGTGATTTGCGCGAAAAACTGAATGTCGCCAATTTATTGTCGGCGACAATCGACGCCTTTGACCGGGTCGATATTCTGGTCAACGCGGCGCGTCAGGTGCTGACCTCGGATCCGATGGACCCGGATGACGATGCGCTTGTGGACTCACTGAACCAGAACCTGATCCCCAGCCTGCGCCTTAGTCAGGTTTTCGCTCGACGGATGATCTCGCAAGCGGTTGAGGATGGGCGCGAGGATGCGCCGGTCGGATCGATCATCAACCTCAGCTCAATTGCGGCGCGCCGTGCGCAAACCGATCTGATGGCGTTCTCGGTCAGCTCGGCGGCCTGTGATCAGATGACTCGCTCGCTGGCGGTCGCGCTGGCGCCTGAGCGAATTCGGGTGAACGCCATCGCCTTTGGCAGCGTGATGTCGGAAAGCCTCAAGGGTATTCTGAAAGAGCATCCGGATTTTCGCGATGAGATCGTCAAAAGCACTCCGCTGGCGCGGATTGCCGGGGCGGCGGAGCTGGGCGAGGTGGCGCAGTTTCTGGCGTCGGACGGGTCGGGGTTCATGACCGGGCAGGTATTGACGATCGACGGTGGGCGCACGCTGGTTGATCCAGTGCATGTGTCGGCACATTGAGCGAGGTGGGCAACATGGAAGACCAGAAGGCCCGCGCTGCGGCGTGGTTTCGTGAGCTGCGCAATCAGATCGTCGATGCATTCGAGGCGCTGGAAGGCGACGCCGGAGGACGTTTCGAAGTCAGCCAGACCACCCGCGCCGGAGAGGACGCCGGAGGCGGCCTGATGTCGGTGATGCGCGGCGGTCAGGTGTTCGAGAAGATCGGGGTCAATGTTTCGACCGTGCATGGCACCTTGGGCGAGCGCGCGGTGGCGGCAATGGCGGCGCGCAAGGATCTGGCGGGAATGGCTGAGGACCCTCGGTTCTGGGCGTCTGGTATCTCGCTGGTGGCGCATATGGCGAACCCTCATGCGCCGGCGGTGCATATGAACACGCGGATGTTCTGGACCCCGCATGGCTGGTGGTTTGGGGGTGGGACGGATTTGAACCCGGCGATTGAGTACGCCGATGACACGGCGCATTTTCATCAGGTTCTGGCGGAGCATTGCGCGCCGCACGGGGCGGACATCTATGACCGCTACAAGGCCTGGGCTGACGAGTACTTCTATATCCCGCACCGCAAGCGGGCGCGGGGCGTTGGCGGGGTGTTCTACGACGATCTGAACACGGGCGACTGGGATCGGGATTTCGCGCTGACTCAGGATGTGGGCCGCGCGTTCCTACCCGCGTTTCTACCGCTGGCCGAGCGGCGCAAAGATATGCCGTTTAACGATGCCGATCGCGAGGCTCAGCTGATCCACCGGGGCCTCTACGCGGAGTATAACCTGGTCTATGATCGGGGGACGAAGTTCGGGCTTGAGACGGGCCACGACCCGGACGCGGTGTTGATGAGTCTTCCGCCACTGGCGAAGTGGGTTTAAGCGGGCTGGGACTCGACCCCACGATGCTTTCGGCGTTTGTTCTTGCCTCGGCCCTGATCGAGCTGACGCCGGGGCCGAACATGGGTTACCTGACCGTCGTTTCATCCACTGAAGGGCGGCGAAACGGATTTGCTGCGGTGGCCGGAGTGGCATTGGGTCTGATGACGGTCGGCCTTTTGGCGGCGGTGGGTCTGGCGGCGGCAATCGCGGCCTCTCCGATTTTGTTCGCCGGTTTGCGCTGGGGCGGGGTCGCTTATCTGGTCTGGATGGCCTGGGATGCCTGGGGTGACGAAACCCCCGAAGAAGAATCCCGCCAGCCGAGTGCCTGGCGGTATTTTCGGCGAGGACTCATCACCAATCTTCTGAACCCCAAAGCAGGGGTGTTTTACATTGCCATGCTGCCTCGGTTCGTTGAGTCCTCGGGTTCGGTGATGGCACAGACCCTGACGTTGAGTGTGGTGTTTGTGGTGATCGCCACAGCAATCCACGCTACAATCGTCTTGCTTGCGGGGTTTGCGCAGCCGTTTCTGGCAGACCCGGTGCGGCGGCGGCCAGTGCGCAAGGTGATGGCGCTGGCGCTGTTAGGGATCGCGGTTTGGTTCGGCTGGTCAACGGGGCGCGGGTCTTAACCGGAGCGCAGCGTCTCGATCATCAGTGCAACATTCTCGGGGTCCGCATCCGGTGTGATGCCATGGCCAAGGTTGAAGATGTGCGGGCCGCCGGAAAAGGCGCGGGCGATGCGGCGGGTTTCCGACACGAGGGCGTCTCCGCCGGTGACCATATGTTCCGGTGCGAGGTTACCCTGAACGCAGCCGTTGATCTGAACGTGTGCGGCGGCCCAATCCGCATCGACGGACTGGTCGAGGGCGATGCAGTCGGCCCCGGTCGCGGCGTGGGCCTCGGCGTAGCGGTCACCTCCGCCGCGTGGGAAAGCGATAATTGGGACGGAGGGGTGTGTTGACTTTAGTGAGGTGATGATCTGGCGCATGGGGGTCAGCGAATAGCGGTCGAAGTCGTCGCCTTCCAGCGATCCGGCCCAGCTGTCGAATAATTTGACCACTTCAGCCCCGGAGTCGATCTGGGCCGAGAGGTAGGCGATTGTGGCCTCGGTCAACCGCTCGATCAGGGCGTCGAAGATCAGTGGCTCGTCACGTTTCAGTGCATGGGCGGGAGCCTGATCCGGGGTGCCGCGACCGGCGATCATGTAGGTGGCGACGGTCCAGGGTGCGCCTGCGAAACCGATCAGGGTGGTTTCTTGCGGTAACGCACCGGCCAGACGACGGACAGTCTCGTAGATCGGCGACAGCGTGTCGTGAATGGCCTCCACTGGTTTCAGGGCCTCCAGACCGGTCTTGTCAGAGATTGTGCTGAGGCGCGGCCCTTCGCCTTGCACGAACCACAAGTCCGCGCCCAGTGCCTGTGGCACCAGCAGGATATCGGCGAACAGGATGGCGGCGTCGAAGCCGAAGCGGCGGATCGGTTGCAGGGTAACCTCGGTGGCGAGGTCCGGATTGTAGCACAGCGACAGGAAGTCACCGGCCTGCGCCCGTGTCGCCATATACTCTGGCAGATAGCGCCCGGCCTGACGCATCATCCAGATTGGCGGTGTGGGCAGCGTCTCACCCGCCAGTGCGCGCAGCAGAAGTTTGGTCATGTCAGGCCCTCCGAGGCAGGGTGGTCCCGCGCGAGGGCCGCGAAGTCAAGCAGGTGCATTGCCTCGGGCGCGGGGCGCGCCTATCAGGCGGGGGATGAGTGATCTTCCCACCTCTGGCCGTCCCCTGTGGATCGGCACGCGCGGCTCTCCGCTGGCGCTGGCGCAGGCGCATGAAACGCGCGCCCGTTTGATGGCGGCGCATGACCTGCCCAAAGATGCGTTTCGGATTGAGGTTATCACCACCACCGGCGATCGGGTGCAGGACCGCCCGCTGAAAGAGCTGGGCGGCAAGGGGTTGTTCACGCGTGCGATCGAGTTGGCGCTGTTGGGCGGGCAGATCGACCTCGCGGTGCATCCGATGAAGGAC
>Ga0115566_10003039_pt1 | contig 13664 bp, 9 predicted proteins | sample COGITO_mtgs_1204_3_FD_87173 | JGI IMG/M metagenome (GOLD analysis project Ga0115566, IMG submission 87173) | Pelagic marine microbial communities from North Sea - COGITO_mtgs_120405 | ecosystem: Environmental > Aquatic > Marine > Epipelagic | place: Germany:Helgoland, sampling site Kabeltonne...
GTCTAGACGCTTAGCCTTCTTAAGCATCTGGTAGCTGTCATCGCCAACAGCATACAGCCGGCCACCTAAATTCCAATCGAATGACGGATGGTTCCCCTCGTTGAAGAGCCTACGCAAACCATAGAATTCCATGCCCTCGTAGCGCTGCTCAATCAAGAAGGAGTTAATCTCAAGAAGTTGATGCTTGATGGCTTTAGTCTTCTCAGTCCGCTCAAAGCGCATACTCCTGGCGCTCTCTTTCCGGGCACCTAAACGGGAAGCTGTGCCTTTTAGCCTTACCTGCTGGAGGCTAGGGCGAGGCTTAAAATGCTTCTTAAGGACATCAAGCGTGATACCACAACCCTCAGACAACCTCAGGAAGCTATCAGTAATCCTGAACCGTGTTGCCATCCCTGGATAAAACCCACTGCCATCATCTACGTTAAAGGGGCTCTTATGGTTACCACCCTTGACACTGTCCAAGTAGCCCAGCGCACCAAGGCTATTCATGATGGAGTTGAAGGTGTCCCCTTTTATCAGATCGTCACTGAAGCTCCTTTTGCTTACGGACCTATAAGCCCAGCCACCCTCCTCACGGACTGCAGCCACCATTAGGTCACCAATGATAAGTGATACTGCTGCCTCGAAGTTAGCTTTGTCTTTGGCCCTCCTGGCTCTGGAACGGGTCTCCTGTTGTGTTAGCTGGTCGATGACAACACCACAGAGCGAATGAGCAGCCTTGGACATCGGAACAGTGGAGAAGCCCATGTATCTAGCGTTCTTCAGTTCGGTGTATTCGTGTACCATCACAGTCCTTACGCGTTCCAGTATACCCCGGGGTCCTCTAGTCAACCAAACGAGTCCTTAGGCTGTCTCAGGTAGGTGGCACCACCACCACTATCCTTATAACTAAGGGTACTAAGGACCTGGTATTACTATAGCAACTAAGGGGGTATCAAAGAAGGGGTGAAGCAGTAATCTAAGTCATCTTTTAGCTAACAAAGGCTACCCTTAGTTAACCTAGAACACAGGCTAAAGCCTACCTAACTTTCTGAGGCCTTCTTAGGTAAATAGGTACTTGGAACTAAGTGTGGCCAATTGAATGGATCCAAGTCCTTTAGCCACTTTGGGTTACCTGGGTTATCCCTTATCTCTTGGTCAATCTCATTGAGAAGGGCCCTAAGATCTGGATGCAGTGGATCACCTTCAGGTACTTTGCTGGACTTAGGTTTAGCTTTGTCTGTCATCACCACACACCCCTCCAAGTTATACCAAGAGCTTCCTGCCCTTAGTTCTATTTGGGCACCTAAGACTATGGATACAAGGTTTGAGCTAATGCCCAGCGCTTGAAGCTTGAACTTAAGTAACCAAAGCCTCACTTAGCTATTAGTGCATGAGCTATGCCGTATACTACTTCAATAACTCCAACCCATGTGCCATCTTGAGACCAAAGGGAGACAATAATGTTCGAGCAAGTCTTTAAGAGCCTAGACGATATCATGTTCCAGGAAACGACTGCTAGAAATAGGTCGATAAGCAAACTGTACTGCTTGAAACTTGGGAAGCCTTAGGATGACTAAACTTGAGGACATCAAAAACGGCGCCAGCGTTACCGGCGTCATACCAAACCATTCGGTCGAGGTTGTATCCATCGATTGGATAGGCGATCAAGCGATAACCCTTGTGTATAGAATTCCAGGAGGTTCGGTTTCAGAGACCACCCTCTATAGAGACGATGAACACAGGCTTAACCTTGAACAGCGAGGGCGCGCTTGGTCTTTTGACGCAGATGGATCTTTGCTGCGCTTGGTGACTGAAGCAAACCGCATCAAGTTGGCGCACCATTTCGACCCCTATCTAGCTATACATACTAGCCTTGTAGACCCACTCCCTCATCAAATCTCAGCCGTTTATGGAGAGATGCTGCCGCGTCAACCACTTCGCTTTCTTCTGGCCGATGACCCTGGTGCTGGCAAAACCATCATGGCAGGATTGTTGATCAAAGAATTAATAGCACGCAGTGATCTAGAACGGTGTCTAATTGTGGCGCCTGGTAGCATTGTCGAACAGTGGCAGGACGAACTGGGCGAAAAGTTCTCTCTGGAATTCGATATTCTCTCTAGGGATATGATCGAAACATCCAGGTCAGGAAATGTGTTAAATGATCGTAATCACGTCATAGCGCGCTTGGACGTTTTAGCCAGAAACGAAGATTTGCAGCAGAAGCTCCTCGCTGCAAACGAGTGGGATCTCATTATCTGTGACGAAGCACATCGTATGTCTGCGAGCTTCTTCGGCGGCGACGTCAAATACACCAAGCGCTATCAACTCGGCCAACTGCTAGGTCAGGTATCCCGTCACCTACTTCTGATGTCAGCTACGCCACACAACGGCAAAGAAGAAGACTTTCAGCTTTTCATGGCTCTTTTAGATACTGATCGCTTTGAGGGTCGTTTTCGCGATGGTGTGCATTATGCAGATAGCGGCGACATGATGCGTCGTATGACCAAAGAAGAACTATTGAAGTTTGACGGTCGACCGCTCTTCCCCGAGCGACGGGCTGTAACCGTCAAGTACCAGCTCTCCCCTGAAGAAGCTGGTCTATACAGTTCCGTAACAGAGTACGTTCGTACGGAGATGAACCGTGTACAGAGGTTTGCAGATCAGGATGGCCAGAAGCGCAACAATGTTGGTTTTGCTCTTCAAATCCTTCAACGCCGCTTAGCATCTTCACCTGCGGCAATTTACGAGTCATTGAAAAGGCGCCGCGAACGCCTTGAAACAGAACTGTCTGAGGCTAGGCTTGCGCGCAAAGGTATGAAATCAACTTTGCATTCATTCACAGCCTTGGAAGAAAACCTCAAGGATATTGAGGAACTCGGACAGGATGAGATCGATGATCTCGAAGATCAGATTTCAACCCGGGCAACAACAGCCGAAACCGTGGAACAACTTGAGATCGAGGTCCAGACCCTACAAGGCCTCGAGATTATGGCACTTGGCGTTCTACGATCTGGAAAAGATACGAAGTGGACTCAACTCGACAGGATACTCGATGACGATCTGATGGTCGACGCAGACGGAAACCGGCGCAAGCTGATCATTTTTACCGAACCTAAAGATACGCTTCACTATTTGACGGCTAAAGTGCGTGCCAGACTTGGAAAACGGGAAGCCGTAGAGGTCATTCACGGCGGTGTTACACGAGAAGAGCGCAGAAAAGTAGTTGAGCGGTTCATGCAAGACCGAGACATGCTGGTGTTGATCGCTAACGACGCAGCGGGCGAAGGTGTAAACCTTCAGCGCGGACACCTTATGGTCAACTATGATTTGCCATGGAACCCAAACAAGATTGAGCAACGCTTCGGACGAATCCATCGGATTGGTCAGACTGAGGTCTGCCACCTTTGGAACCTAGTCGCAGCCGATACGCGCGAAGGCGAGGTCTATGCACGCTTACTCGAAAAGCTGGAAGTCGCTCGGGAGGCTCTTGGAGGGCGTGTGTATGATGTGCTCGGCGAGCTCTTCGAAGGAACAGCACTCAGAGATCTGCTTTTCGAAGCTATCCAGTACGGAGAACAGGAAGACGTTAAAGCCAAGCTCTTCAATGTCGTAGACGGAGCAGTCGATCAGAACCATCTGTTGAAGCTCCTTGAACGCCGGGCCCTGACAAATAACTCTATGCCTCAAGCAATGGTTCAAGAGCTGCGGATTGAGATGGAGCGAGCGGAAGCTCAAAGGCTTCAGCCGCATCACGTACAAAGCTTCTTTGTCGAAGCATTCAAGCAGCTCGGCGGTAAGATCAAGCGGCGCGAGGAAGGACGCTGGGAAATCAGCCACGTTCCACTAAGCATCAGGGAACGAGACAGACAGATAGGCACGGGCGCGCCAGTGCAGAAGAAATATGAGCGCATCTGCTTTGAGAAGCGCAAAATCCATCAGCAGCCTGTAGCGGCTTTCGTGTGTCCTGGGCACCCTCTGCTTGAATCTGTCATAAGCGTGATCCGTGAGCAATATGATCACTTGATGAAGCGTGGAGCCATCTTTGTCGACGACGCGGACCCTGGCGAGGATATCACTGCGTTGTTTTTACTTGAGCACAGCGTCCAGGATGGTCGAGCTACAGCGAGCGGAAAGGCCCACCTAATTTCAGAACGGCTTCAGTTTGCCGCCATCAATAGCAAGGGTGATGCGGCCAATGCCGGGATTGCTCCACACCTAAACCTTCGCCCGGCCGATCCTGAAGAGATCGAGGTGGCTCAGAGCTTGCTGAACGAGGATTGGCTGAGGAACGACCTTGAGAAAACTGCCGTTCGTTTTGCAACGGTAGAACTCGCACGGCACCACGTAGCCGAAGTTAAAGCGCGCCGCCTGCCTGAGATTGACAAGGTCGAGCAGGAAGTGCGGGCGCGCCTCAAGAAAGAAATCAACTACTGGGATGCTCGAGCGTTCGAACTCAAAGAAGAAGAGAGGGCCGGAAAGAAAACACGTCTGAACTGGCAAAATGCTCACCGCCGCGCAGAAAGCCTGGCAGAGCGACTGAAGCGTCGGATGGAAGTTCTTGAACAAGAGAAATTCATCTCAGCTCAGCCTCCAAGGGTCCGCGGTGGAATGGTGGTCGTACCTGACGGATTACTCAGATTACTCAACCCAAACCCAGAACTGACCAGTGCTGGAACAAATGGGTTTTCACAGGATCCTGTGGCACGCCGCGAGATTGAACTTGCAGCCATGGCGGCTGTCAACGAAGCCGAGATTGCGCTTGGAAATACACCGACTGACGTCTCCGCCCAGAAGGTCGGGTATGATATTGCCTCCTACGATCCCAAGGCAGACCAACTTCGCTTTATAGAAGTAAAGGGTCGAGTAGATGGTGCTGACACCCTCATCATAACACGGCAAGAAGTCATCACCTCCCTGCATGAACCAGACAAGTTTATCTTGGCAATTGTTCAAGTTGGAGACGGCTACGTGAAGGAACCGCGCTATGTGCGCAACCCGTTCTCGCAGGAACCAGAGTTTGGCGTGACCGCAATCCAAGTAAACATTAAAAACCTACTTGAGCGTGCGGAGGAGCCAAGATGACCGTCGACGCAATTCACTTCGCACCACCAGACGACGTACACTTCCAAAGTCTGGTTATCCGAGCGTCCCGTGGGCAAATACCAGTTTACGGCGCAGTTATCGAGACTTCAAAAGTATCTGTGAAGCGCGCATTCGACAGTCATCGCCCCGAAGATATGGAGGGCGGCCCAGAAGTCGTGCGGCAGATGTTCAGTGATTGGCAGAACAACCAACCGGCGCAGCCATGGCTCTACGTCAAGGATGGAAGCTACTGGGTGGCAGACGATTACTTCTGGATTGCACTGATCGAAAAGGGTATGCTCGCCACATTCGCGGCACAAGTTTTTGGTGAGCCTCTCTCCCAGGGATTGCTTCAAAAGGCTGGGCCAATCGAACTTCAATTCGTTCACGCAAGATTTGGAAAGCAATGAACCAAACATATAAAAAGAAGCTTATCGAGGTTTCTTTGCCTCTTGAAGCGATCAGCGATGCTTCAGCGCGCGAAAAATCAATGCGGCATGGACATCCGTCGGCGCTTCACCTTTGGTGGGCCCGCCGACCACTTGCTACGTGTAGAGCAATATTGTTTGCTCAGCTAGTGGACGACCCATCAAGCAATTCTGACGAATTTCCCAATCAGGAAGCGCAGGACGTTGAACGTAAACGGTTGTTCGCTATCATCGAAGATTTAGTTAGATGGGAAAACTCGACCAACGAGGAGGTTCTGGAGCGCGCGCGGGTTGAAATCCGGCGGTCTTGCGGGGGCGTGCTGCCTCCGGTCTATGATCCCTTTTCGGGCGGCGGGTCGATCCCGCTCGAGGCGCAGCGATTGGGACTGCCCGCGTATGGGTCCGACCTTAACCCAGTGGCGGTGATGATCGGCAAGGCGATGATCGAGATCCCACCAAAGTTCAAGGACATGTCTCCCATCCACCCAGGCATCAAAGAGCGGTCATTCTACCGAAATGCTGAAGGGCTGGCCGAAGATGTGAAACACTACGGTGAATGGGTACTTCAGGAAGCGTGGCAACGCATCGGGCATCTGTATCCGCAGGTCGATTTATCCAAAGCGTTTGGTGGTGGTAAAGCAACAGCCATTGCTTGGATTTGGTCGCGGACTGTCCCAAGCCCGGATCCCGCTTTTTCTAATGTCCATGTGCCAATTTCATCAAGTTTTATTCTTAGCGCGAAGGTCGGTAAGGAGGTTTGGATAGAACCCCAGGTAGATAAGGCTGCGGGAACCATCGCCTACAGCATCCGCAAGGGCGGCACAAAAGGTCAGTTAGCAAAGGCTAAACAGGGAACAAAGGTCGGACGTGGAAACTTCGTTTGCCTTCTTTCTGATGCAGCTATCTCGGCAGAATATGTGCGTTCGCACGCCGTAAAGGGTCGAATGGGAGAGACACTCATCGCGATTGTCGCTGAGGGAAAGAATGGACGCGCCTATGCATCGCCGAACGAAACGCATGTTAGAACTGCTGGATCAGCTGAATGCAGTGCTGTGGCGGAAAGTTGCCGCGAAACGTTTTTGGCTGGGTCAACACCAGAAAAACTTACAGGTGGAACTTGTTACGGCTACGGGCTCACTTCTTGGGGGAAGATTTTTACTGATCGCCAATTAACGGTACTGTCAACCCTCAGCGATCTGGTTTCAGAGGTTAGAGAGAACATCCAAGATGACGCTAAGGTCATACTAAAAACAGTACCGGACACAAGGCTTCGGAAGGGTGGCTTGGGGTCCAAAGCATACGCTGATGCTGTGAGCATCTATCTCGGTTTCATGGTTGGGCAGCTTGCCAACCACAGCTCAACAATCTGCGGGTGGAACAGCCCAAATCAGCAAATGCGATCTACGTTCTCCCGCCAAGCATTGCCGATGACCTGGGATTTTGCCGAGGTTAATCCGTTCAGTGAATCGAGCGGCAGCTATCGCAGCCTCTTTACACGCCAAATCAAGGCCTTCGAAGTTCTTGGTGGGGGCCATCATGAACAAGCAGTCATAAATCAGCTTGATGCTCAGAGTGTGCAATATCCAGAAGGTGTGGTCGTATCCACGGACCCTCCTTATTATGACAATATAGCATATGCTGATTTATCAGACTTCTTCTTTACATGGATGAAGAGAACTTTGAGTCCAGTTTATCCAGATTTATTTGGACTTATAGCAACTCCCAAAGCCGATGAACTTGTTGCAGTTGGTTATCGTCATGGCGACAAGATCCAAGCCGAACAATTCTTCCTTAATGGAATGAGTAAAGCTATTTCCAAGATGGCAGAAGCGAGCTCGAACGAGTATCCAGCAGCGATCTATTACGCATTCAAGCAAAGCGAAATTGAGCAGGAAGGCATTGCATCAACAGGATGGGCAACATTCGTTCAATCGATATTGGATGCCGGCTACTCGGTGGTTGGAACTTGGCCCTTGCGAACTGAAAAGCCAGGTCGAATGGTTTCTGTCGGAACAAATGCTCTGGCAAACTCTGTTGTCCTCGTATGCCGCAAGAGGGATGCGACGGCAGGCACCATCACCCGGTCCGAGTTCATCCGTGCCGTGAAGCGCGAAGTGCCGCCGGCAATTGCCGCACTTCAGTCGGCCAATATTGCCCCGGCTGACATGCCACAATCAGCCATCGGTCCTGGCATGGGCGTCTTCTCGCGCTATAAGGCGGTGCTGGAGGCCGATGATAGCTCTATGGCCGTCAAGACCGCGTTGCAGCTAATTAACGCCGAGCTCGACGAATATTTAGGCGGCATCCAGGGCGAGTTCGACCCAGATACGCGCTTTGCCATCAGCTGGTTCGAACAGAACGGCATGGGCAAGGGCGACTATGGCATAGCAAACAGCATCGCTACTGCGCGCGGTATTTCTGTCGGCAGCGTCAAGCACGCAGGAATCGTCGAGAGCCAGGCGGGCAAAGTGCGTATCCTGCGACGCGATGAGCTTGACCCCGAGTGGGAGCCGCAGACGGACACCCATCTGACGGTCTGGGAATGCCTCCAGTACCTCGTGCGCGCGCACGAGAAGGACGGCATCTCGTACAACACCGCGCTTTTGCTTCGAAAGATCGACGACAAGGCCGAGGCTGTCAAAGACCTCGCTTACTGCCTCTACGACATCTGCGCCAACAAGCGGCAGGATGCAAAAGAGGCGACCGCCTACAACGCTTTGATTGCCGACTGGTCGGACCTAACCCGAGAGGCCGCCGCGATCGTCGATATTCACGGCACCGGCCAAACACGTATGGATTTATGAGGGGACGATCATGGCAAAGAGCACACGCCAACACGTATTCGAAGGCATGGAGCTGCTTCCAGAAGGATTGATTTCTTTCGTCGAGAAGCGAATGGAATCACAGATTACAGGGCACTGGCAAGTTCAGGTTGTTGAACGAGTCAGGGGGCTCCGGCCAACCAGCGATGGTCAGGTGAACTGGGACCAGCAGGGTCTACTGCAGGTCATGATGGCATTCTGGAAAGAGGCCTTCTCAATGGTGCTGGGGCATACGGAACGCTCATACATATCCGAGTTGCTCGAGGTGCGCAACAAGCTCTCACATAACGAGAACTTCACCTATGATGACGCCGAGCGTGCGCTGGACAGCATGCGCCGGCTCCTGGAAGCGGTTAGCGCCAAGGATGTGGCTGAGAAGATTAGCACAGCACGAGATACCATCCTACGCACGAAATACGCGGAGTTGGCTCGAAACGAGGAGCGGCGAAAAACGAAACGTTCCGACATATCTGTCGATACAGTAGCGGGGTTGATGCCCTGGCGAGAAGTGGTTGAGCCACACAAGGATGTGGCGACTGGTGAGTTTCAACAAGCCGAATTCGCCGCGGACCTCGCCAAAGTACACAACGGCAGCGCTCCCTCAGAGTACCGTGACCCGACTGAGTTCTTTTCCCGTACATATCTCACGGAAGGCTTAAGCAACCTGCTGATCGGCGCAGCAAAGAGGCTGTCCGGCGCTGGTGGCGATCCTGTGGTTGAGTTGCAAACGAATTTCGGTGGCGGCAAGACGCACTCGATGCTGGCGCTCTATCACATGGTCGGCGGGACTTTGGCAGAAAACCTATCGGGGCTAGACCAACTTCTTTCCGAAAACGATCTGACAGTTCCCAATAAGGTCAACCGTGCAGTATTGGTGGGCACGTCGCGGGGACCGCAGGACGTCATCAGTATGCCAGATGGTCGGGAAATCCGCACGACGTGGGGAGAACTGGCCTGGCAGCTGGGCGGTATTGAGGCCTTCGATATGATAGCCAAACAGGATGCGAGCGGGATTGCGCCAGGCTCCGAACTGCTTGAAGCAATCTTCAATAAATGCGCGCCTTGTCTTATATTAATCGATGAATGGGTCGCCTATCTGCGTCAAATCTACAAAGTTGGGGGTCTGCCTTCCGGCTCCTTTGATGCCAACTTGACCTTTGTTCAGGCTTTGACCGAGGCGGTGAAGGCAAGCCCAGGAACGCTGTTGGTTGCCTCTTTGCCCGCTTCACAGATTGAAGTCGGCGGCGAAGGTGGCCAAGAGGCTCTGGTGAGACTGAAGCAAACGTTCAGCCGCGTCGAATCTTCGTGGCGCCCCGCTTCACAAGAAGAAAGCTATGAAATAGTCCGCCGACGGTTGTTTAAGGAAATTCCAGGCGATAAGTTTCATCACCGTGATAATACGCTGAAACAATTCGGGAAAATGTATCGGGAGAACGCCAATGACTTCCCACAGGGCTGCATAGATGAGGATTACCGACGTAAACTAGAGAAATCCTATCCGATCCATCCTGAACTGTTCGACCAACTCTACACAAGCTGGGGTTCCCTGGAGAAGTTCCAAAGAACACGTGGTGTACTGCGGTTGATGGCACAGGTGATCCATGAGCTTTGGATGAGCAACGACCCATCAGTCATGATTATGCCAGGGAGCGTGGCGATCAGCACCGCCCGTGTGGAACCAGAGCTGCTTCATTATCTCGATGCAAGCTGGCAGTCTATTATCGCTGGCGACGTTGATGGCACATCCTCGACACCCTATAAAATCGATCAAGGTGCCCCCAACTTAAATAAATACTCTGCAACCCGTAGGATAGCGCGCGCCATCTTCATGGGGACCGCGCCGACCCATGGGCAGGAGAACAAAGGCCTAGACGACAAGCAGATAAATCTTGGTGTTGTCCAACCTGGAGAGCGCCCTGCTATCTTTGGTGATGCGCTCAGACGTTTGACCAACCAAGCCAAGTTCATGCATAGCGATCTCGGACGTTATTGGTATTCGATGTCAGCTAGCTTGAACCGGATCGCTGCAGATCGCGCAGGGCAGCTTGAAGACGCTCTTGTACTTATGGAAATCGACAAAGCGCTCGTTGGCTACATCAATGGCCTCGGTGACCGTGGACACTTTGACGCTGTGCAAATTGCACCCGGTAGCTCATCAGATGTACCTGATGAACCGGGCGGAGTGCGTGCTGTCATTCTCGGTGTAGCACACCCCCATACTGGTAGAGATGGCTCCGACGCGCTAGCAGAAGCGAAAGACATCCTTATGCAACGCGGGAGTTCACCGCGCGTTTACCGAAACATGCTTGTGTTCTTAGCCGTGGAACAACGCCAACTCGACAATTTGATATCAGCAATGCGCTCGGCGCTAGCGTGGGCAGAGATTGTTCGCGAAACAGACCGTCTCAACCTAACACAGAGCGACAGCGCGCTCGCCAGAGTAAAGCTGGCAGAAGGCAACGAGACTCTAAAAACTCGCTTAAAAGAGGCTTGGTGCTATCTTTTATATCCAGTTCAGGAAAGTGCGCAGGCAGACCTTGAGTGGACGTCAGCAAAAGTTCCCGCACAAGACGGGTTACTGGCGCGCGCAAGCAAGAAACTTGTTAGTGACGAAGGGCTGTTGCCAGAACTTGGACCTGCTCGTCTAGACCGCGAACTGCAGAAGTACATCTGGAACGGGAAGGACCACCTGTCCTTGAAAGACTTGTGGGACTACATGAACCGGTACACCTACTTACCACGCATCAAGAACCGCAGCGTCCTTGCCAAAACGGTTCAAGCGGCCGTCAGTGGGATGCTACCTGGTCCGTTTGCATACGCTGACCGATGGGATGACGCCAACAATAACTACGTTGGTCTGGCGATATCAGGCCCGACCCATGTTCAAGTCGTGATCGACAGTGATTCAGTCATTATAAACCCCGAAATAGCTGAAACTCACAGGCCTAAAACGATAGAGGAGCCTATTGGTCCGAGTGCTACGGACCCCACGGACCCTCAGCACCCTGTGCCAAAACCAGGCGATAATCAGGGTGAAAAACCGGGCCCCACTCCAGAAAAACAGCCAACGCGTTTCGTCGGGACCGTCATGATTTCGGCTGACCGACCCGCGCGAGACATCCACCAAATCGTGGAGGCCATTATCGAACAACTTACCACACTTCCAGGCAGTGATGTATCTCTAAAACTGGAAATTGATGCCGAGGTCCCTTCCGGCCTGGATCGAGCTAAGGTCAGAACCTTGATCGAGAATGCAACCACGTTGGGCTTCATAGATAGGTCTATCAAATGATGTACGGGAGGAAATACAATGTGTTTACGGCTGACATACGCCGAAGAATTGCTTTGGAAGAATAATGCGGATCTACAGTCCTGCTAACTAACGACCATAGACCAAAACCTGGAGGCCCCCCATGGTCGAAACGGTGACGAGGTTATAATTGAGGATTGACTAAATGATGCACTTTGAAATTGAAGGCGATAACTTAATTAAGTTCCTTAAAGAGACGACTGACCTCTTCGCAAAGTTCTCCACCGATAAGCCTGCAGACAATATTGCAAACGACGATGCTTTCCTAGACTTTTGCGGCGACAGAATCGAAGACCAATCCAAAGAGGTTCACAGCATTAGAATAGCTCGAACATTTTATGGTGATGTTGATTGTTACTATGCATTAGTAATGGATTATCAGGGGATTTACTTTGTATTACCCAGCCCTGAACATGATCCGATCGGGTATTTCTTTAAAAAGGACGATGCCGTTGCAGCCGCAGAGCAATTCGCAAGTGAAGTCTACGACGATTATGCCGAGACAGAGTACTCGCTAATTCATAATGAACTTAACTAATTTACACTGAGAAAATAACAGCAGTCGTCTCTTTAGGCTCCTTGTCAAAGTATAGGCCTATGTAGGTAGCCCCTCGAGGACCCGACGACAGCTTGCTTGCCCACGGCATCCTTCAACTATGCCGGCTAAGAACCAACCGAGAGGCTCAAAGAAGAACATAGGCAGATAATTAACAAGAATATCGACCAATAATTGCGGCTCAAGCTAGAATGCCTCAGCATTAAAGGAGAATAAATATGGCAACAGCGTTCGAGAAACGGATGATGGCTTACGCCAAGATCAAACAATTCTCTATAGACGAGAACCTGATGCCCCTGGCAGACCCCGAGGCAACTGAAAAACAGACAGATTTACCCCCCCTGGGACAGCTGATAGACGAGCACCCGGGGCCAGTGCCGGCAATGGACGCACCACCAAAAGGCTCTCCCTCTCGCAAGTAAGCCTATGGACGGTAAGGTAAAATGACTAGGTGTGGCCAGTTGAATGGTTCTAGCTTCTGAAGCCACTGCGGATTGCTCGGGTTGGCTGCTATCTCCCTGTCCACTTCGTCGAGTAGCACCTTGAGGTACGGCGGTAAGCTAGGCATACCTTTTGTTTTCTTGCCCATCGGGATCCGATCCTTTGCTCTTTAATTGCTTTGGGCTTGGCTTTCATCAGTGACCTGAGTTTGGCTCTGGTTGTCGAAGTACAGTCCCTGCGGATGGGGTTTGTACTCAGTCCACTGCAGCTGCTCCCACTGTCGGCGTATTTCCTCTTGGCTGACTGGGTTCGGGCTGAGTATTAGCATCTTTGGGCTCCACCTTTTGCCTCACTGCGGCCTGCTGGCCCGCGCCCTATCAAGATAGGCATCCATACGACCACCCACAAGGCTCTGAGAGTCCCGTAGAGAGCCATACAGCAACGTTAGCCGCTTGTACGACCCTGAGACTCTGAATAAACTTTAGAGACCTGTGAAGTCAGCTCGTTTGAGGGGCTCTCAGAAGCCAGATCAACAAGAACAACAACAGTCGTCCCTTTAGCCCCTTTGTTGAAGTCCAATGATTAACCAAGGTACTGGGGGATCTTTTGTCTGCCATGGGACCCACAAATAGGTCATTATTAGTAGTGTAATATGTAGTCTAAAACACAACCCAAAACAGGGATTAATTATCTGATTTTGCTGTGTTTAATATATGTGGCGGACAGACAGGGATTCTAAGCTATGAACCTGACTAATTCTAACTAAACTATGCCTGCCTGTATAAAGTTAAATAAACAAATCGAACACACTTCTTTTACTAAAAATCGTGCAGTTGCACGCCAAAATCCTGTGTAATCCACCAACCCGCGTTAAGTGCCACACAGAGCGGCACGATTAAGTTCGAGCCCTTAAACCGCAGCATAGACGGCAACAGACACGACTGCGATCAACTGGCCCCAACGGGTGGTTGCGACCGCTGAGGTTTGAGACGGTCAAAGTCAGCCTGTGACGTTGCAATACTGTTCGCTGTTGGCATACCGGA
>Ga0115566_10003043_pt1 | contig 13657 bp, 11 predicted proteins | sample COGITO_mtgs_1204_3_FD_87173 | JGI IMG/M metagenome (GOLD analysis project Ga0115566, IMG submission 87173) | Pelagic marine microbial communities from North Sea - COGITO_mtgs_120405 | ecosystem: Environmental > Aquatic > Marine > Epipelagic | place: Germany:Helgoland, sampling site Kabeltonne...
AATAATTCAAAAAATATCGATAAAGATATTTATATAGAAAAAAATAAGGAATTGAAAATATTAGATAGTTGTGAAGTATTAGTGGTTGGTGGTGGACCAAGTGGAATATCTGCCGCAATTTCTTCAAGTAGAGCAGGTGCAGATACTATAATATTAGAAAAATTTGGTTGTTTAGGTGGTGTTATAACCACTGTGGGAATGGAAACCATAGCATGGTATAGATATGAAGGAACAGAAGATTGTAGTGGAATTGGAACTGAAATGGAGAATATGGCAATGAAAATGGGTGGAACAAGAAAATGGGCTTATAATGATAGTAATTGTTTGGATGCTGAATTTTTTAAAGTGGTTGCGGATAAATTAATATTGGAAAGTGGTGTCAGACCTATATTACATTGTTATGCTGTTGAGACAATATTGGAAAATAATACAATTAAAGGGATTATAACGGAAAGTAAAAGTGGTAGAATGGTAATATATGCTGATAGAGTTATAGATTGTACTGGTGACGCAGATATATGTTATCTTGCTGGTGTGGATTGTAGAGTTAATAAAAAAGAAGAAAAAATGAGTGTTACTGCTGTTTTTAATTGTTCAAATATTGATAAGGAAAGATTTATAGAATATACTAAAAAAAATGAAAAAACTTATTCAGACTGGGGTGGAGAATGGATAACAGATAATAATTCTAAAGAAAGTAAATTAAAATCTCCATATTTAGAAATAAATAGAGATAAAAATGTAAATGGATCCTGGTCTTCAATAACTGAAAATGGCGAAGCAACTAATTTAAATTTAGTCCATATTCCTAAAATAGATTGCACTAATGTAAAAGATTTAACTTATGCGGAGATAAGAGGTAGAAAGAAAACTATGGAAACAATAGAAGATTTAAAAAAAGAATTACCTGGGTTTGAGAATGCGAAGTTAAGAAATTTTGGAATGACTTTAGGCACTCGTGATTCAAGGAAAATTATAGGTGAATATAATCTATGTAAAAAAGATGTTATGGAACAAGGGCGATTTTATGATTCAATAGGAATATTTCCTGAATTTATAGATGGTTATAATATATTAACCCTTCCAACTACTGGAAGATTTTTCCAAATACCATTTAGAAGTTTAATACCAAAGAAGATTGATAATTTATTGATTGCTGGAAGATGTATTGGAGGAGATAATATATCACATGCTGCTATGAGGAATATGATGGCTTGTTGTGTTACTGGTCAAGGTGCGGGAGTAGCTGCGGCAATATCTATAAAAAATAATACAATAGTAAGAAATACCAGTTTTGAAGCAATACAAAAAGAATTATTAAAACAAGGAGTAAGTGTATTTAATCCCTATTTGAAAGAAGATGAAAAGAAAAAAATAAAAAATAAAGATTACCATATTAAATTTAAAAGTAAATTATAGATTTAACCAATATTATAGATTTAACCAATATTATAATTTTAACCAATATTATAGATTTAACCAATATTATAATTTTAACCAATTTTTTGGAAGACAAATATGAGTATATTTTTTAAGATTTTCTTTATCTTCTGATAAAACTTCATGAACCACTTTAAAACCACAATCATTGTGGTGCCAACCTTTTGAGTGAATAATTTTTTGATTTCTTAATTTTTTTTCTCCAGATTCTAAAATTTTTTTATCCACAATGATTTTATCCACATTAAATTCGTCCATAACAATTGCTAGATGTCCTTGGTCTATAGGATTATAATCATATAATAATAAACTTCCATCGGGATAATTCTTATTAAAATTAATTTCTTCTAAAAAATAGTTAAAATGAATAAAATATGCTTCAGTCCCACCATATAAATTTTTATAAGTTGGAATAGGTAAATTAAAAAATTTTCTACATAAATTACATAATCCAGCACAATTTATACCATTTTCCACAATAAAATTCAAATCCATTTCATTTATAGTTCCTGAATTAGCGTAAAAAGGTGAAATATTATTTTCAACATATTCTTTGGTATTGCTCTCTTCAGTATATGTATATTTTACACCAATTAATTTATTTAGAAATATAAAAAGATTATCCATCTACCTATTACGGTATAATAATAATAATTGTGTTTATTTCTTAAATAAATCAAATAAAAATATTAAACTCTAGAAAAATAGTAATCATAATCCATATTAATTTTTATAAAACCTAGTTTACATCTCTCATTAACAAGAGCATCTTCAATAGCACTTTCTATTTTCTTATAACTAAAGTATTTTTTTAATTCTTTTTCATAGAAAATATCCCTTTCTTTATTAAAATTATTAGATTGTAAATAATTCCAGTTCCACCTTAAATCTGTAGTCAATATTATCATATTAAATGTTATATTGGGATTATTTGATACAAAATTCCAGTCAAGATTATCTTTATATTTTCTTAAAAATACTTCATCCATTTCGTATTTATGGGATATTGTTATCCAATCCCATGGTAAATAATTATATTTATCAACTATTGATATATTATTATTTGGATTAGCAGTTATACCCTGCATAATTTGATAATTATCTATACATGAATTAAATTTTTGTTTAAATTCAACAACATATTTTCCTTTAATAATATTAATACTTAGTTTATTTTCTAATATATCAATTATATCAACCAGTTTAATATTCTTATTGGACATTACTTTTACAGGATTCCAGGGTTTATCTGGATATTTTTCAAATAATTCTAAATCTACACAAGAATGGTTAGAAATAAATTCAAAGTTCCAATCATCATTTATATTATCAACCAAATACTCCTTCGTAATCTTGAATAAATTCCTTTTTATAATTTTTTTTTCATTATTTATATTCTTTTCATTATTTATATTCTCTTTATTTTTTTCTATTAAATATTTGATAAATTTATCCATATTGATTCCTCTATTTCTTATTATATTTCTTCTATGTGAAAATGGGAAATTTATTAAATGTGCGAATTCTATTACCAAATCATTAGTTAATCCTTTTTTTAAATAAATACTGGAAAAATCCCATGGTAATTGTGGATTATTTAATATATCTTGACAAGTAATCTTAGGACATTTACTAGTTAATATATTCCAGTTTAAATCTAATTCCATAATATCATCTTTGGTTTTTATAAAATCGATGTCTATATTATTATTTCCATATAGGAAAAATAGAAGAGGTGCTCTTTCAATAATTCTTTTATTTTTAAAGAACTCAAGTGGTAAATTAATATTATGAACTAAATCGATATTATTGAACTGTACGTTATACTTCTCAGTTAAAATTTCATAATCTTTATATGTTATATTACAATTTGAAGCTATATAGGTACAAAGATTAAGTTTTTGTAATTCTGAAATATTGGATTCAAGTAATTTATAAATTATTTTTATGGAAATATTTTTATTATAACCTAGTCTATTATAGAATAATTTAGGACAATAAATTTTAAAAAAATTAAAGAAATGTGCGGACCATTCTTCTTTTAAAGTTTGTATATTAAGTGTTGAATAATATTCCATATATTTTTTAATATTATGGAATAAAATTTTAAAAATTTAAAGTGGATTAAAAAAAAAGTTATTCTGATTAAGTTGTAAATATTAAAATATTATTTGTTATAAATGTGAATATTAATATAGTCTTGAACCAGAAATCAAAAACAAATAAAAACTGATTCTGATAAAATTGAAGTCTTGTTGAATCATCATTTTTTATCATATCAATATCATATTTCTTTTTTAACTCCAAATGTTTATCTTTATCTATTATATATTGTCTTCTTCCCATATATTTCATAAGTTTTCCATTTTTATATTTTTGCATAAAATTTAATGATAACCCTATATCCTGTTTTCCTAAATTAAAAAGAATACCACTCTCAAATACAACTACTAACATAGTATAAAAACAATTCAAAAAGAAAAGTTCCATACTAGTTGCGTATTCTATTACAGGAATTTTTCCAGCAATATGGATTTGTAACCAAATAATAGTTAATGGTATAAAAACCAATAAATAAAATCTTGTATATTTTGATAAGTCTATAAATGTTACTATTATAGCAGTTATAGTTAATACTAAAGACATAATAATAACAACATGATATTTAGTGGATTTTCTCTCTAAATGAATAGTATAAATTGTATTAGGCCATAATTCTCCAGGACAGCATTTATATTCTATATCTTGAGGATCAGTTTCCATGTCAATTATATCCCATTCATTATGAGAAAAATCTTCAGAAACTTGTATAGATCTATAATTGGGATTTGTTGAGTTAAATGGATAGATATCTAAAAATTGTTTTGATAATCTCCATGATCCGAAAGTCATACTACAAGATTGTGTATCATATGGAAAATCTTTTAAAGATAAATGACACGAAAATGAATAAATAATAGGTCTAACCCATGTTATATATCCATCACTATTTAACTTTAAAACACTATTTGAATCATAAGCATAAGGTTTATCAGCAGCATTATATAATTCCAAATCAACTAACCATACATCATTAGGACTTACATCCAAGAAATCCTGATTAAATTCTGTGCTATTCCAATTTAAATACTCATCCTTCCATACCATAGTAACCCAGAAGTTAAATTTTATATTTTCTGCTTTTTGATCAAAATTTTCCAAACTTTTTATTTCTATTCCAAATTCTAAATTTATTGGATCTTCATTATTTAAAACTGGACGAATATTTTTATCATAGTTTTGAAATAGATTTTCTCTTAGCATAGATTCTTTATTATGAACATGACTATGATGCCCCATATTCATAGAATTAACATTATTAAAATTTAAATAAAAAAATAGTATATATAGAATACTTCTCATTTTATAATATGATATGAAGAACCCTTAAATAATTTATATAATTAAATCTAAAATTTAATTGTATGATTTAACAAAAAAAACCTCCTATGGGATTCGAAACCACAACCTTTGGAACCGAAGTCCAATGCGCTATCCATTGTGCCAAGAAGGCAATTATTTAAGATAGCAATTGTTTAAGAAGATTTAAGATAGAAACATAAAAACCATCCGGGGATTGAACCCAGACTCCTCAATATTTGAACTTTGAGTGTGCTATAATAACACTAATGGAAAAAAATGCTCCTAAGGGGACTTGAACCCCTGACCTCCGACTTATAAGATCGGCGTTCTAACCAACTGAACTATAAGAGCAAATATTAGCAGTGATAGGTTTCGATCCTATGACCTTTGGGTTATGGGCCCAACGCGCTTCCCCTGCGCCACACTGCTTAAAAAATAAACCCTCGGTGGGGATCGAACCCACAATCTTCTGATTAGAAGTCAGACGCCTTATCCATTTGGCCACGAGGGCAGAATTTATTTAGTGAGTTCTACAAAAATGAATTTATAGAACTCTATAAGAAGCCTCCTGCGGGGCTTGAACCCGCGGCCCTCAGATTACTATGTCACAGTCAAATGACGGACTTAAAAGTCTGATGCTCTACCGACTGAGCTAAGGAGGCTATGTTGCCTCCTAGCAACACTGAGTGAACTAAGGAAACAATAATACTCTTAACAGGACTTGAACCTGTGACCTCTCGCTTATTAGACGAGCGCTCTAACCAACTGAGCTATAAGAGTTAACTATAAGTTTTTTAAAGAAGCCTCCTGCGGGGCTTGAACCCGCGGCCCTCAGATTAAAAGTCTGATGCTCTACCGACTGAGCTAAGGAGGCATAATCTTGACCTGGATTCGAACCAGGATATATACACCGCACAATGGAATCCTCCAAGGTGACACCAGGGCGCACTTTTTACCAATTAAATTACCAAGACAAATATACGCTCTCGATGAGGATTGAACTCATAACCTCTCGATTAACAGTCGAACGCGCTAACCAATTGCGCCACGAAAGCATATAGGTTTCCATTTTAATGTCTGGACCAACGACAAATAGCAACGATAGGATTCGAACCTATGACCCCCGGATCATGAGACCGGTGCGCTGACCACTGCGCCACACTGCTTAAAAAATAAACCCTCGGTGGGGATCGAACCCACAATCTTCTGATTAGAAGTCAGACGCCTTATCCATTTGGCCACGAGGGCAAAGGTTTATATAAATTTGCTTTGACCAAGAATCGAACTTGGATTTGCACGGCCACAACGTGCCGTAATAACCATTATACCATCAAAGCTATCAGTTTTCATTAGTGAATAGGTGCTCTACCGATTAAGCTATGGAGAGTTTTATCTCTCCAGAGGGACTCGAACCCACACAACCTCCTTAAAATGGAATTTCAATAAGTGCTGTTAGAAAACTTATTCGATATAATAAATTTTTACAAAATCAATTTTTTTTCAAAAAATAAAGTTATATTATATAACTTAGAAAATAATTTTTTGCAACCATGAGATTAATAATAAATATTTAATTTACAAATAAAAAAAATATTTTTATTTATTCCAATCACTTTCTTCTTCTTATGATTAATAATGAGATACATTTAAATAATTTTTTATTTTTTGAAATTAAACGCACACTTAAGAAAATTAACTAATATATTTAGATATTATCAATATGATCATTTAGGAAATCTGTAGCATTCTTAATTCGAACAAGTTCCAACTTTCTTTTCTTAATTCGTGCATTAATGTCTTCATTATTCTTATTAAGAGATAAATTATTATTATCAATATCATTTTGATTACTAAACAATCTATCCATTGCGAAATAATAATTCATAGTAAAGATGCTTACAATTATGATTAGCATAAGATATGAATGGATAAATCCAAGTAGTAACAAGATTGAAGAAATCTCTAAACAAAGCATCATAATAAAATTATCATTTGTAGACCTAATATTATTATTTTTATTCAAATTATCATTATAATTCTTAGAAACCAAATCCTTATCATTAATAATTGCTTCCATAATCAACTTTGATTCAACAAGATTCTTTGTCAATCCCTTCATTTCATTAATTCTCTTGTCATTCTTATCATTAAAACTTTCTTCTTCTTCCAACTTATTAGAAAGTTCCCTCATTTCCTCCCTCAACTCTCGATTTTCCTTATCAAGTTCTTCATTCCTCTTAAGAATATAGTCTATGGACTTATTACCTGCATCCACATTATAATTATTTGGAGTAGGTTGCGATGATTGTTTACCATCATTAGAATCATTCATGGTTACTGTAAAACTAGGAGTATTAGCAGACATTATTTATTATCCTAATAAGTAGTTATTCAAAAGATTTCTTTTATAAAGTTATTTACAAACCGACCATCCATAATAATCAATTTTTTTTCTTCATTATAGTTTCTATATTAAATTATATACTATATAAAATACTATGTAAAATGCTATATAAGATAATCTATAAAATACTATTCACTTTTGTATAGAAGGAATCCAATGGGTGGTTCTCTTATCTTTAGTTTCTTCTCTTTTAACAGTGTTACCTAATGGATCCTTCTTTTGATTATATACTTTCAATAATTGTGTATATTTACCATCTACATCATATACATTTGAATATTCTCTGGGTGAAGCACCACCTCTCTTATAACTATCAATAGATATTTTCTTCACATTATCATATAATATTTTTATTTCATTATCAGCTAAATCCTTAATTAATCTATATGGACTAATCTTTGAAGCATATAGAATTTCAGATTTTAAATAATTTCCTATTCCACTAATCTTCTTCTGATTCATTAATACTTCAGGTAAAGTTTTTTCACTTACTCTCTTACTTTTTATTATTTTTTCAAAATTATCATATGTAAAATCTTTAGTAAAAATATCAACACCTAAATCTTTTAGTTTTTTATCAAGGTCTTCTTTATTATTAGTAAATTTTAAAGTACCAAAGTTTCTAATATCTGTAAACCATATATCTTTAAGATTCTTAAATTTTAATTGCCAGTGAAAATTTTTCTGTTGCTTTTCCACTTTCCATCCTCCACTCATTCCAAGTGTATTAAAAATATACCAACCATTATCTAATTCAAACCAAATAAATTTACCTTTACAAAATACACCATTTATCTTTCCATTATCTTTCATAACTTTTATGAAATTATCAAAATTATCTGGTTTTTTTTTTGAATATCTTCCAGAATGGATTATAAAATCAATTAATACTTTACCTTTTATTAGGGTATTTAACTGATTAACTATAACTTTAACTTCAGGACCTTCAGGCATTTCTATATAAATTAAATATTATATTTTATATTATATTTTTAATTCAATTTTAAAGTTTACAAAATATTTAAAATAATTAATATTCAATATATAAAATGGCAATTTCTAATATTGATAAAAAACATTTAGATAAAATATTTGAAGAGTATAATTTAGAAATCCTAAATAATAATGGAATAAGACAAAAAATAGTAAGTAATAGTAATTCTTTTTCAAAATTAAAAGTATTATTTAGGCAAATGGAATTAATTAAAATGGAAATTAATGAAGTAGTTAAGGAAACTATTGAGACCAACGAACTTCAAAAAATTAAATGTAATATAAAAAAAATACCAGGTAAAATTTATTATTTATATAAAAATAAAAATAAAGAACTATTTTTTTCTATTCTAAGTCATGAAGATTGGGATAATTATGAGGATTATTTAGGCAAGTATTTATATAATTTTGATTATACACTAACAAAACAAGACTAATTATTATTTACTCAACAATTCAACCTACTAACTTAATATTATTTACTATGTTTTAATCTGTTTCATTTTCATAACATAACTTTAAAACCTTAAGACACTTACTCCTTCCCGGTCTCTGTGCCCTACCAATAATCTGATTTGTCATAGATTCATTCATTTTATGATAGAGGAATATATCTGAAGTGTTTTCAAGATTAAGACCACTTCCAAAGTAATTAGCGTTTAAGAGGAGAATATCAATAGACTCTGGATCACTATTCTTCAATTTATACCTCTTTACAATCTTATTAATTGAAGTTGTAGTTCCCTTAAGTTCGCTAAATCTATAGTTCGTAGATTGAGAGATATAATCCTTAATCTCTTTAAATGATGCCTCATACTCGGAAAATACGAGTATTTTACTATTCTTTTTTTTCATACTTTTATTAAGATAAATCTTAAAGTTATCAATCTTTTCCCTTGATTCGTCGGTTTCTTCAACTTCTTCAATTTCTTCAACTTCTTTTACTTTATCTTCACTAATTTCTCCATTATGGTGACAATTCTTAATTACTATTAAGTCATTATGAGTAATATCTGCTCGGCAATAGGGACATTTGGGTCTATGACTAATAGAAAGAGTTATGCATTCAAAACAATATGAATTATTACAGCATTTTGTGATTGCTTTATTGTCAATTTCATCATAACAGATACAACATAATGAATTATCAGTGATTCTTTCCTTTAGATCTTCAATTTTACTTTCAAGTTCAGTAATCTTTTCCCGAATATTTGTTAAGGCAGTTTCCTTTTGACTTGCTGAAGCATAAACCATTTGCGACTTCATTTGATATTCCAACTTTTTATTATTAAGATTATTTTTCAAATCTCGAGTAACAATATTAATCAGATTATCTTCCTCCAAAGTTTCACAACCAATTTGTTGTATAGCAGAATGTATATCTCCCGCATTAATCATATTAAGAATATCATTAGAAACTATTCCATTCAGAACATTATGAATAATAGTATTTTTACACCGAATAACAAAGTATTTTATCTCAGGAAGTCTAAATGACTCTTCAATAAAAGAATCCTCCGACCTAAGATAAAGTTGTGTTTTGAGTTGACTATTAGTTGCTTCAATAAGAACATTCTTAAAATATCCCCTTTTTGAAATCTTATCCTTACAAACATGTCGATAAGTATTTACTATCTGACCCTGCCAATTTGTATATGTATATGGTTCTTCAGCATAATAACCATTCGGATTTCTAAGAATATTAATAGAAGAAGAAACAAACCAAGTAAATTCAGCATTAATTTTTTGACTTGAAGAAACATTAATCATATCAACTTCGTCCACAATCAATCTACTAATTGGAGTATTCCCAATAGTTCCGGATACCTTATTGTAAAAACTACTACTTACCAATATAATATCATATTTATTTGCCTTATTAAAATCATTTACAGAATCAAAAGAATTAACAAGAGTATAAAAATCTTCGTATTCCTTTTTCTTCCTAATGAATAGGGGGTTCAAAGTGGTAAAGTCCTCAATATATTTCTGCCATTGCGCAAATATTCCGTGAGGAACAGTAATAATATTCATATTATAGATAACAGGATTATAGGATTGAAGACTATAAAGACCGGAAATACTATCAAAGTTCATAGAAGGTTTCAGGAATCTATTTAAGGAAATAAGACCCAATATAGTCAAAGATTTTCCACTACCAACCTTATCACAAAGAAATCCAATTTTGGTTTTGTAATAAAATTCTTCTGACCCATTTGACCCATTTGACCCATTTATTTTAATAGATTTATGAGACTCAAACTCTGACATTCTATAAATCATTGCTAATTGATGGGGTTTCAAATTAATTTTAATACTTTCAGATTGATTAGACATAACTGATTCCTTATTAACCAAAGACTCAATAAAGTTTGGTGGAGCTTGCATATTCAATATTAATCTGAAACAAGTTTTTTTCAATAATTTATAAACACAAAATCAATTTTTTATATACTATATAAATATATATATACTATATAATATGGTTACAAATATAAATATAACTAAATAAAAATCTTATTAAAATTAGTAATATGTCCTCTACATGTATGACAAACCTGTAAACCAATTGAACATAGATTACAAAAAGTATGACCACAAGGAATCGCAATAAATTCTATCTGTTTTTCCATACATATCTTACATTCTAGTTTATCTACTGGTTCAGTATCTAAATTTCTTACTTTGTTACACAGTCTAAAAAGATTTCTATTCTGGTCTTGAATTTCAGAATTTAAATAATTTTTTTTCTGTTCTATAAAAACTATTTCTTTTTTTAGATTTTCTCTTAAAACTGCTAATATTTTTATCGAATTATTTATTGTTTCTGTATCTTTTAATAATTGTCTTTTTTTTTTCCTTAATTTAGAGTGTATTATTCCCATTAAAAACTTTTCTATATAGTTAAATTAAATAAATTCTAAATAGAAAAATTAATTGAAGAGTTAAATAGAAAAGTTTATAGAAAAACAAAATTAAATAGATAAATTATAAACAATTTAATTTTCTACCACTTTCATAGAGAATGGACCATTATTAACTGGGTGTGTATCGTTATACCAGTAAACACCCGGCATAGGAATATAATTATTTCCAAGTCTGTTTGTACCAGGATACTGTGTAGTAGCTCCAGGTGGTGGATTAGCACTTAATAAATTACTATTAATCAAGTTTGTAGCAGTGGGTGTAACCGGAATAGAAGCATATTCACCTACAGCTTGGGGACCACCAAATAATCCTCCATTTGCGGGTGAAGGAGGTGCACCTACATTTTCATTATTCCATCTTTGGGTTAAAGGAATACCTGAATTTAAATCTACTGGTATATTTAAAGTTTTTTGATTTTTTTTCATCTTTACTAACATACCACTTTCATCAACATTTCTATTTACATTTAGCAAATTATTATTCGCATTTATATTAGCATTATTCATATTTTTCCTATTATTTCTATTATTTAGAGCACCCATTTCACTTCTATTATATTCTCTTATATTATATCTTTGTGCGTAAGAATTGTCTACCATATTTAAATTAACGTTACGAGTGGGAGAAGGTACATTAATAGCATTTGAATTACCAGTATTACCAGAATTATTTGAATAATCTGGTGAATTATTTGTATTTCTTGAATAATCTGGTGAATTATTTGTATTTCTTGAATTAGATGGACTAGGATTTGGTGAATTCATATATATTATATAATAGGAAATTATTTTGTAAAGTATTTAAAAAATTATATATAATATATTTTATAAAATGAATTTAAATTTGGATGATTATAAAAACCCAAGTCAGGAAGTATTAAATGATAATGAAGTAGCTAATACAAACTTCCTAGAAAACGAAGTTAAAGAAATAAGAGAATTAATGAGGCAATTTAATAACAATAAATTAAAAATCTCAAAAAAAGAATTTGATGAAAAAATAAAAAAAGATTATTCAAACTTTAATGAGAAATTTCCCGTAATATTAGAAAAATTATTAAAAGGAACTTTAGACGATAAAAGATTTAGTTTTATGTTGAAAATGATAGGGAATATTCAAAATAGTAAAATATCTAAGCACGAAGCATCTATAGTAGTAGGTCAGGAATTAGTAGATAATATTGTTAAACCTCAGTTAAATGAAGATTGATAATAATTCAGTATTTATATTTGCTTATTTTAATATTCTTTATGAAAGAACTATTTATATTTATCTTTTCATTATATTTATCACACCATTCCATAGCTTTATTAACTTGATTTGAAATAACATTGTCTAAAACAGTTAATGAAACTTTATTTTCTATGAATTTAATAGCATTATTAATACTAATAATTTGGTCGTCAGAATTGTCTATATTATATTTTTCAATTTGAACTATAAAATATTCAGGAATATCACCAGTAAATATATCATGAATAAAAGGTAAATTTAGTTTATTCCATATATTTAATAAATCAAGTAAATTATTCAAATAGTCAATCTCTATTCCAATAAAATCTTTGGCGACTATATATTTTTCAGAATTAGCAGGTCTACTTGTTACAGGTTTATTAATATAAACTTCTTTATAAAAACAAGATAAAAAGTATATTAATTTCACTGTAGGTATACTAAATGAGTCAAATATTTTACAAACAAAATGACCCCCATTTTTTTGAAGATAAAGTGCAATAATAATTTCACATAATATTAATTTATAAGACATATGTTCTTGTTTATTAAAATCTTTTGAAAAATCAAAACCACCATCAGCTGTAATTAAATTACAACTTCCAATACCTACAGTATTAACAAAATTCTTAATATTTTTAATATCGTAAATATTACCAGTTCCATCTTCTCCATAAGATATTTTAATATCATTATCTGAATTAATAAAACTTCTTGCTCTTCTCCAACCTGGAATATCAAAATCATTAGATAACAAAGTTATAGCATGATGACTATATTTTTTAAATCTTGCCAAATTATGACTTAAATTATATGTAGATTCTAAAAACCCTCCCGGACCCTCAGCTATATGAGCCGACTTAAATTCCGGTAATATTATATTATTCTTTAATAAATATTCAGAGTTTAATAAATCAAAATCAAAAATCATTTCAACCATTTTAAAATATGATCTACTCAATGGTTCATAAAGTGCTATCCCATTAGAAACCTTTTTATTTGATATATGAATTAATTCATAATCATTACAAAATCTTTTATTCTTATCCCAGTCATTACAGTCTATTTTATTCTTAATTTTAACTAATTCTTCATATTTATCCAAATTAATATGTTCTATTTCTTTGTTAATATTAATACATAATTCCATATAAATTTTATCTTTATCTTTTAAAATTAATTTAATATATTTATCTTCATTAACACTTAATTCTCTTTCCTCCATTTGAAATATATTTTAAAATTAAATAATTATTA
>Ga0115566_10003046_pt1 | contig 13652 bp, 7 predicted proteins | sample COGITO_mtgs_1204_3_FD_87173 | JGI IMG/M metagenome (GOLD analysis project Ga0115566, IMG submission 87173) | Pelagic marine microbial communities from North Sea - COGITO_mtgs_120405 | ecosystem: Environmental > Aquatic > Marine > Epipelagic | place: Germany:Helgoland, sampling site Kabeltonne...
CAGAGCGGCGCGCAGGCAGCGACTGCGTCTGGCACGCCAATCCCGGCGTCATACATGGAGGCGAGACTTCTCGAGAAGCGCGCCAGTGCCAGCTTGCGGTGGACGCCGCCGATGATTGGCAAGGCGTTCGCCAGTGCATCGACGAAGGTGAGTAGAAACGGAATCTTGTGCCCGATCTTAGACAGAACGAAGACTACGATCCCAAGGAGGTAGAGCGGGCCGAGGATCCCAGCACCAGCGGAGAGCCCAGTGGTTGGCCCGCGGGCGACAAAGCCAATGACGGTGACAGCAGCAGCGGCGACATGGAGAACCAGGGTAGGGTAAATCATCTGACTGAGAAGATTCCCGCGTAGCTTGCGCCAAAATTCTCGGTCCGCGGCGATGCGTGTGAGCACGCGGTCAAGAGAACCAGTGCGCTCGCCTACTTGAATGAGACGTCGCTCGAGTGGCTCAAACAGCGGGCTTTGCTCGGCCGCATCGTAGAAGGTATTGCCGCGCTCGACGGAATCATGCAGGCGCATGACCAAGTTGCCAAGCGGGCCGCTGCAGGCACGCTCAAGGCTCCGCAGCGCTTTCAGCATCGGCAAGCCCGCGTGCAACATTGCGGATAGCTGCCGGAAACATTCTTCGGTCTTTCTTCCAGTCATGCTGTCACACTACCACGATCCGAGTGCACCGGGATACGCCAGCGCCAAGTCCGTTGACTGGAGAAGCTGCGGAATGTATACGCATTATGGGCTTACCACCCGTGACAGCTCCAGCCATCAACTGTGAAAACGGGGGGCCCTGACCAGCTCGTCGACGGTCACGGGCGATGGTGTGAACGAATAGCCGCTGGACAACGGCCGGACCGCTGCTACCTGTCCGGCATGACTCTTCGCCTCTTTGCCCTTTTTTTCGTCGCCCTCGCGGCCTGCGCCGATAACCAGCTCCTACGGGAGTTTCATGCGGATCGGCAGCTGTTGCATCGCTTTTTCGATAGCGACCTGTCTGCGGACTCCGCAATGCGCATCGGCGACTTTTACCAAACGCAGCTATTGGCCTTGCAGAAGCAGCCGTTCGCGGATCTCGACCGCAGCGGACAGGTCGACTTTTTGTTGCTGCAGAATCACCTCAGGCAGCGGCTGTTCTTTCTCCAGAAGGACGCAACATACCGCGACCTGGACGCTGAGTTTCTGCCGTTTGTTGCGCCCATTCTGGCGCTTGAGCTTGCTCGGCAGAAGATGGAGCCGCTGGTGGAAGCTGACGCCGCAGCCGCGCTCAGCGAGATCGCAACCGGCCTCGAGACGCTGCGCGAAACGGTGGACAAGCGCTTGGGCGAGCAGAAAGAGGACAGCGGCATCGAGCAGCTTCCGCCGGAGCAGGCCCAGCGCCTGGCCCAGCGAACGAAGCGCTGCAAGCAAAAGCTGGAGCATTGGTACAAGCAATACGCCGGGTATCGGCCTGGCTTCGCCTGGTGGATGAAGAAGCCGTACGAGGCCGCCAGCAAGGCCCTGGACGAGTATGCCAAGGTGTTGCGCGAGAAAGGAGCGGGGATCAAGGAAGACGCGGATGCGCCGTTGATCGGCCAGGCGGTCGGGGCCGATACGCTCGCGGCCATGATTGGGTTTGAGATGCTGCCGTACAGCGCCGAAGAGCTGCTGGCGATCGGCGAGAAGGAGTTTGCTTGGTGCGAAGATCGCATGGAGGAGGCGGCCCAGACCATGGGGCTGACAGATCTCTTTGCTGCGCTGGAAGCGGTGAAGAAGAAGCACGTCGCGCCTGGCAAGCAGGATGAGCTGGTGGCGCAATACGCCCATGAGGCGGCTGCATTTGTCGAGGAGAATGATTTGGTCACGGTCCCACCGCTGTGCAAAGAACTCTGGGACGTGCGCATGATCGCGCCGGAAAACCTCGACCGTCTGCCCTACGCACTCTATCGCGGAAACAGCGTGGTGGTGGCCTTTGCTGCAGATGTGCTGGAACACGAAGAGAAGCTGATGAGCATGCGCGGCAACAACCTGCATGCGACCCGAATCGTCACGGCCCATGAAGTCATTCCTGGGCATCACCTGCAAATCTTCTACGGCAGCCGCTACCGGACCGATCGGCACATCTTTCGCACCCCGTTTTACGTGGAAGGCTGGTCGCTCTACTGGGAGATGTTGCTGTGGGACAAGGGCTTTGCGCGGGGACCCGAGGACGAGATCGGCATGCTGTTCTGGCGGATGCACCGCTGCGCGCGCATCATCGTCACGCTAAAGTTCCATCTCGGGCAGATGGCGCCGGAGGAAATGGTGACGTTTCTCATTGACCAGGTTGGCCATGAGGAAGAACCCGCAAAGTCCGAAGTGCGGCGCTTTATCGGCCCGGGCTGGGGCGTGCTCTATCAGGCTGGCTACATGCTGGGCGGACTCCAGATCCGCGCGCTTCAGCGCGAGCTGGTGCCGGAGACAATGAGCATGCGCGAGTTTCACGATGCGATTCTGCGGCAGGGCCCGATCCCGATCGAGATGTTGCGGGCGCAGCTGACGGATGGTCCGCTTTCTGCGGAGTTCGCACCGTCGTGGCAGTTTTACGAGGCTGCTGCCTCGGCGCCATAGGCGACTTCGTTGGTGGAATAGCCCGCGAAATACGCGAATCACACCGAAAGCCACCGCCTTGATCATCGGTTGGATATCGGGCATGCCCCACGTATGATATCACCATGAATCCCACACCGAAAAATCCCAGTGCTTCGCCGCTGGCCTGATCTTTGCTTCGTGGGAAGGGGCAGTGGTCCGGCTGGTATCCGGGAGGGATAATCGAACGTAGCCGGTGGTGAAACGACGGAACGGATCGGAAAACGAGTTCGCCCTGGAAGGGCGGCAGAAGGTGCTGCGCTGGCCACGCATTTGATCGACCATAAACCAGGTGATGTTTGGCTTTTTGATTTCGCTACCTCCCTGTTAGCCGTTGGGTATCGAACATTAATAGAAGAGCGCTGCGGCACCGATTAGGCCCGCGTCGTCTGGATGCTCTGCCTTGAGGATGTCCACCTGGCCTTCTTCTGCCCAGGCCAGTTCACGAACTGTCTTGCGAAAGCTTGCCAGTACTGGCTCAGGCAAATTCATCACGCCCCCACCAATGATGATGCGCTCGGGGTCAAAGCAATGGATAAAGGTGACCAATGCCTCGCCCCAGCAGCGAAGGCAATGGGCGAGTACGTCCGCGGCACAGCTGTCCCCCCGGGTCGCGTGGTCCATCAGCTCATGAAACCCCAGCGTGTCACTGCCCCGGAGGCTGCTTGCTCGGTACTGGACGTGGCCCTGCACCAGCTCCGGTAGCGCCCAGCCGGAGGCTTCGGCCTCCAGGCACCCGACTCCGCCACAGGTACAGGCTCGCCCGCCGGAGCGCACGAGAATGTGGCCACCAAGATTGCCGGCGGTAAAGTGGGGCCCGGTGAGCACACGCGCTTCGCTGATGACCGCCGTGCCGATTCCGGTCCCGATGGTCATCATGACCAGGTTGTCCGCGCCCCGGCCAGCGCCATAGCGCCACTCACCAATCAAGGCACCGCGGGCGTCGTTTTCCAGGCGCAGCTCCAGGCTGGCTTGTTGCTGGGCCCAGCCCACAAAATCAAAGTCGACTGCATCGTCGTACTTGCCGTTGGTCCCCATCACTCGCATCGCCTGGCTATTCACCAAGCCGGTGCTGAGGACGCCCAGCCCCTCGCAGGCAGCGATGCTCGTATGCTGCTCGTCGCAGAGTGCCCGCAGACGCGTCAGAACCTCGTTCAAGTGAGTCGCCAGGGATCCCTGCGCATCAGCCGGACAATTCGAGGAACTGACGACACGTCCCGCCTGCACCAGGCCAAATTTGGTGCGGGTTCCCCCGAGGTCGATCGCAGCAATCATGGTCAGATTCTCACATACGCTTTGAGGGTTGCACATTGCTGGCCTTCGGACTCGCCATGCGGCCGGATGGTATAGGCCCCCACCGCAGCCGGGACAATGAAGGTCTCGGCATAGTGTACGACATAGGGCGCGAAGGCGCCGTTTGGACTCTCGACCACAGCTTCGGTGCCTTCTACCAGGTTCAGGACGTTCACGCCGCCATTGGTATTGTGCTCAACTGGCCTAGCGAACCAGTGTCGCCGAGTTTCGATAAACTCGCGCTCATGCAGGCCCGTGCGTTCTTCGCGCCAGCCCTCGCCCGAGGCGATCGGCTCGACGGCGTTGATTAGGTTTTCGCGCACCCACTCGGTGTCGCACTCCCATTGGATGTTCTTGGCGCCGTGCTCGAGGTTAATCGGGCGTGGCAGACCATCCAGGCCAAGACGGCCCCAGTCCCACATCTTGAAGGTGAAGATGTAGGGCGTGGCGCTAATCTCCAAGACCATTCCGCCCTTGCCTCCGCAATGTACGGTCCCAGCCGGAATGAGAAAGTGATCGTGTTTTTGGGCCGGCCAGCTATTGACGAAGCGCTCGTCATCAAAGGGTTTCTCGCCACGCTGGGCCGCGCCCAGATCGGCGACCATGGCCTCGGGATTGATCCCGGTCTTGGTTCCGAGGTAGACGGTGGCTCCTTCGACGGCCTCCAACATGTAATAGGATTCGTCCTGTGTGTAGTTCATCCCGAAGTGCTGTTGAATGTACTCTGTCAGCGGGTGCACCTGGAAGGAGAGGTTCCCGCCGTCGATCGTGTCGAGAAAGTCGAACCGAATGGGGAACTCATCGCCAAACCGCGCGTGAACGCGTTCGCCCAAGAGGGCCCGCGGCTCTTGGAACACCACGTTGATTGAAGGAAGCTCCATGATGGTACCATCGAAGTCCAGCAACAGAGAATTCTCCTCTGGGACGCAGTCGAAGCCCCAGCCATAGTTTGCCGGTTCAGGGTCCAGGTCATAGGCGTCTCTCATCCACTGGCCACCCCATGGTGCCGGGTCGAAGAACGGGACCACGCGAAAGGGCTGGCGGGTGGCGGCAGAGAGCGCCGCGCGTACGGGCTCTCCTTCTGCCAGCCGGGGCTCATTCGCTGTGTTGGTGTCGAGCACGAAGTCCCAGCGGTGCTGCAACTCACGTTTGAGCCGGTCACAAACCCGCCAGTCCGTGAAGTACGCACGCTTGTACTGCAGGCTCCATTTCAGCGTACGATTCTCGACAGCCAGGTTCGAGATCTCGTCGCGGCGCATGCGTAGTTGGGCTTCCCAACGGGCCAGGTCTGCGTAGACGAGGATGTCGCCGGGGTGAATCAGGCTGGCGCCTGGCCCAATGATAATCACCAAGCCAGCGTCTAGTGACGTGAGTTCCTCACTGAGCTGGGCAGCCTTGGCTGGATCCAGAAAGTCAGCCATCTGCAGGTTGGTAATCCAGCCAAAGATGGGGTCATCACCGCCATTAAACGGCGCGACCTTGCGCTCAATCTCAGCCGTTTCCAGAAAGGCTTGCGAAGTTCGCACAATGCGCACGGGCTCGAGCGGACGCAGCGCGGCCAGGACTTCTTCCTCCTGCACACCGACGTAGCATTCTACCGTCAGGATGGTGGCGCCTGGAGACTCATGCTCGGCGATGGCCTGCTGCAGTTTAGCACACGTTGCGGGCCAGCCGGCGACGCATTGTCCAGCGGAACCTGGCACCGCTAGAGTCGGCCGTTTATCGTAGTTAGACGGTCTCATGGGAGCCTGATTGTGGGGAGAATTGCAGGAGAATGGAGACGATGCCCGTGGCGGGAATGGTGATTGAGACGGTGTGATTGGCCACTAAACACGGCTGCAGCAGATCCTCAACCGGGCTGATGCACCAGGCAGCCTGGAGCGGCCGCATCATGTCCAACGTACAGGTTTCCGCATCCGGGCCGTAGTTAATCAAGCGGCAAATCGTGCCGGTATGGTGTTTGGCCTGGTCGATGGAGATGAGCCGCACCTTGGGGTTGTCTAGCCGCACCAAGGTCTCGGATTGTACAGCGGCGCAATGAGCCAGGGGCAGAAAGATCGGCTTGCGGGCAAAGGCATCGGCCATCTGGTAGGTCTGGGCATTGGTCTCGCCAGCGGAGGTGTAAAGCGCACAGTGGTAGCGAATGACGCCCTCTTGTGTGGTTGGGAAGTTCGTCTCCCAATAGTTGTTGCAGGCCCACGCCAGATGCAGGGGGCTGGCGGGCCGGGGAATGCGCGCTTGGGGTCTGCCAAAGTGAAAATCGCCGAATTGCGCCAGTGGAATGTCCGGCGCAAACACGCTGAACTGGTGCTTGTCGTCAGCCATGCGGGTGAACGCTTCGGCGGTGATCCAGCCGTTGCTGGTGCGATCGAGTTGCTGATCGTCGAGCTTGACCGGAATCCCAGACGAGTCGTACGTGGCCTCCCAATCGCTTTCCAGATTTAGCTGACTGACAAAGTAGATGGATTCTGCAGATGGTACTTTGTCCTTGTGGAGGATGATTGAAACATCAATCCACGGGTGGTCGGGCGACAGGGTAAACTTCTGGATGATCCTCGATGCCCCCTCAAGGCTGACTTCGCGAATCAGGCTCAGGCTGCGTTCGCTGCGGTCGACGCGAACGCCATGAAAGGCCTGAATTCCGGTGCGGACTGCGCGCCAATCTTTCCAACAGGGCTCAAGCTTGGTCTCGATCTCGACCACACGATCGTAGTAGGACTTGCGTGAGGCATCAAACCGCGGATCGGGCTTCTCGTGAATCGGTTCGAAAAGGCCGTACTCAGCCCCTTCCGGGAGGACATCCCAGCTAGTTTTCTTATCCAGCAGGCGCACGATGCGCCCATTGGCCGGGTTGTATTCGAGCCGATGGAACTCGGTTTCGAGAACCCGAGTTCCACTGGTGCGCAACTCCGCATCGTGCCCGTCCAGTGCCTGGATGGCCACGGATTCTTCTACCGAGATGTCCTGAAGGCAGGCCGCTGGTTCGGGCGCTTTACACGCAGCCCATGGCAACCGCAGGGTGCTGAATGGCTCCAGCTCCAGGTCTATGGGGATGGTGCCTGCCTGGTTGGTGCGAAAGTCATCCTCGCCGACTAGCGTGTCGACCTCCGAGATCATGTAGGAAAACCCCTGGAGGCGGCCGAAGATGGCATCCTTCCAACGGGCAGGGAGGTTCAGAGTAAGGCGGCGTTTACGTGGGGATGGGTTGACTGCCAGCAGGCCCTCGGTTGTCGCCATCGCTGGATTTCCGGCGATATCGGACAGCCGACTGCCCAGGACGTAGCGAGCCATTTCCTGGCCATCATGAGCCACGTTTCGCTTGTACATCTCTGTGGTGATGACTTGCGGGTGCGAGGGCCGACTGGCGCAGGCCCAGTAGCCGAAGGTGTGCTCGTCGAACGTTACTGCCTGCTGCCAGGCCTGCGCTTGCAGCTGTTTCAGCCGTTCGTTTTCTGGCAGCTGCGTAGCCAGCAGCGCCGAGCTGAACAGCTTCTGTTTCGTGCTGGCGTTGATGGTCACTTCATGGGCAGCGGCGCCTGCGCCCACATTCCAGAAGTCACTCCAGTCGCCCACAAACGTGGGTAGCGCGGTGTCTGGAACACACGCGAGCCGTTCGGAGAATTGCTCGGGTGTGACGTACTCAATGCGCGGGTAGTCGGCGTGGGTGTTCCACGCGCGCACCTTTTCTGCGGTCATCAGGCTCGGGCCACCGTTGTCGTAGGCAACGGGCACGTTGGTAGACGAGAGAAACAGAAAGTCGTGGGGGTAGTCCATTCCCTGTAAGTTCTCCCAGAATGCATCCATCGCTGCTTTCATCTCGACGACGGGGGATGTGCATGGCTGGGTGACGACATCGAAGGTGCTGTAGTGGTGGCCGCTAAAGACTTTGAGTGTGCGCCCGCTCGGCGTCTGCCAGTTGAAGACGCCAGGGCGAATGGGGCCGTTGCCACCGGTGTGCAGGTTGATTCCCATGACCAGCAACTTCACGCCAGAGTCGATCAACAGATCGGACATGGCCCAGGGGATGCCATTGACATCGTGTTGAAAGGCGACCGTCCCAGGGATGCTCAGCTCCTGGCGGTACTGCCGTAGGTCCACCAGTTGCTTGCATAGCGATTCCAGCGAACTGAGCGGTGTGGTGTTGAACTGGATCGCGCCGACACCGATGCGTTCGTTGTGAATGTAGTGCTGCATGCGAGCCTGCTGGGCTGGCGTGCTGCTGGCCAGCCACTGCCGCAGCTGCTCATGTACTTCAATCGTCCAGCGTGGCTGGGATGGGGCATCCCACTCTGCCGTGACATCCAGCACATCAAGCACATCCTTGATGAAGTCGGTCTGCAACTGTTGAATGACGACCTGGCTGTGGGTGAATCCCACATCGTAATGGCTATGATGGAGGAGGTAAATATTCTTCAGCTTCACAGTTCCGCTTCCTTCGTGGCCAGGTTAATTTTCGGCTTGATGGTGGCCTTATTCAGGCGTCCCCCGTGAGGGCCGAGCCCAATCGTCATTAGGCGTGAACCATAGCAGATTCCCAGCCGAGCACAATGAGTCAGAATGCATCATTACTGGATGAAAATTCCATCATTCTGCCCCCAGTCGGCACGGTCACTTTTTGGGGGAGACTACGAACAGGGGTCGGATGGGATCAGCGGGTTGCACGAGCCATCCTCGTAGACGGGCTTCGGCCGCTGCGGGGTGCTGCCGTGCTCCACGTCACGCTCCACTGGTGTCGGCAACTCGGCGAGGACGTCTGCGAAGTCATAGCCAACCCGGTGGCAACGACCAACACGCCACCTCACTGGCGCCCGATACTTCCAGACCGTCTCGCCTTCCGGCGAAAGCTCGAACATCAGCTTATGGTCGGCCTCGTTAATCACGGTATAGCCGTTCCAGCAGGCATCGGCGCGATAGCGCGTGACGATGCTGTCGTCTTCCGCAGCAATCCCCCCTTCAGACAGATAGGGCTTAGGATTCTCGCCGGTCATCACGGCTAATCCTTAGACTTCAGCTTCCGATTTTTGGCGAAGGTGGTGAAGTCAGCAAATAGCCGTTGGGCTCTTTCTGGATGGGACTCGGACACATCATTCTCTTCAGCAAGATCATCAGCGAGGTTGTACAACTCGAACTGGGCAAGGCTCACGGAGCCCGCATCCTCATGCCTGTGGCGTGAGACCAGCTTCCATTTTCCCTCGCGAATCGCATGCCGGCCGTTGACCATGGGCGGTCGCCGGTGGTGCTTCGCTGAATCCAGCAGAACGGGCAAGAAGCTATGGCTGTCTGCGGCACTGCTCGGGTAGGCTTCAGCGAGATCGATCTGTAACAGTTCGCCAAGGGTGGCGAAGATATCGGTAAAGTTGATGATGCTATTGGTCTGGCGTTCTGGGGCGATTTGGCCGGGCCATGTGATCATGAATGGGACGCGATGACCGCCTTCCCAGGCATCTGACTTTCTTCCTCGCAACGGCCCGGACGAGGCATGTCCAAGCGCTGCCATGGCTGCCACGGCCCAAGGCCCAGGCCCGTTATCACTGGTAAAGATCAAGAGGGTGTTTTTGTCGAGACCGGTCTCCTTCAACGCACGATTGATCTGCCCAACAACATCATCAAGTTGCATGATCACATCGCCATAATCGCCCAGCGTACTCTTGCCTTTGAACGCCGAGCTAGGCGCCCAAGGCTGGTGAGGCACAGGTGATGCGTAGTAGAGGAATAAGGGGGTGGCCGCCTCCAACGCGGCGTGGGCGTGAATCAGCTCAACTGCTGCCCGACAGAATCCTGAGCTCGCATCTTCTGGCTTATACCCGGGGGCCCTCATGACCTTGACAGCTAGTGTTTTCTCGCCCTCTCGCTGCTTGATAACAGTTGCCGTTTCAGTGGGAAGAGCGACGACGCTGCGGTCCCGGATATAGAACAGTGGCGATGCCCCCGGCGACGACGGGATGCCAAAGAACGAGTCAAATCCGTGATCCAGCGGTCCCCCCGCCAACGGCTTGGAAAAATCGAATGAGACCGTTCGGCCCTGCTTTTTATTCTCGAAACCAAGATGCCACTTGCCGATAATTTCTGTACGATAGCCTTGGTCCCTGAGCAAGCGCGCGAGCGTGGCCTCATCTTTGTCGATAATGGGCCTTCCCGTTGCCAGCGAGGTGTTCTTCACCCCGGTACGGGCGGGGTTGATCCCGGTCAGTAGCCCGTATCGTGACGGCGTGCAGGTGCCGGAAGCCGAGTGGGCATCCGTAAACCGCAGCCCCTCTTTCGCGAGTTGGTCGATGTGCGGCGTGGCGATCTTGGAGTCGGGGTTGTAGCAGGAGACATCCCCATAGCCCAAGTCATCGGCGAGAATGATGACGATGTTGGGCTTACGTCCCGCAAGCGGTTCTGCCTGTGCCAGGATCGTGCTTAGCAAGACTACGCATAAACAACAAACCAAAAGAGCCGACCAACTGAGTTTTCTCGCAATCATGTTCTCAGCACGACTTCATTCCCCGGTCGGAACCTGCAATGCTTCGAGAACAAGAGAGGCCAGTAAACGATTACCTGCCTTGCTCAGATGAACAGAATCCGAGGTCAGGATTCCCTTTGCCACATTCTCTGAGTTGTGCTCTCTCAGGTAGTTAATGAATGCCTTGCGCAGATCAAGCAACTGCGCGCCGCTCTCCGTGGCCACTTTCCGACTGATGTTCGAATACTCATCCAGTAGCTTGTCCGAGGGATTTTCCCCGTGAGCCTTTTCGCCAATCACCGTCGGCGTGCAAAGTATGACTCGCGCGCCGACGCCGTTGATCTGCTTGATCATGTCTTTGAGCCCATTCTCAAAGTCCGCGGGAGTCGTCCCTTTTTTACCACGAGCAATCACCCTGGGATGCGTCCAGTGCCAGACATCGTTGATGCCGATATAGATCATGACAATCGTAGGCTTCTTCTGCAGGACATCGGAATCAAGCCGCTTCTGGCAGTCGGGCACTTTATGCCCGCTCCGGCCCGCGCCAATCAGCTCAATACCGAGGTTGGGATAGGCCTTCGCAATTGCCCGTGCGCTCAACGTCACGTAGCCATCGGGCTTGACACCCGCGGCCGTAATCGAGTCCCCCAGAAAGACAATCCTGTCATTCGCTTTCAGCGGTCCTGATGGAGCTGGCCGCTCTTCCGGCGCGGGGCGTTTGGCCGAGGCCTCCGCCAGCTCATTCGGCATGTCGGTTCGGAACGGTGATGCGGGGAATCCTTCCTTGCTGTAGAGATTGCATTCGGCCGGATTGTCCGCCCACGCGTAGCGCAGAGCGACAGGCTGTTTTACGCCTGCCGCCAGGACGGCCACACAATCGGCGCCATCGCGCGTGACAATCTTCGCGGCGGCATCGACAAACACTCCATCGGCTCCGGCAATCGCGAACGATTTCAGCTCTCGGCCCTTGGCCATCAGTCCTGAGCCGGTGTAGTCGAATCGGATGACAATCTTGCGACCTTCAACCGTGAACGACTTCATAAACGGAGTCGTGGGTGTCCCTTTCCCGTAGGTCTTGTTGAGAATCGTCGAGGCCATGCGACGGCCAACATCCTGCTTGTTCTTGGGGTGGATGTTTTTGGCCTCCCCGACGTCGATCATGGTGCAGGTGGCAGCATCGGGTGTGTTCTGAGCCACATGGACAAAGCTCTCGCGGATCACCGGCCAGATGTTGTCCAGTTCCACTGGCTGCACCTGAGCCTGCTTAAAGTTGGGAAGTTGAACCGCGTAGAACGGAAAGTCCTGCCCCCAATCCTGACGCCAATTGCGAATCATGCGATCCAGTTGCACCCGGTAGTGATGGGCAGATTTCAGACTTTTCGCATTCGATTCGCCCTGATACCAGACGGCCCCCTTGATCGCAAAGGAGAGCAGTGGGTGAATCATACCGTTGTATAGATTGCCAGGGTAGTTCTGATTCAAGCGTGGATCGGTTTGGAGCCGCGGACGGCGAGGGGCCCGCTTCTTCTGGGCCTTGGCCGCTGTGGCCTTTTTCTGCCATCCCTTTACTTGCTGGTCGTAGCGAGCCTGAGCTTCTTCAGGAGAATATTTACTGGCCTGCGCATCCAGCCCAGCTTTGCGCTGTTGAGCAAAGGTATCGTCCGCTTGCTCCGCCCAACTCGTCCAAGCTTCCACACAAGTTCCGCCCCACGCAGAGGTAAGCAGGCCGATCGGGACATTCAGGTTCTGATGAAGCTCGCGCCCGGTGAAGTAGGCCGTGGCCGAGTAGTTCTTAACCGTAGCCGGCGAGCATATCGTCCAGTTCCCCTTGGAGTCGGCTGCCGCTTCGGCTGCCGAGTTGCGCCCCACCGTTAGATGTCGGATCTGCGAGTAGTTTGCAGTGGCAGCTTCTTCATCGGCATTGGCCGACTGTGCGACCGTCCACTGCATGTTCGACTGCCCAGAGCACAACCACACATCACCAGACAGCACGTTCTGTAGCTGGATCTTATTCTTACCCGTTACAGTGATCGTATGTGGGCCGCCAGCGACCGGGGTTTGGAGGGCCACCTTCCATTTGCCAGCGGCATCTGTGGTCGTGTTTGCGGTCTCACCCCAGCTTCCCGCGACCGACACCGCTTCGCCAGCCTCCGCCCAGCCCCAGACCGCGGCCTGCGTCTCGCGCTGGATCACCATGTTGTCCGTGAACAGTCCTGCCAGCTTCACATCCGCCATGGCTGTGAATGAGAGCGCCGCCGTAACGAGGGCGGCCCGAAGCAGATGAGTAAGCGGCTTGATTAGCCCGTCGTGTGTAGATTTCATGCGTTCCTTCTGGTAGTTATGAATTCAGAATTTCGACCTTGGTTGATCACCGGCTCAGACATTGCCTTGCATCACCGCTCGATGCAAGGGCAACGGAGCCTTAGTTGTGGTGGGTTTTACCCAATTGGTTGAGCTTACGACGCATAAACAAATTCAATGTCGCGTGATTGGGGAGACCTTACTTGCCGGCCGGTCATGGCTTGGGCCGGCCCCACAGTTCGCCTTTGAACACACGACCGTCTTGATTCTTGTCGTGGTGCGCGAAGTGCCAGTCATAGGCCGCGCGATACTCGTTCGTCGCCACCTTGCCGTCGTTGTTCGTATCGAAGCAACCGAAGAGTCCGGCTGGCAGCAGCTCTTCCGGCTGCAGGATCCCATCGCGATTCGCATCTTGCCGCTTGAATGAGTGTCCCCAGTAGATATGGAACTCGTCACGGGAAACATCGCGCGATCGATCCTTGTCCATCACGTGAAACAAGTAATCCCAACAGGGGCTGGCATTGCTCTGACGCGGATCTCCATCGGGGATCCCCAACTCCCACAGCATCGTCGGCGTGATCACACTGAGCGCCCCCTCGCGAACCGGGTGAATGGTGTCCGGCATGTAGCGGAAGAATGCCAGCGGATCCTCGCGGAGGAGCTTCTCCCAGACCGGATAGTGATCGATCAGCTGGAAGCCCCGTGCCTTGGCCACGTCTCGGTACATCTGATTGTAGGCTGGCAGATTCGGTCGCTTCAACCGCGTATCCGCGGCTGGCGGGTTCATCACCATCAGAATGATCTCGCAGTTTGAGTTGATCTTCAGCAGGCGCGTGATTATGTCCTCCAGGTTGGCCTGGGCCATATCCACCGTGGTCTTGCGGCTGGCAACGGCATCGTTGACCGCGAACTCAATCAAGACCGTATCCGGCTTGTGCTGCAGCACCTTCTTCTCAAGCGCGCCAACGCCCCATGCGGAGTTCGCACCACCCTGCGCACCGTTGATCACATTC
>Ga0115566_10003047_pt1 | contig 13644 bp, 10 predicted proteins | sample COGITO_mtgs_1204_3_FD_87173 | JGI IMG/M metagenome (GOLD analysis project Ga0115566, IMG submission 87173) | Pelagic marine microbial communities from North Sea - COGITO_mtgs_120405 | ecosystem: Environmental > Aquatic > Marine > Epipelagic | place: Germany:Helgoland, sampling site Kabeltonne...
GTGATTTTTACTGGGGGGGCTTGGCATCCACACTCTTCTGGGTCGACCCCGTGGAAGATCTTTATGTCATCTTTATGACGCAGGTAATTCCTTCTTCCCTTTTTAATTTCAGAGGGCAATTGAAAAACATCGTATACGGCGCCATCACGGCGGATTAACCCGGTAAGGCATTCGAAAAACGTGGGATCCATCGACATCTTGCCTCCGCACTGCGGGGCGCATGGCACGGTAACGCATTGACAAGCGCCCCGCGCACAAAGCCTTTATCAGACAGCGAGAGGCGATTTTAGTCGACCCTATAAGAGTGACGAGGGTAGCGGACACACCTTCAGCATCTTTGGTGCAGGTGAGAACTATGACTCCGGCGGCAAAGGACTCTGCCTCTTAGTCGAGAAGGCATACGTGTCTGGTGATCAACTATCTGGCTCCGCACGATTCGCTAACGCGTCCCTCAGCAGCCTAGGCGTGACCAAGGGTACCTATCGATGGGCGTAGGGCACCGGTGCCTCGGCTGACTCGTTGACGCTCTACATTGGGGGCAAGCCTGCGCCTCCCACGGCCGTGCCAACAGTGCCGAGGTCGCTGATGTTTGTGCTCGCTCGCCTCGGCGTGAAACGAGCGCATCGCTGATCTTTCGCTGCTTATAATCCAGTCGTCAAACCCTCGGTGCGCGGAAGAGACTCCCTGACACCTGCTGCAAAATCGAGACGCAACGAGCGCCCTCTCTGCGTGGACCCTTAGAACGCGATTTAGATGCGCCATTAGCTGCCAATGCCTCCGCTACCGCAGCACCAATGCCTGAGCTGGCCCCAGTGACCAGTGCAGTCTTCTCGGTTAGATTTACCTCTATTGCTCTGCTCGTCATTGCCCACTCCGCGCCACGTTGACACCTTTGGCTAGTCTACTGCGACCAATCATCGTCTACACTCGACGAAAATCAAATATGGCCAACAAAGATCATGATCAAGTCATACTACTTTAAGTACACTATCTTTCTGGCAGCATGGCTTGCGCTGGCGCAATCTGGCGCGCCGCTGGCGCAAAATCTCCCGCTTCAAGGGGCAGCGTGTCCGCCGGTGATCAATAACGGCAAACACTGCACGGCCAACTCAATGCGGGTCTCAGCCGTTGCCGTGAATGCAGCACCTGCGTACTGCAATAGCGGCGACACCATCAGTTTGAGGGTCGGAGTAACGGTCGGGACAGGCCAGAATCGGGCAGCCAAAGAGCGATATGATTTGGGGTTCTGGGTCGGCGAGACCGGAACTGCCGTACTTGGCGGTACCGCCTGCGCGTTTTCTGCGCTACTGCCCACGGTCGCGGGACCGGCACCTGATCTGACATCAGGAACGGGCCCCTATCGCGCCATTAACGGCAACCAATGCGGCGATATTCTGGACGCAGAACTGACCTACCACGAGTTTGAGGTTGATCAAGTCGTCTGTCAGGACACCAACGGCAATGGCAAGCTTGACATGCCAATGCTCGTGGGCTGGCAGCAGCGTAAAAACAATACGGGCTGCGCTGCCGTGAATGACGCCAGCGACCCGACACAAGCCGCGAACTTTGTGCAAAGTCTGTTTCCACAAACCAGCTCATCCTGCTGGAGTAACGGTGGCGCACCCATCGACATTGATGAGATTACGGTCGAACCGCCCGCCACGATAGAGGTGTATAAAACGGCTGCTCCTAGAGTTTTACGAAGTGGTGCGGGCGAGGTCACATTTGAAATTGAGGTATTCAACGAATCTGGCCGGGGAGACGAACTCACACTGACGAATCTGGTCGATAGTGAATTTGGTGACCTCAACGGGCAGGGAACCTGCGCCGTGGGCGCTCGCTTAGTTTCAGGGGCACGATATCGATGTGAGTTTCAGGAGCTACTCACTGGCGGGCCCGGTGATACGCACGACAACACCGTCGAAGCGACGCTGACAGACGACTATGGTGTCGCAATATCAGATACCGATTCTGCGCGGGTACGATTTATCGACATCGGCTCGCCTCCTGAACCTGACATCCGTGTCATCAAGACCGCCGCGCCCAGTGTCGTTAGCGAACCGGGTGGCCCCATTCGCTATCAGGTGGAAGTCTGGAACGACGGCGAAACCAATCTGGAACTCACCGCTCTGGACGACAGTCGCGGGGGAATTATCGCCTCGCTGGATCAAGAGGGAAGCTGCGCTTTACCGCAAACCATAGGGATCGGTCTGTCCTACAGCTGCGAGTACACTATGGCGATAACAGGGCGTGCTCCCGCCACCGACGTCAACACCGTGACCGCCACCGCGCAAACGCCCCTGACAGGCCAACAAGTAACAGATACCGACTCTGCGACAGTGACCTTTCGAGACACTCCCGCCGTGCTTCGTCTCACGAAATTACCCTTTCCCGCAGTGATTCGAGACCGCACCGCTGTCACCTATGAATTAGTGCTCGAAAATCACTCTGTGGCCAAAACAATTACGGTCAATACGCTCACAGACAGCTACCACGGTAATGTTGTTGCCCTGGGGCTGGACTGCGGCGATGTCGCCGTGACTGATCCACTCGCACTTGTGCTGCCGCCAAAGGGCGCCACCATCGAATGCACCTTTACGGGCACCGTGCCGGAGACCGGCGAGGCAATCCCCACCGACACGGCGTATTTCCCAGACACAGTGACCGCCTCAGGCACGGCTGATGACGGATCGGCGGTGACCGCAGAGGCCACTGCCGAGGTACAGTTCATTCCCGCCGGCTCACCTTCATTGCCCGCACCCGTGATTGAAGTGAATAAAATTGCGGTGCCAGACAGGGTGCCCGCGACCGGAGCTGATGTGACGTTTGCCGTGGAGCTCATCAACGCCTCGGCCTCAGAAGCCGTCCTGATCGACGAGCTAGTGGATGACGTTCACGGCAATCTGAGTGGACGAGGCACCTGCGACACCATCAGTAACGCATTGCCAATCGCAGTTGCAGCCGGAGCAATTTATCGCTGCCAGTTCACTGAGAACCTGCGCGGCGACACCGGCTTTATCGAGCGAGACACAATTTTCGCTGTAGGCGTCGGCCAAGACAGCGGCGAGCCGGTCATCGGTTTTGATACCGCGAGTGTGCAGTTCGAAGCAGTGCCCATGGATATCAGCCTCATCAAAACACCCTCGGCCAACCTGATAGACCCGGGAGATGAGGTCACTTTTGCGTTAATCATCACCAACCGGAATGATTATGCAGTAGAGGTCTTTACTTTAACCGACTCCGTGTATGGAGATCTCAATGGTCAGGGCACCTGCGAACTGCCAGAGATATTGCAAGCCGGTGATTTGATGAGGTGTGAATTCAGTGAAACCCCAGAACCTAACGTCAGAGAGCGCGTGCACAACAATGTCGTGACAGCCGCAGCCAGACCTGCGGGAAGTCAGGCCACGAGAAGCACTACTGTGAGCGCAACAGATCAGGCTTGGGTGCTGTTCAGCGCGGCGATCGCCACCATACCTGTGCCGGTACCCACAGGCCCACACGGTTTGATTTGGATTTTCGGGCTTTTTGGTTTGATCTGGCTCCGCAAAAAATATCAGCAGCGCGGATGACTCAGCGGCAGTATGCCATCCCGGTGACGCCCACCAGGTCACCCCGCCTGCCAAAGCACCGAAAAAGGCCCAAACCCGTGCTTAGAAAGCCAGTGAACCTAGGGAACCGAACTCAAAAATGGACAAAAACATCCGTTGAGAGCGTATTAAAGTCTTATTCTTTGGGGGGTTTTGGCCAAGTGTGATATTTGGCGGAGAAGGAGGGATTGATGCAAACAGCCCAAAGGCTGTTTTCACCCCTTCGGGGCGGTGTCGCAAGCGACACCGTCTAAAACGCTCCTCGGGTCGCGTTTTATCGAACCCAGAGTTCTCATCAAACCGCCGACTCAACCCCTAAAGTAAAAAACCTCCACTCGGGAGGCTTCCTACTTTAGATGGCGGAGAAGGAGGGATTCGAACCCTCGATACGCTATTAACGTATACTCCCTTAGCAGGGGAGCGCCTTCAGCCACTCGGCCACTTCTCCGGATTGATGGACCGCATTCTAGAACGGTTGCGATGCGACGTGAACCACATTCGTCGTGAAAAAAACCGCGAATGACATCGGTATCCGCGCAGGGTAATGCTCGCCGTCTTGCTTACTAGTCTTTAGCAGCCTCTCCGGCCGCCGCTTCTTCAATTCGATTCAAAATTTCTTCACGATGCACAGCGACTTCCTTCGGCGCATCAACACCGACACGCACCTGATTGCCTTTGACACCCAACACGGTGATGGTCACATCGTCGCCAATCATGAGTGATTCACCCACTCGTCGTGTCAATATCAGCATGGTTCACATCCTTGTTCAATCGAGCCGCCCTTCATTCGCAGCCACTGTGCACGGCGTCGCAACCACATGACGCCAAGTTATCAATCACTGAACTTACTCAGCATCTACCATATCAAGACCAAAAGCAGAATGCAGGCTCCGCACGGCCAGTTCAAGATATTTTTCTTCAATGATGACCGAGATTTTGATCTCCGAAGTACTGATCATATGAATATTGACACCGACATCCGCCAGTGCCTTAAACATGGTTGCTGCGACCCCAGAATGGGAGCGCATGCCTACGCCCACCACCGAGACCTTGGCAATATGATCATCCGAGATCACTTCTCCTGCGCCTAACTCGGCGACAACCGGTGCCAATACCGCCGCCGCTGCCTCCATATCGCCGCGCGCCACAGTAAACGTAAAATCAGTCGCATGTTCGCCACGGCTATTTTGTAAAATAACATCCACTTCGATATTCGCCTCACCGACCGGGCCTAAAATGCGGTACGCCATCCCGGGGTTATCGGGAACACCCATGACCGTCAACTTGGCTTCATCTCGGTTAAATGCAATTCCCGCAATCACAGGCGCTTCCATAGAGGCACTCTCCTCAGTCGTAATCAATGTACCCGGGCCTTCCTCAAAACTGCTCAGCACTCTTAGAGGAACCTTATACTTACCCGCAAACTCCACGGCGCGTATTTGCAGAATCTTAGAACCCATACTCGACATCTCGAGCATTTCTTCAAACGTAATGTGTTCTAACCGTTTCGCGCCATCGACCATTCGAGGGTCCGTGGTGTAAACACCATCAACGTCGGTATAGATTTGGCATTCTTGCGCTTCCAAGGCAGCGGCCAGCGCCACAGCGGTCGTGTCAGAACCCCCTCGACCCAAGGTGGTGACATTGCCCTGCAGATCAACACCTTGGAATCCAGCAACAACGGGGACGCCGCCATTGTCGAGCTCTATTTTCAGCGTATCGATCTGAATGTCCTGAATGCGCGCTTTGTTATGTGCACTGTCAGTCAAAATGCCGACTTGATTACCACTGAAGGAGCGAGCGCGGATATCACGTTGACTCAGCGCCATACTCAGCAGGGCAGTCGTGACCTTTTCGCCTGTGCTCAGGAGCGCATCCAGCTCTCTTGGTGCGGGGTTGGCCTGAACCTCGCGCGCGAGGCTCAGCAAACGATTGGTTTCACCCGACATCGCAGAGACGACCACCACCACATCGTGGCCCTCGCTTTTAAAGCGAGCCACTCGATCTGCCACCAACCCGATCCGCTCTGGCGAACCGACCGATGTGCCACCGTATTTCTGGACAATAAGCGCCATAGTGCGGAATGTGCTGTGAATAAGAGGCGCCATTAAACACGATTCAGCGCTCGCTGAGAACTAGGAGCGGTCATAGTGGCAAGCTTTGTTGTGATCCTCTAGGCTATTCCCCTCGCAATGATAAGCGCTTCGACTATGACAATTGCCGACCCACTTTATACCGATTGGTTGCATCAGCAGATTCGCGTCAAACCCGAGCAACTCGCCGTCTATGATCTTTCAGCGGCCCGCTCCTTCACCTGGCAGCAGTTAAATGATCGCGTCGATGCACTCGCGCACCGCCTGATCCGTGAGGGCATCGCACACGGTGATCGGATTGCCTATTTGGGACTCAATAGCTCCGATGTCATCGAAATGTTCTTTGCGACTACCCGTATAGGCGCCATCTATGTCCCCTTAAATTTTCGCCTGACGGCATCGGAGCTCACTTATATTCTGGGAGATTGCGCGCCGTCTGCGGTCTTTTATGATCAGGCATTTAAAGCCGTGATTGATGACATCGATGCCGTAGCGATGCCTCATCTCACCATAGAAACCACACTCGATGGTCGTGATAGCGCTTACGAAAGGTGCCTGATGACCAACGAAGCAGCCTTGCCAGCAGCCCCTGCCAATGGCGATACGCTGTCGATGATCATGTATTCCTCTGGCACCACAGGCAAACCCAAGGGGGTGATCTACACCCATCGTATGATGCTGGCGTCGGCCCTCAATCTACTCCAGCCCAGCGAAGCCAGTCCCGAGACCAGAGCGTTGAACGTGATGCCACTGTTTCACATCGGTGGCATGCAGTTCGTACTGATGACAATGAAGTGCGGTATTCCCTACCTGATGATGAAAAGCTTTGATCCCACCGCGATGCTAGCCGCCATTGGCGACCCTGAACTGGGCATTACCAATATCGGAGGGGTACCGGCGATGTGGAGCGCCATGTCGCTGGCTCCCGAGATCGAGAGCACCGACTTGAGCCGCCTCAGAGTCGCTGCCACCGGCGCAGAATCGGTGCCCGAACCGATGCTGAAAGACTGGCAAAAACGAGGCATTCTGCTACAGGAAGTCTATGGCATGACGGAAACCGGCGGGGTCGTTTGTATGGCACAGAAAGCCGACCTCCCAGAGCATATGGGTTACGCCGGTCGCGCCCTACCCTACGGCGAATTCAAAGTCATGACATCGGAGACCGAAGAGGCAAACCCCGGCGAGTTAGGTGAAATCTGGATGCGAGGGGCCTCGGTCACCCCGGGTTACTGGAATCGTCCCGATGCCACCGAAGAGACTTTTGTGGACGACTGGCTCAAGTCGGGCGACATCGGGCGAAAAGACGAGACTGGGCGGTTATCAGTGGAGGACCGCATTAAGGATATGTATATCTCCGGTGGTGAAAACGTCTATCCCGCAGAAGTCGAATCGGTTCTCATGGCACATCCTGATATCCGCGAAGTCGCCGTGATTGGCGTTGCAGATAGCAAGTGGGGAGAAATCGGTTGCGCGGTCATTGCTAGCCTCAGTGGCGAGGCGGTCACGCTGGCTTCGGTGCATGCCCTCTGCGACAGCACACTGGCGCGGTTTAAATGGCCGCAGCAGATAATGCATACCGAGGCATTGCCCCGCAATAGCACTGGAAAAGTTCAAAAATTTTTATTACGTCAGGCGCATTCCTAACCGATCAGCTCGCGAGCGGTATCAGGTGAGTTGCGTTGCTATCCACGCCGGGAAAGACGCCAACGCGCCAGGCAAGGCGGCCACATCGGACCCTCCTCCCTGCGCCATGTCAGGCCGACCCCCGCCTTTACCGCCGAGTTCGTTGGCAAAGTGCTTAATCACGTCGCCCGCCTTAATCCGGTCGATCGTGTCGGGGGTTACCCCCGCAACCAAAGTGATTTTGCCATCTTCCACTGCGGCCAATAAAATGACGCCCGTTCCCAGCTTATTTTTGCACTGATCAAGCGTATCCCGCAGCGTTGCGACCGTGGCCCCCTCAAGCTGAGCCGCCAGCACTTTGATACCGCTGACCTCCACTGCGTCTTGGGTCAAATCGCCACCAGAGGACGTCGCTAATTTCTGACGCAATCTGGCCGCTTCTTTTTCCAGATCGCGCACCTCAGAACGCAAAGACTCAACCTTCGTCGCTAGGGTGTCAGGTGCCGCCTTGAGTACGCTACAGACCTGCTGCATTTGCGTTGATAGTGAGGCAAAGGCGGCCAAGGCAGCGCCGCCTGTCACCGCCTCTATACGTCGCACGCCACTGGCAACGCCTGACTCGGCGGTTATCCAAAACAGTCCGATATCCCCCGTGCGCGACACGTGAGTGCCGCCACAAAGCTCCACAGAAAACCCCTCTGAACCCATAGTCAATACGCGCACTTCATCACCGTACTTTTCGCCAAACAGCGCCATTGCGCCTGCCTCGACGGCCGCCTCCATCGACATGAGGTCAGTCGACACCGCGGCATTTTTGCGGATTTGATCATTGACGACTTGGGTCACTTTGGCGAGCGACTCGCTCGATACAGGCTCTCCATGAGAGAAGTCAAAGCGCAGCCGCTGTGAATCCACCAATGAGCCTTTTTGTAAAATGTGGTCACCTAACTCACGACGCAAGGCTTCATGGAGAAGGTGCGTCGCAGAGTGGTTGAGCCGTGTTCGATCGCGAAGCTCCGCATCAATGCTCGCGTGAACTTGATCGCCAACGGTGAGCGTCCCACGGGTGGCAGTGAGGTGGTGCAAGTGATGGCCTTGCGCTTTAGTGGTGTCGGTTACCTCAGCGGTCGCGTTTGCACTGCTCAGATGACCGCAATCGCCTACCTGCCCACCACTCTCGCCATAGAAGGGCGTGCGGTCGAGAATCACGACGCCCGTCTGATCCGTTGCAAGCGTGTCCACTGATTCGCCTTCGACCACGATCGCCAGTACGGTGCCGTCAGCCTCGTTCACGTCATAACCGAGAAAATCCGTCTCACCTGCAATGCTAACCGACTGGCTATAATCCACTTTGAAGCCAGCGTGATCTTGTGAGCGCTGGCGCTGTGTCGCCATCGCGGCTTCATAGCCCTCAAAGTCGATCGTCAGACCTCGCTCTCGCGCAATGTCATTGGTCAGGTCGACCGGAAAGCCATAAGTGTCATAGAGTTTAAAAATAACGTCGCCGGGTATCACGTCATCGGCGACGGCGTGCAGCGCGTCTTCCAGTATCGCCATCCCGTTGTCGAGTGTGCGGGCAAATTGCGCTTCTTCACCGTCAAGTGCGGTGGTAATCGTCGACTGATGCTCTCGTAGTTGCGGGTAGGCAGACCCCATTTGCGCTACCAACTCCGGCACCAGCGCCGCAAAGAAAGGCGCCTTCGCACCCAGCTTATTACCGTGTCGGATCGCGCGCCGAATAATACGGCGTAACACATAGCCGCGACCCTCATTGCCTGGCAGTACCCCGTCAGCAATCAAAAACGCGCTGGAACGCAGATGGTCTGCAATCACCCGTAGCGACTTGTTGGTCGTATCCGTGGTGCCCAACTGTGACGCGACCGCACCAATTAGCGCGGTAAAGAGGTCAATATCGTAATTAGAATGGACGCTTTGCATCACCGCGGCGATGCGCTCTAGACCCATCCCGGTATCAACGGAGGGTGCCGGTAACGGGTTCAATTTACCCTGGGCATCACGGTTGTATTGCATGAAGACGAGATTCCAGATTTCAATGTAGCGATCAAGGTCGTCATCGTCACTACCGGGTGGTCCACCCGGCACCTCTGGTCCATGATCATAAAAAATTTCCGAACAGGGACCACAAGGGCCCGTATCACCCATCTGCCAAAAGTTATCCTCATCGAGGCGCGACAGTCGAGCGGGGTCTACGCCGATTTCTTCGACCCAAATTTGTGCCGCTTCGTTGTCGCTGATGTGAACCGTTACCCATAATCTCTCGGCAGGTAACCCCAAGGTTTGAGTCAAAAATTCCCAGCCATAGCGAATCGCTTCGCGCTTGAAGTAATCGCCAAAGCTGAAGTTCCCGAGCATCTCAAAGAAGGTGTGATGCCGCGCGGTATACCCTACATTTTCTAAGTCATTGTGCTTACCACCCGCACGCACACATTTTTGAGCCGTCACCGCCCGCTGATAAGGGCGCTGTTCGACACCCAAAAAGGTTTCTTTAAATTGATTCATGCCCGCATTGGTGAACAACAGCGTGGGATCATCTGCAGGAACCAGCGAACTAGACGTCACTCTCGTGTGACCCTGCGCCTCAAAATAGCTCAGAAAGGCTTCGCGAATATCGGCAGTTTTCATGCGGTTTTCTCAGATTCGTTAGCGTATCGGCGGAGTGACCGATACTTAGGCAAGCTGTGCGGAGAGTTCACCCTCTTCCATTGGGCGGCCAGCAAGAATATGCAAATGAAGATGGAAAACGGTCTGCCCACCTCCTTCACCATTGTTGATGACCAATCGAAACCCCTCGCCCACTCCCAAGTCATTCGCCACCCGACCGGCCACCAACAGCAAGTGGCCCAGCAACGCCTGATCCTCAGGGTCAGCGTCGACCAATTTAGGGATGGGCTGACGGGGTATGACCAACACGTGAGTTGGCGCCTGAGGATTAATATCCTGAATGACCACACAGTGCTCATCCTCATAGAGAAAATCAGAGGGAATTTCTCCCCGGATGATTTTCCCAAAAATGGTATCCGCCATGGCTCTCTACTCAGTCGAGTTTTTCGTCAGTGGTGAGTGCACGCGCTTCTTCCTCTAACATGACAGGAATGCCATCGCGCACCGGGTAAGCCAGTCCACTCGCCTTACACAACAATTCCTGTTTTTCCTCGTCGTACACCAGAGGCGCTTTGCTGACCGGGCAGACGAGCACACTTAGCAGTTTAGGATCCAGCACTGGAAAACCCCCTGATCAAAAAGAGGAGTATAAGCCCTCAAGCGATCAAGAGCATCGGTCAATCTGGCATCGGTGGGACTAATAATTGCGGGTCTATCCGATGAGCAAACCAGCTCATTCGCCAATCGAGGTGCGGGCCCGTCGCCCTCCCTGTTGCCCCCACTGCACCCAGCAAATCGCCAGCGTCCAAGCGGTCGCCCACAGCGACAGACACCTGACTTAAGTGTAAAAACGAGGACGATAGGCCATAGCCGTGATCGATGATCACTGTGCCACCGGAGTAGAAAAGATCAGATTCCGCTAAGGTCACCTCTCCGGCAGCCGGTGCCGAGACCAGCGTGCCAGCGGGCCGGGCGATATCGACGCCATAATGGGGTGCTCCCGGCGTTCCGTTATAAATGCGCTGACTGCCATAAACACCGCTAATCGGGCCGGTGACGGGCCAGATAAAGCCCCCTCGCAGCCCCTCAAGACCATCAGTGCGCTCGATCCGACGACTTTTTGCCGCCTGAACCCGCGCCCGCTCGGCGCGCGTCCGGGCAAGTTGCTCCTGGCTCGGCGTCACCGTTTGTTGCGGCACTCCGGTCACACGCTGCAGCACATAGTCGCGCTGGGTCACAGTGATGTCTTGCTGGCAGGTGTGCTCCGTGACCACCAGGAGCGTGTTGACCGCTGGCATGTCACGACCCAATCCGAGTACAAAGTATCCCCCCGGCATAATGGGGACACGCTGATCAGCAAACCGTATCTCAGTAGCTCCTAGCGCTTGCCCCCAGAGCAGTCCCCCTTGAACGGCGTCACCCTGCAGCGAGACGCATGAGTCAGCCAACGTAGCAAGTGAGCAAAGGCCACCAATACAGGCCATCACGCTTTTGAGAGGGCCCTTAAATATCGGCATGTGTCTCATGGGCCTTCATCCATTTCACCTTGAACAGGACAATCAGTTTACGCCAGCAGGGCCGGACAGGTTAACCAAGGCTTGCCTCTTTGGACAGCCAGTCAACTATCCGCCGCTCGATCTTTCCCAAGGTGACCCGAGCGTTTTACACTCGCACCATGAGTCGATATCGCCCACCGCGGGTACAGGGATCACCCTACATCACCCCAGAGGGCGAGGCCGTGCTGCGTGCCGAGTTGCATACCCTCTGGAAGGTGGAGCGACCCGAGGTGACCAAAACAGTGAGCGCGGCCGCAGCCAATGGTGATCGCTCTGAAAATGGCGATTATATTTACGGTAAGAAGCGGCTGCGCGAGATTGACGCGCGAGTGCGCTTTTTGCGCAAACGGCTTGACGTGATTCAGGTTGTCGCAGAACCGCTTGGTGATCCCAATACCGTCTGGTTTGGTGCCTGGGTGACGGTAGAAGATGAAGCGGGCACGCATCATGAGTGGCGCGTCGTCGGACCAGATGAATTCGACGTCAGCCAGCGCAAAATCTCCTGTGACTCGCCAATGGGTCGTGCGTTATTGGGTAAGCAGGCGGGTGCCGATATCTCACTCGAGACCCCTGACGGCATCGACGAATGGTACGTGGTCTCGATACGCTACGCGGCAGACTCACTGACCTGACGAGCCACGCCACCTTGATGCAGCCAGTATGCGTTTTGACGGCAGCGCGCCTTCGGCGTCAAACTGCCCGAATCAAAACATCCACTCGACACCAATCATCGCCGTACGTGGCTTATTAGGACGCGCACCATCAGGCTGCCGAGAGACAATGGCTCGCTCATCCAAGGCATTCTCCAACTTGACGAACGCGGATAACGACTCGGTGACAGCGTAGCGGCTGGCCAGATCGATTACGACAAATCCCTCAGTCTCCCCAAAGGGAGACACCTCTCGATTGCAGCTCACTTTGACGCACATGCTATCGGTATACTTGACCACCGCGTAGCTATCCCAACGGGCACCCACCTGAGCACCCATCCGCAAGCTCATAGTATTACCAGGGACCGATGCCAACTCATCGCCGTCTAACACGCCGCTCTGAGCGTTATCGCGGCTTGCCTCTGCGTGAGAGTAGGTATAAGCCAAGGAGATAGGCCAAGCAATATCACCCGTTTGAAAAATATGTCCCAGCTGCACCTCAACACCTGCAATCACAGCCTCTCCAGTGACAAAAGTGCCGCCAACCGCCCCATTAGAACAAGGCTGAGAATTTGAGCAGCTCTCTGCTTTATTCGAAAAATCGCTGTAAAAGCCCACCACTTCTGCGAACCACGCGCCGTCGTAGCGGACACCCATCTCATAATTAACGCTGGTCTCTGGCTTTTCAGTTGATTTTGCACTGCCCCCTAAGGGCGAAAAACCACGATGGATACCAGCTAATAAGGACCATTGATCATCTATCTGATAGAGCGCGGCGACTCCTGGTAGCCAGATGCTCACGTCGTTATCGCGCTGCGCCGCGACATTGGCTCGATTCAGGTCGGCGTAGCGCACCTCAGAGGTATCAATCCTTTCATGACGCAGTGCCAAATCCAGCCGCAATGCATCGCTGATCATCCATGCATCGGTAACCCAGAGCGCTAGAGCGTCGGCCTCTTGTATGCGGTTATTACTCGAGCTGGGCGCTGTAATGCCTCGATACACCAAGTCGCCATTGATTTGATCGTATTTTTCAGTGGGTTGTAATCGATCCACCTCGTCTCGGTGATAGCGGGCGCCGAGCGATAGCGAGTGCGAACCAATATCCCACCCTAAATTTGTCTGCAAACCCTCTGACACATAGCGGCGATTGTTGTGTTTATACGATAAACCGAAACTGTCTTGCTCGCCATCGAGCACCGCCTGCGCATCTGCATCACCTTGATTAGCGGCTGATACCAGCTTCCCTCCACCGGACAGTTTGAACCAGTCACGATGAAATTCATTTCGATAAACGGTCGTCGTGAGCGCCGCGTCCGCTGCAAGCTGCCACTCCCACGCCACGCTGATTCCCTTGTGATCATTAGCCATTTGATCGGGCGTCGACAGACCATAACGACGGTCTGCCGATTGCGCGAAGTCGACATCGGTCAGGCCGAGATAGGTTTCATCGGATTTTTCTTCGGAGTATTGCGCTTTAAGACGAAGCGCGTGGTCGGTGCCCTGCCAC
>Ga0115566_10003049_pt1 | contig 13631 bp, 17 predicted proteins | sample COGITO_mtgs_1204_3_FD_87173 | JGI IMG/M metagenome (GOLD analysis project Ga0115566, IMG submission 87173) | Pelagic marine microbial communities from North Sea - COGITO_mtgs_120405 | ecosystem: Environmental > Aquatic > Marine > Epipelagic | place: Germany:Helgoland, sampling site Kabeltonne...
GCGATATCAAGCATTCAAGTATGACAAGCGTGAAGACTACAATCCAACAGATGGTGATCTAACTATTGGTGCAGGAGCACTGAAGTTTACTGATGAAGGAATACATGGACCCGAGGTTCAGTTCCTCGGTCGTGGACTACCTGTGACAACAGGAATAGTTCCTTATACAGCGGCACTAGCTGGTGGATTAGCTGGAGCTAAGTATGGTGCAAGGTCTAAGCAAGCAGCAATTGGTGGACTGTTAGGTGGACTTGGTGGATTAGCCGCAGGTCAGGTTGGAGGTAATATAATTGAAGGTGAGCGACGTCGCAGGAATTCTCTAGAGAATCAAATGCAAGGCGGGAACGCTGAACAATATTTATCGTAATTATTATGGCTTTTGGAATGTTTTCACCAGATCCCAATGATTCATTTGATACTGGAAAGGTAGTAGGAACTGGTGCTCAGAAACGAGCACAAGATTTTCTTAATAACTATATTGAAACTGACATTGTAGGTGGTGCAGGTGTAGATACCTTCGGGCAAATGAGATATAAAGAAATCCTAGGTGATGCACAACAATCTGCAAATCAGACAGCACAGGGAGCAAAGACCTTTGGAGATATTGCAAGCTTTGCTGGTGGTTTGGGATCCTTTGGTGCATCTGGAGGCTTCAACACTTTAGGTAAAACTATTGGTGTTGATAGGGCAAGCGCAGGAATGGGTATCTCAGGAAGCGTGGCACCTAAAACTGGACTTGAATATTTTGGTCCTGCATTCTAGTTATAAATTAAATTGATACACTTAATAAAGGCTAATTAAACCATATGGCTTTAAGTTTTGATCCAATCAGATTTAACACTCCACGGAGCAACGCTACGACCTATGGCAATGCTGTAGATCTTGGTAACATCTGGAAAGCCAACCGTGCCAGTTCATTTATCCCCTCTGATTATATTGCGCAAGATATTGCCAATAAGTCAGCATTAGAAACTGCAGCTAGTCGATCAACGGCTAATGCAATGGGTAAAAGTTTAGGTGCCATTGGATTGGTATCTGCTGCAGAGAAACAAGGCGAGGAATTAAAAAAGGAAGCCAAATCTGCTGCCAGTAAATCTAAGTGGGGTTCTGCTCTTGGTGCCGTGGCTGGTATCGGTGGAACAATCCTTTCCGGGGGCAATCCCATAGTGGGTGCACTTGCATCTAAAGGCGGGCAAATGCTCGGCGGTCTATTCGGTTAATTAAACTTCTAAAACCATGAACATAGGACTTTCTAAAACCTACCTACAGGACGATCTTTCAAAGTTAGGTAAAACAAACCTTGATGATGTCCTGCGTTTTTTAAATGGCAAAGAGTTTGCCAATAAAACAAGCTGGGACATGATAAGGGGGTTGGGAGGTGCCAAAGCACAGCTCGCTAAAAATGCTGCAGGCAATGCAACAATAGGTGCAAAAGTTGCAAGATTTGCTGGAGGCAACACAGCTAGAAATATCCTACGTGCAGTTCCGGGACTTAGTGCAGCTTTAGTTGGACTGGATATTGCAGATGTAGTGGCTGGTCCAGATCGCTTGGCAAACAAAGGAATGGATGCTGTTGCTATGGGAATTGGTGGGACGCTTGGTGCAGTAGGTGGTCCTTTAGGTATAGCTGCAGGTGCAGGCTTAGGCAAAATGCTAAGTGATGGCACTCAGCTTGTATTTGGCGGAGGTAAGTCTGCAGAAGAGCGTAAACTAGAAGAAGCACTTAAGTTACTACAACAGCGAGGATTAGTTTAATGTCTACGTTGCTTAATCAAATAAAAGGTTTAAATGAGATTGTTAATGAAGCAAATGATGACCGTGGTGGGTTAGGTGCCTTTAATGCAGCATTTGGAAATAGTGCAGAAAGGTTTGCGCAAGGCAGACGACCCGATCCAAAAACAGGAAAAATAGAAGCAAATTGGAAAGATCGTTTATTTGGACACAGTACAGATGAATTAACAGAAGAGTTCTACAAGAAAAAAGCTGATGATATTCTTCTATCAGATGACATTACGAAATTTTTAACAGATTCAAAAGAAACGATTAATATTAAGGATCCAAGAGGTGTATTGCTTTCTAAAGCTGGAAATTTTGAAAAAGCCGAAAAGGCTAGATCAGATTTTGCAGTACAAGGGTATATAGTTCCAAAGACGTTTAAAACAGAACAAGATATTCTTACTGAAGGTAATCGTTTAAGAAAAGAAGACAAAACAACACCAACAAATCTAGCAATCGAACAGAGAGATTTTAGCCGAATACAAGCAGCAGAAGCCAAACGCACTGAACAGTCAAGATACCTTGACTTGATGGAGCAAAATCTTGCTAACCGTCAATTCCAACAAATGCAGGCACAAAATAATTTCCAACTGCAAATGGGCCAGATGGGAATGAACAACCGTAGGTTAGATATGGAAAACGCTCGTAGTAACCGTAGAGATCAACGTGAGGCGTTAGCCTTAATTCTGCAAGGGCTAGGGAATGTCAGCAACAACTTGGTTAACTATTAATTTAAAGTTTATTGATAATTATATCCTGCAATAAACTGATTGTTCTTTGCGATATCGCCTGCCACGTCTGCGGGTCTCTCCCAATTACGTAGGAATGCCTCACTTGCTGCTTGAGGAGAACTGTAAGTAGTATTTTTAAATTTACTAATAAATTGATTATATTCGGGTAGTTGATTTTGAGAAAGTGCGTGATCTAACTGACCCTTCCAATTTGTAGCAAAGTCTGGAACATTCTGCTTCATCAAATCAGATCTACCATAGGTATTATTCCATTGAAGCATTCCAAAAGAATTGCCTCCATCTCCACCTGCAGGATTCGATCTAAAAGTACTTTCACGGTCGATATTAGCCATTAAACCAAGAGCCTTATTTTTTGATAATCCTTTAGATTTTGTCAAATAAGTATAGACCTCTTGTCTGTCTACATTTCCCCCTGACGGTGCAATTGCTTGAACAGGCGAAGCAGTTGAGGTGCTAGCAATAGTCTGAGGAGTGTCTGAGGAATTTGTGGGTTGAGTACCTGACTGATTAAACTCCTTACGTAACTTTTCGAGTTTTAATGTTTCTACTTCTGAGCGTGATTTCATTGCCTTCATTTGAGCTTCAAATGATTTTTTCATAAGATCCATTTGAGTTTGGCCAGCTGCCTTATATTCAGCATCTTCCTTTAACTTCAACTTTCGTTCTTTGTCATACATAAGATAAGCATTACCTGTATCAACAGTAGCTGCTAATGCACCTGCCATTTTTGCTGGCCTATTAATATTACGAATATCCTTCTTAAGTTTCGCATCCATATCTGTCAGCTTCATCCCAGTCTGAATATCTACTGCTTTATCTCCAACAGTAGTAACCTGGTCAATTGCATTTTTTCTTTGTTGAGCCCGTCGCTTACTCTGAGCTTGTACTAACTTATTAACATTAGTACCAGTCTTCTGAGACGTGTCATAGGTGTCAATTAAAGTATTAGATACCTGTGCACCACCAGCAAGGTAGTTTGCAGAATTACTATAGTTGAATTGCATGACACGTCTTCGCCTGATATATATCTATTGTAGTTAGATACAATATTTATATTAGTGAATAGAAAAGATCATGGTTGCATACAGAGGTGGAGGATGGAATGGTAGAGGGTCATCAATAGATAACACAAGCGGTGGCGGTTTTAGAACGCAAGGTGGAGAACAAGTAGGCAATGGATTCCTCCAAGGTGCGAGAACTATGGATTTTCAAGATAAAAATGGTAATGGTACTGATGACAGGGATGAGGGGGGTACATTTGTAGATACAGATAAAGATGGAAATAACGACAACAGTCAACAAGCAGATGCGTCTCAGGACTTTGACAATATCCAACAGGGATATGATAATTTTAAGACGATAAGTGAAAACTTCTTCCAGCCTGTAGATAAGGATAACGATAGAATTAACGACTTACAGACGGGAATTTATGCAGATCAAGTAGGTAAGAACTTTGACATGGCTAGGTCAGAGCAGCAAGCAGACTTTGCATCTGGTCTCTACAAAGACAATGCTTTGTTTGGTGCAAACCTTGAGCTGCGGAACAATAGAGAACTAACGGCAGATCAATTTGCATATACTCAACGAGACAAAGATAAAACATTTGAACTCACTGATGAATTCCAAAACAGAGAGTATGGAAGAAATATAGGAATGATGGCTGCAACGGGGGAACAGACCCGTAAAAACTATCGTGCACAAGGTGTGGAAAATAGATTAGGAACTATCACATCTGGAGAACAATTCAGACTAGGGGTTGCTGCACAAGGAGATCAGACACGTAAAAACTATCGTGTAGAAGGAGACGAAACACGTCAAACAGATAGCAACAGAATTAACACTCAAGGTACAAATGATCGCAAAGGATACAGAGTGCTAGGTGACGAAACACGTCAAACAGATAGCAACAGAATTACAACTCAAGGTTCCGAGGATAGGAAGAACTATGAATTTGAAGACAACATCAACGCTCGTGGTGAAGCTCGTAGTGCTGCGAGGGCCAAAGGGTTAGCCAGAGGTTTCTAATGACATCATCTACAACAACTAAAAATACAGGCAAAGTCTATATGACATATGTTGATCAGTGGCTGGACACATTGCCAGCTTCTGAATCAGAAGAGTTCAAAGAATTTGCTGAGGTAACTCCATCAATTATTGAAATTTGGGTATATGCGGGAATCTTGAACTATCCAGGTACATTTAATGATATGGCCCGTTGGGTCAAAATGAAGTTTAAAAAGCTTAATCGCCGTGAAATACTCAATAGCGAGATTGCTGCTCTCCACTCCGATATACAAGACCTACGAATGGCCATTACCTCGGGAGAGATCAAAGGTTCGGATGGTGCAGCACGGCTTGCTTCGCTTGAAAAGGAACTACGTTCGCATATTGAGACGTCTGATCGGATGAACCGTACAACGGATAAACGAGGACTAATTCTTGCTGGTGCAGATCGTGTGATGCGAGAAATGACCTCCATCTTTAAAGATGACCCACATCTTGCTGAACCTATTGATAATGCAATCAATGCAGTATTTGCAAAGATATATAGTGAACTAGGCTAATGAGACCTTCTCCGTATCTTCCAGAATCAAAACCATTTCCTGAAATATCAGATGCTTCAGTATCTACAGTTCGCACAATTGGGAATTTAGCTAAAGCACTTCCTGGAATGCCCGATGGTGGTTCAGGATCTAACGCACGCGCAGAAGAAGCTGCTACCTTCCTACGTGACATGGGCATATCATATGCAGAGAGTAAGGCTAGAGAAGCACGGGGCAGAGCAATAAGTAGGATGAAAAATAAAGCTGCGGATCGTATGGCTGAGAACTTTGGCTTAGCGTAAGAATAATTATTAGTTAGACTTTAGGAAAGGCTAACTTATGGCAATATCTAGCGCTTCATTAGCATACAGAAGAATTGCGTTGATGAATGCAACAAAGGTCACTGTAAAACCACCTAGTGAAGAAGTCCTAAAAGCAAGAGATAATTTCCAAGACTTTTGTAAGTTCATGGGTAAAGCTCCTGCAAAGCATATGTTGGAGTGGCATGCACAGTTATGCACTGGAGAAGATAGTGAATGCTTGATAGGAATTGGTGGACCAAATACATCAATCCTCGCACCACGTGGTTCTGCCAAAAGTACTGTCCTTGGTTTGTTTGCAGCCTGGATGATTGGACGACATGCAGCTGCCAAGCAGATGCTACGTATCCTTTACATCGCTTACATGGTGGACATCAGTCGTGCCAAGTCAGCAACGATTAAAGGGATTCTTATAAGCAACAAGTATCGGGAGATCTTTCCAATGGTGAGACTCTCCAAAATAAAACGTTCGGATGAGTACTGGTCTATTGATTATGAGTTTGCAGGAATTGACACAGCAGGTGAAGAAGCTTTCACAATTGCGTGTGGTGGTCTCAAAGGTGCAATCACCTCTAAACGATCGCAGTTGGTGCTTATTGATGACCCTATCAAATCTGCCGCTTCGATCAACAACCCAGACATTCGCCGTGAGATGGAACAGACATGGTCTAACGTTATCGCACCAACGATGTTCCAAGGTGCACGGGCTATCTGTTTGGGAACCCGCTTCCACTTTGACGATATTCACGCCACGTTATTCGTTCCAAAAAACAACTGGAACCAGATTGTTCAGCGAGCAGTCATAACAGACGCTGACGGTAAACAACGTTCATATTGGCCTGAGTTTTGGTCAATGAAATACCTCAATGATCGAAAGTTAGAAGATCGTGTTGCCTTTGCTTATCAGTATTTAAATACAGCTGTTAAGTCAACTGATGTTGGTATATCACCTGAGCTAATCATTAAAGGAGAAGTTCCTGAAGATTACGACTGCCTTGGTGTTGGTATTGATCTAAGTGCTGGATTAAAAGAGAAAAATGACTGGACAGTCATGACTCTCGGTGGAATTAAAGAAGGCAAAATTTACATGATCGATCAACGGCGTGCTCGCACGATGGGCAATCTCGATAAGATGGATCTGCTCTGCCAAATGCTTGCTGATTGGAATATAGTCCTTGAGAATGACGAAGGTCAATTTTTTCCATCAATGTCGCCGTGCATAATATGGCCTGAAGCCGTTGCTTATCAAAACTCATTTGAAGGTGATTTTAAAAGAATAATTCTGGAGCAGCGTGCGTTATACAATCTTTCAGTTTCTCCAGTCAAAGGCTTTAAAGGAGATAAACTTGCGCGTCTCCGTGGTGTTCTTGGTTTATACGAACACAAAAAAGTAATATGGAACAAATGGCGGAAGTGGGATGTACTAGAAGAAGAGCTACTTAACTTCGGACATTCACCTCATGATGACGCTGTAGATTCAATGGTACTAACTATGGGAGGTCTATTAAGAAGAGGAAGTTTACAAATGGACTACAATAGTGACAGCTTTAATTTATAGATAGTGAGATGGCTCGTAAAGCAGGTAGCGATGGATTTCGTAACGAATTAGAGAAACGTCTTGGCACTGAAGAATACAATCGCATCTCGCCGGAGGGGCAGCAAGATCCGACTAAAGGTGGACGCTATTCAGCTAAAGAAGTCATATCAGAATTCCGTGAACGTCCAAAAGGAGTATCTGTAGACGAAGGCTCTAATAGCATGGTGTCTAAATATCAAAGGTTAGTAGATAGCGGCGCTAAATTTAATAACAAAGCAAAATCATATTTAGAGAACCGTGGCGTAAGCTTTGGCGTAAAAGAAGGTGGTGAAGATACTGCAACAAATACTCCAACACCTGCAGCATCAAATAATGGGACTGCATCAGGAGATAACTCTATTAACTCACCAATTTCGCAAGCTAATCCCCAGTCGGTCCAAGGAAATAACAACCAAGTAAGTCAGGACAACTCAATTACTCAAACTGTAGATAATAGTGTTGACAACTCTGACAACTCACGACGTTTTTACGGTGGTAGTACTCGTACCTTTAACTACAAAGGTGGTGATGGAGAAAGTAAACTTTATGATACCCCAGTATCTAGTGCAACGATGGGAGGATTCTACGACGTAGATGATAGTCCTGCTGCATCGCAAAAGTTTATGGATATGTACATTGATTCCAATCGCTTAGCACAGCGTGGTAATCGCAGAGAGTACGACACCTACAAAAATACTGATTACAGTCCAAACAATCCAGATCGTGATGCTGCATTAAATACTGGATTGAAAGATTCAATTCAAGAGTCCCGTGATCGTGCTGATAAAGGACGTGATGCAATTTTTAAAGGCAAGAGTCCCTTCGATTTCAATTTTACTCTCCCTGAAATGCCCACACCAATTACATCGGATGCATCGAAAATCTATGAGGATACATTAAACAAAATCAAGTAGTATTGAACTATAGAACAGCATGAAATATTGAAATGAATTCAATTAATAGCGAATTTCAACAAATACTACTAGCAGCAAAAGAGAGGCGAGGAGATTTATCCGTAGACTCAATGATTGTGTCATCTCATTTAGCACAAATGAGAACATTCATGCTTCGTAGAGGCATAGAATTTTATGCAGAGCAAGATTCCTTTGGTAAACGTAGAGACTTTGTAGCCAAGCTCTGCGAAGAGAACATGCTTGAAATGAAGTTTGAGAGCATTGTTGATTATTTCTTATGTGATGGCCAAGGTCTATTTTATTTCAGGCCAGCAGGTGAAAGCTATCAGATTCTCTTCTTCCCAAAAGATAGTTATCGAGCATATCGAGACCAAGCCGGTGACTTAGAGTCCTTAGTTCTTGTTTATTCCTTCAATATTCAACAAACCACTGGATTAGGTGACAACTTGCCAGGGGCAAATGGAGCTAATGGTAAAAAGAAGTGGATTCAACTTAAAGTTTATAAAGATCGTATTGAACAAACAATTTCAGACGAGAAAATTGAATTCTCGAATCAAATGGGTGCAATGCCCTTCAAGATGCCTGGTCAAACAGAGACCTTGACCAATAGCCTTGGATTTATTCCTGCAGTTGAAGTGTTTAATCACATGGACTGTACAGGTGAAGCAACAGGTAATGGAGAATTCGACTGGCTTGCACATCAGATCCTGTATCACGATGAGTTAGTCCGCAATATCCGTAAGAACATGAAGTTCTTTGGTAATCCAACACTTATCTCCAGTCGTCCACGACATGACATCCTTGACAGCGGTGATGACAATAGCTTCCGTCCAACGATTAGCTCTCAAGCAGGGTTTGCTCCTATTGGAGGCACTGGAAGAGCTAGTACACGTGTAAGTCAGCCATTTGGTTCTGGGACACTTGATGGGCAGATCAAGGTTCCTCGGGTTATTGCAAACCTTGAGCCAACTGATCGCGTTGGTTATATGACACCGGATAGTGTGTCTGGTGATCAAAATTTGTACGTCAAGCAGTATCGCTCTGAGATTCGACTAGCACTGGGTGGAGTAGATGATATTGATATTAATACTGCAGCTACTGCTTATGAAATTAAAACACTATATGGACGTGTAGCAGCAACCGCTGAAAAAAAAGCAAGAGCTTTGTTTACCTATGGTTTATGTCCTCTCTTCTCAATGATGATCTACGCAGAAGAGCGCAACTTCAATGATTCATTTGCTGCTGCAATGAAGCTTGAAGAACCTGTGCTACCTCTGCCTGAAGAATTTGAAGACAAACAAGAGTATGAAAAAGCTTATGGTAAATATCAGGATAATTACCAGAAATTTATCAAAAAACGTGATACAGAGATGCGTGCTAAACTAGACGCAGGTGAAATACCCCCTGGTGTAACTGGTCTTGTTCCTGACGGAGCATCAAAAGTCAGTTGGCGTTGGATGGGTGAAGTTTTTGAAGAAAGCACTGAAGATCTGCTTAATAACAGTATCGTTGTTCGCAACCTTCAAGAATTGGGAGTTGATTCAATTGAAGCTCTCAAATATCTTTTCCCTGGAAAAACTGATGAAGAACGAGCTGCAATGTTAAGTGGCTTTCCCTTCAGAATGGTCCAGCAAACACAACAAAGTATTAGCAGTTTTATTAATTTACTGGGGCAATTCTATCAATTGCCTCATCCACAAATGCCAGATGTTCCTTTGGCATCTGACCCGAACCTTGACATGACAGGGTTCTTATATCGATCTTTAGAATTCTTACGTAAGGAGTTAAGTTACAGTGGAAGTTACAAGCCAGCAAGCACAAGCAGTATCCCCGACGAGCTCAGCAGCGCCGACCAACTACGTGCCGAGCGCGGCCAGCCAGTACGCGACGAGCCAGTCCCCAACCTCCCCGGCATCAATGGGTCAGCCAATGGTGGCTCCTCAGGCACCGGTTTACCAGGCATCGGCCCAGGCCCCGCAGGCTTCGGCAGCGACTCAGGGCAATCCATGGCAGCAGGCGTTTCAGGCGCTCAGCGCAAGCCTGAATACGTCCAGCCCCTCCCAGGCCCAGGTTTCACCCTCGGCTTACCAGACAACACCAACGCCGCAGGCAACTACTCAACCCAGTTGGGCTTCAATGGCCCCGCAGGTTCAGCAGATTTCGCAGCCCCAAGTTTCAACCCAGAGCTATACGGAATCCGACGTCAGCAGCCTGGTGCAGCAAGCGGTGCAGCACGGAGCAAGTCAGGCTCAGGATCAGTACCTAAGCGGAATCAGCGGAGAAAGTCTTGAAGTTCTTGAGCACTTTGGTGCTGAAGCTCCTGCTCTACTGAACACCTACGCCTGTGCAGTTGAAGACGCACTGATCGAGCAAGTTCAGCGTGGCAACAATGTCCTTAGTGCATTCGAAGCCTCTACTGAAGAGAACGGTGCAATGAACCTGATGCTCACCAACCCTGATGTGTTGGCTGATTACGTCAATGAGTTCTTTGGTCCTCAAGGTCCTTACCCAACTGAAACCGCTGAAGAGACCCAAGTCCGTCAGCAATATGAAGCCCGTGCTCAGTTCGAAGCTGAGATCCAAGCTCAAGAGCAAGGACAAGTTCCGCAGAACTTCCAACGCCCACAAATGGACATGCCTACCCCTGGCCGTCAGGTCAACCAGGCAAATGACTTCTGGGGCTCCTTCAGCGAAATGATGGACAGCTCCCCTGAGAACGCATGGCGTTATCTCTCACAGGCTCCTCAAGGTGCCCTGCAAGCTAAGGCCCTTATCCAAGACATGTAATGGGATACAACTCTGGCGCACGTGCAAGAGAACTAGGTATCGGCTCTACGGGGTCGTTACCTTCTAATCCAGATTTGGATTATGTCTTTCATGGAAAACTTACACCTGAGGTCTTAGAAAAGGTCTTAGGCCGTAAGCCAACGTCAGAAGATATGGCTCAGGCTCTAGAGCTTGCCTCTAGACCTGAGAACAGAAACCTAGATATCTTTGTCAAAGAACTACTTAAAGAGGGCGGATCATACGCTTTAAAGAAAGACAAAGAAAAACGCATGGCTGGGGAAGTACTAGCTGGTGCTGGTGGACTAGCTGGTTTATTGGCAGCTATTGATTACGTAGATGGTCCTGAACAAGGACGTATTTAATTTACGTACAATATAGATAACAGATTAAAGTTAATTGTAGACATGCTTAACTCACAAGAATTTCAACAAGGCATTCAGGCACAGCAACTTGTTAGCAATGCTGGTCAACAAGCGATTACCAATGAAACCCAAGGACGGGTTGCACTGGAGGGTATGCAAAAGGTTCAAGGTCTCAGTGCGGCACAAATTGCAAACCAGCAGAAGTCAGGTCATGTGGCTATGGCAATTCTTGCTTCGAAGGGCCAAGACAGCGAAATGGCAAGAATGTCAGATCCAAACTACGCTGCAGCAAAAATGGCATCTGTTGCGCAACAGTCTCGCCTTAAAGGATTAGCTTAATAGTAATTGATAGAATAAATAGAGATTCATAGTGTTGCCAAGTGAATACTAGAAAGGCTGGTGAACTAGCAAGTGATCCTGATATTTTTCAGGCCATTTGGAAACATCTGAAATCTGATGGTGTAGAAGATCAAGCTGCTAATCAAATGGCAGCAGAGATGGTACATCATGGTGAAGACTTTGAAAGTTCAATTGAGCAATACGAACGTAATCTTACTAACTATAAAGAAAAAGGATACAACGAGCATGCTGCACAAGCAATGGCAGTTGAATCACTTGAGTCAGGAGAAAATCCAAAAGAAAGTACTAGGTTTGCCGGAATCTATAGTTGATAAACAACACTTAGACTGATAGAATTAAATATAAGCGAAAATCAAATATGGCATCTACAAAGAGTACAGGAGATTCTGTCCGTGCGTATCTCCGTGATATCGGACGTATTCCTTTACTTGAGCATGATGAAGAAATTCTATTGGGCAGACAAGTTCAACGTCTAATGGAAATCAAAGCATGCGAGGAATTGCTTGGAGAGATTACTAAGGATGACCTTGCAAAAGCATTAGGCATAGCACAAAAAGAATTACGCAAGGAGATCCGAGATGGTGAACGAGCCAAAGACAAAATGGTTACTGCCAATCTTCGGCTTGTGGTATCGGTTGCAAAGAAATACACCAAGCGAAACATGGACCTTCTTGACATCATTCAAGAAGGAACGATCGGTCTCGTACGTGGCGTCGAAAAGTTTGATCCTGGTCGTGGTTACAAGTTTTCTACTTACGCCTACTGGTGGATCCGCCAAGGGATCACTCGCGCTATCGCTGAAAAATCGAGGGCGATTCGTTTACCAATCCATGTTACTGAGAACCTCAACAAACTTAAGAAAGCCCAGCGTGAGTTAAGCCAGATCAATGGACAGTTGCCAAATGTATTTGAGCTGTCTGAATACTTAAACTTAAAGGTAGATGAAATTAAAGATTTAATGTGCAAAGCTCGTCAACCTACATCGCTAGAAATTAAAATTGGAGAGAACAGGGATACAGCATTGATTGACCTATTGGAAGACAAGACACAACTGCCAGAAATGTTATTGGAGCAGCAGTTTATCAAGGATGATATCCGTGAATTAATTGACGAGCTGCCTGAGATGCAAGCAGCTGTAATTAGTATGCGCTATGGAATTGGAGAAGATATTCTTGAACCAATGTCAATGACAGCAATCGGGCAAGTTTTAAACATGAGCCGTGATCGTGTAAGAACTTTGGAGCACAAAGCATTGAAGAACCTGCGTCAAGAATCAGAATCTGTCAATGACTATCTTTAATACAATAGAGATAAAGAAGTGGTTCGACCATGGACGTCACAACTCAATTACTTAAGCAATATCAAACTTATTCTGCAAGTGACAATACTAATCCAGACAGATACGCTTCTAGCAAATCGTTAAACTATGCGACTGGTGCAAGTATTTCTAAAGCAGAAATTGCTGAAGTAAGTACTGTGCCAGTAACATTGCAGTATGCAGATGCTGTTGGATTATATGGCGTTGAAAATCACTTTATTAAAGTAAACTTAAATATCGTCGGTGACAATGTACAGAAAGAGTACATGGAGCCAGGATACATTAAAGCTGATATTAATTTTTTTGAAGAAGAGAATGATGCAGATTTTACACGTAGCAACCTTGACCAAGCTGGAGCGGAGTTAGATGCAGGCTACAACTCTGCTGCAACTCCTCCCAATAGGTTACCTGCAATTGGTTTAGATGCTTATTTAAGTATTGACCTAAATAATCTTAAAACATCTAATATGTACAACAACGCATACTTGGACGTTCGTTTATACACAAGCGAGCATGAAGAGCACCCACATGATCTGATGTATGTCAAGCCACGTGACTTCTTTTATGTAGGCGTACACGCAAGAAATACTAGGCGCTTGCCATACAGCATTCAGATTGATATTGGTAATGAATATAAATCACTTGAATCGATCAGTGACAAGAGTTATATTATGAAAACTTCCGACCGTCCTAGTTTCTAATCTTCATTTTTAATAGCAGATTTATAATCTTTAGTAACTACTTTTTTTGAAGACTTTGTTTTTGGTGGAGTAGGTGCTTTAACCACTTCCTTAATTGTAAAGACAGGCTTAGTCACTGCACCATGTGGCTTGACTGTCATGACCTTGCCACCACTCATAGATGGTAGAACATAGTGCTCTACTAGCTGAAGGTCCTGAGTAAACAATGCTGCACGAGTTACA
>Ga0115566_10003053_pt1 | contig 13622 bp, 4 predicted proteins | sample COGITO_mtgs_1204_3_FD_87173 | JGI IMG/M metagenome (GOLD analysis project Ga0115566, IMG submission 87173) | Pelagic marine microbial communities from North Sea - COGITO_mtgs_120405 | ecosystem: Environmental > Aquatic > Marine > Epipelagic | place: Germany:Helgoland, sampling site Kabeltonne...
CCGCAGGTTCCGCCCGAGCTCTGGGCCGCGGTAGAGGAGGCTGAGAAACTCGCCGCCGACGTCGTCATGCAGGCTTCGACCGTCGCCGCGAAGAGGGGAGCGTAGTGATAGTGTCGATGAAATCATGAGTATCAGCATTTCTCATTTGAGCCTTCCCAAAAAACACGTCATCAGTTGGAGATCCGGGGTGGTCTAACACAGGCGCCGTCCCTTGAACGCACGCGCGAAAAAGATGATGTCACTCACCATCGCCGCTCCCACCTCCGTCCGCGTCGTCGCTTCCACCCGGTGCGTGTCCCCCGACCTCCACGTCCCCGACACCCGACCTCCACGTCCCCGACACCCACCCATGAAATCAATCGATCCGGCGCTTTATCCTGTTTGCTCGCGATGACGCTGACGACGGTGTTCCCGCCCCTCTCCGTCAGCAGACGCGTGTCGAAGACCCAGCGTAAGGCTATCGGTGCCGTACCTGCCGTGTCGCGCTCCAAGCAGCGGGTTGTCAGGTGCGCGGCGGCTGGTGATGAGGCGCAGACCTCCGCCTCCAGCCGCAGGGTCGCCCTGATGGGCTCCGCTGCTGCCGCCGCGGCCGCCGCGGTTGCCCCCGCCCTCGCTGATTCGTGCCCCACCGCGGACACGGCGCCCCTCCTGTGCAACGCCGAGGTCACCAACAAGGTGTACTTCGACGTTGCCATCGGCGGTGAGCCCCAGGGGAGGATAGTCATCGGGCTGTTTGGCAAGGATGTGCCGAAGACGGTTGAGAACTTCAGGCAGCTCGCGACGGGCGAGAGGGACTTCGGGTACAAGAACTCCATCTTCCATCGCGTCATCCCCAACTTCATGATCCAGGGTGGTGACTTCGAGAAGGCCAACGGCACGGGCGGGTACTCCATCTACGGCCGCAAGTTCCCCGACGAAGCCTTCCCCTTGGACAAGCTCAACCACGTCGGCGCCGGCGTCCTCTCCATGGCCAACGCGGGACCCAACACCAACGGATCGCAGTTCTTCATCACCACCACCGCCACCCCGTGGCTGAACGGCAAGCACGTCGTGTTCGGCAGCGTCGTCGAGGGCCTGGACGTGGTCAAAAAGATCGAGAGGACACCCACCGCGCGGGGGGACAGGCCCGTGAAAGACGTCACCGTCACCGAGTCGGGTGAACTGCCCCTCGCGTGAGTGCCCCTCGCGTGAGGCGCGTTCGCGCCCTTCAGGGGTGATGCGGGGAGTGCGAGAGAGTCCTCATGTTCGTTTTTGTCGTGCAACTTATTCGTGTCGTCACAACCGGCTCCGAACCGGCTCCACCTCGCCCAGCGAGTAGTCGAATAGTAGGGTACCCAAAAATCACCTCCCCGTCACGTCACCGCCAATCTTCTGAAGTTTTCCTCGATCTCAAGCTGAAGAGGGGAAACGAACAGCGGAGAGCGTCAAACCGCGCCGCGCTTGAGCGCCCAAGGATCACTCGGGCACGTCGAGATCGGAGTCATCTTTAATCAGAGTACTCACACCAACCGCAGACGAGCGACGCACTCCGCAGTATCATGGCATCCGATGCGCAAGAGAGGTGCTGATTCGCCCGGGCCCGCGTCAGTGTCGGGAGGAAAGCGTACTCGAAGGGAGGGTAAAGAAAGCGACGCGAGTGAGACAGCGAACGCGTCTGCTGCCCCCGAGTCTGCCAAGCCCAAGGCGAGTGCCCGTCGCGGGAGCGTCGAAGCCCCGGCAGCACACCTAAAGAACAAAACCTCCTCGGAGCGGGGCGCTTCTGGCTCGTCGCGCAGGCGAGGAGGTTCTAGCACTAGCGAACCAAAGAAAGGTGCCGAGGGCCAGAAACCCGCGAGGCGCGCGACTCGAGTGCTCACCGAGCTACCCGCGAGAGGCGCGAGCGGCGGCGGCGGCGGCGGCGGCGGCACCCCTTCCAAGTCAAACAGGCGGAGATCTGAAAAAGCGTCCAGGACCAGGACGCCAAAAAAAACCTCCGGCAGCGTCAAGGCGACGCGCAGGAGATCGTCGACCGGCGGAAGCATGGTGAGCCGCGAGGAACTCGAGGCGATGCGCCAGGACGCATACGATCACGACGACCTGGACGAGGACGACGACGAGGAGGAGGAGGAGGAGGACTACGAAGACGAGGACGACGAGGACGAGGACGACGAGCACGGCGGTGACGGGCACGATCCCTCGGGGCTTCAGGCGCTCCTGCGTCGCCTCGGCGGCGGGCTGGAGGACATGATCCCCGCCGCGGGCCAGACCCGCGGCCGCCTGAAGGAGATCCTCGCCGGGCTCCGCGCGGACGGCGACGATACCCGACAGGTCATGGCGCTGAACGAGCTGTGCGAGCTGCTCGTCATCTCGTCCGAGGAGTCCCTCATCACCCTGTCCGTCGACGCGTTCGTGCCCGTGCTCGTGAACCTCATGCAGATGGAGCATAACCCGGACTGCATGCTGCTCGCGGCGCGCGCGCTGACGTCGATGGCTGACATCATGCCCAACTCCCGCGGCGCCATCGTCCACCACGGCGCGCTGCCCGCGTTTTGCAGCCGGTTGCTCACCATCGAGTACATCGACCTCGCGGAGCAGTCCCTGCAGGCGCTTGAGAAGCTGTCGCAGGACCACGGATCGAGCTGCCTGCGTGAGGGCGCGATGATGGCCTGCCTGAGCTACCTCGACTTTTTCTCGCTCGGCATGCAACGCGTGGCTCTGCAGACTGCGGCTAACGTGTGCCGCCAGCTGCCCGCCAGCGACTGCTGGGACCAGCTCTCCGACTCGGTGCCGGTTCTCACCAACCTGCTCATGCACGATGACGCGCGGCTGGTCGAGAGCGCGTGCACCTGCCTGACGCTCATCGCGGCGAACCTGAGCGCGCAGCCGAGACAGCTCCAGGCGCTCTGCTCTCACGGATTGATCCCCAACGCCACACGGCTCATATCCCCCGCGGGTTCGGCCACGGCGGCACCCGTGGGCGCCTCGACGTATCACGGTCTGATACGCCTCATCGGCACGTGCTGCAAGGGGTCGGCTGACGTGGCGGAGCAGCTGCTCAGGAACGGGCTGCCGGGAACCCTAAAGTCGGTACTCACCGGCTGCAAAGTTCTCGCCAGCTCGACCGCTTCTGCATCGCCCGCTTCACCGATCGTGTCGGCGGACCAGCTCCTCGAGGTGACGACGTTGGCCAACCAACTGCTACCATCGATTCAGCCTGGAAGCGGAGCCTCCCAGTCGCCCCTCGAGTCCCTGGGCATCGACGCCGCGGCGCCAGTCAACGCTGCAACCACAGAGAACGGCAGGAGATCAAACTCGCGACGTCGTAGCGCGGCCGTGGCGTCGGAGGTTGTGAACGCGGCTGGTATCGCCCTGGAGGGCATCCTGAAGGCTGAGCCGGAGCTGCTTCGCGAGTACGGATCCAACCTCACCTTGTCACTCATGCAGGTGGTGGTCGCATCCGTCGGCACAAACGTCAAGCTTCAGTGCCTGGCCGCTCTTGCCAAGTTTTTGCACCACGCACCGCCTGAAATGCTCACCAGTGGATCCGCCACGCTTCAACCCGGACAGATGGCGTCTTTCCTGGCGGGTTTGGTGTCGTCGCGAGACGGAGCCATTGCCCAGGTGGCCCTCTACGTAGTGGACCTCCTCATGCAAAAACTTCCGGATACCTTCAGCCGCGCGTTCAGGAAGGAAGGCACCGTCCACGCTATCGAACAGCTTTGCGAGATGCACGCGGCGAGCAACGACGGTTCCGGCGATAGCAAGGGGTCGAGTGGTGACATCACCCCGCGCGGACAGGTTGTGCCTTCCGGCGTCGGAAGTGGCAGCGCCGCGTCAATCGTGGCGAGGATGGCGCTGACAAACTCTGGCAGAAAGCCTGCCGACACTCCTCAGCGCCGGGCCGCCATGGATCGCGCCATCACCCTCCGCGTCGCTCATTTCAGTGCGGCAGTCACGGGTGGAACCGTCGCTCGTCTCCAGGGTGTGTGTGCTCCGCTCCGTAACGCCGGAGAGGACCCAACGAAGGCGGCGGCTGTGGCCATGAAGTTTCTCAACGCTCTCGAGGAAGGTGAGGGGACGTCAACATTCGAGCTCATCGAGAGCGGCGGTGTCGAGGCGCTGAGCTCGTTCCTTACAGGCTCCGACCTGCCCAAAGGAGACGGATGGAGCGAATCAATTTCCGCTCGTCTGTCATCTTTCGTCCGCGCTGCCTCCACGGATTTACCGCCGCAGGCCATGAGCTCTCTCACGGAGCGACTTCTCGAGGCGCTGGCTGTCACCGAGACGTTACCCATGCAGCTGAGCGCCGGTGCGAAGGGTTCGGGTACCGGAACAACGCCCGGTACCAGAGGCGGCACACCGCGCGCGGGGGCGGGAGACGGGCTCAGCGTCCTCGCCCGCCCCTTCAAGCTTCGCCTGCGCCGAGCCTCGGGCGAGCGAGCGGAGCTGAAGGATTACGCCTCCAACATCATCCTGGTCGAGCCCCTCGCCACCCTGAATGCCATCGAGGATTTCCTCTACCCGCGTGTGCACAAGCCCCCATCGGGTCCCGCGACGCCGGCGGGGGGAGCCCCCGGATCTGGCGCGGCGCCGACCCGTCGCTCGGGTCGGCTCACCGGCGGGGCGGAAAATATGGACGCGGACGAGAAGGAGGAGGAGGAGGACACCGAGATGGAGGAGGCGGAGGAGGAGGAAGAGGGAGACGGCGAGGAAGACTTCGACGACGATGAGCTGGATGACGACGAGGACGGAGAGGAGGACGTGCCCACCGCGGATGACATCGCGGATGTGGATCCGGCGGCTGAGGGAGCGGCGGGTGGCGCAACCGCCGCGCCAACCCCAACAGGAAACGCCGGAAGCTCTCAACCCCATCCGACGCCAGCGAGAAGCGCCGCGGAGGTAGCGGCGGCGGCACCTCCCCGGTTGTTGTTTCGCGCGCCCGGAGTTGGTCCATTTCACCCGTCGACGAGTGTGTTGCAGGCCATTCACGCCGCCGCGTTGCAGGCGGCGGAAAGTGACGAGCAGGGTGATGGACACGAGGATGGTGATGGACACGAGGATGGTGAGGGCACCGGACCAGGCCTCTGGGAGCGCACGCACACGCTCGAGTACGGAATCACTCCCAAGGGACAGCCGCTGCCCTCTCCTCCCCCCAGCTCTGGTGGCGCCGCGCTTCTTTCTTTAGAAGAGACGACCGACACGGCTGAGGCTCTCGCGGCGCTCGGATCCGTGGAGCGTCGCGCGGCGTTGGGGGATGTCCTTCCAGCCCTGCGCGGCAAGCTGTGCGACCGGGAGAGCGCCGCGAGTGTATCGGATGCCACGCGATCGATTCTCACCGTCATTTCTGTGTTGCACACGGTTTCCACGTCTGCGTCGAGGATCATCAAGCTCGGGAAGGTTGACGACGCGAAGATGACGGCGGCACTTTCACTTCCATCGGATGCGTTCCTCAGCTCGAAGCTGGCCGGTAAGATGGTCAGACAGCTGCAGGACACGTTAGCTCTGTGCAGCGGAAGCTTACCCACGTGGTGCACCACCCTGGCGCGAGCGTGCCCTTTCCTGTTTCCTTTCGAGGTGCGGCAGCAGCTCTTCTACTGCACCACGTTTGGTCTCGCCCGCGCGCTTCACCGCATGCACGGCCAGTCACAGGACAACAACGGTGGCGGCGGTGGGCGCGACCTCCGCGTGGGGCGTTTGCAGCGACAAAAGGTCCGCGTGTCTCGACAGCGAATTCTGGAATCCGCGATGAAGGTGTACGAGATGCCCGGTGTGCATAAGATGGTTCTTGAGGTTGAGTTCTTCAACGAGGTCGGCACCGGCACCGGACCCACGCTGGAGTTCTACACGCTCATGTCCAAGGAAGTGACCCAGCGCGCGCTCAAGGCTTGGAGAGACGCACCCGTGGATGGCGAGGTTGGCCCCGCCGACGGCTTTGTGAACGCACCCCACGGACTGTTCCCCGCGCCCGTCTCCGCGAAGGATTTTGAAGCAGCCGTGCCCGGAGCCCCCGGCGGAATCAAGCGAGCGGATCTCTTCAGGATGCTCGGTCGCGCGGTGGGCAAGGCTCTCCAGGACGGGAGGCTCCTCGACCTGGCGCTCAGCCCCGTGTTCTACCGCGCCGTCTCCGGCCGCACGCTCGCGCTGGACGACCTCGCGGAGGTTGATCCCGAGCTCGGCCGCACCCTTGAACAGCTATCCACCGCCGCGAAACAGATCGATGAGCTCAAGAAATCGGGCGCCGCCGAGAAGGAGTGGCGCGCGGTGACCGTGGGCGGTGCTGCCGTGGAGGATATGTGCCTGACCTTCACCCTCCCCGGCGACGATGCCTTCGAGCTGACGCCCGGCGGTGCGGAGGTGACGGTGACGGCGGAGAACCTCGGCGATTACGTCGCCGCCGTGGTTGACGCCTCCGTGGGTGGCGGCATCGCGCGCCAGCTCGACGCGTTCCGCGGCGGTCTCGCCGATATCCTCCCTCCCGCCACTTTCGGTATGTTCACGGAGCCCGAGATTGACCGCATGCTGTGCGGCCAGGGCCAGGCTTGGACCCCCGAGCTGCTCGGCGAGAACATGACGTACGACCATGGGTACAACGCCCAGTCCCCTCCCATCAAGGCTCTGGTCGAGGTCATGTGCGGATATGGTCCGGAGGAGCAACGAGCGTTCCTCCGCTTCGTCACGGGTGCGCCGCGGCTTCCCCCTGGTGGTCTGGCCGCGCTGCAGCCGAGGCTCACGGTTGTGTGCAAGCAACCCTCAGGCGCGGCGGGCGGTGCCGCGGGCACCGGGTCGCAGCCGCTGTCGTCAGGGACGACGCTGGCGGACACCGACCTTCCATCGGCGATGACATGCGCGAGCTATCTCAAGATGCCGCCTTACAGTTGCGTCGAGGTGCTCAAGGAACGTCTCGGGTACGCAATCACCGAAGGCATCGGTTCTTTTGATTTGAGCTAGAATTAATCCCAATTGAAAAGATGCTACGAAGTCTCCGTGCTATTTCCCAAACTCTATTCCTCGGACCGTGGCAACTCCCCTTGCGGTCCCCCATCCCGATTTCTTCTTTCCCTGGGAGGCGGGGGGTGTTTCCGGCTCGGGAACCATCGCGTAGTTTTCCTGCTCCGCGTCGCTGTTCGCCCCCTTGCGCGTGAACGGCGTGCGGCCCTGCTCGAGACACGCCAGCTCGTACTCATCCGTCTCGTAGAGGTTACCGGCGGCGTCCACCGTGACGGGCGTGTCGACGTCCATGAGGCGGTAGTACCGCGGCTTGACCAGCTTACACCCCGACGGCCTGATCACAACCTCGTTCGGCGGCAGATTTCGCAGCATATCCCGGTCGCACGTTATTAACGAGTTGGGCGCGACCATCTGCTGAGCGAACGCGTCGTCGAGCCCCACGTCACCCGCGCCGCCGTCGTCAAACATGAGCCTCTGGTCGCCCCCGGAGTCCAGGACGTCCCCGCCGCCGCCGCCGCGACCGGAGCCGCTCGCCTTGCTCGGGGGGTCCTCGTTGATCAGCCGTCGAGCTTCCTTGGCGGAGATGTCGTCCGCCAGGTGGAACTCCACCATGGGAAGGTGCTCGAAGGTGACCAGGGATCGAACAAAGTGTCCGCCGCAGTTGATGCAAACGTCACCCTTGACGGACACGAGAGGGTTCGTGGTGCTGCACCGGAAGCACAGCGGCAGCAGGTCCTCGCCGTCGACGTTCGGCCTCGACCTCGCCACCACGGACGCCAGGTCAACCTCAGCCTGCCACACCGCCGGTATTCGCAGGGACTGCAGCTTCTGGTACGCAAACCTGGCGAGCTTGTACGCGCCGAGCGCCTCGCCGTGTTTGGCGATCGTGATGAGCACGTAGGAGAGACTGATACCCATGGGCATCTCGTCGTGCGTGGCGAATTTCGAGAGTAAGAACTGTCCGATGTTCAGGAGCGTCGCGGGGAGGCAAGAGCTGAACGGCTCCTCCATGGCGCGGAACACGTAGTCGTAGGCGTAGTAAATCTCCGATCGGTCCTTGAGCTCGTGGAACCGCGCGAGCTTCGCCTCATCCTCGTCCGAGAGGAGCGCCCGAGAGTCCTTCGGCAGGCTATCCGCGGTCTCCTCGGACATGAGCCAGTAGTAGTACCCGGCATCCTTGAACCTGCGCATCAGCACCGCGTTGTGCGTCAGCTGCTCGAGCATCCGCGTCGACATCTCGGACCGACCCGCGACTCTGTACGCCGCGCGAGCCTCGTCAAATCGATCGTTATCCGCCAGCCAGTTGGCGTAAGGGAGGTGCACCTTCTACGCATGCTCTGGGTGCTGCTTCAGGAGCGCGAACGCGTCGTCCCATTGCTTCTGCTGGACGTGAAGCGCCATCAGACCGGCGTGGTCGCCGAGCTTGTTGTAAGCCTCCTTGGCGTGCGAGGAATCGCCCCACCGAGCAAAGTGACCCGCGCACTGCTGAAGAACCTTGGCGTCAGCCTTGACGTCGAGCAACTTCATGATCTCCACCAGCTTGGCCCTCCAGTTGTTCTTGCCCACCAGCGCCACGGCCTTCTCGTACTTCTTCGCCTGGACGTACATGTTCACCGCGGATTCGTAGTCGCTCGTCTCCTCCGCCCACTCCGCCTGCCTGTTGACAAAGTCCGTGAGGGAGATGTCGCCGCCGCCGTGTGTCTTGGCGTGCTCCTCGGCCCATTCCTTCGCCTGGTCGAACATTCTCATGTCCGTGAACATCTCCATCGCCTTGTCCGCGCGGCCGTTCTCTGCAAACTCGTTAGCCGCCTCGATGAACTTGCCCTGGTACGCCAGGCTCAGCGCTCGGAACATAAAAGGGGGTTCGCCCTTCTCCAGGCCCTTCTCGGTGTCGGTCACGAGGTCGATGTAGCGCATGTCACGGATCCTGATGAAGCACTTGCGCGCCACCTCCATGTTCATCCCCGAGTGCGCCGCGAGACCGAGGGCCATGAAGTCCTTATCAGGCACGCCGAGGCAAGCCACCGCGTACGCGCCGTCGTAGTCCTCCTTCTTAACGTAGTGCCTCACGCTGGACGAGTGGGGCACGTCGACGGTCTGCATGCTGATGTTGTGCAGGCAGTATACCCTGGACGCGTTGAAGCCCACGGCGAACCCTTCGAGGTTTTGGGTGTGCACGGGGAAGTCCGCCGTCTTTATGGATATTTTCCCATCCCCCGCGTAGCAGAACATGTCCTCGTACACGCGGTTCCACGCCACCGAGTTGGCACCCTTGCCCTCGAATACGACACCCTTCGTCTCTAGGTCGTACACGAGCACCGCGGAGTTCTCGTCGACCACCGCGAGCTTCTTCCTGAACGCCGACATGTCGAGGCACCGGACAGCCGCGCCGTGGTTGACAAGATCCATCGGGAAATCGTTGTCGATGAAAACCTTGAGGCACTTCCCATCCTTGAGGCCGACCAGCACACCCTCCCCATTCTCCGGGCCGCCGTCAACCTTGATGTACCTGATGACGGAGTCCATCGACCACGTGCGCTCTTTTTTCCCGTCCATCGTGTACAGCAGGATCTTCTTCTCCATGCACAGCATGACGTGGTTCGAGGTGATGACGAGCAGGTTACACTTGAGGTTCTCCTCAATCTTGGTCATCACGCGGTATTGCATGTCGTCCGGGTCGTCGCTCTCGACCATCTGGTAGATCACCAGCTTATCCGGCAGCTGCACCGCCAGCTTGTCCTTATACACCGCGATCTTCTTCACGTAGTCCTTGCACCGGATCCTAACCTTCTGCTCCGTCTCCAGGTGCTGCACGATGACGTCCGTCATCATGTCCCTGTACGCGTAGTGCTCCCGGTACATGCCGTGCACGGTACTGAAGGTGAGCTGGTGCGTGCTGATGGACCCGTCCTCGGAACCGACCGCGATGGCGTTGTGCCCGGGACGCGCCCGCGCGCACCACACCCACGAACCCCGCTCGCACACCGTCGTCAGCACCGTCCCCTCCTTCGAGCAGAGCCTGGTGGTCTTGTCCGTGCCGCCCACGATGACGTAATCGCCCCCGCCAAAGTAAGACACCGAGCACGGATCGAACCCCAACACCCGGTCGTCGCCCACCTGCATGCCGTTGAGCTGGTAGAACGAAAGCGTACCGTCCCAGCACCCGACCGCCAACACGTCGTGCTTCTCCCGTTTGTTCGGGTTCCACGCCAACGACCAGATGGGAGCGCTCCGCTGGATCTTAACCTTTTCGCCACCCGCCCTGTCCCTCACCGACACGCACCCGTCGTACTGGCCGAGCGCGAGGTGCTGGCCGTCCTTGGTCCATCCCATGCAGAGCACCTTACCGCTCACCTTGTGCTTCTGCACGGACTTTTGCTCCGGGGCCCAGAGCCCAAAGTCGCTGGCGGTGGCGGACGCGAGTTGCATGGAGCACGGGTTGAACGCGAGGCACTGCACCGACTCGTTGTGGTTGTACTTGAGGATGCCCTCAGCCTCCGACGTCCAGATTATGATGGTCTTGTCCGCGCCGCCGGACGCGAACCTGGTGCCGTCGAAGCTCCAAGATACGGCGTACACCGCATCCTTGTGAGCCTTGAGCGAGTGGAGCAGGGCGCCGTCCTGGCACCCGTACACCAGCACCCGATTGCCCATCCCGGTCACCAGCTGGGAGCCGTCGGGTTTGTAGGCGACGTCGTAGCAGACGCTGCGGACGCCGTCCCTGTCGGGCGGGGCGTCCTGCCAGCTCACCGTGGCTCGCATCCTGGACCCCTGAGTGACCGCGCGCTCGCTCCCGCGCCCCCCGAGTCTGAGATCGGGACACCCGGCTTCGAGCCCGAGGGCGAGGTTAACTATTTTTGGCCGGTCGCTCGTTCAAACATGAACAGATGAACAGATGAATCACGCGCAACTCGAACCGTCCGAGAGGAACCCTTCGTTGTCCTCGATCTGGACCTCTGGTTGACTCCGCGTCCGGATCCTTTCACACCGGGAGGAGCGCACTGTGAAACCGCGCCGCGGCGTGGGGATACCAGCGAGGCGTCGCGACATCGTCCTCGCACCAGAGGCTCGTCGGTGAGCGGGCACGACCCCTTCGTCCGGGTCTTCGGAAGCTTTCGTTTTCAACTTGAGGCGAAACAGGTGTGGCTATGGAAAGATTCGAGAGGAGGGCTCGGCCTGCGACCGCCTCGGCGCGGCCCAAGCTCAAGAAATTCCTGCTGCGCTACTATCCCCCGGGTATTGTCCTGGAGTACGAGCACGCGGGTGAGCTCATGCAGCGCAGCGTGGACCTACTCGACCTCTCACCGGACACCGACGCGGACACGCTCGTGAACGCAATCACGGCCCAGGAGTCCATGATCAAGGAATCACACAGGGAGCCCCTGCGGAAGCTGGTGAAGAAGCTGCAGGCGAAGCTCCGCGCGGTGTCCACCAAGAGCTTCGCGTTGGTCAATGAGCTGAGGGCGCACATCCTGCCCCTGACCAACTGCGCGTTCAACAAGAGCGGCGATAAGTTCATCACCGGGAGCTACGACAGGACGTGCAAGGTGTTCCACACGGACACCGGCGAGGAGATTCACACGCTGGAGGGGCACAAGAACGTGGTGTACGCCATCGCGTTCAATAACCCGTACGGCGATAAGATCATCACGGGCAGCTTCGATAAGACGTGCAAGCTCTGGGACGCGAACAGCGGCGAGTGTTACTACACCCTCCGCGGCCACGCCAGCGAGATTGTCTGCCTCGGTTTCAACCCGCAGAGTACGGTCATCGCCACCGGCTCCATGGACAACACCGCGAAGCTCTGGGACGTGGAGAAAGGAGTGGAGACGTGCACTCTCGTGGGTCACACCGCGGAGATCGTCTCCCTCAGCTTCAACACCTCCGGGGACCAAATCGTCACCGGCGGGTTTGACCACGACAGCCGCGTGTGGGACGTGCGAAGTGGCCGGTGCGTACACACGCTCAAGGGGCACGGCGCGGAGGTGAGCTCGACGGTGTTCAACTACGCCGGGGATAAGGTGGTGAGCGGGTCCATCGACAGGACGTGCAGGCTGTGGGACGTGGGCGGCGGGAGGTGCGAGCAGGTGTGGCGGGGACACAGCGACGAGGTGTTGGACGTGTGCTTCGACGCGACGGGCCGGCGGGCGGTGAGCGCTTCGGCGGATGCGACGGCGAGGGTGTACGACGTGCCGGCCGGTTCGTTGGCGCACGTGCTCGAGGGACACGAAGGGGAGATATCCAAGGTTGCGTTCAACCCGCAGGGGACACGGGTGATGACGGCGAGCAGCGATAAGATGTGCAAGCTCTGGGCGGCGGACACCGGGGCGTGCGCGCAGACGCTCGAGGGGCACACGGATGAGATCTTCTCCTGCGCCTTCAACTACGAGGGCGACTACATCATCACGGGAAGCAAGGACAACACGTGTCGCATTTGGAAGGCTTAGGACACAGTTTAGTGAAATATTTATTTTAGCTCGACACACTCCGTTACCTGTACCCGTGCTGAGGAGGGCCAACTCCCGGCGGCGGTTGCGGATAACCGGAGGAAGCGGGGGGCGGAGGAGGAGGGTATCCCTGCGGCGCCGGGGGGTATCCATGCGGCGCCGGGGGGTATCCCTGCGGTACACCGTACGCGGGGGACTGTGGCTGCGAATAGTACCCGTGTGGTGACGGAGGAGCCCCGACGGCGACCCCGGGAGGGGGTGCGGGCGCCGACATCGACATGTTCGCCATGTGCGCCGTCGCCGCGGACGCCTGCGCCTCGGCCATGGCCCTCTGCGCGGCGGCTTGGTCGGCAGCCGCGCTTTGCTGCGCAGCCGCCGCCGCAGCCTGGTGGTGCGCGACGGCAGCCGCCTGCTCGGCCCTCCTCGCGACCGCCCCCTCCAGCTGGGCCTTCTCCCTGCGCCTATTCTCCACGAACCCTTCGCACTCCCCCGCCACACGGTTCACCGCCTCCGTGAACCCGCTGTAGAACGTGAGGCCCTGCTCCAGCCCGGAGGACAGCTCGTGATAGTGCGCAACCGCAACGCGCACCGAGGACGCGTGCGCATCCGTCGCGGCCCTCCACGCGTTCACGTCGTACATCTGCGTGAACCTCGCGTGCGTCCCGCGCAGCCGCGACAAGATATCCGCCTGGCTCGACACGTTCGTGGCGATTGCCTCGCGGGCCCGGTCGTACTTGGCCAGCTCCGTCTTGAACAGGTCGTCGTAGTTCTCCGTCTTGGCCATCACCTTGCTCATGATGTTATCCTCGTCCTTGATCCGCCTCATCATCTCCTCGATACCCGCGCGCTCGCCACCGACAGCCTCCAGGTCCTCCAGCGCCCCTCGGAGCGAAGGGAGCGCGTCGGATTCCTCCAGGGTGGCAAGCATGGGCGCGGTTAGCTTGGGCGTGGCAGCCGCCAGGTTGACTGGATCCAACACCCCGCACACGCCGTCCACGCCGTCGTCGATGCGCCGCCTGAGCGAATCGTCGCTCCTGGCCGCCTGCCCGAGGTTATTCCTGAACGACGTCAGCTTCTCCTTGAGGTTCACCGTGAGTGAGGCGCTGGGCGGGCGGGTCCAAGCGGCGGGCCCGTAGGCTCCCCGGCACGCCTCATCCTCCGTCGCCTCCGCGTCGAGCATGGACTCAGCCGCGCCAATCTGCTGCGTACACGCCTCGTTGATGTCCGCGAGGCGTGGCAGGCCGCCTC
>Ga0115566_10003060_pt1 | contig 13601 bp, 17 predicted proteins | sample COGITO_mtgs_1204_3_FD_87173 | JGI IMG/M metagenome (GOLD analysis project Ga0115566, IMG submission 87173) | Pelagic marine microbial communities from North Sea - COGITO_mtgs_120405 | ecosystem: Environmental > Aquatic > Marine > Epipelagic | place: Germany:Helgoland, sampling site Kabeltonne...
ATGTAAATATAATGTTTACATTTATTTCAATTTTATTTTAATTTATTATGTTAATATATAACATTATGGATACGGATATTGATCATGAACGTAAACGAAATGAGGCGATAATGAAAATAGCGAGAACAGCGAAGACATTAACAGAACTGGATGAAATGGATTTTTATAATCACGATCATGAAAAACCGACAATTCAACATCTTGAAATAGTTAAAGAGTACGGTCCGTTCCCGAAAGTTGTATTGGAAAATGAAGAGCTTGATAGATTGTATGAGACATTGCAAAAAGAAGAAGGGCGTCGAAGCATAAAAAAAGCAGAACATATACAAAACTATGGGAATATAGGGACAAAAAATCACTACAAAGTTGTTCGAGCATCTAGTTATACAGATTTAGAAAAAAAAGTAAATGAATATTTAGAAAAAGGTTATAATATAAGCGGAGGACTAACAATAGAAGTGACAAAAAGACAATCGATACCGGACTATTTTTATCAAGTTGTGTTTCGTAAAGGAATTGAAGTAGAAGTATCTAGTGGAGGTAAACTCAATAAAAAAAAATCAAAGAAATCTATTGTAAAACGCAAACGTAAAACACGGAAACATTACAAATAAAGCGATTGTGTCGTTGCAATGTATTTCAAGGTCAAAGATGGAATCTTCCGCAACTTTTCCAATAGTGCAATATTCTGTGTTGATTCGCAAACACGTTCAAATTCTAACGCGACAGCATTCACTTTCAATAATGCTTTCACAAATTCACCAACAAATACGCCAGTATTTTTCTTCATTTCTTGGATGACAATTTTACAATCATTTTCATCCGTCGCATCACACCATTTTACAATATAAGGCAATAAATCATAACAGATTTCATAATTCGCACCGGTATTTAAAAATGCATCATTTTCACAAGTTAAATAATATCCTAATAGTTTACTCATATACATGATAACATCACATAACATATGTGGGTTATGTGCCTTAAATTCATCTGATACCGATACAGGATAAAAACAACTAAATAATCCTGCTAATTCAGAAGCATCCAATGAATCAAACTGACCTTTTTTATTATACAAATCAGTCATGGCAAGTGGATGCATTTCTTGTAGTTGAGAAGCAAATCGTCCTTTTTCGGTAATGACATAATCATCATTTTGTTTAATAATAAATCCATTATCTAGTAAAATTTTATTCAAGTCATCAATTGTATTATAAATGTAATGCTCTGTATTATGTTTTTCATTTATAATTTTTTTATATTGTGTTTTAATTTCATCAAGTGCTTTCAATTTTTCCATATCAGTTAGAAGGAATTTATGTGTTGCTTCTAATCCATTCATTTCAATCCGAACTTTCTTACGTGCACTGTTGGATAATGTTAAAATAGTATTACTTAAATTATGATATTTAATCAGTACGTCTGATGGTGTGCGACAATGAGTTAAATTTTCTTCTTTTTTATCCAATTGTTCAGTAACAATGCTTATTTCTTTTTCATAACCTTTAATTTCTTTATTGATGTCACTCGAAAGCATACTTTGATTCATAAAAGAGATAATATCTGTATTTGTGTTAATCATAGAAAGTGCCAAATTGAATGAAATTTTAAATTTCGATGTCAATTTTTGCGGAGGTCCTGTTAACATATGCCGGTAGTCGGATACGCAAGGTAAATCAAATAAATTGACACAATGAAAGATATGTCCGATCGTATCTAATCCGCGCCGCCCTGCTCGTCCTGCCATTTGTGTATATTCGTGAGGGAAAAGAAGACGCATTGTAGTGCCATTAAATTTATTAATACCTGCAAAAATAACTGTTTTTGTAGGCATATTTAATCCTACTGCAAAAGTTTCAGTAGCAATAAGTAATTTAATATATCCTTTTTCAAATAGAAGTTCGACCATTTCACGTAAGACAGGAATAATACCTGCATGATGAATAGCAATTCCTTTTTTCAGTAATTCAATGATAGTTGTATATTCAGAGAGTTCCATATATTCTTTATAATTTGGAAGTTTTGATTGCAAAATATGACGGCATTCATTTTCCACAAGTGAAGGCATCATGCTGTCTTTATCAAATAAACTAAATGATATTTCTTTTGCTGCTTGTTCGACATTTTTCCGGGAGAAAACAAAACAAATAGCAGGTAACATTTCTTTGCTTTTGAGAAATCGCAATAGATTTTCCAATACAAATTGACGTTTCGCATAGGTTTTATTTTTATACATATAATCCAATACATCTTTCATTTTGTAGTAATTTTCTTCATTGAATAAACCATCAGATGATGCTATTTTAATTGGGGTACCACGCATATTTTCTATTTTCATTTCGTATGGCGTTCTTGCCGTTTTTTTGTAAGACACTTCATTAATTGCTAACCACATGTAGTGAGTTAAAGGCACAACGCGATGATTTGTTGATGCCAAATACATTTGTTTTGTTGTTAAAGAGTGTTCTTGTGATTGCTTGTGTTTTTCAGTTTGAATCCAATTCGCAAACTCTTCTGGGCGGTCAATGGTTGCCGAAAGCAGAATGAGTTGGACTTGCGGGGGCAACATCAAAATCGATTGTTCCCATACAGATCCACGTTCAGGGTCATTAATATAGTGCACTTCATCAAATACAACTGCTGCTAATTCAGTATCAAAATCCATTTCAAATAATAGTGGTAGTTCCTTTTTTTCAGTTGATTCGTTTGATGAGATAACATTAGTCTGGTTAATTTGTTTATTAAGTAAGGTGTTACGTAAAATTTCAGTCGTCATAATAAGAACATCTGCTTGAGGATTATCTTTACTATCACCAGTTAATAATCCAAATGAAATATGGGGAAATTTGCGTCTCATATCGTATAATTTTTGATTTGATAATGCTTTAATAGGAGAAGCATAAATAACTTTTTTCCCAATACTTGTAAAATATTGAATCGCGAATTCAGCAGGTAATGTTTTACCAGAACCTGTATGAGCAGTAATTAGAACATTATTACCTTCAGTAATTGATTGAATTGCCCATTTTTGAAAATCACTTAATACAATATTCGAAGGAATAAATTGTTGAATAATATCGTTTTCAATAAAAACATTATTAGATGAATCGTACTTATCGCATAAAATAACCATTGTATTTGCTGTAATATTATAATTGATAAGTGATATATTCTAAATCAATTTTAATATAAATATAAATTTTTAGTTATTATAGTAATTATCAAAAAAATTTATGACAACAAGAAATAAAATAATTGTAATAGCAAATAGTTATCAATTATTAAAAAAAAAAGGAGAAGGATCATTTGGTAAAGTATTCATAGCAAAACCAATAAATACAAATGATAATGAAGATGAAAAAACAAATTCAGAGAGATTAATTGAAAATGATTTTTTGGAACAAGAACCGTTTGCATTAAAATTAATGAATAAAAGACATATAAATATATTTGAGAACGAAATAAGTATTTATAAAAAATTAAAAGGTGTAAAAAATATACCATCTCTCTATAATTATGGATTAGATGGTGAAATATATTATATTGGAATGGAATTATTAGAAGACACGATAGAAGATCTCAGACGTAATTATAGTGATCAAATGACATTGAATACTGTATTACATATAGGAAAAAAGATGTTATCTATAATAAATGATATACATAACAAAGGAATTATACATCGCGATTTAAAACCATGCAATTTTTTATTAAAAAAAAATACAGAAAATATTAATGAAATCTATTTAATTGATTTTGGGTTATCGCGTAGTTTTTTAGATGAAAAACAACGACATTGTATATTAAATACAAATGAAACAATTGTAGGATCTCATCGATATATGAGCATAAATTCTCATAACGGTTTTACGTTAAGTAGACGAGATGACCTAGAATCGATTGGTTATATATTAATGTTTTTATATTATGGAAAAATACCTTGGCAAAATCAAGAATCGGTTTCATCTATTTTAAAAATTAAAGAAGATTTTGGTTGGAAAAATGAAATAATAGGCGAATTTGTATTATTTATAACATATTGTAGAAATTTGGGATTTACTGACAAACCAAATTATAAATATTTACATAATATGATTTCTAATTTAATGATACTATCAGAATAATTTAATAACAAAATGTATTTAAAGATATTTGTATATTAAAAGTATATTAGAATAATGGCAACAGCATCTAGTTATACAAATGGTTGTGTTAAGTGGTTCAACAACAAGGCGGGTTATGGATTTATCACAGTTAAAGATTGTGAAACGAATGAACCCCGTGATATTTTTGTTCATCATTCAGAGATTCAAGTTGGTGAATCTCAGTATAAATATTTGGTTCAAGGCGAATATGTTGAATTTATGATTACTCCCATTGAAAAAAAGAGTGATGGTATGGATGTTCATGCTACTATGATTCGTGGATTGAATAGTGGCAAGTTGATGTGTGAAACGCGTCATGACTCTCGTGGTCAACGAATGAGTTATTCGTCCCAACATAAGAGTGAGAGTAAGCAACGTGCAACCAAGCGTGATACAAAATCTGAATCCACTCCTCGTAGTCAAAAAGAGACAAGGCGTCCTCCTCAACTTGATCAGGCAGATCAATCAGAATGGATGATCGTTCCACGACGACGCACGAACACGGTAGCATCAAAGCGTAGTCAAAGTCGTCAACCTGAAATTGAGTTGCAATAAATCAAAATATACAATTATGAATTAAAATGATATTTTATTAAATATAATATCATTTTTATACCTTTTGACATTTAAATGCCGATTTTATAAATTACATATTAAAATGTTTTAATTTGTGTAATTTCTGAACCTCTTAAATACATAATGTTATTAGGATTAGTCTTATCAGGATTATTTACGAGAACTCCTCTATCTACCAAAAACTTTTCAATGTCTATGTACCAATCTAATTCAGGGTGTTTCCCATCACATATCAACTCTTCATTTTTCAATTTTCGGTTCACCTTTGTAAATAAATCTTTTACTGAAATTGATGATTCATCTTTATTAACAAAAAGATACATACCTTCTATTAAATTTTCTAATGAAGGAGCACGTGGATCTTGATCTCGTGTATTTCCAACCACATCTTTTATAAATGTAATAAATGGTTTTTTAATAATTGCTTCATTGTGTTTTACTTCCTTATTGTAATATGGCGATTTATAACCTAATTTATTATACCACGTTGTGCCCGATGATAGTATTTGTAATATAGGCAACCATATCATACAATGACCTCCTTTTTTTGGTCTAATTTTTGTTTTTTCACTATAAATACGTGAATCATCTTCTAATTCAATCGTGTTATATCCATATTTTTTTGCAAATTTTTCGATTAATTTTATAACTTGTGTGCCGGAATTCTCTCCACATTTATATAACATATCTAAATATATACGAGTAGGTGATTCAATATTAATTATAGCACATCTATCTGATTGAATATCATTTGTAATAATACTAATTTTTTTTCCAATTAATTTAAAAAAGAATTTATCTTGAATTTTATTGAAATGTTCTACTTGTTCTTCTAATGTTTTTTTCTTTAATTTTGTATCAATATAATTACGATATGTTTTTTGGATTTTTTTTGCTGCTTCACTTTTTTTATAATTTGTTTGATAACATTTATTATTTGCACATTTACGTGTTCCCTTTTTACAACGCGCTGTTTTAACTGATGTTTTTTTTACGCATTTACCGGTGATACATTTTTTTGTTCCTTTGGGACATTTATAACGTGGCATTTATATATATATATATATATATATATATATATATATTTTTGTTAAATTTAAAATACTTAAATGCATTGTGTTAATATACACAATGGCATCATTACCACAAGTAAATACGAATGATGATATCAAAATTGATATTGTATTAAAAAATTGTGATAAAAATACAATTCCCAATGATAATACAATTCCCAATGATAATACAATTCCCAATGATAATACAATTCCCAATGATAATACTAGTAACGATAATAAAATAGAGGAGTATATAGGAAATGTACATATTAATAATATAAAACAAGCAGTAAATGAATTTCAAAATCAACTTGTAAATATAAAAAAAGAACTTGGTGAGTTAGAGTTAGACAGTATAGTAAAAAATAATAATAAGACAATAAATGACCCCCCACCGCAAAAGAAAAATACCATTTGTAATTGTAATTTTAATAATAATAAAAAGAAGACAATAAAAAAAAATATAGAAGGGTTTGATATTCAAATATTAATTACACCGGAATTATGTGATTTTATGCAATTACCAATAAATAGTAAAGAGACCTACGGTGATATAACAAATTTTGTAATTAATTATATAAAGAAAAATAAATTACAAGATAAAACAGATTTAAAAAAAATTATACCAGATGAAAAAATTACAAAATTATTTAATTTAGAGAATAACATGCAAAGTAATCTTACCTATTTTAATATACACCGATATATAAATATGCATATTATAAAATCATAAGAGATACTATTTACGGTTGAGAAAATGTTAAACTATCTGTGACAAACAATGCTACCCCATCTTTGGTCCAACTGATAACTAGAGGTACCACAATAACATTATGTTTGATAGCATTTCTAACCGCATCCTGGTATTCTTTATTATAACGAGATATTTCAAATTTGTTTATATCAGTTCGTTCGATAATATAAACAAGATAACAACGGGTTATTGATTCTTTTTTAATAGTTGTTAGTTCATTAATGCGTTTAACCATTTCAGATGTATTAATACACCCTTTTTCAGGAAAATATGCAGTTTTTGTAAAATGTTTATTTTTAATATTTGTTTTTGGTGGATTGCCAGGACCCTTTTCAAATTTTCGATCACCGTGATTATATTCAGCAAAAGGGACATTATTGACTTCCATAACAAATGGAATATTATCCTGGCAAATACCTACAAAACTAAAGGTGGAATCTACCTTCTCTTCTAAAAACATATAAACGTGTCGTTTAAAATTTTTAACTGGCGGCAATGTAGTAATTAAACCTTTTTCAATAACACTTTCAGTTAATTCAATGGATATATTCGGGTTAATTGCGATATATTGTTCATTATCTTCAGAATCAAAATCTTCAGATTCTTCGTCATCTTTATTTTTCTTGAACATTTTTTTTCGTGCTAACTTATTTTTATCATCTTGTTTTAATATCACCTCTTCTTCTGTTTCTTTTTCCCTGAAAATTGATAAAAATATAGAATGTGTAAATGGACTTCCATCATCAATTGCTGATAGGACAATTTCATCTTCAACTTCGTCAGGTGGGCATGGTGCAATGAGTACATCTGCATTAGTATCAGATAACCCATCACATCCTAGTGACGGTGTATGTGCCAATACAGATGAATTATGTTCATCGTCCAATACTGTAACGTCAGATAATTCACTAATATATGGATATTTAACTGATGGGCGACTTTTTATATTTCCTTGTGTAATTCCAACAATTTGTAAAACAAACTGGCAAGACATAGCGGTGTTTATTACATATAAAGAATTATATTTAATTCAATTTTAATATTAATAATTATTATAATATATATATATATTAAATGATAAAAACATTTAAAAATTTTTACGAATGGTCAAATTGGGAAGGTATTATGCATAATCTATTATTTTTATTAATTATATATATAACATATTTATTGGTTGTTAATAAAAAAGAAAGAACATTAACAAATATTTTATTGTTTACAATTATTATTAGCATTGATACATTAATTCATCAAAATATAAATATACGCAATCATGCAACAACTTCATATTTATAAAATAAAATATATTAAAAACATTATTATATACAATATACAAAATGGTCGAAACCGAATTAATCGAAGAAACAATGAATATTATAAAAGGTAAAAAAGAATTTATTGATTGTATAAAAATGAATAATTCAGATGAAGGATTTTTGTTTTCAACTAATGAAACAGTGATTGAAATAAAAAATGCTATGTATGAAAATAATCCATGTCATAGTGCAAGTTCATTGGCAATTTGTTTATCCAAATGTAAATCGTTATTAAATAATTAAATAATTATATTATAATATTAAAAATAATTATATTATAATAGTAAACAGTATGGATATAAATAATTTATTACAAGCATTAGATAATAATAAAAATGAGAATATAATAGATTTGGATAATATTATAATTGCAAAGAGAAAAAATGATATACTACAGCAGTTGGGTTTATCACGCACGCAGTTGATAATATTACAAAAAAAGTTAAAGAAATATAGATATATAGATGGATTAAAAGATTTACAGTTTGGTAATTATATTAGATGGATGAATCTTAAAAATCCAGAAATTATTAAACTAACAAATGGAGGTATAATATGTGATATAAAAGAATTAAATAACGATATTCATATATATTGTAAAAATAATATAAATCGTATATTTCAAATTAAATTATCAGAAGTTATTATTTTTCAGAAATTAAATAATCAAGAAAATGTAATACTACAAGCAATTAAATATTTGGAATGATGATTATGATATGTGTATAAATTATGATTATAAATTATATTTATTATTAGATGCATTGTTCATAAAATCGTCACTAATTGTTTTCCCAACATTTTTAAGCATACCTTGCTTAATTAATGGAAAAAGATTAATAAGGTAATTAGATAGTGCATGTCCCCAATAAGCGCACGAATGTCCATTTACATTTCCTATCATTTTAATAATTTGTTTTACAAATACATCACTAGATACATTAAATAATGTATTAGTTAAACAATTTGTATTATTAGTTATAACGGCACCTGGCGTTATATTTAAAATATCAAACTGATCCTTGTATTCTTTATATATTGAATTTCCTTGATAAAATCCAAAAGCATTTGATGCTTCATATACACTTAAATACGGAACACTAATTTCATTTGACATAGTTATTCCAAATAAAAAGTTAGGATGAATACATTGTGCTGTAATATTAATTAATCCACTTTTTAAATTAAGATTATTTTTACGATTTAAGAAATAAGGTATAATCATATGAGTTAATCGACTTTGCACAATAGTTCCAGTTACAATAGTATCTCTAATATATTTTGGATCCATTTCATGATACGGATTCCATCCGACACGATGACCAACATTATTTATTAATAATGCTAGTTTATTATCAAGTTCAATAAATTCTTTATCTATATCATCAAAGAAATCATCTTTATATGCATCTCTAAAATCCTTATATATAACTTTGGTTTTAATAGTTGGATATTCTTTTTGTATATATTGAACTGTATTGTCAGTACGTTTAGAACCAATAAGCAATAGATTAAATCCTCTTTGTGCAAATTCAATTGCCATATCATATCCTTGTCCACTTGAAGCACCTGTTATAACAACCCACGAATCTTCGCCGTATCTCTCAAGTAAATTTAATTCATTCATAAAAAAATATTTATGAATTCCGCTAATTGTACTAAATAATAATAAAAATAATTGAAATATAATTAAGAATATTAGAATATATACAATAAAACTATTTTTTTCAATAAATTTCATAAGTTATTATATATTAGGTAATAATTGTATTTACAAAAAGTAACGTAAATTTATCATAATTTTAAAATCTTTAATTTTCTAGTACCTTTTTTTATGTTTAATCTGCTCTTTTTTTTACATGTAAAAGTAAAAATTTTAATATTTTTTTTTTTAACAACACTATTTTTACATATAGAAATTGCTTGTTTTTCTTTTCTTTTAGATTTTGATGGAATTTTAATATTTTTTTTTAAATTAATAATCTTTTGTACCTTTTTAATACAATTACATAATTTACTTGCTATAATTTGTTCTGATTTTTCTTTAATATCTTTATTAGTCATCGAGGTAAAATTTATTTTATAAAACCTTAGAATTTTTTTATAATCGTTTATTCTCATTTTGCGTGAAAGTTGTTTAGTTGTGGTTTTCATGATATATTATATATTATAAGATTAGATTAACATATAGATTTATAATATAAATTTATAATATATAATTTTAATAATAAATGGTTATTAATAAAAACATTATAGCAATACTAGTATTGGTGTTATTATATATATTTGTAAAAAAAATATTACTATATAATAGTAACCAAACAAAAATAATGAATGTAAATAAACAAAATGCGAATAATGTACCAAAAATGATAGCATTTGATTTAGATGAAACGTTAGGTTATTTTACAGAATTATCAATTTTTTGGGATGCATTAGAAAATTATTATAACAAAAAATTATCCAATGAACAATTCTTTCAAGTATTAAATATATTCCCTGAGGTTTTTCGTCCAGATATATTTAAGATTTTAAATATGATTAACAATAAAAGAAAAAAATCACTTTGCAATAAAATATGTATATACACAAATAATCAAGGTCCAAAGTCATGGGTTAAAATGATAAGTGAATATTTTAATAAAAAATTAGGATATAAAGTATTTGATGATATTATAGCAGCATATAAAGTACGAGGAGAAATAATAGAACCTAAACGAACAAGTAATGAAAAAAACCTAAAGGATTTATTAAATTGTACAAAAATGCCATTAAATACCGAAATTTGTTTTATAGACGATCTGTACCATCATTTAATGTATAAAAAGAATGTATATTATATCCATATTAAACCATATCGTCATTCTTTACCATTTATTGAGATGGCAACAAGATATTATGACAAGATTATTAAACCTCACGAAAATATAAAAAAAGATTTATTTATTAATAATATTGTTTCATTTATGAAACAGTATGAATATTATGTTGTTAAAAAAAATAGTGAAAAAGAAAAAGAAGATATTTTGAATAGTAAAGAATTATATTCTAATTTAGACGATTATACCAAGAATAATAAAATATCAAATACGAAAAAAAGACGTAAACGAATCAATAAAACGTTAAAAAATAATTAAATTATATAATTAAAACCCCAATAATAATAATGTTTTTTAATTATATACATATATGGATCGTATAAAACAAGGTAGTAATCGAACAGAAGAATTAAATCAGCGTATTTCAACCAGAAATATACCATCAAATAATTTACAAATGTCATTTGGTATTAGACCTGTATCTACAAAATATGCAACTATGCCATTAGTTGATCAACGAGTTACACCAACAGTTCCTATAGAAATGAGAGATCCCTATAACGTAGAAGATACATTTAATCCAGGAAATTCATATGGACCTTGGAGTGGGTTTTCAAATAATATAAACAATGAGTCTAAACTAAGAAATCAATTTTTTGCTCTTCAACGTGGAGCAGGACAAGGTGTTTATATTCCATCTAAAAATAGTGATATGTATGAATCAAGGATTCCTCAAACAAATAATTCAACTGCAACTGAATCGTTTCCATACTTATTTGAAAGACAAACGTTTGAAGCGTTTAATCCAATGCCAGATAATATAGGTAATAATTTTTTTAGTAATTTTACACGTCAACAAATTAAGGAAATTAAGTAAATCGTTTTATATTATAATTTTTAATATATATTATAATGTAAATAATGAATACAGTGATAGATAAAAAAAATGATACGATAGATAATGATACGATAGATAATGATACGATAGATAATGATACGATAGATAATGATACGATAGATAATGATACGATAGACAATGATAAAATTGAAGATGCATATAATAATATTCATTCAAATATTGGAAATAATGCATCATTGTCGTTTTTTACAAATCCAATATATTTATCAAAAATAAATAAAAAATATAAACAGAATGATGAAAAAAACATAAATAATTTAGATAATATTAAATTTTATAAAAAACGTATTATAGGGTTATTTAAAGATATTATAAAAGGAAATGAACCAACAAATTGTAGTAATGAAATTAAGGATATTCATAATTTGTTTGTAAGTAAAAGTATTATTTTTTTTGAAATGATTGATATGCAAGATATTTTACAAGATAATAATAAAAATAATAGTGACGATTTATCTCAAATTGAAAATAATAATTTAATTGATATAGATCCGGAATTAATTAATAATGTAGATAATATTATGATGCGTAAAACAGTGAATGTTTCTAATTTAGATAATTATGTTATAAATAATACAGATAACGATATATCAGGAAATCCTTCAAGAATTATACCATTAAAAATAAATATAGATTTAAAATCACCTCATTTAAAAACAAAAGGTATTAAAAAAAAAAATAAACCGACTATATAATAGATATAATATATAATAATTAATCTAACTATATATTACATATGAAAGATAAAAATACAAAGAAATTAAGGATTGTAAATAATAGAGTTAAGAAATACAGAACATATAAATTAAATCATACGCATAAAAATAAAAAAGGAAAACGGGTTAATAAAACATTAAAAGGTGGAAAAAAATTTAAAAAAAAACAGTGTGCTCCAAAACCAAATAACGATAATACATTACATAAAATTACTTGTTACTCAAAACCTGATCTTAATAAAATGAAACAATTATGGAATACAAGACATCCTGATTCGGTTATTACGTATACAAAACCAAAAGATATTTGGAAGGCATTAAAGGAAAAAATGAATAATGCATGTCATGATGAATATTGCTGGTTAAACCAATCATTTATGGAAAATAACATAACACCTAATTTGAAAAATAATACATTTGCACCAAAATCACCAATTACATGGAAAAAAAATCATTATACTTGGTTAAATAGTAATGATATTGAAAATGTTATGAAACAATATGAACAATCTTATCCTTGTTTTAGGTTTATAGGTCCTACTCCAATTGATTTTGATAGTAAAATATATAAAGATAAATGTGTTTGGGAAGATTTATGTAATTTCGAGTTATCAAAATACATCGATGATGGTATTAAAAAAATTGGTATAATTTTTAATACTGATACACACGATAAAAGCGGTTCTCATTGGATTTCATTATTCATAGATATTAGTAAAAAAGGAGAGGAATTTGTATTCTTTTTTGATAGTAACGGCACAAAAGTACCTAATGAAATTAAAAAATTTAGTAACCGTGTTATATCACAAGCATTATCATTAAAAACAAAGAAATATCCAAATGGTATGAAAAAAATTAAATTTGATGAAAATCATCCATTTGTACATCAAGAGAGTAATACCGAGTGTGGAATGTATTCATTATATTTAATTACTTCATTATTAAAAAATGTTCATAAAGAAGGTTATAAATTTTTTAAAGAACATAAAATAACGGATGAATTAATGGATAAATTACGTGATAAATATTTTAACATTGAATAATAATATAAAAGGTAAAATATTAAGTTGTATATATGAATAGTATACACCTTAATAATAAAAAACTAGAAAATAATAATAAATTATATGAGAAATTTATGTCAAATGAAAATAAAGGTATAGTATGGTCTTTAATGAATAAGGATGGAATGTTTAATAATATACCTTCAGATAAATCATTTATAATAAAGGAAACATTTGATAAAAAAGTTAATTTAATAGCAGAAGAAATAAATGAGGTAAGTGATACTATAATAA
>Ga0115566_10003072_pt1 | contig 13565 bp, 11 predicted proteins | sample COGITO_mtgs_1204_3_FD_87173 | JGI IMG/M metagenome (GOLD analysis project Ga0115566, IMG submission 87173) | Pelagic marine microbial communities from North Sea - COGITO_mtgs_120405 | ecosystem: Environmental > Aquatic > Marine > Epipelagic | place: Germany:Helgoland, sampling site Kabeltonne...
CCTTTAACTGCTCTAGGTTTTTAGTTGCATCAAAGTCGTGAGCAATACCACTGTCAATTCCTTCTTGAATGGCATTTCTTAAAGCAAGTGTTTTACTTTCCTCGGTTTCCAAAAGTCGAAGACCAGCTCTGATGACTTCGCTTACGTTTTTGTAGCGTCCGTCCGAAACTTGGCTATTAACAAATTGGTCAAAGTAGTTGCCAAGTGAAATAGATGTGTTTTTACCCATTTTTTACGCTTTCATCAAAAGTACCAATAATTGGTATCTATTTCAAACCGGATGTTGGTCTTTTTAAATTACGCACAACGAGTGTATATGCGAATTGCGCATATATCCACTTTGGTGGTGCTTTTGTTTCTAAGGGTTAATTCGCATGGTTTAGCATAACGTAACAAGCATAACTAATTTTTTTCAAATAAGCTATCCATGGGATATTTAATCTGCGCAAATCCTTTGGCGGTAACAAGGGTGCAAACATCGGTGTCTTGCTGCTTTGGTGGCCTAGCAGGTTTTGGTCGTGCGTTTCCCTTCAAAAGAAGGGCATTAAGGTTTAATGCGCATTAGCTATTTGTCTTCCCTTTTGTCGCTAGCAGAATTACCTTCCCTGAATCGTAATTGCAGCATCATCCAATAATGGCATTTCGCTAATTTGCGCTCATGATAAAACCCATGCTAATCACTGCACCTGCTGCATTGATTTTGTCCTTATTTAGTTTGGAAATAAACGCTCAAGTAGATGAAAAAGGCAATCCGATTTTCAACAACATTGAATTAGAAACCGTTCAAATAACGGATGATGCGAAGATCACCTGCGGCTATTTTACCATAGCCAATAATATCGACAATAAGGCTTCTTCGGTTTATGTCAGTGACTCGCCCACGCTAGACGATTACATCCTTTTCGCACGAAATTTACCCGCCAATACTTTCTTGCTTCAAACGGGACCGGAAATTCTGCTGCGCATTGTTTTAAACCAAGTGAATGATCAGCAAAACAGCACTTTCTCCTATACAATGGTCAACCCTCGAAGCAAACAGAAGCTCGAAGCTCCCTGTAGCGTTTGGGGCGAAATTTCTGAAAAACGGGCCGATGAATTGCTAGCCTTGAATGTGGACCCAAAAGCTAAAATCGTCCCAGTTATGGACGGGGTGAACGCGCTCGAGTTCAACGGAAAAAGCTATCGAATTCAGTCCTACGAGGAACTTAAAGCGGAAGTAATCGGCATGTCAACCGAAATGCTCACACCTAGTATTGTTGAACGCGATCCGGAGGAATTGCTGCGCAATGAATCCATTGGAGGCCGATTCGATTTTGCCATTCGCCTTGCCCAAGATGAGCAACACATGTATCTTGTGGATGGAATAGCTTACAACAAGGCCAATTTCGCCATTTATTTATGGGGGCAGGCAGCGCGACAACAAGGCATTGAAAACGCAAAAAAGGCCATTGAAATTTGGGAAGAAATTCACGATTCCAAATTATCATCTCCTCAGGCCAAGGCATTGAAAGCTGGATTTATCGCTGAACTAGAATAATTGAAATGCAAACAATAATTGAAGATGAGGAATTTGTAGGGATCGACTTCACCTTGAAGGCTTTTGGCCCCATCACCTATGAAAACTGCGTATTCAAAAAGTGCCATTTTTTGGGTGTTGATTTAAGTCAATTCCATTTCGAAGAATCCGAATTTGAACAGTGTGATTTGAGTTTAGCCAAGCTCAACGCAACCGCTTTGCGAGGCATCTCTTTTAAGCAGTGTAAAATGATGGGACTTCATTTTGAAGATTGCAATGACTTTCGGTTTTCCCTTTCCTTTCAGTCGTGTACGCTGGATAATTCAACCTTTTACAACATGAAACTGAAGGGAACGGCCTTCGTTGAGTGTCGCTTACGCGAATGTGATTTTTCGAGTGCAGACTTAAGCAATTCCATGTTTTTTGGTTCCGATTTAGGTAATGCCGTTTTTGATCAAACAAACCTGAGTGGGTGCGACTTTCGCGAGACATCGAATTTGACAATTGACCCAGAGAAAAACACCATCAAAAAAGCCAAGTTTCACATCAACGGAGTTTTTGGCCTCATGACCAAATATGACATTGAAATAGAAAACTAGTTGCGCGCATCGCGCGCTAAACCTTGATTATTTAGCATTATGAAAACACTTTCCAAATTCGAATTCACAGCCATAGCAATTGCTGCCATAGGTCTACTTTTCAAATTCATGCACTGGCCTTTTGGCGGTGTGCTAACCGTCCTCGGATTATCTTCCCTATCCATCGTCTATTTCTTTCTTGGACAAAAGCTATTTCTATCCTCTGAAAGCGATCAGATTAACCAAGCCAACGTAGACGAATTGGATGCGGACTTGCTCGAAAATGATGAAGACACATCCCCGAAGAACAAAGGGAAGTTTATTTCTGTGTTAGCGGGAATTTCATTGGCCGTAGTAATTATTGGTTTGTTATTCAAGATTCAGTTTTGGCCCATGGCCAACCAGCATCTCGCGATTGGACTCTTAGGCCTTCTCGCCTCAACTGTCCTGAGCATTTACAAATACCAACTGACAAAATCCAAGCTCTTTGTTTCCATTCTTAAACGGACGCTTGTTATCGGTGCCTTTGGATTGGTCATGTATTCTATTTCGGACGATACATGGTTGGTCATACGCTATGGCAACCATCCCGAATATATTGAAGCCGTTAGAGCTGCGCGAGCAAACCCAGAAAGTGAACTGCTTTGGGCAAAAGTTGAGGAAGAAAGGGAGAAAATGCAAAACCCTGATTCAAAATAGGCGTCTGTCAATTATGGGCAGGCAAATCTGCATATACACGACTCTCCTCTTAATTGCAACTTCCCAGGTCTTCGGGCAATGCCTCGGGACCATTCCCGACACGCTCGTTGGATATTATCCCATGTCGGGCAACGCTGGCGATAGTTCTGGTCAAGCTCCCATCAATCACGGAACAGCGAACGGGGGCGTAAGTTTTAGCGATGGCGTAATCGGTGATGCCGCCTTTTTTGATGGCATAAACGACTATGTTATTCTGAATCAAAACTTCGATCTCGACTCGGCTTATACATTCACGGCTTGGATCAAGCCAACTTCCATGCATGTGGGAAATATTTTCTCCATGCGTAAGCAATGTTCGAGTTATGGTGGTGGTTTCAATCAATCGCTGATTTCCATAGGTGGGACAGGGCAAACAAACTCGCCCCCACTCTACATGAACAACGCTTCATTCACTACCTATAACCAGATCGTGATTTCCATGTCAAGAGTAAATTCCGCATGCAGCGGATGGCATAGCTCCTATTCGTACACCGTTCCAGATGTGGCCATAGACACCACATGTTGGACACATATTGCCGTGGTGGTCGAGGAAAATGCCATAGACACCGCCAGACACATTGTTGTTTATGTGAATGGAATTCCATACGATGTGGCCAATCACCATGTGACTACCGCAGCAAACAATGCAAACGCAATCAGCGCATTCGCAACTTCGCTCAGCGGTTACTACACCTACTTGGGTTATAACCACAATGTAACGAGTCAACCGGGACAAAACTTCCCGTATCATGGTGGTATTGATGCTGTTTACATCCACGAACGCGCCTTGGACTCGTGCGAGGTAAATGCCCTATTTAATTTGGCTTACGATACCAGTGGAGTTAGCATAGGAGTGTCCAACACTCAAATTTGTGTTGGCGAAACGGACAGCTTTTGGATTTCCACCATTGACTCGCTACAAGCTTCTTATTGGCTCGTTGACGATAGTTTGATGTCGTCCTCAGATACGTTCATTTACACCTTTAATCAGGCCGGAACGGTATTGGTTCAATTGGTCTATCAGCACGCTATTTTCTGTCCATTCGACACAATAAGTTTCGCATTACAAGTCAATCCAAATGACACTACCAATTTATCTCTAAGCGCTTGCATTGGCGATAGCGTGTTTCTTGAAAATGCGTGGCAAAACACCGCTGGAACGTACACAGATCAATTCCTTGGCCAAGGCGGCTGCGACAGTCTGGTAATTACTACGCTTTCTTTTAGTTATAGCGAGTTTGACACCATAAACCTCTCGCTTTGCTTTGGTGATAGTTTCTATTTCAACAATGTATGGGTGAGCCAAACTGGAGTCTATTTCGACACCATTCCAGGCCAGCCTTGCGACACCGTACTTTCCCTCAACCTAAATTTTGTTTCAATCATCATCGATACCGTTCAGGTAAGCATTTGTCAAGGCGATAGCTTTTATGTTCAGGGGGAATGGCAATTCAACGTTGGCTTTTTTGCAGACTCCTTTATAACGTCACTGGGGTGTGACAGCGTTATGGTGACCGAATTGAGTCTATTTTGGCAACAGGACACGGTTCAACACATGGTCTGTTTTGGCGATTCCATCTTCTTGGCAGACCAATGGATTACGAGCAGTGGGAGCTATTTAGATACACTTGAAGGTCCATGTGACACCATCAGAAATCATCAAGTAACCATCCTCAATTTAATCACTTCTGTACAGTCGCTTTCCATATGCAGCGGTGATTCCATATTATTGGGCGAATCGTTTCAACAAGAGGCAGGTACGTACATCGACACACTCACATCCGCTTTTGGTTGTGATAGCATTCGTACAACCATCGTGAATCTCACTTACGCATCGAAAAATGTTCCGCACAGCTTCTGTCAAGGAGGCTCTTTTATGCTAAATGGAACAAGCTACACCCAATCGACTACTGTCGTTGACACGATCGAAGGTGCTCCGTGCGACACCATAGTCAATCATGTGATTTCCATGCTACCTACCACCTATAGCTGTGAAACCCAAACACGCTGTGTGGGCGACAGCGTTTATTTGGCTGGCGACTGGCGCTTCGAACCTGGAAGCTTCTCGGAAACGCTTATTAATGCGCAACAATGCGATAGTGTACGAACCATTGCCCTTCAGTTTTACTGGGAAGAACTTTCGATCAATGCCAATATATGCGCGGGAGAAATCTATGGCCCGAGTCAAATGACCTATGATTCAACCGCCAAATTTCGAGACACGTTAAGAATTGGCGCATGTAGGACCATCCGCAGACACAAAATCAAGGTGAATCAACCTTTCATCACCGAGACCTTAAGCAGCATTTGTGATGGCGATTCCTTGTTTGTTGGAGGTGCTTGGCAAACCAACTCGGGTGTTTACATCGACAGCCTGATCCGACTCGAAAACGGCTGTGACAGTATAGTCTTCCATTCCCTCAGCATCGAAGCTTATGCAACCGTTCTGCAAGCCAAATTTCTATGTCGGAATGATTCGATTTATTTAGGTGGAAAATACCATTCGAAGGCCGGAATTTATAGAGACACAATGCTCCTGGAAGGTTCATCATGTCCAACCATCGTTGAAACAACGGTTTCGATCAGCAATACAACACTTCAAGAACCGCATATTTCGGTTTTAGATTCTGGATACTGTCCGAATCCAATTTTCAAGCTGGACGCTGGTGTTTCCGAACCAGGAATATTATGGTTGAACAAACTCGAAAATCATAGAGTGATTGACATTCGAGACACAGGTTGGGTTCATATGGAATATCGGCAATGTGGCCATATCCAAGCTGACTCCATTTACTTGCCATCAAGGGATTGCAACTGCAGTATTTATTTCCCAAATTCATTTACACCGGATAGCGATCAATTCAACGATGGTTTTGCACCTGTTTTCGATTGCCCATTTGTATATTATGAATTCATCATTTTCGATCGTTGGGGTCACCCCATTTTCACTTCAAACGATGAAAGCGATTCCTGGGATGGAACGATAAATGGACTACCTGTTCAAATTGGAAACTATTTTTTCAATCTGAATTATAGCATCTCGGGGACCAATCCGACAGATCGGATTTCTGGTACCGTCAACCTCCTTCGTTAAAATCGAAAACCATTCTGTTTTAGAAAGGCATAATTAAGCCCGCTTCGGATTACCTTTGCCGCGCAAAAAGAAAATTATGGCATCAACTTCGGACTTCAAAAATGGAATGACCTTTCATTTCAACAATGACTTATACGTAATCACTGAGTTTTTACATGTTAAGCCAGGCAAAGGCCCAGCATTCGTGCGAACCAAACTAAAAAGCATTACAACAGGTAAGGTTCTTGACAATACTTTCCCATCTGGATCAAAGGTTGAAGAAGTTCGAATTGAGCGTAGACCGTATCAGTTTCTTTACAAGGATGAGCAAGGCTATCATTTCATGCATAATGAAACGTATGAGCAAATTTTCATTCAAGAGGCATTAATAAATGGCGCCCCGTTTTTGAAAGATGGACAAATGTGTGAGATCGTTTTTCACGCAGAAGAAGAACGACCGTTGTTTTGTGACCTTCCAGCGCGTGTAGAGCTTCAAATTACGTACACTGAGCCAGGTATCAAAGGCGACACAGCTACAAACACGATGAAGCCTGCAACGCTTGAAACCGGTGCCGAAATTCGTGTTCCATTGTTCATAAATGAAGGCGAGATGATCCGTGTTGACACACGCGATGGATCCTATTCAGAGCGTGTAAAATGAAACTAAACTCGGTTTGCAACCTTCGGGAAGTGGCGGCTATTTTGCAAGCCGACTTCAAAGGCGATCCCGAGCTAAGCGTTACAGGAATCAATGAAATTCACATGGTTGAACCAGGCGATATCGCCTTTGTTGACCATCCGAAGTATTACGAGAAAACGTTAGGATCTGCGGCCAGTGTAATCATCATAAATAAGGCGGTTGATTGTCCCGATGGTAAAGGAATTATTATTCATCCTGAACCATTTACTGCTTTCAATCAGTTGATCCGACATTTCAAGCCTTTCGAATTTTCCACTCAGCGTATTGCAGAGTCGTCCGTGATTGGCACAGGCTCGCATATACATCCAACTGCATCCGTTGGGGAAAACTCGCAAATTGGAAATAATTGTATCATCCATGCTAACGTGAGCATTGGCAACGATTGCATCATTGGCGATGGGGTTATCATTCATGCAAATACCACATTGGGTGGCGATGCATTCTATTATAAAAAACGTCCGGCTGCCTTTGAAAAGTTAATTAGCTGTGGTCGAGTTATAATTGAAGATGATGTTGAACTGGGTGCTGGATGCACCATAGACAGAGGTGTTTCGGGCGATACGGTTATAGGCCGAGGCAGCAAGTTTGACAACATGGTTCACATTGGCCACGACACCAAAATTGGCGAACGATGTCTGTTTGCAGCTCAAGTCGGTGTAGCCGGCTGCGTAGTTGTTGAGGATGAAGTGACGATGTGGGGCCAAGTGGGCTGTATAGCAAACGTTACCATAGGAAAAGGAGCCGTAATTCTCGCCAAATCTGGCATCGGAAAATCATTGGAAGGCGGCAAAACTTATTTCGGCAGTCCAGCAGGCGAAGCACGAAAAAAACTAAAAGAATTGGCGACCTTATCAATCTTAACTCGATCGTCTTAGCGAAAAAGCTATTTTCGACTATTCAAGTAATATATGTTAGCGTTACAAGGAAATGAGAGTCGATTAAAGGTTAGTGAGTTCAAGCTGAGCACATTGCTTGAAATCACCAATGCTATTAACAACAACCTACCTGAAGATCAGCTTTTCGTTTTATTCCAATACATCCTCGAACATCAGTTGAACATTGGAAAAGCATTGGTTTTTCTTTGTCAAAATGGGGTTTGGAACCATGCCTTGAGCTATGGCGTCAGTAAGGGCGAATTGAGCATCGATGTGGAGCATGACCTCCGTGATATAACTGACATTACCGTCATGGAAATGATGGGCAAGCATCAATCGAAAAGCTTTGACATCGTCATTCCTGTATTCCATCAAAAAGAAATCATCGCGCATGTATTACTGGGTGATTTGGATGAACACGAGCTGAAAGCAAGTCCTATCATTAGGCACCTACCCTTCATTCAAACGCTGGCAAATCTAACTGCAGTTGCCGTTGAGAATAAACGCCTAATGCGGGAAAGCATGAAGCAGGAAATGCTCAACCATGAGTTGCATTTGGCTAGTGAAATGCAAGGCATGTTACTGCCAAAGACACTTCCGAATGATGAACGACTTCAGGTGGCGGCAACTTATCGTCCGCACCAAGAAGTCGGAGGCGATTTTTATGATGTGACTCGTGTTTCTGACGATGAAGTTTTCTTCTGTATGGCAGACGTGAGTGGAAAAGGAATGTCTGCAGCTATTCTAATGGCGAGTTTCCAAGCTAGTCTTCGCGCTCATGCCCAGGCAGATCGAAACCTAAAAGACATTGTAACCGACTTGAATCAACGCGTGTGGCAAAATGCTCAAGGCGAACGGTTCATTACTTTATTTATCGCTCGATTCAATCACTCAACTCGGAATTTCGAATACATCAATTCAGCTCACCCGCCACCCTTTCTTTTGGACAAGAATGGCTCGTACAAATTGGCTGATGGTTGTGTTGGACTAGGTATGTTTGAAGAACTCCCTTTCATCAATAAGGGCAGCGTAAAACTCTCGTCAGATGCGCTATTTGTGTGTTATACAGACGGCCTAAACGAATTGGAAAACGAAGCAAATGAACCGTTTGATGAAGATCAAATCATTAAAATGGGAATGGACGGGGAATTTGAATCAATGTATGATTTGAACAAACTCATCATGCAAGCCTTAGACAATCACCGAGGGCCTTTGGATTTTCAGGACGACATAGCTTTAGTAAGCTGTCGTCTCCTCTGATTTATCCTTGTGATAAACCTCAATAGCCACTAGGATTGCCAAAAAGCCCCAAAATGGGACATTGGCTTTATCTAAATCGAGGTAGTTATTCAATACACCATGAATCAAATAGGTACACCAGCCCAGGAATACTCCCATGAGCATCAGTTTTAATTCGCGGTTGACGAGCTTGAGATAGAGCACAATAAACTTATAAATCGCGATCCCGATAATTACGAGGAGTGACAAGAGTCCAAATACTCCCATCTCAGCCAGTGGTCCAAAATATTCGCTGTGGGCATTACCCAAATCGCCAAAATTGGTGCTGATGATGGTCAACTGCTGAGAATGTTGATATGGGGCATATTTGAATTTATACGTTCCCGGACCAAATCCCATGAAGGGCTTCTCTTCAAACATGCGAAGTGCCGCACTCCAGCGGTTTATGCGTTCTAGATTGCTAGCGTCTGTGGCCACATTGGAAATGGAATTCACATGCTCGGCCAAATCATCGGACGAGTCTTGACGGTTTTTTTCAAGCTTCATCATCAATTGATCTTCAAACGCCACATAAGCTCCGGCACTTGAAACAATAAGAAGGGCAACGATCCACCATCGAACCCGCATAATCAACAACGTCATAATACCAAGCGCGCCAACAAGACTAACCCACGCTGCTCGCGTATAGGAAAAGATCAAAGCGAGGGTTAATGCCAGAATGATGACCGAAATCACAATCTTGGTCGTGAGGGTTAAATTCTTACTCCACATATACGCCCAAACTATTGGATAATACATGGCCAAAATGGCTCCGTACGATGTGTGATCTTTGAAGAAGGGTTGCATGACCCAGTGAGCGGGCTTTTCTGCAAATTGATGTGTTGCATGAACCGCAACGGTGTAAATACCTACAAGCGTAAGCGGGACGATATAAAACCAGAGAAACTTTCGGATATTATTTGGATTCTGAAAAACCTGGGTGGCGATAAAAAAGAATCCAACAATATACCATAGTCGAGATGCGAAGAATTTGACAGAAACGATGGGTTCTTCGCTCGAAAAGATGGTTATGAAAACCCAAGCAAGATTCATGAAAATAGCTATGGTAAGCGGATGCTTTAGAACACGATGATCAAAGTGTCCATCGTAAAAAACTCGAATTAAAAAGACCAACATGAGTCCGAAAATCAAAGGCTCGGTTGGCAATGAAAGTCCAAAGCCACCGGGTAACTCCTCGAATGCGATGGACAGTGGGGTAAGAATCGTGATCAGCATAAACAACCAATCGAGCTTGAACAACGCTAAGGCAACAATAGCCAAGACGATTGGCAGGACAACTATCCAGAACTGCTCAAGCCAAATGAACAAGCCAAGCAACGCCACAAAAGCACCGCCAATCCAATATAACCAGCTATTAATTTGAGCCTGAGTCAATCTATGCTGTTCGCCCGAATTTTCGGAAGTTTTCCAATGCTATGATGCCAAGTATCGTCAACAAGAAGGCGCTAAAAGTGCTAACAAGTACGATTAACCAGCGGATTGGATAAGCCTTCTTTTCTGCCGGCCAAGCTTGATTCACAACAAACTTTGTGGTCAGGGATCGTGTTGCATCCGCCTTGGTTTCTTCATACTTCGCTCGGAGCAAGGCTAATTGTTCGCGTTCAAACTCTAGGTTTTCTGTAAGCGATTGATAGGCACTACCATACTCTGCGAAAATTTCCAATTTCTTTTCAAGTTCTTTAACCAAGGAAGAATTTCCCTTCGCTAAAGCTTCATAATACGCTTTGGTCAGCTGCTCTACCTCTACCTCAAAATCGGTTAGTCCCATCTTTCGAATTGCCGTTAATGAATCATCCATGCTCAACATATAAGCTTGCATGCTTTTGTATTCGTCTTCAATAATTCTGAGTCCAATCATCGCTCGATCTTGCTGCATACGCGTTCGCACACTATCCAATCGATCAGAAATATCGTTCGCAATCATTGCCGCTGTGTCCTTGTCATGATCTAACACATCAATTCTCACAGAGTTAAATTCCGTGCGTTTGAATGTGACATTGTCTTGATATTCCTTAACCGTTGAAGTCAATGCATATTGTTCATTATTCTTGATTCCATAATGCTTCATCAGGTTATACTTCTCTCGTATATATCCACTGATTTCATCTGAATTCAAGATTTGTAACAACTGTTCCGCCTGCTCCTCTTCTCCAAACGCATTGATGTACAATTTACCGGTGACATCGTGTGTCATCAGCGACTTTGAGATGGAGTTAGTCGAGGCGGGAAAAAGAATTACTGTACTCAAATATTTTTCCTGAATCATCAAAGAAACTACAGCCGAAATAATAGCCGCAGCCATTGATATGATGATGATGGGTTTTCTATAACTCATCAAGAAAAACAACAAGTTTGTAGAATCGAAGCTCTTATTGTATGCCGGATCTTTCATCTGATTTTGATTCTTTTCCATTTTTTATTTGGCGAATTTTTGGGGCGCAAATGTAGGTATTAAGCCTATGGTCATTGAAATTGTACTTGACTTCATTAGGCCAACGCATCTTCTTCCGGGATAAGCGTTTTTAAGTCCTTTTTCTTCAAGCCCAAGAAAGTAAAACTCAGTACGCCTAATCCACACATGATAATAAATGATAGTCCGCTGTTCACTTGAATTTGATCCAAGCCGAAACTGACGGTTACTAAGAACCCCCAAGCACTAAGCGTTGGAATGAGCCATCTCCATTCCAGTCCTTTCACTTTTGAAAAAACGCTTGCAATTTGTGACATAGCCATGAATGCTAGGCTAACAAAGCTGGCGATTGCCGCTCCTTCTGCTCCCATTTCTGGAATGAACAAATAATTCAAAACAAGATTGATTAAAACGGCAATAAATGCAATCCAATTCAGGCGTCTTAACTGGTGATTGGCCGTCATGAACGTTCCAAAAACATAACCAACGCAAACAAAAAGAAACGACCCCATTAACCAAGAAAAAGAAGCCGAAGATCCAGCTACTTCATAGTCATACAAGGCGGCCATCATCCACTCGCTATGATTAAGCACTACGATTGCAGCTATTCCAGCAGGCATAATTAAGAATCGGGCAGCCTGATTAATCATCACACTTAGTTCGCTGGGTTTGTTTTTATCGATCATTCGGGCGAAAATGGGTAACAACATTCCTGCGTATAAAAAGGCGAAACTATTTCCAGCATCTATGATACGATAGGCCTGTGCATAAATCCCAGCCTCAACCAAGCCGTCAGCGGCCAGCCGTTCAAGCATTACTCCATCCAACTTACTGTAGGCCGTCATAAGTAAAATCAAAAGTGCGAAAGGCCATGTTTTACGCATCATTCCTAAAGCGGCCGTTCGCGAAAAGTTGAGTTTCGGAAATCGCTTTTCGGAAGGTGTGAACCCAAGCGCAAATAATATCCCGATTACGTAAGAACCGGTCTGAAACAAAACGAACGTTTCAATTTTAAACTGTTCTGAACCAAACCATAAAACATATCCAATTCCCAGCACCAGCACGGTTCGGTCGATGACAGAAACAATGCTATCGCGCAAAAACAAATGAAGCCCGCTCAAATTGGCTCGTAAAAGCAATAAGAAAATAAGCAGCACATGGTTAACCATGAGCCAACCTATGAAATACCAATAGCGACCTTCAAAGCCCAAGGCGAGACCTGCACCGATGGTAACGATGAAGTAGAGAATGGTCAGCCAAATTTTAAGTGGGATCAACGCGGCCATGTTTCCCATTCCAGATTCAGAATTCTCAGCGACTTTAATTTTCTGAAAATTATTTATGCCCATATCAAGCAAAACATTGAACAGAAAAGTAAAGTTGAACATGGCATAGTAGAGGCCATATTCCTCAGGTCCGACCGCGTTCTGAACTCCGACTTCAATGCCAAAAACGTAAAATGGTTTGACAAGAAGGTTCAGTAAAAGAAGAAAGAGTAAGTTGGCTGAGAAATTTTTCTTCATCGGATTCGTTAAGGCAATAACCTATGGAATTCTGCGCAAATAACGCCCAATTAAACTAAATCTTATCCTATGAACTCATTATTACGTTTTAGCCTGATCATTACTTTCTCGCTCAGCGCTTTAAGTTGCGACAAATGCCAAGCCTTAAAGAATGACGATTGTATTTGCACATTGCAATATGATCCCGTTTGTGGCTGTGATAAGGAAACCTATGGCAACGCCTGTCAAGCCTCATGTGCTGATGTTGAATATACAGAAGGGGCATGTAAGTAGGAATTTCTTCCTTTTCTTTCATTAACCTTCCAATTATAAATTCGCATCATGCGCATCGCTGTAAATACCCGACTCTTAATTTCTGGAAAGCTTGACGGCATCGGCTGGTTTAGTCATGAAGTTCTGCGCAGACTGGCGCGCGATTGTCCAGAACACGAGTTTTTATTCATATTCGACCGGGCATTCGATAATGAATTCTTGTACGAAGAAAACGTATGGGCAAAGGTGCTTTTCCCACAAGCTCGGCATCCACTGCTTTACCGAATGTATTTCGAATACAGCGTTCCAAAAGCATTGAAACAGTGGCGTGCCGATCTATTTTTCTCGCCCGATGGCTTCTTAAGCACGCGCACAACAATTCCGCAAATTCCGGTTATTCACGATATAAATTTTGAGCACCGACCCGAAGATTTGCCAAAATCATACGCCAATTACTACCGTGATTACTTCCCTCGATTTGCGAAAAAAGCCAAGCGCATCCTAACCGTTTCAGAATACTCTGCGAATGACATTGCCGAGACTTATAAGATTGATCGGGGCTTAATTCATGTGGCTCACAATGGCTACAACGAAAGCTATC
>Ga0115566_10003074_pt1 | contig 13561 bp, 10 predicted proteins | sample COGITO_mtgs_1204_3_FD_87173 | JGI IMG/M metagenome (GOLD analysis project Ga0115566, IMG submission 87173) | Pelagic marine microbial communities from North Sea - COGITO_mtgs_120405 | ecosystem: Environmental > Aquatic > Marine > Epipelagic | place: Germany:Helgoland, sampling site Kabeltonne...
CCGTCTTTAAGCTCATTCTCAGGAGTGGTTTTAGTCATGTAGCCGTTTGCTCCAAGGCGAATCATTTTGCGAACAAGCTGTGGGTCGCCATGGGCGCTTATAACAATGACTTTTACACCGAATTGACTTGAACGCAGCCTTTTTAGGCATTCAAACCCATCCATATACGGCATATTCACATCAAGCAGAATGAGTTGAATGGAGTATTTATTAACCATCTGAAGCACTTCTTCCCCATCGTAAGCCAAATAGATTTCACCAACCCAAGTCAATGATTCAATAATGGGCTTCAATCCATTGATGAACAAGGGATGATCATCGGCTATCAATACATTAAATGTTTTTGACTCGTTGTTCATTCGTCTCCTACAAAACAAGTTAGATGAAATGCAGTTTTAGCCTGAATTTGCCTACAAACTTATAGAAGCTCTAAGGATACGAACAACGAATTTCCTTGATGGTCATTTGTTGCGAATAACAGATTAATGTTGTGAATGGAATTGTCAAACTGTCCTAATCAACTATTGGATGAATTATAAGAAACAAGTTTCTCCTTTATATCAGTAAAACTACAGGGCTGGAAATCGAATTCGAATAGATTCTCCTCGCCCAATGTTGTGTTGAACATATGAGCTCTGCCGTTAATGACTTTATACGCAAAGATTTCAGCGGGAGCGTTTTTAGGAATCCTGTTTTGTAAGTACATCATTTCTGTTTTTGCCATGGGTAACACGCTTTTCATTTCTTTGAATACGATAAATACGCGTTCAGGCGAATTATCCGTGTCACGAATAGCCACTTGCCTAGTCTCGCTCATGTCCTCTTTATAAAAACGGTCTACATTAATCCAGCTAAGTTGATTCACACTAAAAGCATATTGATCCAATAACGATTGACTGCCAATTCCGAGTTTTTCCATTTTTTGAAAAGCCCTAGCCTGTCGCTCCTTTTTCAGTTGATTCCATGCGACAACTCTTTCTTGATATCCCAAATTGGCTTCATTGGTAAGGCTATCATGGGCTTTGATTTCCGATAAGTACGCTTCCGAATTATGGAAGTTCAGCCTGTCCTCATCCACTTGTTTTTGCCAATCGGTTAACTGTTGTTGATACGAGACAAGAGCATTCTGATATTCTATCGAATCTGCCTTATATGAATCTCGTCTGTTTTCGTACTCTTCCAGGCGAATCAGATAGTCGGCATAGGCTTCCTGATAGCTTTTTTCAAAATGATCTAATTTTTCTTTCTCGGTTATTTGAGAATACCACTTTTCTTTTGGCACATAGCTTTCTCTTCGGGGTTCATTCGGTTCTTTCAAATAACCAGGGGCGTACGGTTTTTTAGGACGATGTGTGTAATCAATTTTGAAGGCCGGAGCCTTAAACTCAAGTATCTCATACTTAGGATAAGGCGGCATTTTATATCCTAATGAATCATTGATTTTTGTTCCGGTTTCAGTCCAATTTCGACCGCTGTCTGAAAGGAATAGCTGCATTTCCGGAAGAACCTGCTCGGTTGGAATGGAAACTAACATTGCTTTACTTGGATCTAAGCTCAAGCGTTCGCCACTTGCAGTTTTCACCCTCAGATTTATCATTCCTCCACTTTCGAGCAAATGATCGTTACTCATGGTAGCCAACCCATTCATTATAAACGCCTCCATTGAGATCGCTTCTGTCAGCATTAGGTTTACTGGCTCAGTAACCACATTTCCGTTTGAATCAAGAAATGAATTTGCTGCAATATGGATACGTGTACCCGATCTGCCTACAATTAAAGTTTCTTCACGTGGGTTTAATTCGAAAGTTTCGGCTTTTCCAGATAGAAATTCATGCTCTAATTCGGATAGGTCATCAAAGTCATACCAGGTCAAACACACTTCAACCCTTCGGTTTTCTTGCATGTTTTCAACATTGACATTTGGCTTTAATGGAAGTAATTCACCGGAATAATCCATAAGAATATTCTGTTCATTTATTCCCAGACCTTCAAAAAAGGCCTTTACTGAAAGCGAACGAAGTTTTGAAAGCTCTTCATTGTATCCAAAACTTCCCCTACTATCCGTATGCCCATGTATGATAATTTTCACATCGGCCGCTGAAGGGGCTACAGCCGCCAACTTCATCAAGGACGATTTAGCGTATTCACTTAATACGTATTGATCGGTTTCAAAAAAAACAATTGCTGTGTCTCTAACTATAGCTCCAAAGCAAAAAGTTGAAAGAAATATAAACGTGCCGACAATAATGGTTGTTTTCATAGCAGTGTAATGCGTTTATGGTCTAAAGGGTACAGACCAAAATGGAACGCATTAAATATCAAGCTATTGCATCTTAAGACGAATAGCTAAATGCAGCAGACTAATAGTTTTTAATTTTCGGCAGGACTACCTTAGTCCCGTTTTTTCACCAGAGTAACTAATGATGACTTGATCATATACCACCTGTAGTTCACCTAGGTAATTTCGATAGCGAAGTGTAAATGGATATGCGCCAGCGGTTAAAAGCTCTCCCGATACATTCCTTCCATCCCAACCATGTTGTTGATTATTGCTCCTGAAAACTTGCTTTCCCCAACGGTCATAGATAGTCAGGTCGAAATCTGTCAAGCCCACAGCCTCTCCTTCTATTACGAAAAATTCGTTTTTACCATCACCGTTTGGGGAAAAGGACGAAGGGTAATAGAGGGTAGTTTCTTCGATGAAACTAAGCAGCTTCGTAATGGTATCCGCGCATCCATCCTGAGAAACTGCGATGAGGTTTACCAAGTATTCAGAATTGAATTCGTTGAATTCATATTTAAACGATTCTTCATTTAAACGCTGCCTCCCATCCAAATTCCATGTCCAATTCAATGCGTTTTTAGATCGGTTTTCGAAAGTCACAAAGGGATGAATATTGGTTGGATTCGAAGGAGAATGATCGAATTCGGCTTGAGGTTGCTCTAGCACCCTAACAGCACAAGGAAAGTGCTTTTCGCCATAACAATTGAACGCACTGGTCAATTTCACATCGATGTCATAACATCCGGTTTCTGTGAACTGGTGTAAGAAGAAACTATCGGCTGAAGTCGTTGACCTTATAGAACCTTCGCCTAAGAACCATGTATATCGGTAACCTACATATTGGTTTTCGAGATGGATAGTTACATCATTCTTTGCACAAGCTTCTTTTGGCGAAGGGCTAATGGATGGCAACTTCATGTCATCAACGAATACAGTCAATGTATCCACACCTGGTTGTGAAAGGCATAAATCTGTAATTGTGACGATGTACTTCTTTGTTTTGGAAGGTTTTACGAACTGAATTCGATTCGTATCTATAGTGTGATTCCATTTAAATCGATATTCATCCGGACCTCCAAAACCGCCATATCCCCGAGCTATCAAATAAACAGACTCGTTGGGGCAAATGGAATCATCTTCAACCCTGATCTTAGCGCGTATTGGACTGTAACCCCCAACTTGTTGATAGACTGAATCAACATAAGCAGGCGATCCGCAATAATCACTTACGGTGACAACATACCAGGTTGATTCGTTTGGACCCACGGTTACGGTAGGCCCAAAAAAACCATTGCTCCAAGCGTATGAATAAAGACTATCACCCCCTATTCCGCTTGCTGTGATTGTATTGGAACCATAAAGGCAAATGGTATCGGGAGTTGGAATTTCAATGTTAAGCGGAGGCCTAACTTTTACAAGCACTTTAGATGTATCACCCACGCAACCATTCATATCTGTAGACTGAACAAAATATGTGGTTGTAATTGGTGGGTCAACACTAGCAGAAACAGCCAATGAAACAACAGGCCCATTCAACGAACCCTTGGTCCATATATATGAATAAGGAGGCGTTCCGCCCGTTGTGCTGGCCACGACTGCAGCAAAGTTTGTAATACAAATAAGCGTGTCTCCATATCCAGTGGTGTGTATGCTGTCCGGAATTCCGTTTACCGAAAAGGCGACTGTATCACAACCTTGGACATCCGTAATGGTAACCCAATTGGTATCAGCGCATAATCCTTGAGCCTGATTTGTCACTTCTCCGCTTGACCACAAATAAGCATATGGCGCTGTTCCTCCACTAGCATTCGCATTGGCCCCTGCATCACAGGTATTACCGTCTGGACAGGAAGTGTTCGAAATATTTGTTGTCCATGCCGTCAGTATTACGGGTTCATCAACTGTCCAATCATCGCTTAATGTGCACAGATAGGTCAATGAACTACTCACCGTATCCGTAACAGTTACGGAATACGTACCTGCGCATAATCCAGAAACGTCTTGTGTAGTTGCATTTGTGCTCCATAAATAGGAATAACCTCCACTGCCGCCATTTATACTTAAATCGATAGCGCCATCACAAAAACCTTTGCAAGCGGCATCTTCAACAACAGCTGACGTAGTAAAATTAGATTGAAGCACGGTTACGGTAGCCGTATCATAAACGGTATCACACTGATAAGTAGCTGTGACTATATAGGTCGTTGTGGTAGAAGGATATGCGAATGGGTCGGCCACAGATGTTGAACTGAGACCTGTTCCCGGAGACCAAGAATAACTGACCGTTGAACTGCCTGCATCCAGTTGAACCGTGTCACCAGCACAAATAGTTGCATCTTCAAGATCGGTAACAAGGCTATCAATAGGCACAGTAAAGCAAAAACCTTGAACGTTATTCGCACCGCCTGTCGTACCTAGAAAACCCCAATGAACCAACGAGTCGCCTTGAAAAATACTATCGATTAGATCACCTTGATACAGAACGCGATAGTCGCAATCAAAATAAACACTGAGCTTCTTTGTGCTCGGCTCCCACTTGATGTTGAGGGTGTGATAGTTTCCGTCTTCTACATTTCCATTAGAAGCAGAAGCTTGAATGGGCGCAGCTAACGAACCAGTTCCAGAGTGGTTTACTGTTCCATTCTTAAACATACCGATATGGTCAACAGCTAGATCTCCAAAATTGCCATTATACCATGTATCAACTTCAATTCCCACCGAATTCGTAAATCCATTGCCATTGAATCCGATAGCACCACCACCTGTGCCTATGTACGGATTCCCTAAACTACCACGAAGTGCGAATACAATACCGTCAGCTCCCCCATTATTATTTCCGAGATATACCGAATATCGATAGTCGAATGGCTCATTTAAATTGATTGCCGCATTTTGATAGACATATCCGGCTTGGCTATTAGAAGCGCTTGTCAATTGATAGCATCCTCCTCCAAGGCTAGAGGCATTTCCGCCAACGGTAAATTGCCCAAAAACAATGCTAGGCAGAGCCAAAAACACTCCCGCAAAGGCGATTACAAATCTTAATATGAAGTTGTTTTTTGACATCGGGTTTTTACGCGACAAATGTAAACCTATAAAATGGCACTTTGGTGAGTGAAATCATATGTTACAACACCATTGACATGCAACCTAAGTTTATTTCAATCCACTAGGATAACCAGTATAACTAATGGTTACCGCATCGTAAATGAATTGCTGTTCGCTCAATCTGTTTCTGTATATCAGAGTGAAAGGATAAATTCCAGCTGGAACCAAATCACCGCTTGGTGTTGCTCCATTCCATCCTCTAAGTGGATTGTTACTTCGGAATACTTGACTTCCCCAGCGATCGTAAATCATAAGATCGAAATCGGTTAAATCAATTGCCTCGCCTTGTATAATGAATTCATCGTTTAGACCATCGCCATTTGGAGTAAAACTAGAAGGATAATACAACGTTGTCTCTTTTATATACTTCAGAGTCTTAGTGAGGGTATCTGTACACCCGTCATCGGATATGGCCACTAACGAAACTTCATACTCTTCGTTGAATTCATTAAACTCGTAGTTAAAAGACTCAATGTCAGCTTCCGTGTGACTATCGAAGTTCCAAATCCAGTGTTTAGCATCGATGGAATTGTTTTCAAACTCAATAAAGGGATGGATGGAAGTTGGATTTGCGGGCACGTTACTAAAGGAAGCTATTGGTTGCATAAGCACCTTTACCGCGCATGGATAATTCTTCTCTGCATAACATCCAAAGTCGCTCAATAATTCCAGTTTCAAATCAAAGCAACCAACTTCACTATACTGATGAATAAAGAAACTGTCTGCTGATGTGGTCGTTCTAAGCGAACCATCACCCATGTACCAATTGTATGTATAGCCCGGATATTGATCACTTAACACCATCAACACATCATTCTTTTCGCATGCTTCTTTTGGACTAATTTCAATGGACGGCATTTGGGTTTGACCAACGTAAACGATCAACGTATCGACCCCTTTTTTAGAAAGGCATAAATCCGAAATGGTTACCACATAGGTCTGGGTTCTTACAGGTTTAATGAATTGAATTCGATTTGAATCAGTAGTGTGTTTCCAGTCAAATCGATATTCGTCCGGACCATTGTAGCCACCTGTTCCTTTGGCTATTAAATAAACAGACTCATCTGGACATAGACTATCGTCTTCAGCTCGAATTTTCGCTCGAATTGGGCTATAACCCCCAACTTGTTGGTAAACGGAATCAACATAAAAAGGCGTACCACAATAGTCGCTAACCGTTACTAAATACCAAGTTGACGTATCAGGCCCAACAGTAATATTAGGACCAAAAACGCCATTACTCCAAGCGTACGAATAGAGGCTATCACCCCCCGTTCCAGAGGCTGTTATCGTTTGTACATCATACGGACAAATCGTATCGGGAATGGGTATTTCAACCCCCAGTTCAGAGCGCACCTTAACAGTAACCATTGAAGTATCACCAAAACATCCGTTCATATCTGTCGACTGAACAATATATTCGGTGGTCACTATTGGATGAACACTTGCCGTGTTTCCCAAAGAAACTACCGGACCAGAAATGGAGCCCTCCGTCCATACATAGGCGTAGGGTGGTGTTCCACCTGCTGATGTAGCCGCAATCGCGGCATAGTTGGTAATACAAATCATCGTATCACCATAACCAGTAGTCTTAATCGAATCTGGAACCCAAACAATTGCTTCGGCCGTATCTGAACATCCATTCACATCCGTTACCGTAACAACATTTGATCCAGCACAGAGACCTTGAGCCCCAGGAAGCACCTCATTGCTTGGCCACAAATAAGTATAGAAGGGTGTGCCACCATTGGTTGCTACATGTGCCCCACCATCGCAATCCAACGAACTTGGACATGAAACGCCAAAAGTGTTGTCTATAGTAGCTATCAACAAGTCGGGCTCGGTAATCTCAATAGTATCAACTCGCTGGCAATCTTGATCGTCTGTCACAGTCACAATATAAGTACCTGCACACACATTGCTATGGACGGAATCTGAAGTTAAACTGTTGTTCCAATTAAAACTAAAAGGCGATGCCCCAGCAGTCGGTGAGGCATGCAATGTCCCCGTGCAAAGCCCAAAACATAACGGATGTGTTCCAGTCAAATCAAACTCAACTTGCCCATTGAAATAGAATTCAAGGCTATCACTTGTATCTAAATTTCCACAGACATCTTCCACGTAACCCGCACCAGGAATTATTTTAAGCTTGTAGGCACCAATCTGCGTAACTGGTGGTGAAAAATGAATCGTATAATCCTGAGCGTAATCTGCACCTATAGCGCAAATTGGGCTGGTAACACCTGTAATCGTATGCGTGCCATTTGGTCCAACCAACTGAAAATCGCCTACACTGGTTGAATCGCACTTAATATTTTGTGAAAATCTTATAACCAAACTATCGAAAGCGTTGCATTCTATCGGAGACAAAATCGTATCCATAAATGGCGGAACATTGTCATATATAACAGCCGTTGACGCTGAAAAATCAATGGTAAACCCATATACAGTGCCCGTCCAGTTTGTGATGTGAAGTACATATACCTGACCAGCAGTCACTGCTAAATCAGCACACCATTTCGGACCATTACCCGTTCCAGGTCCATTGCAAGTCCCAGAACCCCCATTAGGTGTACTTACACCAGTTGAACCATTAACGCCAAACGCACCCCAAGTGTTCGATCGAACCATTGCGCTGCTTGCACCTGTGCTTGAAGACAATTGGCTGCAAGTCGCATTAGTCATATTGAATAAAGTCCAATCGTGATCTTGGTTTTGGTTTAAAGGATTGATTGCAAATCGCAATAAACCAGACTGTTGAACCGTCCAAGTAAACCAAACACTGCGTTGTTCTGGAGCATAACAGGATGACACGTTTGCAATTTCACCTGTGTAGTTTCCCTGACCATTGTGGTTGAAACCGATGGTGATGGTGTCCTGACAAACTGGAATTGCTCCTAGGCAATCTTGGTAAGTAGGTGTTTGCGCTAGTACGTCAGTGAAAACACCAAATAAGGCGATTAAACTGACAATGATTCTTAATTGGATCAAGGTTGGTCGAATTCGGTTAGTTCTCGAAAATATGTCAATTAAACGCAAGGAGTATATCATCAGCTATATTAATACAACTTTGACGTTGAAGTTCAACGTCCGTTGCCAAAGCAGCTGTAGTGAAATTAACACAAATTCTCGTTGATGAAGCTAGTGCTGCTTGGGCCATTGTTCGATCTAATTATTATAACAGTCTTTTAAATCACTTATGGCACCAAACTGAGTCGATTTCGAATCTTTACGAATAAAATTTTCAACGCAATTGAAGTGTTTCTCCAGCGACAATCTGGTTTATATCCGAAATATTATTCGTGGTTGTGATATCCTTAAATTTCGAACCATCACCAAAATGCTGTACTGCTATACTCCAAAGCGACTCTCCGGCTAAAACAATATGAGTTTCTGAATTTGATACTTCGGCTTTCACAACGTTGCTTTCTTTTGGTTCGTTAACTACCGCCTCTTTAAATGCTTCGTCCTGCATCTCTTCAAAATCTTCCGTCTCCAATGAATCGCTAACTAAGGATTCCAATTGCATTTTTAATGCTTCAATCTCGGTTTTTTGAGACTCTATATCATTGGTTTGTTCCTTTATGGTATAGGTCATATTTCGTAGTGAGTCACTCGAAACTACCACTTGGCCCTCTCCTGCTTTTGGCCCTCCATCCATGGTGTGGTGCATAAAAAGCCATCCGGCCGTTATTACAACAACTATTACCGATAAAAACAAACCTGCCTGCGCTGCGTTTCGCTTTTGTCGGACAGTTTTTTCGAGCTCCTGAATTCGTTTGGATAAGTCTTCACTCATGGTTTGATGTGGTTTAGGGTTTTAGGTCGAGAAAAGTATTATTTTCTTTCTTAATTCAAAACCCGATTTTGAGAAAAGGCTAGGGAATTTCCAATCATTGTTGCAAGGCCTTTAAAAGCTCATCCTTAAATTTCAAAGCTCCCTTTCACTGTTTCATCTGAATTTTACGCCCTTTAATCGTATTTCATTACCGCTCACTCATTTTGAGGGCTTTAGAATATTGGAAAATAAAGAGTGGTCGTTTTGAAGGAAACCGATGAACGATGAAATACCCACGAAGAGCCTTAGAAAACATCAATGCTGGTTCGATGGCCGATATCGCATTCCTACTCCTCGTTTTCTTTTTAGTAACGACTACTATGAATCCAGAAATCGGAATTCCAAGAAAACTGCCGCCACCCGAAGATTCGAGTGGAGAAGTAAAACGAAGAAATGTATTGAATATAATGGTTAATGAAAAAAACCAGCTATTGGTAGCAAATCGATACATCGAAATGCGGGAACTCACCCAATTGACCAAAGAATTCATTGTAAATCCTCAAAATAAAGATGAGCTTCCCGAAAAGGAAATAAGGTACATCGAAGGATTAGGAGAGGTTGCCGTTTCCAAACAAATCATTTCATTAAAGAATGATGCTAAAACGAATTATGGTACTTATGTGGCTATACAAGATGCGCTTTCATTGGCATATCATGAAGTCCGAAATGAATGTTCAAAGAATCTATTCAATACGAGTTTTGATGCTTTAATTGAATCAAAAGATATTGAACGAATTAAAATTGTAAAAAGCCTTTATCCTCAGCAAATTAGTGAAGTACAACCAAACATTTAAATCAGGTCAAAATGCTTAAAACAAAACCACGAAAAATGCCGGAAGTTTCCACTGCTTCCCTACCCGACATTGTATTTATGCTTTTGTTTTTTTTCATGGTGACTACGGTCATGCAGGATGAAAAACCAAAAGTAAAAGTACTTCGACCAACAGCGCAGGAAGTCGAAAAAATTGAAGAAAGAGATCTTTGCGCGACCATTTTAGTTGGCTATACCGATGATAACAATGTACCTCAAATCCAAGCTGACGATCAAATGATTGAAGTGAATCAAGTTGGGCGATTCATTCAGGAGAAAAGATCCAACCTTCCCGAATCCTTAAGTCCAAAATTCATTACAATCATAAAGGCAGACAAAGATTTGCCGATGGAGATTATCACCCAAATCAAGGAGGAATTGAAAAAAGTTCAAGCCTTTAAAATTCAATATGCTACGAAGCAATTGGTTAATGGCTCTTAAGTGTTGTTTTATTTTCGTTGAGATGAAGTTTAAATTGATACCCCTTATTTTATTCATAGTCTGGTTTTCAGGCTGTCGAAAAAGCCTTTTCAATTCTGATCAACACACATTAAACCATGATGGTGTAAAACGGAGCTACTTGCTTCACCTACCAACAGATTATGACCATACCCAAACAAACAGCTTAATAATTGCCTTACATGGCGGAACTGGCTCAGCCAAAAACATTGAAGAGCAAAGTGGTTTGGCAGATTTTTCAGATGAAAAAGGTTTTATTCTTTGCTCGCCAAACGGGTTGAATCGAACTTGGAATGCGGGCTGGTGCTGCGGTAAGGCAAATGAAAACGGAGTTGATGATGTTGGTTTCATTTCAAAATTGATCGATGAGCTTATTCAAGAACATAACATTGATCCAAAAAGGGTTTACGTCACAGGCATGTCAAATGGAGCATTTATGACTTATCGCTTAGCTTGCGAGATAACAGATAAAATAGCGGCCATAGCTCCCGTTGCCGGAACAATGAATTTCAACCAATGCGAACCCAGCGGATCAATGAACATCATTCATTTTCATTCATATTTAGATAGCAATGTTCCGTATTTAGGCGGAGTCGGAGATGGGATTTCAGATCATTATAATAGTCCGCTTGATTCTGTTTTTAATTTCTGGGCGATTCACAATAATGCGCCTATAAAAACGGAAACAGCCAACGATCAAACTTTTGACTACACCTCTTGGACGGGCGGGCCAGACAGCAGTGAGGTTCTCTGGTATATGAGCCACGATGGTGGGCATAGTTGGCCTATGGGAACTGCGCCAACTCGAAACTCAGATGCCCCATCAACTAAATTGAATGCAAATGAATTGATGTGGGACTTTTTTCAGAAACATCCAAAAAACTAGAGGTGTTTACCCATGTAAAGATGGCCACAGGTTTTATTTTCAAAATGAACAATGCGCTCAAACAATCCCCATACAAAGTATTGATGTCGCTCGAGGAGTTTCCGACTCGATAGATTATCATCGAGTAAGATGGCAACTAGATGATTGACATCTCTTTCCATTGCATCATGTTCGGCATATTCGATCATTTTTGTGGCGATACCTTTTCGATGGTTTTGATTATCCACATAGAATGAAATTTCTTCAGTCGTAACTAAGGCTCCACGCCCACTTCTGTAAGCGGAAAGACTGGTCCAGCCCACCACGCACCCGTGAAGTTCTGCAACAAAAAGGCCATTTGAATTCGTTTTCAACCCATTAAACCAGCGTCTGCCGTTGATATTATCCAGTTCATTTAAATGAGCATTAGACTGCATTTCAATCCCCTGATTCATTATTCGAACAATCGCATCTTCATCGTCATAAAAGGCCGGTCTTATTCTAATTGTCTCGTTCATTTAGTACTTAATGCTATTTGTTCTTTCATGCAAAACTTAAGTCATAAAAATAAAGAAGCACACTAAAGCAATGAACATTTATTTGACTATTGGGTTTGTAGTTCTATGAAAACAGTCCTTGTTATTGGTGGATCGTCAGGAATAGGAAAATCAATTGTTGATCAGCTTTCTCTGGAAGGACATCTTGTCTACTCAAGTTACTTTGAAAACGAAAGATCATCTTCTCAAAGCATACAATATTTCCACCATAATGCATTGGGGGACAATGATTTTGACTTACTACCGGAACAACTCGATGGCCTTGTTTATTGTCCAGGCTCAATAAACTTGATGCCATTTAAACGCATTTCGCCCGAGGCATTTGCTCAAGATTTTGACTTACAAGTCTTGGGTGCAATTAGAATCATCCAAAAAATATTACCACGACTAAAAGTATCTGGGAATGCTTCCATTGTGTTGTTTTCAACCGTAGCGGTGCAACAAGGATTTAATTATCATGCTCAAGTTGCGACATCAAAAGGTGCATTGGAAGGGTTGACGAAATCGCTCGCTGCAGAATTCGCACCTTACATCCGCGTCAATGCCATTGCGCCTTCCTTAACCGATACAGCGCTAGTTTCGAAACTTTTGAACTCGGACCAAAAAAGGATGGCAAATGCTGAGAGGCATCCCTTAAAACGAATTGGCCATGTGGATGACATCGCAAATGCTGCTTGCTTTTTATTATCCACTAATTCATCTTGGATAACGGGTCAAATCCTTCACGTTGATGGAGGTAAATCATCAATAAGCTGCTAATCATGTTTGGTCTATTTAAATCCCAATCTCCTAAAAAGAAGCTAGAGGCTAGGTACAAAAAAGTGTTAGCTGAAGCTTTTAAATTATCATCCACTAACCGAAAGGCGAGCGATGCTAAGCATGCTGAAGCAGCGCTAATTGCAGCTGAAATCGATAAATTAGCGACAGCTACTGGGTTCTAATCGATAAGTGTAAATGTTTTGTCAAGTGAGGCTTTTACTTACATTTCGAGCTTAAACCATTGCATATGGAATCCAACACGCTACTTGGTCACCCCAAAGGGTTATTCGTTCTTTTCTTCACAGAATTGTGGGAGCGCTTTAGTTACTACGGCATGCGCGCTATTCTCGTGCTTTATTTAACGGCTGAGACCTTAGGCGAGAATCCCGGCATGGGTTGGACCAATACGGAAGCGCTTGAACTATACGGTTGGTATGGTATGATGGTTTATATGATGAGTATTCCGGGTGGCCTACTTGCCGACAGATGGTTAGGTCAGAAGAAGGCCGTTTTTTTCGGAGGTATTTTGATCATCGTTGGTCAATTCGTTTTAGCCATCGATCAAATTGAAGCGTTTTATACAGGCTTAGTCCTAGTGGTGTGTGGCGTTGGTGCGTTAAAGCCCAATATCAGTACGATGGTTGGTGGGTTATATAAAACCGGGGACATTAAGCGTGATGCTGGCTTTACAATTTTTTACATCGGAATAAACGTTGGTGCTTTCTCTGCACCACTTCTTGTTGGTTATTTTGGCGAAAAGGTAGATTGGCATCTTGGGTTTAGCTTAGCTGGTTTCGGAATGATTCTAGGTCAGATTGTGTACGTATTCGGACATAAATACTTACTCGGTATTGGGGATTCTCATAAAACATCGCCCGAA
>Ga0115566_10003075_pt1 | contig 13560 bp, 12 predicted proteins | sample COGITO_mtgs_1204_3_FD_87173 | JGI IMG/M metagenome (GOLD analysis project Ga0115566, IMG submission 87173) | Pelagic marine microbial communities from North Sea - COGITO_mtgs_120405 | ecosystem: Environmental > Aquatic > Marine > Epipelagic | place: Germany:Helgoland, sampling site Kabeltonne...
AACTTACCGATTGCCTTACCAAGAATGACTTGAAATTGAAAAGGAATAAAAACTCCAATTCGCATTAGTAGAATTAATATCCAGGTTGGATAAAATTTAGGGTGAATAAATTCGATTTTTAACATTAAAATAAAAAGAAATGAAAGTAAAAATAACCTTATAAATTATGCCATTTATTGACAGAGATTTTATCAATGATTTGCCCAATAGAGTAGATATTGTTGGTCTAATTAATAAGCGTGTGCCTTTAAAGAAGGCAGGAAAGGACTATAAAGCCTGCTGCCCCTTCCATGAGGAGAAAACTCCATCTTTTACCGTTGTACCAACTAAACAAATATACCACTGTTTTGGCTGTGGTGAGAGTGGTGGAATAATAGATTTTATAATGAAGTTTGATCATCTTGCTTTTGTTGAGGCTATAGAAACGGTTGCTGGTGAATCTGGTGTTTCAGTTGTATATGATCAAACTGCTAAGCCAGTTGATTCTAGATTTAAGCGTTTCAATAAATTGATGTCTGAAGTAAGTGATTTTTATCAGAGCCAGTTAAAAAATTCTGCAGCAAAAAAGAAAGTTGTTGATTACGCTAAGAAGCGAGGAATTAGTGGAAGTATTGCTAAAAGATTTGAGCTTGGCTTCGCTCCCCCTGGATGGACGAATCTTTATGATGACTTTAAAAGAAGTGATGAGAATGTTCATGATCTTGAAGTTATGGGATTACTTGTAGCAAAAAAAGATAAAGAGAGTGATTACTATGATCGTTTTCGAGATCGCTTAATGTTCCCTATTCATAATACTAAAGGGAGCGTTATTGGATTCGGAGGGAGAGTTCTCTCTGATAAGGATAATCCAAAATATCTCAATTCTCCTGAAACTCCACTTTTTTCTAAATCAAAAGAACTTTATGGTTTATATCATTGTCGCAAATATAGTAGAAGGATTGATTATATTTTAGTTGTTGAAGGTTACATGGATGTAATTGCTCTCCATCAACAAGGAATAACAAGTGTGGTGGCTACTCTTGGAACAGCTACTACGCCAGCTCACTTGCAAGTTTTATCCCGCTCTGCAGAAACAATTGTCTTTTGCTTTGATGGCGATAAAGCAGGAAGAGATGCAGCATGGAAGGCACTAAAGACATCATTACCAGCAATTACAGCAGGATTACTAATTAAGTTTTTGATTCTGCCAAATGGTGAAGACCCAGATACTTTAATTAAACGTGAGTCAGTAAAATCCTTTTCTAAGAGAATTAATGATGCCCAAACCTTATCAAGTTTTTTGTTTGATCATATTAAAGCTCAGGTGCCTTTCAATACAATTGAAGGAAAAACTCTTTTTTTAGAAAAAACTGCTGAATTAATAAATTTAGTTACTTATCCTACTTATCGTCAACAATTAATAGAGGGAGTTGCCCAAGAAGTGGGTCAAAAAATTGATCAAGTAGAAAAAGCATTAGCGCAAAATCCTCCGAAGGAGCGTCAAGTTTCTGAGGAGAATCTGAGTTGGTCAGATCAATCATTTCAAAAAAAGATAATCCCTTCTTCTGTCTCAAGCATGAAAAGCTTGATGTCAAGAATGATTTCATGCGTTATAAATTACCCCTCAATAGTTAATGAAACTGAATCTTCTAGTGTAATTGAAGAGAGGGCAAGAAGACTTCCAAATTCAGATGTATTAGTTGAGTTAATTCGTTATTCCCAAGTTGAAACAGATTTGTCCAAGGACGCACTTCTTATGCCCTACAAATCCAAACCTCGAATCTTTTCAAGATTAGAAGAGCTTAGTGTTTTGGAGCCATTTCTTAGTGAATATGAGGCGAAAGAAGAATTTAGCTATACTCTCACAGCTGCTGAGAAATTTCATGAAAGAAAATCAACAAAAGCATCTATTTCTGAAGCAAAAACTTATGAAGAACAAAAAGTAGTAATGGAAAATATTATGAAAGGAAAGAGTAATTCTAATTCAAGCAAAAAGACTTAACCCTCAAGCTTGGGCTCAATTTCTGGGTCATTAACAAGTATTCTTTCCATTGCTCTTTTAAATGCAATAGCTGCAGAATTTGACCCTTCACATCGGTATCTTAGAGTGGGATCCCAGGAAACAAAGCATTTTTTAGGATAGTCGAGTCTAACAGCCATAATATACTTAGGGTTGATAACAGGCGAAAAACCTACAAAGTATGTACGTTTAGCTCCATTTTTACTATATTTTCCATCAATAACCATTTCTGCAGTACCTGTTTTTCCAGCTATATCATAACCCTCTATTGCAGCTCGATAACCAGAGCCATTATTAGAAGCTACTGAATCAAGTATTTCAGCAATTTTTTTTGTAGACTCAGGACTAAAGACCTGCTTAATTTGCTCATTCTTTGAGTCTTTTATAAGTTTGAGTGATGGTAAGCCGCCATCATTTGCAAACACAAGGTATGCCCTTGCAAGCTGAGCTAGATTAGTATTCATAGGTCCATGCCCAAAAGACAATGAACGTTTATCCTTCATACCCCATTTACTATGATGCCTTAGGATTCCTGGATTTTCTAAGCTTGGCATTAATCCTAATGATTTGCCAAATCCCAGTTTTTCCCAAGAATTATAAAAATCCTCATTTTCAAGTCTTTCAGCAACCTTTACAGTTCCAAGATTATGTGATTTCTCTAAAATTAATTTGATAGTCATTTCAAAATATTTATCATCTGGCATTATATTGCCAACCCTTTCAGTTACATCGATTAATTCATCATTTGAGGCAGAAATTACTCCTTTATCGAGAGCAAGTAGCATAGTAAATGGCTTCATTGTTGAGCCAGGCTCAGTCTTGTCAGAAAAGACACGATTTCTATAGTCATCAGCACTATATTTTTGCTGATCATTTGGATTTGTTGAGGGGTAATTAGCTAGGGCAAGTATTTCACCATTTGGTGAGAGAACAATAGCCGAGGCTGCATCTGCCTCATGAAACTCTGCTTGCTCTTTTATTGCATTAAAAACATGGAATTGGATATCTGAATCAATAGTTAAATTAATATCTAATCCATTTTTAAATTCCTTAATAACTTCATTTTCATAATAGATATTAGAATTAGATTTACTATCAGTTATTTTTTTAATTCCATTTATTCCAGCTAAATATTGATCGTATTCAGCCTCAATTCCAAATACACCAGAATTATCTGTATTAGTTTTGCCAAGCAATGGTGCTAAAGTATCTTTTTTGGGATAGTACCTGAAAGCATTTGTTTCAACTGCAACTCCTGCAATTATCTTTTTGCCACAAGACTTCTTTTCAATTTTTTCTTTCATTGGCAACTTAATATTAATTAGAAGCTTAGCTTTATCCATAAGGGTGTTAGAGGGTTTTTCAAATTTAATTTCACACACATCTAACCATTGTTTTTTTTGTTTTAATCTTGCAATATTTTTAAGAATTGGATCAGTAACTTTTAAATTTTTCTTAACAATAAAATATTTACGGTTATTAGCTCTCTTACTATCAATAGTTTTTCTTAATTCATCCACAGGAACTATCAAAGCTTCTGCTAATGCCTCTAAATATTCATCTTGGATAATCATTGGGTCAAGATTTATTCTTTTATGAATTAAATTTATTGCTAAAATTTTGCCTTCTCTATCAAGAATATTTCCTCTAATAGCTTTTTCATTGAATATTTTTTCTGATTTATTTGACGCCATAACCTTTAAGGCTGAGTCATTTGCCTCAATATTAGAAATAGTAAAAGCTCTGAAAATAAATAATAAAACTATAGCAATAAAACAAATTTTTACTAGTGCTTGTCTATTACTATAATTCTGAACTCGCTTGAGTTTCATATTGATACCTCATCTATCTTAATTGGCTCAAACATCTTTAAGTCTTGCTTTGATTTTTGATAAATCAGGACACCACTTTCAAGTTCAGAGTATTCCATCAATAATTGTCTATTTATTGCATTCAAGTGTTCATATTCTTTACTAACAAGTTTCTCTTCATTATGTAATTCATACATTTGATGATGCCAATGAATAGTTAAAATTGAAATTAAAACGACTAAAAATATTAGTAATGAATTAATAATGAAAGTCTTTTTTAAAATTGCTAGCATTTTTCAACTAATCTAAGGATGGCACTTCTAGATCTTCTATTTGTATGCAATTCTTCACTGGAAGGCTTAATCTTGGATAAATCTTTGAGAATAAGTTTTTCTTGCTGATTATTAGGAATAGGAAGTCCTCTAGGAACTGCTTTATGGCGTGAATATTTATGAATAAATTGTTTTACAATACGATCTTCTAACGAGTGAAAGGTAATTACTGCAAGTCGACCATTGCCCGAGAGGATGCCAATAGTTTGCTCAAGTACTTGGGATAATTTTATGAGTTCGTCATTAACTACAATTCTAATTGCTTGAAAAGTACGTGTAGCAGGATGCTTATTTTTGCCTGGTTTTACAACTTTTGCTATTAGATTTGCCAATTCAAGTGTTGAAGTAATATCATTATTTTGTTGATATTTTTTAATATTTGAAGCAATAATTCTACTTCTTTTCTCATCCCCATATTGATAAAGAGCATTTGCAATTTCAGTCTCTGAGCTCTCTTTAAGCCATTGAGCTGCAGTTAATTTTTGGGTTTGATCCATTCTCATATCAAGAGCCCCATCTTTATTAAAGCTAAATCCTCTTTCAGCATTATCTATTTGTGGAGATGAAATACCTAAATCCATTAAGATTCCATCAATTCTTCCATGTAAATTTAATTTAATTATTTCATTTTCTAGCATTGAAAAATTACTATGAATGAGTGAAAGTCGAGAATCAGTAAGATTAAGTTTTGCATAGTTAATTGCATCAATATCCTGGTCAAACGCAATCACTTTTCCAGATTTCCCAAGATTATCAAGAATTCCTTTGGTATGTCCTCCTCTTCCAAGAGTGGCATCAATATAAATTCCATCAGATTTAATATTAAGACCCTCTATTGATTCTCTAAAAAGAACTGAATCATGATGATTTGATTCTTTTAATGCTTCAGTCTTTGTATTCGATTTCATGGATTACAACGAAATCTTTAAAATTTCCTGAGGTATCTCAATTTGATTACTTAACCTTTCTAGTTTTTCAATTTGTATTTTCCATTGATCCTCATCCCAAATTTCAAAACTATGGCCTTGACCACTTAAAATAGCTTTGGATTTTAAGTTTGCATAATTTTTATGGGAATTAGGAATTAGGATTCTGCCAATCTTATCTAGATCGCATTCATGAGCATGCCCAATAAGTTTTCTAGAGAGTTTTTTAGAATGGACATTTAAAGAGGGTAGCTTAGCAATTTTTCTTTCAAGCATTTGCCAATCTGGAAGTTGGTATAGAACTAAGCACTCATCATCAGGATGAATGCTAAGAATCATTTGACCAGAGCAATACTTATGAATTTGCTCTTGATGTCGGATAGGAATCTTTATTCTTCCTTTTGCATCAATTGATAAGAGGTGAATTCCACGAAACATAAAACCATTTTATACCATTATCTACCATATATTCCCACAATTAGTAATACACCTTTTTGCTTTACACCTAGTTTCTTTTTTGAAGATAAATCAGCTGATAGTTTCATTTATAATAAAACATTAAATATTTTAAAAGGGAATTAATGAAGAAGAAAGTAGCAATAATTGGGGCTGGTCCTAGTGGTTTAGCTCAGTTAAGAGCTTTTAAGTCGGCAGAAGAAAAAGGGGCTAAGGTTCCAGAAATTGTTTGCTTCGAAAAACAAGAGAATTGGGGCGGATTATGGAACTATAGCTGGCGAACTGGACTTGATCAGCATGGTGAAATTGCTCATGGGAGTATGTATCGCTATTTATGGTCTAATGGGCCAAAAGAGTGTTTAGAGTTTGCTGATTATTATTTTGAGGAGCATTTTGGTCATCCAATTGCTTCTTTCCCACCAAGAGAAGTCTTGTTTGACTATATTCAGGGAAGAGTAAAGAAGGCTAATGTTAGGGATAAAATTAGGTTCAACACTGCTGTAAAAAATGTTGATTATGATGAAGAAAATGGATTATTTACTGTTACGGCTAGCAACCTTATTGATGATAAAGTTTATGATGAAGAATTTGATTATGTAATTGTAGCCTCAGGACATTTTTCGACTCCAAATGTCCCTAATTACGAGGGATTTAGCCACTTTAATGGAAGGATATTGCATGCCCATGATTTTAGAGATGCGCTTGAGTTTAAAGGTCAAGATATTTTAGTTATTGGAAGTAGCTATTCTGCTGAGGATATTGGCTCTCAATGCTATAAATATGGTGTTAAGTCTATTACTAGTAGTTACCGCAGTGCTCCGATGGGATTTGGTTGGCCAGAAAATTGGGAGGAAAAGCCTGCATTAACTAAAGTTGAGGGAAATACAGCTCATTTTGCAGATGGAAGTTCAAAAGATGTAGACTCAATTATACTTTGTACTGGCTATATTCATCATTTCCCATTTTTACCCGATTCGCTTCGACTCAAGACTAATAACATTCTATATCCGTTAGATTTATATAAAGGAGTTATCTGGGAGAAAAATCCAAAACTTATGTATCTAGGTATGCAGGATCAATGGTATACCTTCAATATGTTTGATGCTCAAGCTTGGTATGCTCGAGATGTTATTCTTAAAAAAATAGTCTTACCTTCTTTTGATGAAATGCAAGCTCACACAAAAGAATGGCATGAAAGAGAGACTGCGCAAGATGATGTAGCATATGCGATTGATTTCCAGGGTGCTTATACTCAAATGTTAATAGACGATACAGATTATCCCAACTTTGATATTAAGGGAGTTAATGAAACTTTTATGGATTGGAAGCATAATAAAAAAGATGGTATTATGACTTTTAGAGATAAGTCTCACGCTTCACTTATGACTGGAACTCAATCACCTCCGCACCATACTCCATGGCTAGAGGCGTTGGATGATTCATTGGAAACCTATTTAGACATATAATTTCAATTATTGTAAAAATCCATTTCAACATATAAAAAACACCTTTTGACTAGATAATAAAGTCTAAAATTCCTGCTTTATTTGCATATAATACTAAGCCTATTTAATGGTTTGTATTATTGTTATTCGGTGAACAGTATGAAGTACCATACAATTGATAAAAATTCAATTGAAAACGTCTTGGAACGTGCTAAGCAATATCGCTCATTACTCCAACCAGAGATGGCTATAAGTATATGTTTGGATATATTTGCAGTTGATAAGAATAATCAAGATACCCTAGTAATTTATATTCTTGCATTGACTGATCAGCTGGGACAAAGTGAATCTAAAATTCATCATAAAAAAATTACTGATAGTATCAAAAGATTAGATTCTGATTTTTTGCGTCATTATTACACTGGAATTTTTCTAGAGAGGCAAGCAAGAAGTCTTCTCAACCACTCAATGTCTAGGTCATTCGCATATAGTGCTTTTAAAGAGGCAATAGCTGAATTTGAAATAGCTGAAAAAATGGCTCCAGAACATTGTGCTGATCCAATTTTGCGATATAACAGTTGTGTTAGAACTATTAAAAAAGAAAATCTTTTACCCCGACAAGAATATGATGATCTCTACTAAAAATAGCACTGTTTTTTTAAAAAAAATGATGGCTATTGCAGGTTTATTTTGGTTTTTTTTCCTGATTCTCTATCTTTTTGGTGCCCTTACATTTCATGCTGGTGAGTCTTTTTTTACAGCTACTCATGTTTGGTTTAGTAACTCAATTTTTCATCCCATATTACTAACTTTACTATCAATAACTCTTGCTTTTCATATTGCAGTTGCAATTTCTAGGCAGTTAAATAACAATGAAAGTTCAGGTGATCGATATAAAAAACCTTATCCTAAGGCTGTCCCTAGGGTAGTTGCCTGGTCAGGTGCTTCAATTATCCTGGCGTTTATAATTACACATAGTGTGCAAATGTTATCAACAGATACAGCTAATTTATATTCAGAAGTGCAATCAATCTTTCAAAGGCCATTAATGTGGGCTATTTATGGGTTAGGTATGATTGCGATATCAACTCATTTGCATCATGGGCTTACTAATGTATTGCAAACTTTAGGGGTTTCCAGTAAACAATATAAAGGTTCAGCGCTTATAATTGTTATTCTGATTATGGCTGGCTATGCTTCAATTCCAATAGGTATTCTGTATGCAAAATTTTAATCCAAATGTACCATCAGGGCCCCTTGAAAATAGGTGGGATAAGCATAAATTTGATCTTGCACTGATTGCACCTCAAAATAGAAAAAAATATAAAATTATTGTTATAGGAACTGGTTTAGCTGGAGCTTCATTGTGTGCAACGCTTGGAGAGGCTGGCTATAATATTAAATCCTTTTGCTACAATGATAGCCCTCGAAGAGCCCATTCCATCGCAGCTCAAGGTGGTGTGAATGCGAGTAAAAATTATCAAAATGATGGTGATAGTACATGGCGACTTTTTTACGATACTATAAAGGGTGGAGATTTTAGAGCAAGAGAGTCTAATATTTATCGACTAGCGCAATTGAGTTGTAATATTATTGATCAAGCTGTTTCGCAGGGAGTCCCTTTTGCTAGAGAGTATAGTGGTTATCTAGCTAACAGATCTTTTGGGGGGACCCAAGTTTCAAGAACTTTTTATGCTCGTGGTCAAACGGGGCAGCAGCTTTTATTGGGTGCGTATAGTTCAATGAGTAAAGAAATAGCCTCAGGAAGAGTAACGCATCAGTCAAGATCTGAAATGTTAGAGATGATTATTATTGATGGAAAGGCTCGTGGTGTTGTCGTTCGAAATTTAGTTAGTGGAGAAATTTCAGCACATGTTGCAGACTGTGTTGTGCTCTGTACCGGAGGTTATAGTAATGCCTACTATCTCTCAACTAATGCAATGGGTTGTAATACCTCTGCAACTTGGAGAGCTTTTAAGAACGGAGCCTACTTTGCAAATCCTAGTTTTACTCAGATTCATCCAACTTGTGTTCCTCCAACTGGTGATAGCCAGTCAAAATTAACATTGATGAGTGAATCACTTCGAAATGATGGTCGAATTTGGTCACCAAAAAATACAGAAGATTGTGATAAAAATCCGAATGACATTCAAGAGCAAGATAGAGATTATTTTCTTGAGAGAATGTACCCTGCATTTGCTAATCTTGTTCCAAGAGATATAGCATCAAGAGCACTTAAAGGTATTTGTGACGAAGGCAGAGGAGTGGGCTCCTTATTCAATAATCAGAGATTAGGAGTCTATCTTGATTTTTCTTCCGTTATTGAAAAAATAGGAATTGAAAAAGTAAAAGAAAAATATGGTAATTTGTTTGATATGTATAAAAGTATTACTGGTGAAAATCCATATGAAGTGCCAATGAAAATTTACCCAGCACCCCACTATACTATGGGTGGTTTGTGGGTCGATTATAATTTAATGACTTCTATAAATGGATTGTTTGCATGTGGTGAGGCTAACTTTTCAGATCATGGGGCCAATCGTTTAGGAGCTTCGGCATTAATGCAAGGTTTGGCAGATGGTTATTTTATTGCTCCTCAGACTGTAGCAAATTATTTGGCTCGTAGTAAATTTGAAGAGATTGATCTAGATCATCCAGAGGTTATTGCAACAATCGATACTGTTAAAACTCGAATTGAAAAGTTAATGAATGCACCAAAACCAGAATACTCCCCTGATTATTTCCATAAAAAAATTGGAAGTATTTTATGGACTACTTGTGGCATGGCTAGAGATAAAGATTCTCTTGAAGCTGCAATAAAAGATATTAATGACCTTAAAAAATTATTTTGGAATAGCATTAAAGTCACTGGCTCAGAAAGTGACTTTAACCAAACCTTAGAAAAAGCAGGAAGGGTTGCTGACTTTATAGAGCTTGGACATTTAATGTGCGTTGATGCTCTTGATCGTGAAGAGTCCTGTGGTGCGCATGCACGTCTTGAATATTTAGCCGAAAGTGGTGATGCAATGAGAGATGATGAGAATTATGGTTATGTTGCTGCATGGGAATTTAATGACGATGGACCAGTTCTCCATAAAGAGCATCTTGATTTTGAGTTTATAAAGCCAACATATAGGGACTATAAATGAATTTTACTCTCCATATCTGGCGCCAAAAAAATACTCAAAGTGCTGGTAAATTTTTTACCTATGAGATTAACGATATTGATAGTGATACGTCGTTTCTAGAAATGCTTGATCAATTAAATGAACAGCTAATTGATAAGGGTGAGGATTGTATTGTTTTTGATTATGATTGCAGAGAAGGTATTTGTGGGACATGTTCATTAGTAATAAATGGTCACCCACATGGAGAAAAAAAAGCCACAACAACATGTCAGCTTTACATGAGGGATTATGCAAATCAGCGTGAACTTTGGATTGAGCCATGGCGTGCAAAAAGCTTTCCAATAGTCAAGGACCTGGCAGTTAAGCGAGATGCGTTTGATCGAATAATTCAATCTGGTGGATTTATTTCTGTTTCAGTTGGCTCCTCTCCAGAGGCTAATTCAATACTGGTCAATAAAGATGATGCAGATTGTGCCTTTGATTCTGCAACCTGTATTGGTTGTGGGGCCTGTGTTGCGGTATGTCCAAATGCCTCAGCAAGTCTTTTTATTGCTGCAAAGATTAACCATTTTGAACAATTACCACAAGGCAAAATTGAGAGCAAAACTCGAGCACAAAGGATGATTAATCAGATGGAAGAAGAGGGTTTTGGTAGTTGTTCTAATCATCGCCATTGTGAAGTCGTATGTCCAAAAGAAATTTCAGTAAAAAATATTGCTACAATGAATAGACTACTGTGAATTCATATATTAATTAAGTTTTATTTATAAGGAGTTATTATGAAAGTTGCAGTATTAGGCGCAGCTGGTGGAATTGGCCAAGCGTTGGGTTTATTATTAAAAACACAGTTACCAAATGGGACTGAATTATCATTATATGATATTGCACCTGTAACTCCAGGAGTTGCAGCAGACTTAAGTCATATTCCAACTGCAGTAAAAGTTACTGGTTTTTCTGGTGAAGATCCAGCACCTGCATTAATTGATGCAGATATCGTTTTAATTTCAGCTGGAGTCGCTAGAAAGCCAGGAATGGAGCGCTCTGATCTTTTTAATATTAATGCAGGAATTGTCAAAAATCTAGTTTCAGTTTGTGCAGATATTTGTCCAAAAGCGTTAATTGGAATCATTACAAATCCTGTAAATACAACGGTTGCTATTGCCGCAGAAGTATTAAAACAAAAAGGGGTGTATGATCCAGCGCGATTGTTTGGGATTACAACGCTTGATATTATTCGTTCTAATACTTTTGTTGCCGAAGTTAATGGTGTTAGACCTGAAGATCTTAATATTCCAGTCATTGGTGGCCATTCGGGTATTACCATACTCCCATTATTATCACAATCTGGTTTTGAATTTACTGAGGATGAGGCAGCGTCAATGACAAAGCGCATTCAGAATGCTGGTACTGAGGTTGTTGAGGCTAAGGCAGGTGGTGGTTCTGCGACCCTTTCAATGGGACAAGCAGCTGCACAGTTTGGTTTATCACTTGTTCGTGCACTAAATGGTGAACAAGATATTATTGAATGCACATATGTTGAAGGCTCTGGAGATAAAGCTCGTTTTTTTGCTCAACCAGTGCTTTTAGGAAAAAATGGCGTTGAAAAAATACTTAGTTATGGAGATCTTTCTGACTTCGAAGAGGCAACTCTTAATGCAGCTATTAGTACCCTTAAAACTGATATTTCGATTGGTGAAGATTTTATCAATTAATATAAATTCAATTTTCAGTTTTTAAATACAAGGAATTAAATGTCTCAAAATCTTCATGAGGAAGCTTTAGATTATCACCGTGAAGGCAGACCAGGAAAGATTGAGGTCTCCTCTCATAAAAAACTTGATACTGAAAAAGAACTTAGTCTAGCATATAGTCCAGGAGTAGCGGCTCCTGTTAGAGAAATCGTTAAAAATCCAAGTGCAGTGAATGATTACACAATTAAAGGTAATTTAGTAGCAGTAATTAGTGATGGTTCAGCAGTTTTAGGCTTAGGCAATGTTGGCCCCTTAGCGGCAAAACCTGTTATGGAGGGAAAGGCTGTTTTATTTAAACGGTTTGCTGGCATTGATGTTTTTAATATTGAGCTTGATACTCAGGATGTTGATGAAATTGTTAATACAATTAAGAATATAGCGCCTACCTTTGGAGGCATTAACTTAGAAGACATTTCAGCACCAAGATGTTTTGAAATTGAGAAGCGATTGATTGAGGAATTGGATATTCCAGTTTTTCATGATGATCAGCATGGAACTGCTGTAATTGTTGCTGCTGGACTGTTGAACGCACTTGAGATTCAGGAAAAAAATATTGAATCAGTCAAGATAGTATGTGCTGGTGCCGGCTCTGCTGGGATTGCAACCCTAAAACTATTAATTGAATTAGGTTTTAATAAGGAAAATATTCTTTTGGTAGATCGAAATGGCGTTGTATCAAAAAATAGTAAAAATCTAAGTAAAGAAAAAATTGATTTTGCAATTGATACTAATAAAAAAACATTAGAAGAAGCTATTGATGGTTCGGATGTTTTAATTGGAGTTGCAAGAGGAAATCTTGTTACACAGGAAATGATTAAATCAATGAGTAAAAGACCAATAATTTTTGCTTTATCTAACCCTGATCCAGAAATTTCTCCAGCTGACGTTTATGAGTGTAGGGATGACGTATTGATGGCCACTGGTCGAAGTGATTATCCTAATCAGGTAAATAATGTACTTGGGTTTCCTTATATTTTTAGAGGCGCACTGGATGCTAATTCTAGAATTATTAATACAGAAATGAAGATTGCCGCTGTTTATGCGCTTAAAGATTTAGCTAAGTTACCTGTTCCTGAGTCTTTATTGAAAATCTATCAAGTTAAAGAGCTTAAATTTGGTAAAGATTATTTCATACCAAAACCCTTTGATCACCGGTTAATAGAAACTATACCAAAAGCTATATTTGATGCTGCAGTTAAGAGTGGTGTGGCACGTCTAAAATAATCTTCGAATAACCCTTAATTTAGGCTATTTTATCCTTGCTAAGCAAACATAGTTATGGGATAATGTCCCATTGTTTTTTTGGAGGGGTGGCCGAGTGGTTAAAGGCGACGGACTGTAAATCCGTTCTCTCTGAGTACGTTGGTTCGAATCCAACTCCCTCCACCAGTGAAACATATGAATAGGAAATTGCGGGTGTCGTATATTGGTATTACCTTAGCCTTCCAAGCTAATGAGGTGGGTTCGATTCCCATCACCCGCTCCATGTGGTTAGGACTGTGCTCACCTAGCTCAGTCGGTAGAGCACTTCCTTGGTAAGGAAGAGGTCGCCGGTTCAAATCCGGTGGTGAGCTCCACTTTAATTTGAATGTATATAGGGGATTAGAAATGGCAAAAGAAAAATTTGAAAGAACCAAACCACACGTAAATGTGGGAACAATTGGTCACGTTGACCATGGAAAAACTACTTTAACAGCAGCCCTTACTAAGGT
>Ga0115566_10003082_pt1 | contig 13550 bp, 14 predicted proteins | sample COGITO_mtgs_1204_3_FD_87173 | JGI IMG/M metagenome (GOLD analysis project Ga0115566, IMG submission 87173) | Pelagic marine microbial communities from North Sea - COGITO_mtgs_120405 | ecosystem: Environmental > Aquatic > Marine > Epipelagic | place: Germany:Helgoland, sampling site Kabeltonne...
TTCTAATGCAGTTTGCATTGGAGATCTTTCAAAATACTTAAATCCATCAGGACAGTCTGTTTTCAAGAAGAAAGCATCTGTATCTGTTAGATAATGATTTACAACATAGCCATCAGGAATCATTCCCTGATTTCTAATAGAGTTAATGTCATTGTCAGATGTTCCTACTCTCCCTGGGGATTGTAAGAGTCTGTCAGCAACAAACTGCAACTGAGGTGGAACAATTAATTTCATCCCTCTTAGTGCAATATTAAGACCTCTATCATCAGTAAATGTAGAGATATTAATTAATGCATCTTCAAGAGAAGTTTCATTAAGATCCGCCATAGTTGTAGCTCTATTTGCTAAAGAACCACCTCCGCCTAGCGGGTGATCTGTAGCGATTAATACTTTGCCATCACCGCCAGTTGTAGAGAACGCATTGTTCAATACAGACGCAGCTTTGATTTGCTTTGTATTAGCCATAGATCTAGCTAGTGCTTTAGTGTATCTAGCACCTAGACGATCATACAGATTATCTTCAACAGCTTCTTCTGTTAGTGCGAATGCTAAAGCAACCGTCTCGTGGGTATAACGAGAAGTATAACCTTCGTTAGCGTTGTCAAATCTGACTCCACTACCTTCTGATTTTACTTCAGCATTACCGAACCCAACGATTAAAGTTTCTTCTTCAAACGCTCTATCAGAACTCTCTGTATCAAAGATTTCTGCATGCTCTGCTTCATATCTAGCATATTCCATGCCGAACAAGGCGTTTAAGCCTGGCTCTAATTCTTTCGCTAATTGCGACCTATTTATTGCCATGATTAAACTCCTGTAGGATCAACATAGAAATGCTCATTAAACTTAACTATAACATTCACGTTAGCTGAACCTGTAGTGCTGTTATCTGGATCAGAGGAAAAGCCCATGATTCTGAAAGTCGCAGTTGTTGCGGCTGTTGTTCCAGATAGTTCCATAGCTGACATACCAGTTTTGGTAGAGCCAGCGGTATAAGAAATATCTGCATTCAAGCCTACATCAGTCTGCGCTGGAGAACCGGCACTCTGAATTTCAAATACAGCATTAGGGTCATCTTCTACGAATGCTACAATATCAGTCGATACAGTTCCGTCAGGAAAATGAGAACTAAAAACAACGTCTCCGCTGCTATTAGTAAACTTACATCCTCTAAAAATACCTAGCGGTTCATCACCTGCACCTGCTACTAAAATAGTACCAGTATTGAGCATTTTTACTATATCGCCTGAAAAAATATTCCCTGAAGCACCTGAAGCAATTTCATATTCTGTTGTTCCGCCATTGGCGACACCAGAACCTAATTTGCCTACAAGTCTTGCTCCAAATGGGGCATTTTTGTTAGCCATAATAAGTTACCTATATTATTTAAAATTAATAAAATTGATGATCAACTACGTTGACCACCTCCAAAAGTTACTTTGCTTGACCTCTCCGGGTTCAAGATTGGAGAGTTTGGATCTGATTCCCTTAAAAGATCATTGTCTACAGCATCTTGCTGAGTAAGCGCACGACCTTCAAAGTAGGAGTTTCTTTCTTCGCGCGTTTCATTAGGAATCTTAGCCAGCAGCAAACCGCCAACTGAAACTACTCCTGCATGTTTACCGTCATCTAAAGTAGGAAGTTCAAATCCATCTAACTCTTCGGCCCTGACAAGGTCAAAACCCTCTCTCATCCTAGAAGTTACATTTTTTCTGTCTTCGCTACCTGCGAGTTCAGCTCTGATCCACCTGTAGGTATAACCTTCAGGTGCAGGAGGAGTATCCAACATTGATGGTGGACTCCATGGTTTGCGAGCAACTTTTTTGGCTCGTGTGTCGGCAGAACGCGGGGTTCTGTTTAAATCTTTATTTTCTTCTGTCATAGTTTTACCTTTTAACGTATTTAGCGTACTCACCTAAGGGTACGTTTAATCTTTTAGCCATTTCAACCTCAGACGGAGACAATTTAACTTGTCTTTTATTTGAGCCAGTATTACCAGCTACTCTACCTGCTGAAGCCACTTTTTGTTGAGGCTTAGATTTAACAGAAGAATCATTAAACTTCTGTGGGAATTCATTACGAATTCTCTTATCTACCTCACTATAGTATTCTACTGAACCTTCGTCAAACCCTTCTTCTACTAATTGTTTGTTGATTGCCATAGCTCCCATAGTCATTACTTCGTCCTGACCAAACCATTCATTATTATCAACCCACTCTTTGTCTCTTCCAACTAACTCTGGAAAAACAGGTTGTTGTGTTTGATTTTGATAAACTTGGTTAGGATAGTAATTTTGGTAAGTTTCTTGTTGATCTTCTTGTTGTTGAATTACAACCTTAGAATCAGAAACTTTATTTTCTTCTACGGCTATCTTCGCAAGAACTTCTTGAGCTTTTGCAACCTTGTCATAATCTGCAACTTCATGTGCATTTTTTAAAGCTGCTAGTGCTTGAGCCTTTTGTGATTTAAGTCTGCTTTCTGCTTCATTAAGATAAGATTTATCTAAAGATGTAGATCTACTTTTTAGGACTTGATTCTCTTCTGCAATTCTTTTTGCATATTCATAAGCAGATTCTTGACCTCTTTCAGCCTCTCTTAACTTACGAGTAAGATTACCAATTCTTTTCTTAACTTTTTCAGAATAGTCTTCTAATTCATCTTCAGACTTCTGTTGTGGTTCTTCAGAAACATCATCAATAGCTTTAGCTGCTTCTTGATCAGTTTCTTCTGGTGTAGCAAGATCTGCTATCTTACCGCTAGCTTTTTCTTCAGGAAGATCTACTTCTACAACCTCCCCTTCATCTACTAGCTCTTCTTGTTTTGCTTCTTCATTCATTTTTACTCCTTATACTGCAAGGATATCATCAGGATCTAATATGGTTGCTATCACTTCATCATCATTAATGATTCTGCATTCAGATTCATCTCCGAGTTTAAAACGAGCGCCAGCATATCTGCCGATCAATACCCATTGTTTTTCCTGACACCAGGCTTCAGTAAACTTACTGGAGTCTTTATAGCAATCAGGACCCATTTTAACGACATAACCCACAACGGTTGCTAAAGATTCTCTATCAACCTGTGACTGTACTAGGTGTATTCCACCTTCTGTTACTGCTTTTCCTTTGTATGGAAGTATAAGTATCCTCCAACCAGTAGGTTGAGGCATTCTTTCTAAAATTGATTTGTCCAGGAGAGTTGGATCTAAAACTCTGGCCGCCTGTTCTACGTAAGGCAATATCTCTTCTGGTTGAGTTTCTTCTATTTCTGGAGTTTCTGTTTCTTGGATCTTTTCTTGTTCTATTGCTTGTGCAACATGTTCAGGTATCTGTATCTTCGACATCTTCTTGTATTTTTCCTAGCAGTTCTCTAAATGAATTTTCTGTGTCAACTAGAGAACTGTAACGTCCACACAGATACTGATATTGGGCAAAGTCTTTGGTGCCAGCTAAGATTACATCTTTTACGCTTTCTTTTTGGGCCTCAATTTCTTTTAAAAACTTTTGGCTTATCCAAACTACCGACACCTAATAAACGCCAGAAAACTTGCCGCCAAATTCAGCAGCTCCCATACCTCTAGCTTTACCTTTACCCATTCCAGGTTTAGGTGAAGTATTAGCATCAAAAGTACCTGCATCTGTTTTAAGAGGCACAGAACCTTTGTTACTGTAAGGATTTTTATTCTTCATTACAGTAGGAGTTTTTTGTTGGCTAATATCAGTTCTTTTAATCATGTTTTTAATTATTCAGTACAACCTAATTATTTGCAAGTTTTATTTACCCTGCCCTCGGTACTTCTTTTTGGTTTTTCTTTTGTTGGTACCTGCACCTCTGCTCAAGGCGCTATTGCCGATAGATGTTTTTTTCTTAACACCTTGTATTCTTTGAACGTCAAAAGTCTTAGGCACTATTGTTGTTTATTAGCCTGTTCCATAAGTTTGAACCTTGCCTGCTGTTCTAACCTAGCTCTAGCCGTTTCATCTCTCAGGTCTGCAATATCTTCTTGAGCATCAATTCTTTCTCTATCAACATTAATTCTTTGTTGAGCTTCTTGAGCCTTTCTTTGTTCAGCCGCTAAGAACTGTTGCTGTTCTATAGATAGCTCTTGACCTTTCAACGCAAGTTCTTGTTTTCTGATAGCCACTAACGGATCTTCATCTTGTGGTGCTGAAACCTTCTGATTGTATTCAACTAACAGTTCAGCAAGTATAGGTGATGAGAATTGTGCCAATAGATCTCCTGCCTGCAAGGATAAGTTTTGTGCCTCTTGCGGAGATGCCTGTTGAGCTTGTTGTTGTAGTTGTTGGAACTGTTGCATAACTTCTGGTGGCATTTGTTGCTCACCAAGAATATCAGCCTTCATCTGTAAATGTTGCATGATATGTGAATGAATCAAAGCCTGTACTTGTGCATTCATTTGTACCGGAGGTGTGTTTAACAAAGACATGTGGATTGCAATATGTGCATCATGATTTTGTTGTGGGAATGCTTGAGCTTGTTGACCTAATAACAATTGATTGTTTTCAAACCCAGCTTCTATTGGAAGAGGATCTGTAGGAGGTGGAGGTGTAAGTATTTGCTCTACGTTATCAACACCTATAGCCGCATACATTCTTTTGTAAGCTTCATATGTACCGTTAGGCCCATGTACTTGAGGATTGGATTGAACCAACTGCATCATCTCTTGTGCCATAGCAATCCTTTGAGATTGACTAAATATATCAGGATTGGATATTGGGAATATGTCTACTTTTTCATCAAAATCGGATAGTTTGATGGTTGTTTCGTTATTAGCTACAGCGTATGGATATTCCTGCGGTAAGTATTCTTGAAACACCTTTGATAGTATTTTAAATTCTTTCTTTTGTGAATTGTGTAAACGTTTGTGGATTGCAGACAATACTTTTGTAGATCTTTCTAGTAATGCTAATGTGGTTCCTACAGGTGCATTTGGATTACCTTGTCCTGTATTTATTTCAGCAATAGATGCAAACTTTTGTCCTGAGTTTACCAATATATTTAACAGTTGTAATAAAGTGCCACTAGGTTCTTTGAAAGGTAATGGTTGTATTGAATCTCTTAGAGATCCACCAGGAGCATCTACGTCTCTAAACTCACCTGGCTGTATGGGAGTATCTTCATCTCTAATCCTTATACCTCTAGTTTTAAAACCAGCAGGTAAGTTAGCTAAAGTTCCTGCATCAATTAACTGACGCATTATTGAAGTTGATGCTTTAGATAAACCACCAATCATGTGAGTTAGACCAAATCCATAAAACCCTAGACCTGGTAAAAACTTAAAATGAACAAAGTATTCTATTTTATTTTTAAGAGGATCATCCTCTCTGAAGTTTCTTCTAACAGAAAGTATGTCGTTTGAGTTAGCATCAATAGTAACTATATACGGTAATTTTATGCCTGTTGGCTGACCTTCTTCGTCTGTATCCTCGAAACCGTCTAGTTCTAGATTGCAATGTACTTCATATAGCAAAGATACTTCGCCATCATCATATGAAGGCTCCATACCAGATAGTTTGTCTATTTCTTCTTTAACACCACTATATTCATCAGTACTATCACCACCACTTATATCTATCTTTTTGTAAAATCCTACAGACTGTAGTTTTCTAACCTCATTCTCTGAGATCTTAATGACATTTGTAATTCTGTTACATGTTTCGAGATCGGTAGTGTAATAAGGAACTATAAGATCTTCAGGTGCTATAAACTTAGATACAGCTCTACCAAGACTTTCATCATAATAAACCTTTTTGAATGCAGATCCTGCCAAGGGCAGATAGAAAAGCATTTGATCTAATTCCTCATCAAACTCTTCCATAACGTGAGTTATTTGATAATTCATAAATTCTTTAACTCTTTGAGCTTGTTCTTCGGCTAATGAATCGTATGCACCTATAACTTGTGTTTTTACAGGACCACCCGCAGGTAATAATTCTTTATAAGCTTGTGCTTGGAAGGTTGTAACGGCTTCTCCTAACAAAGGGTGGATTACACCACTAGCGCCAGCAAAAGGCTCTGATCTTTCTTCATCAAAGCGCATACCTAAATACTCTAGACCGTCTTTATATGTTTTTTCCCAATCTTCTCTAGAAGCTTTATCTTTTTCTATACCAGCAATTAGTTCGTTGGAGATATTCCTTAGATCTTGAGGATCTAAAACTTCAGCTAGGTTGCTATCAAAATCTGTATCTATTTCTTCAACCACAGTAGATTCAAGAATAGCACTACCATCATCTTGTATTTGGAAACCTTCAGTACCTCTGTCTTTTATTGCCTCTATAGCAACACTCATGTCTTCTTGACCAAGTGGCACTTGATTCTGTTCGTTAAGAACGGTTGGGTTTATATCTTTTTCTATTGCCATAATCCTAGTAGTATACTCTCCTTACTGGTGCTTTCTCTTTGTCTAAGTAGTCATCATCAAGGGAGACTAAACCACCTTCCCTAAATCTCATCAGAGCTTGCGTCATAGTATCACATAGGTCATCATTTTTTCCAAAAGGAAAAGAAGCACACTCCTCTATCATTTCATCTGCAAATTTCTTTTCAGGTGCATACACCAAACCAGATTCAAAGATAGGTGCAACTGAGTGCATTCTTGTAGATTTGTCATGTCCTCTAGTTGGTGAATAATTAACTACCGGTATGCCTAACCTCCTAAGTTCGTGTGTCAGAGGTGTTCCAGATGCTTTAGCTTCTATCAATACCATATCTGGTTCCCAGTATTGATATTCTTCATATGCTACTCTTTTTAACTCTGGGAAGTCCCAACGATCTTTTTGAGCATCTAACAATATAATACTTTCAGGAGAATCAGGCGTAGGTCTAAATACACCCCACGTTGATATAGCAGAATAGTCTGCATTCTCTTTTTTACTAAACGCAGTATCATAACTTTGAATGATATAACTAACTGGCGGTAAAACTTCACTTTCCCAAGCTTTCCACCACTCCCTTTTGACAATAGATCCCTCTTCAGATGTAGGAGTCTGCATCCATTGTGCATTCCATTTCTGTACCGGCAAAGATGCTTTAACCTTTTCTAGTTCATCCATAGACCAGAACTCAGGCCACAAAGCATTGTTAGTTTCAGGGAATATAGCAGGGAACTCTACAATCTCCCATTGGTCAGCCGATAGCTCTTTCTGGGAATCTAATAGCTTTGCGGTTAGATCTATAGAACTCCAACGAGTCATTACCAGTATGATAGCTCCACCTGGTTGCAAACGCTGTCTAGGTCCAGATGTGTACCATTCCCAACACGCCTCCATAGCAGTAGGGCTAAGAGCGTCTTGCTCTGAATGTGGATCATCAATAATTAATAGATCCGCACCACGACCTGTAATTGCTCCTCCGACACCTGCGGCAAAGTACTCACCACCTTTGTCGGTTTCCCAACGACCCGCTGATTTAGAGTCTGCCTGTAAATTAACCTTTGGAAATATTTGTCTGTATTCCTCAGTATCCATCATGTTACGAACCTTACGACCAAATCTTACAGCTAGCTCTCCTGTGTGAGTTGTTTGCATAATCTTACGCTTTGGCTGCTTACCCATAATCCAAGCAGGGAAGTAGGTAGAACAAAACTCAGACTTCGTATGTCTTGGCGGCATATTGATGATAAGCCTGTTGCACTTACCATTAGCAACGTCCTCTAGCTTTTGTGCAAATATCTTATGATGACGGCCACAAATAAATTCTGGCCACATATGATTAATAAATTCTAAGAATGTTTCTTGGCAACCATTTTGTTTTTTTAATAACTCTAGACGTTCTTTCAGAACTAAGGTTTCTTTAATCTCTTGATCGGAAAGGTGAGCTAGGTTCATAAGTTAGCTAACATATTTTCTATACTGACAGGACCACCATCTTTAAATGCATCTACGCCTTTATCTAGAACTAACTTTCTTATTTCATCATCAATCTTAACGTAAGTACCATCAAGACCAAAATCTACTTCATCAAAGTTTTTAACGTATTTTTTAGGATCTTCACCTAGTTCTCTAATAATTCTAGCTATTTCACTTTCAGCTTCTTTGTAAGTAGTTTGTAATATGTCAGATTCTTTTCCACCTTCTTGTCCTAATCTTTTAGATGCAGAATCAAGATACATACCACTCTTGCCTTCTGTAACAGCTCTTAAAAAGTTAGATCGTATTGGAAACTTTGTTGTAATACTTCTTGTTCCTGCTGCATAAGGATCTATTGCATAACCATCTATTAAATCAGGATTAATTTTAGTAGCTTTTTTGAGCATAAATAACCCATTACCAAGATTAAAAGTTTGGTCGCTATTATTAACTAATTCATTAAAGTATTTCAAAGCTCTTTCTTCAGGAGTTCCTGGCCCATACTTTTGTCTTATGGGTCCTGTATCTCCACCTCTTAGACGTTCTAAGTCGTAAAATATTTCATCTACGCTTTTACCAAGCGATTCAGTAAAAGGTTTGCCTGTAGTTTCTTCTAGATCTGTTTTGCTTAAAGTATATCCATCAAATTTATTGAATATGCCTTCAGGAAATATATCTGATATTTGCTTATCTATCTCTGCTAGTTCGTCACTTACCCTCAAATAAGAAGGTGAATTAGGTGTTAATCCAGATGCCTTTAATTCGTTTTGTATTCTAAATTTATCTTGAGCTAACTTATTAACTTTGGGTACGTTCTGGTTGTATTCATTCAACCCTTTCTTCAAAGCAGCTATTTTTTTTGGATCTACATAAGGGCTTGTTGGAAATCGCAAAGTAGCTTCATTATTTACAATAGATAACTTTTCAAAATCATCTGGTTTAAAACTGCTTTTATATTGTTTTAAGGTATTTATATCGCTTTTTGCAGATTGTTTACCTACTCTACTTTCAAGACTTTTAACAATTTGCGATTTTGGATTTTCTAATTGTTCAAATAATTTTTCTTTTAACTCTTTACCTGTTTTTAATCCAGGAAATTGTCTTACTGTCTGTAAAATATAATTAGACATGCTGACCCCATGAACACTTTGTCTTGGTAACATTTTTTCATTAATATCTTTAAAAACTTCAGACCCCCTAAGATAATTTAATTTATCAACTAATTTTTCTTGTTGTTTTTTACTAATCTCTTCTGCGTAATCAGACTGAATCCTTGCTACGTTTAATAAATTATTACCACCTACAAAATCTTTTATTTCATCTACGCCTGTTCTGCCAGTAAGAGCAATATCATCCAAATCTAAATCAGCAATACTATCAAAAACAAAATTATCTCTATGCTCGTCAACGTTACTGTAGTGATCAAATTGTGTTTTTCTATCTAAACCTCTGATGTGGTAAGTATTTTCTTTAACAGAAGAAAGGCCTATACCTGATGCAGTAACCTGATCGGTAGCTATATTGTCAGAAACACGTCTTCTGCTTAAAGCTCCTTGTTGATTAGAATTAATATAGTTAGCTAATCTTTGTCGGGTAATCTTGCCTTGAGGGTTTCTTATTTCAAGCTCACTCATTAACTTAGGATGTATTTCACCTGTTTCATCAATTACATTAAGCAATCGTAGTTCTCCATCAGGAACTCCGCTATCTTGCATTTTTTTAATAAAAGCTATAGCCTTGCCTTGATTAGGTAGTTTTTTATTTGTATTAACAAACTTAGCGGCCTTTGAAGTTAATCCTTTGTTTGTTAAAACCTGACCAGCACCTTCTATTCTTTTGTTATCAAACATAGTACCTGGGTACATCTGATCATCTAATGATAACGGTTTGAATTCTTCAACCTTAGGTATGGGTACATCCTTTGTAGCTTCTTCTACAACCTTAGTAGGTTCTAGGTCTGGTAGCAGTTTAATTTCTTCCGTAGGAGCGGCCTTTACAGCTCTGGCACCTCTAAAGAATCTAAAGATAGGTATCAAGCTAGCAGCGGCTAACGCTGATATACCGTAATTACCTAAGGCTCCAAGGAAACTGTCTTCTTCTAAGCTTTCAGATCCTCTCTTTGCAAACTCCCCAACTTCGTAGACTGCCAACGCATCTCCTACGCCAGGAGAAATGCTAATAGCTAACTGATCTACTATCGGTAATTCTTCAAACTCACGATAAGCTTCACGAATGTTACCTTCGGAAGCTGCCGTTTTTAGTTTTTCAAGTACCTCTGCTCTAGTCGCCACGTTCTCTACCTCTGCCGATACCTTTCGTTAGTCCTTTTCTATATTCTACTAATTGGTCAGGTCTTAATTGTGCTGGTGGTATTTCTCTACCTGATTTGAGATAAACTTTTACTATATCTGGATTTTGTCTAATGACTTGTCTAGCAGGATTCCCACCTTTTTCTAAAGCTTCAAAAGCATATGTCAGCCTTTGAGCCGCCTTTTTCATAACCAATTCTTCTAATTCGTTATCGGTATAAATTTTTCGTGTAGCAGGGTTTACTCTTCCTGTTTTTTTGAAACCTTCAACTACTTCTAATCCAACTTTATTTTTAAAGTCATTTAAATCTTTAGATTTTAACAATTCCATACTGGCCTTTTGTTCTTGTTTGGCAAAATTTGAAATTTTAGTTCTAGATTTATTTACTAAATCTCCACCCTGCGGTTCGTTAGCTCTTAATTGTTGCTGCCCTCTATTAAAATCTACACGAGCTTTGTTGCCTCCTTTTCTAGAATTCATAATTTTTTCTACTAACTTTCTAGTTTTATTTGCAGATATAAAAACCTTTCCTCCTGGTCCGGCACCAAGAGAGGCATAGTCTACGGGATTAAAAGGATCAAAGATAATGTCGGTAAAGTCTTTTACCGTAAGATCATCTTCGGAGGGGCTATCTAGTTTTTTTTTTCTAAATCAGCAAGTAGGTCATCAAGATAGTACCTGTCCCTATCATTAGTAAAGGTGTTACCTGATTCTGGAAAGAACATCTGTTCTTGTTGTTCTAAATTTCTGTTAGTAACAGGTTCAGCTCTATCAATAATATCTTCAAGAGTAAGCATACCCACAGAAAATAACTCTATATCTCTATCTGATACAGTTCTGCCTGTTTCTCCTAGAAATTCTTTCATTCTTTGTGCTGCCATTTCAGGAGGAGAAATACCTTCTCTAGCTCCTTGTTCTGCAATCAACATGTTTGTATCAACTTCTTCACCTGCTGCGAATCCTGGTCGCATCATAGGGAACCGTTCTCTAGGCATATCCTGAGGCATAGGTAAGGGTGCGCGAGGTAAGGGGGGTGACATACCTTCCCTCACGCGTTGATTGGGTAGCCTTGAGAATATAGATCCCAAACCTCCGCCAAAGAACCTATTAGACGGTCTTTGTTGAGGCATTCTTCTCTCAGGCATTATTTGTGGTAAACGTCTAACACTATTACCTATATTTTTTAAATTAGATAAAGGAGGTCTTACGGGAGGTAATCCTGTTTCTAAGTCAAGAACCGTACCTGGTGCTTGTCTTCTTCTCATAAACGGAGGAGGCATTTGTGGAGACATAGGGCCTTGCATTTGGTTTTGCATACCTCTTACTCTACTTTTTAAATCTTTGAAGAATCCCATAACAAAATAATATATTAATTAAATAGTAAAACCAAGAGCGCCATCACCCATACCGAACATCTCTTCAGCCATCTCTAGTTCCTCTAGAGTCATACCGATCTCATTAAGGAACTGTTCTATCTGTTCAGGGGTAGCACCTTCAGCCTCCATTTGTTCTACAATTTTTATAATTTGCATGAGGGCTTGTTTAGCTTCGCTTTTCTCTTCTTCGCTGAGACTATTAAGTTGTGATTGTAGTTGCTCAGGTAAAGCAGGGGCCGCCGGAGTCCCTTGCATCATTTGTTGACCTTGGGGCATCTGTTGGTCGGGCATCATGACTGGTGCCACTTCCATATTCATTACATCTTCTTCCATAGTTATATCCTACGTGGTTGATCGGATTGTAACACCAGATAAAGTGAAATGTAAAAAAAATGGTTTTTGTTTGTGAGAGATCTTGTCCTTGTGTGTGTCTCTACTGCCTTACCCAATTTTGCCCCTCCCCCCATCCCGCGTCCCGATACCCGATCCGAAATCGCCGACCAAATAGAGTCCCATAAAAAAAGGGAGCTAATGCTCCCTTCTTTATTTGGTTAATCTTACGAGTCCAACGGCGGTACCAAACTCATGCCGAGATTCTCAGGCGTTGCCTGTCCGAGCAAGTCGTTCATCTCTGCGTTGATGCCACCTTGTGCGATCACGTGAACTCCGTTGATGATCAGGCTTTGGCAACTGGTTTCAATCGCTTTGCCTACTACGGTTCCAGTTTCATCATATAACAATATCTCTATTTTCATGTTGACCTCCTAAAAGTCGTTTATTAAAGATAGTGTTATTAAACCATAATGGATACACTTTGTATACTATTGTTTCATCTTTTTTTCTTTTATTTTTCTTCTGTTTCTTAATCTATCTAAGGCTTGTTCATGCTCTTGCCTAGCTTTGAAACTGTATCTAGTAATCATAATTATTTCCCTGGCAAGCTGGCGACCAACCTGCCGTCCCTGGCTGGTAGATCTGTCCTTGTGTAAGAGTACTCTGCTGGCTAGCAGGCCCGAACCCGAGATGATTACTCATCCCCGATCCCGACCGGCTATTAGGAATACCAGCAGGTACAAAACTATTGCGACTTCAAGCATCCGTACATCTCTTCCCAGTACTCATCTATGTATTCAAAGTCCGAGATGATGAGCTTGCAAGAGTCTCCACCCCAGTAGCCTTGGATCTCTTCATGATATGTGTCCAGGTAAACATTAGGACCGCCTCCGGCTATCATAATTCGTACACCACGATAGTTACCGTCTCCGTCAATCGTATACTTTATATCGTAGGCCTCATAATGCTCATCTCCGTCATCCTCTGGAGAGAACAGCATCTCACCATTACAAACGTCCAGCGCATATCTTCTGCACATGTTGCGCAGTTCTTTCTCTGTTTGGTTTAGCTCCTGGCTCATAGTACTGCCCCCCATTGATTGGCCATAGCTTCCGCTATACCTTTGTGAAACTTAGATCTAATCTTCCAACGATCCGGTCCTGGGCTGGCGTGATGTATATCACTCCTGGCCGTTTCTCGTGTCAGGCTTCCAGTCTTAACCAGCTTTGGTAAGTTCTTCAGCCAGAGACAAGTGCGCTTCGTAACGTTGTCCTCTGCCTCAACAGAGTCGGCAAACTCATACGGCTGTACGCTTTGCGCAAACGGTTCAAAGTTCTGGATCCTTGCCTTTGCATGCTTGTGCATGACTGGGTTCTCAATAGCTATCCGGGGAACGTCAGCGTTCCAGAGATCTGAGAAGAGGGCCGTACCTTCGTCCAGCTCTTGCCACATCTCTTCGACAGTTTTACCGGGAGGTGCTTTGTGCAGCCAGCGCACTCCACTATTGCACAACCTGGTGCAGGGTGGGTGGGCTACCATCAACAGGTCCCAGGCTTCCATTCTAAGAACGTTACGCACATCATCCTGGCTGTGTCGGTTGGTCTGATCCTCAGCCGTGCGAATGTCGCAGGACCATGTATCGTGACCTTTATCTATAAA
>Ga0115566_10003086_pt1 | contig 13538 bp, 12 predicted proteins | sample COGITO_mtgs_1204_3_FD_87173 | JGI IMG/M metagenome (GOLD analysis project Ga0115566, IMG submission 87173) | Pelagic marine microbial communities from North Sea - COGITO_mtgs_120405 | ecosystem: Environmental > Aquatic > Marine > Epipelagic | place: Germany:Helgoland, sampling site Kabeltonne...
AAATTCCGCATTTGAGAAAATTTTAGGATACACAACTGATGAACTGCTTTCCAAGCCTCTACTTGATTTAATTCATCCGGACGATCATACCAAGACAAATGAAGGATTAAAAAAAGGATCAACCGGAAATCAGACTTTCAATTTCGAGAGTCGGTTGCTGCATAAAAATGGGTCCGTATTCCATCTCCTGTGGTCTGTCACACCGCTTCCTATAAATGAGGTAATTTATGGCATCGGGCGTGATATTACCAAGAGCAACGAGGTTGACAATCGGCTTCCTGGAAGTAAAGATAAACGCCGACCTTTAATTGACAATATTCCAGTCATGGCCTACAGGGCAAATCCGGATTGGTCAGTAGGAGTAATCAGCAATAGTGAACCCATTTGTGGCTATAATCCTGATGAATTCCTATCCGAAAATGTAAGCTGGTTTGAACTCATTCATCCTGATGATAAATCATCGGTTATTAAGGATGTCTCAAAGCTGCTTGAAGCACCATCTGAATTGATACAAGAATATCGGATTATTGCAAGAGATGGAATCGTCCATTTTATAAGAGATCATAAGAAATCATTTTTCAAAGACGACGTTTTCCAGGGAATCGATGGTGTTGTGACGGACATCAGCCAGCAGAAGCAGCAGAGCGAGGATAGAAAAAAAAATGAAGCCCGGCTTAAACAGGCTCAGAAAATGGAAGCACTTGGTACTTTGGCTGGAGGCATTGCTCATGACTTCAATAACCTCTTGTCGATAATCCTTGGCTATGGTGAGATGGCAAAAGAAGATGCACCCCCTGGAACAGCATATCAAAAAGATATTGAGGCAATTTTGACTGGCGCCAACCGGGCGAAAGAACTGGTCAGGCAAATTTTAGATTTTAGCCGCAAATCCGAACTTGAACGAACACCGGTTAGGATACAACCGCTTATCAAAGAAGAGATAAAGATGCTTCGATCTTCACTCCCTTCTACGATAAGCATGTCAGAAAATATTGGAAGTGGGTGTGAGGTCATCCTGGCAGATCCCGCTGAAATTCATCAAATTGTGATGAATTTATGTACAAACGCACTTCATGCTATGGAGCAGACTGGCGGTGTTATTTCTGTTGCTTCGAAACCAATTTTCATCGAGAAGATTCCTCAAACTTCCCTTTTTGAGGTAGGCTCTGGTGAGTATATTGAATTTTCTGTGACCGATACAGGAGTCGGCATGGGACCTGATGTTATTGGCAAAATATTTGACCCCTATTTCACCACAAAGCGTTTTGGTAATGGTACGGGCATGGGGCTGTCAATTATCCACGGCATTCTCAGAGAATACGGTGGAACGATCCGCGTTGAAAGTCGGTTAGGCAAAGGGTCAACTTTCCGTGTGCACTTTCCTGTAGTTGGTACAACGGACATGCAAGAAATAGAAGAAGATAAAAACATCCCATCAGGTAACGAAAACATATTATTTATCGATGACGAAAAACTCATTTCTGAAGTGGGTACAGAGATGCTTCAGAGGCTAGGTTATAAAGTGACTGCCAAACGCAGTAGCATAGAGGCTCTAAAAACTTTTAAAAACAACCCAAAAAAATTCGACTTAGTCATAACCGACCAGACCATGCCGAACCTGTCTGGCTCAGACCTTTCTCGGCAGATGATTCAGATCAAACCCGACATTCCGATCATCCTCTGCACCGGCTACAGTGATTCAATTAACGAATACCAAGCAAAAGTTATCGGAGTAAAAGAGTTTGCGCTAAAGCCCATTACGAGAAACGAAATTGCAAAACTAATTCGCAAGGTGCTGGATGACTAGAAATTGGTCATTCATAAGGATAAAACATTGGTCTTTAGAGTAATTTCTTGGCAAATTTTTGATAACCAAATATTGCAATATTGGGGATCGATACCGCCAAGCACGCCCGGTGGTCAAGCGGATTTCGGGGCGCATCGCCCGCGAGGCCATTCAAGGGCTCAAGACTGTCGCAGAGATTGCTGGCGACAGCGAAATCCATGTGTGCCAGGTCTCGGCGTGGAAGAAGGAACTCAAAGCCAATACGGCACTGCTGTTCGAGAGAACCAACGCCGTTGAGGATGCGCGAGACTCTCTCGAGAAGAAGTGCGTTACCCTTGAGGGCAAGGTTGGCCAACTCGTCATGGAGAAGGGGTATCTTGAAAAAAGTGCGAGCAGCTGGGGATTGATCGATGAGAAAGAAGATGATCGAGAAAGACCATCCCCTGCTGTCTATTCGTAGACAGTGTGAGCTGCTTGACGTCAACCGAAAACGCCTTCGGGGCGTTGAGCCAACAGCCAATGCCGAAGACCAGAAGATTATGGTGCTGCTGGATAGCATTCATGTGCGTGAGCCGACATTTGGCGCCTGGCGGTTGAACGCGGTTCTGCGCCGCGATCACGGTTATAGCTTGGGACGCTGACGCTTGCGTCGGCTGATGAGAGCTGCAAGGATCCGCGTCAGCTACCACCGCCCGCGCACCAAGATTCTAGCTGTTGGGCAAAAGATTTTATCCGTACCTTCTTTGCGGCCTGGAGAAGACATGGCGGCAACTCTGCAATACTGCCAACGCGGGTGAAAAGTGGGGGAGTCTAGCGCCTTCCCTACGGTGCCGACATTGCGTCGTTACCACTCTGGCTATCCCTCGGCGAGTTGCTCCTCGGCAGAGCTCGCTTCCGTTTCTCAGGACCCCACACCGTACACGAAAACCCGTCATTGCGACCAGCTAGGAAGGAACTACCGTACCACTCACCGCCAGCCTGCGATTCACTAAAATTTTTCGCCGCCTAGCTCCGGCAACGGCACCACCTTTAAGAGGTACGAAGAATAGGCGTCTAACCATGAGGCTCTAGGCACGCCGCGCCCACGGCGCCCCAGACCTTTTCCTTGTGTGCGAGAAACTGTTTGAAACCACGCATCACTCGAAACGCCGACTGAGAAACGCATGAAAGACAATGAACAGCCTCACTTGCCATCGGCCACGGTCCACGATCGTGCTAGCATTGCCCGTCGTAGTTTCGACGTTGCTAAAGACGAGATCACCACGTTCTTTGTGGAGGCGTCGATCTTTATGGGACTCAGGACTCACTCTTTTAATTCGGCAGGGCACTCAACGCCGGTGCGACAGGGCGCTTGTCGATTTCAAGTGGGCGAATGCGAGCGGCATGAAATTGCAATCCAAGTTGACAGGACTGCCAAAGTCAATGCTCTAGTAGACGGAGAAATGCGCGAACACAACTTGTTTCCGCGCATACGCTTCGTCATTATCGGCCTGATTGCAGTGTTTTCTGTTTCGGTCTTTGTGATCGCCGGCACAATATTTGATCGGTTCCTGAATGCATGAACTATTGTCACACCTCGAAGCCGACAGATAACAAGTTGGCGGTGGACAACCGGCTACTCGCTCCGAGTCGAAGTGATTACTGCAACTACAACCCGTAACAAGCAATCGAAAGCGCGCCGCGGGTAGCCGTTGCCACACCTCAGCCGTTTGGACGAGACCGCATTTTGAGAACTGCTAACCTTTTGCTTGTCGCCGGCGTCGCATGTACGGCGCTTAGAGCTGGGCTTTCCCAGTTCGTCATGATTTGGCTCATCGGCCTCGCCCTGTTCTTCGTCGCCTTCGGATTATTGCTCTGGGACGGTATCAACGCCCGCCGCGCCACCACATTGCCTCGGGGGCGGCGAATGGTCGGAGTGGCGCTTCATGGCACAGGAGCGATGCTCCTGCTCGCCGTCGCAGGCTATGCCAGTTCGCTAGCATACAACCAAGCGATGAGTTCACGTCCTGCATGGGCGGCGCCTTCAGTGCACCAATGGTTCACTCGCGTGCTGTATTCCCTTGTGCCGGCACTGACCATTATGCTTGGACTCCGGTACGGGGCGCAGTGGTCATGGCGACGCTGTTCTTTCTGGGGCGACGCAGCGCTGGTTGTAAACCATCCTGAATTTGAAACACCGGCATCTCGAATGGAAACGAATCACCGAATGAAAATCAGCATTCATCAGTGGTTGCCAAAAAAATCCCGCCACCGAACACATCGGTTCGGATAGACGTTATCGCCGCTGCGCGGCGGGAATGTCGCACTGAGTATAATGAATTGGTGTGTCCCTCGGGAATGGGGTCGGTAGGCAGTGGCGAAACGAGTGTTGCCGTCGCTTTTGTCTGGCTGTTTACGAAGATATTATCCACGGATACGCTGCGCCAGTTACTGGAGTCTTTCTTGACGACTTCTGCTTCGATGCTGATCTGACCGTCAGGATTCGGGGCAACACGAAGTGACCGGACGCTATAGCCGATCGCGCGCTGAGGGAGCTGCGGTGCTGCTGGAGGTATACAGGCCAAATACTGCGAAGGCCGCAATCGCCAGAATCAATACGACGCCTATCGCGATCCTGAAACCTCCGGATTTGCTGTGTATGCTCCATGCCATTTACTCTACTCGTTTCTCTTTGACTTGCCTTCCCGCTGACTCTCCGGCTGGCACAGTTCAGGAGCAAGTCGCAAGCGCGTAGATTTTTCTGTGCGATGAACTGAAAACCGCACGTCCGAATTGCATAGTCCGCGGCGAGTTTAAGCCTCGTGCGTTGCCTTGAGGCTGAAAGAACGTATGCCGCTGTCTCTGCCCCGACTTACACCGCAATTGTCCCGTCAGTTATTAGTCAGTTTTAACTTGACAGGCACGGGCCGAACTGGTAAGCCTCTCATTTGGCGTCTTGGACGGCGCGGCGGAAAACGAGTGTTCGAGGGAGTTGGTACTATGGCGACAGCACATCCCACGCAGGTCTACCTGATTATTGCTGACATCTCTGGTTACACTTCTTTTATGCTCGCAAACCGCGAGACTCTTGCTCATGGGCAACTCATCATTAGCCAACTGCTCGAGCGGGTGATCAAAGAAGCACGCTTGCCGCTCAAGGTCTCGAAACTCGAAGGTGATGCCGCACTGATTTTCGGAGACGCTGCTGAAGTCGACTCAGCAAGTGATTTACAATTGGAGACTCGCTTCCCGGCCTTCGTTGAAGGCTTTAAGGCAACCCTCGATTACTTGATTGCTTCCAACCTGTGTCGCTGCGCAGCTTGCGAGAATATCGATAAGTTACGGCTGAAAGTGTTCGGACACTACGGCGAGGCCCTACTACACAATGTCGGTCCATTCGAAGAATTGGCCGGGGTTGATGTCATCCTCATTCATCGCCTGCTGAAGAATTCGCAAAAGTCTGACGGATACATACTGCTGACAGATGCCATAGCGGAACGGCTGTCCTTCTCTGAAGAACTTGAATTTAAAGCCTGCAGGGAGTCGTATGGTGACATTGGCGATGTCCCTGCACGCGTTCACTTTCCATCTGCTGAGCTGCGTAACCCGGTCGCCGTTTCTTTTCTGCGCCGAGCCGCTCACCAGCTACACAAAAGCTTTGTGATGGTTGCCATGATTCTTGGCTTGAAGCGTTTTCCAAAGCTAGGCAACGTACTGCCCTCGTAGTGGATTCGTCCCCAGCTACCGCGGTCTGCATCGTCTGCATGCCCAGTTCGCTCCTGATCGTCCAATTTAACGGAGCGGGCCCTCTCCAGGTCGTAGGGGCAAGATTGCGCCAGAACTCTATCCATTTTGCGTGAGGATGCCGGCCAAACCAACAACCTTGCTGAGACTCATTCCGAGCGAGTGCAGAAGATGATGTATCGGGCGAAGAGGCAAGGCGCGAGGCTCTTAGGACGGCCGAATGCCCGAACGTCTTTGCGTCAACTGCGGGTAGCGACCCTAGTATGCCGACTGGAGAGATAGCGGTTGTAATGTGAGCGTTGCCAACTAGGCTCCCTCACTCACAATCAGGGGAACCCGGTGGAAGTCCGGGACGGTCGCGCCGCTGTAAGCGGGAACGAAACCCGAATTGCCACTGTTTTGCCTTTTCGTGAAGGCGGATGGGAAGGCCGGGAAGTAGGTTCCAATTTGCCCGCAAGTCAGAACACCCTGTAGTTGGTCCTCTTCGCACATGAGACGACCGGCAGCGGAGCAGTGTGGGCTAGCCATAAGCTGGTGCATACACTCTAGCAGTCGTGTTTTCCTGCTGCACGAGGATTTGAAAAGGTAGTTCTCGCAAGGAGGAACTCACTTATGCCCCAGACACACACTGTCCGGCTCGCTCGCCCCGTCCCCACAACCCTTTTCTTCGTCTCGGCCCTGTTTGCGGTCTCGGCCGCTATGGCACAGCAAGGCGAGCATGACAGCATCGAATTGCGGGAGGTGGTGGTCACCGCTACCCGAAGTCTCGAGCCTGTCGAAACGCTCGGTAGCGCCGTTACGGTGATCACTGCCGAAGAGTTGAAAAGCAGTGGGGTTGACACCGTGCTCGAGGCGCTTCGCCGCGTGCCTGGCCTTGACGTTGTGCAATCCGGCGGCCCTGGTCGGACTACTAGCGTCTTCCTGCGCGGGCACGACCCCGACCAAACCAAGATTCTCATTGACGGATTACGTTTCAACGGAAACATGTCCGCGAGCTATGATTTCAGTAATCTTCCAGTTGCAAATATCGAGCGTATCGAAGTGTTACGAGGGCCGCAAAGCGCGCTCTATGGGGGGGATGCCATCGGCGGCGTTGTCCACATTATCACCAAGCGTGGGCAGGAAGGGCTGCATGGCGAGATGTCGACCGCAGTTGGCAGCAACGACTACGGCAGCGGCACGCTCAGCTTGAGCGGTGGCAACGAGGTGGGAGATTTCAGCCTTGCCTATTCCTACAAGCAGTTCGAAGGAATTTCGGCGGCCGACGAAGCTGCCGGAAATCGCGAAATCGACGGCTGGAATAACCATTGGCTGTCCGCACGTTTTGGCCTGAATTTTCTCGACGATGGCCGTGCAGATTTGTCGGTCACCGCAGGTGTCGAGGAGGGGGACTTGGACGGTGGCCCAGGCGCAGGGGGCGATGATCCCAATTTTGTCCAGGAGCGGGATAGTGCCAGCGCTATGCTGCAACTCTCCAAGCCGATCAGCGACTGGTACACCCAGAGCTTCCACTTGGGCCTTGTGGAGCAACGCTTCGAAGGCAAGGACCCAGACACAGCCTGGAACAACTATACGTGGGACGAGAAGACGACAGCCGCTGGATTCAAGACTGACTTCTTCCCGTGGGCGGGCGATGCCCTTACAATCGGGTACGATTTCGAGAGGCAGTCGGCAGATCAGAAGGGGACCGTCCTTGATCGCACAGTGGATCTCAATTCTGTCTACCTGCAGAATCACTGGAGTGGTGATGTCTTTAGCTTCACAGTAGGGCTACGGCATGACGACCACGAGATTTCGGGGGAGGAGACCACCTATCGACTGGCGATGAGCGCGAAGTGTCCGGACCTTGACACCCGTGCCCACGCGAGCTTTGGCACCGGATTTCGTGCCCCAACTCTCAGTGACCTATACTCTCCCTGGGGCGGTAACCCGAACTTAACGGCTGAGACCAGTGAGAGTTTTGATATCGGCATTGTGCAGCCTCTATGGAACGAAAATGTGGTGGCGCAAGTCACCTACTTTCACAGTGATTTAGAGAACCTTATCGAGTGGCGGCCGATCGCTCCAGGCAGCTTTACCCACAATCCCATCAATGTCGCGGCAGCTAAGATTCAAGGTGTGGAGACGACGCTGCGGCTTTCGCCATTGTCAAGTTTAGACTTGGTGGCTAGCTACACCCACACGGACCATGAGGATGTGGAAACCGGTGCTGACTTGACCCGTCGCCCGCGACATAGTTCAAGCCTTAGCGCCATCTATCGGCACTCCGATGCGTTGGACTTCAATATGATCCTTTTGCATGTGGGAAGTCGGCACGATGCGGGCACTAAGCTCGATGCCTATACGCGGGTTGATTTGGCAGCAGCGTACGAGGTGAACGAACATGTCGAGGTGTTTGGCCGGATCGAGAATGTAGGTGACGCATCCTACACGGAAGCTGCAGGATACGGTGCGCCAGGCCCGTGGGGATTGGTGGGGATCCGCTGCGGATTCTGAGGGAGACAGGAGTATGAAGCAGCAGCGCTGGCTTATTGTGGGGCTGGGCGCTTTGGTGCTCCTGTTCGTCGCCTTCGTGGGCCGTCGTGTTTCGCCTGGCGTTGCGAACTCCGCAACGTCAGGTCAGCCGAAGAGCAGCCCACGGCGGATCATCTCCTTGGCTCCGAGCATCACAGAGGTGCTCTTCGCCTTGGGACTCGGGGACTCTGTGGTGGGGGTCACCCGTTTTTGCACCTTCCCGCCAGAGGCCGCGTCCAAGGATGATGTGGGGGGCTACTACGATCCGAACTACGAAGCAATCGCAATGCTCAAGCCGGATCTTGTGGTCTGCATGCCAGAGCATGAGAAACCGCGAGAATACCTAGCGGCAATGGGAGTCGAAACGCTCACTGTGAGTCACCAGAGCATTGCTGAGATTCTTGCTTCGGTCCGGACAATCGGGGCCAAGGCCGGAGTGAGGAATCAAGCAGAGACATTGGTCACAGAACTGGAACAACGGATAGACGAGGCTGCAACAAAAACACGGGGGCTCTCGCGACCTGCCGTTTTAATAGCACTGGGACGAGATGTAGAACTTGATCGGATCGAGGATGTCTATGTTGCTGGTCAGGGCGGTTGGTATGAGGAGTTAGTCGAGCTTGCAGGCGGCGTCAATGCCTATGACGGAGGGCTGCCGTTTCCATCGGTTTCGGCTGAGGGGATACTCAGCATGAATCCAGATGTAATCATCGAAGTGCTGGGCGATATCACTCGTACGGAAGTAGACTACGAGCATGTGGGGCGTGGCTGGCGCAGTTTACCGCAAGTGAGCGCGGTGCAAGCGAAGCGCGTCCATCTGCTTCATCGCGATTTTGCCCTCATTCCGGGGCCACGTTTTGTACAGATCCTGGACGAATTTATCCGCGCCTTGCATCCAGAGTTGATCTGGTCGGACCACGAGATATCGCAATGAGCGAGGCGGCTTTGCAGGTACGTGGTCTGTCCTACAGCATCAATGGCGTCGCGATCCTGCGCAATATTTCATTTTCCGTCGCCGCTGGCTCGTACGTCTCCATTGTCGGCCCGAATGGGGCTGGCAAGACCACGCTGTTGAAATGCCTGAATCGCATCTTGAATGGGACTGCGGACGAGGTGCAGATTGAAGGAAAGGCGCTGGCTGATTACGCACAGGCCGAGCTAGCAAAGGTGATGGGCTATGTTCCGCAGGGCGGGACCGACCAAGTGCCATTTTTGGCCTATGAGTTTGTGATGATGGGACGCTACCCACACCTCAGCCCGTTTACTTCGCCCACTGCCACCGATCACGCCGCGGTCCTGCAGGCACTCGAGACCGCAGGTGCCGCAGACCTTGCAGGTCGACAATGCGCGACTCTGAGCGGCGGTGAGCGTCAAAAAATATTGGTAGCGGCCGCTCTGGCGCAGGAAGCGGGCATTTTTCTCCTGGACGAGCCCACGACCTTTTTGGACCCACATCATCAAGACGATGTGCTGCGGTTGCTGACGCGGTTGAATAAAGACTGCGGCGCGACGATCGTATCAGTCACACACGATATCAACGCGGCCGTACTGAGCAGTGACGATGTGATCGCACTCCGCGATGGGCAAGTCGTCTTCCAAGGTCCCCCCGAAGCCCTCACGAGTGGCACAGTCCTTGCCGACCTGTTCGATCAGGAGTTTCATTTTGTAGAGCACCCGGTCAATGGCAAACGTTTGATCGTGCCGCTGGCGGTACGATGATCACAGAGAGTCCAAATCGCGCCCTTGCGCTGCCGGCACTTATCATTGCGGCTCTGGCCAGTTTGGTGATCTGCCCGTTCGTGGGCATGGAGCCGATTCCGGTAACTGTCCTCTCCGACTCGGGTGCGGTGGACGGCGCCCTGAGGACTGTCTTCTGGCAGATTCGTGTGCCACGCACTTGTATTGGCTTTTTGGCAGGAGCCGGTTTAGCCGCCTGCGGCATGGCGTTTCAAGCGATGTTTCGCAATGCCTTAGCCACGCCATTTACTCTTGGCGTGGCAGGTGGGGCGTCGCTGGGAGCAGCTTTATATGTGCGTTTTGGGCTGTCGTTTGCGCTCCTCGGAATCTCCGGAGTCTCCATCTTTGCCTTTCTAGGTGCACTTGGCTCGATCTCACTTGTCTACGGGCTTACGCGTTTGCGTCATGGCTTCTCAACAGCGGCTCTGCTTTTAGCTGGGATCGCGGTCAATCTCTTTTTCTCCAGCCTTATTATGCTCATTCAGTATACCAGCAACTATGCCCATTCATTTCGGATCATGAGGTGGTTAATGGGCGGATTGGAGATCATGGGCTACGAGCGAGTCTTCCAGTTGATGCCACTTGTAGGCATCAGCATCTTGGTCCTGTACGCAGTCACACACGAACTCAACTTAATGACGGTGGGCGAGGAACTCGCGATCAGTCGTGGCGTGGACGTACGCCGGACCAAGGGCATTCTCTTTATCGCAACATCAATATGCGTCGGAGGGATCGTAGCGGTTTGCGGTCCCATTGGCTTTATTGGGCTCATGGCACCACATATTTGCCGTCTGCTGGTTGGTGGAGGGCATCGGCGGTTGCTGCCAGCGACGTGTTTGTTCGGGGGCCTCTTTCTAATAATCTGTGACACTTTGGCACGGACCGCCATTGCCCCGGCTGAAATTCCAGTGGGAGTGATTACATCGGTACTAGGGGGCCCATTCTTCGTCTGGCTCCTGGTTCGTACTCCGGCCGGTGGTCTTAATATTGCACTACGCTGAGGATACCTGACCTTCCTGATAAGAAATTCCTTTTCCCTCATTCTCAGACCATAGCGGATCGGAAGGTGTAAGATAAGTGAGGGACCAGGACAACAATCCAGGTGCTCGCGGGAAGCGGGAGACCGCTGGGCGGAACTATGTAGAAGGACAAGGACAGATGAACACAAAGCAGCCAAACCTCCTATTTGTATTCTCAGACCAGCAGTCGTTCGACATGCTCGGCTGCGCGGGAAATGCGCAAATCAAGACACCGAACCTCGATGCGTTTGCCGGGCAAGGGGTGCGTTTCGAGCACGCAGTGGCGAACTGCCCGGTGTGTACGCCGTGTCGGTCCATGCTGCTCTCCGGTAGACATCCCCTCCACAACAACTGCTTCGAAAACGATCGTCGGTTGATGACCGAAACCGAAATCGGTCCGGGCCTCGGACATGTGCTGCGCGATGCCGGCTACCGGATGGGATACGTCGGGAAGTGGCATCTCTATGGTGGAGAACGCGACCGGCCGATCCCTGCAGGCCCTGATCGCCAAGGCTTCGATGACCGATTTTTCTCCAATAATTGCCACGTCAACTATCACCCCGACAGTTCCTACTACTGGACCGAGGATGGCGAGAAGGTCATGTTCAAGCAGTGGGAGGCTGCGGGGCAGACGGATCAGGCCTTGGACTTTCTCGCCGAGTCGTCTGGGGAGCAACCATTCTGTCTCTCCGTATCCTGGCATCCACCGCACAATCACGGCGGCGGGTGCGCCGGGCTCTACCAGCAGTTCGATGCGCCGGAAGAGTTCAAAGCACTCTACAAGGAAGACGAGATTGTCCCGCGTGGGCAGTTGCCCAACACCGCAGAGAACCGTCGCATGACCCTGGGGTACTACGCCATGTGCAGCGAGGTAGACCATCACTTCGGACGGTTGTTGAAGAAACTGGATGAAAAGGGGGGCGCGGAAAACACGTTGGTTGTCTTCTGCTCTGATCACGGTGAGACGTTCGGTGCCAACGCTGCTGGGCATAAGTGCTCTCCCGAAGACGTTTCGGTACGGGTCCCCCTGATTATGCGGATGCCCGGGGTTCTGCCGGAGGGGCAGGTCAGCCAGCTGTTGTTCGGCCTGCTCGACATGGCGCCAACGTTGTTGGGCCTAATGGGGCATGACACGCCGTCGGCCTGGCAGGGGCAGGATCTATCGTCGGCCATTCTTGACGGAAACGAAGATGCCGTGGAGAGCCTCCCCCTATTCCACTTCAAGCCTTCCTGGCGTGGTGTATACACGCGCCGCTACACCTTCGCGCTGGAGCAGATCGAGCGCACGCCAGACGTGCACATCCGGCTCGCATTAGACCTTAGCCGGAATTATACCCGCAGTTATAACGTACTCTATGATCGGGACGCTGATTCCCTGCAACTGAACAACCTGATTAACTCGCCCGAGCACATAGAACTGGCCTCGGAGCTCACCGGCCTTACCCATGACTGGTGCCGGATATTCCATGATCCATTTCTCTCGCATAAACGCCTCATGGAAATAGTTGGCGATCAGGAAAATAGGACCCCCATTGAGTTGATCGCCCAAGCCTTGAATGACAAGACGACATCCAACAGCCCGGATGCAGGCGTCGCTTGACAGCGCGCCTGATCCGCAGCGTTAGCGACTTTTCCAACGTAAACCTTAAACTTAAACCCTAAACAGAGCGCACAAAGCAAAGAAGCCCCCTGCAGCGCGCCTGGGCATTGGGCAAGGTTTAGGGTTTAGAGTTTAGGTTTAAGTTTGTAGGGCGACAAAGAGCATGACCGAACATGAAAAAATCACATATGGATCTCAATCGCCATGGCTGCAATTGTGCTGATTCCGGGTTGTGCAACTGGCAGCAGTTACGTTGGGACTTGGGAGACCAGTGGAAAACAGGACCAAATCGCCACAGAGTCCGTACTGCACATTGCCACGGATGGCAGCTTTGAGATGTCGCTGAGCATTGGCAGGGTTGGGGCGGAGATGATTCGGGAGGAATTTGAGGGGGAATGGACGCTTGAAGGGAAACGGATTATTTTGACAGCCAACGATCACACAGGCGGTAAGATTAGGCCATTGGTACTAGACGGGCAACTCAACAAGGGCCGCCTCCATATAAAAATGCCGGGCGCGAATTCGGAAATGATCTACGAGCACTCAAAATGACAACCAGTGCCAACCAGTCACTGCTCGGTCGTTAGAGCGCTACGGGCGCAGTGGCTCAGAGCGACCTTGGTGGACCTCGAAATCAGTAGACGAGTCCGCGCGCAAGGCTGGACGCAGATCGAAATGGGCCCCAGTGTACAATAGAATTCATGGAGGAGACAGATGACACTTGCAGCGGTTCCAGCAGAGACGGATGAACTATCCGCTGAGGAATTACGCTCATTGGTCGCCCACTTGGTGGTAAAACTGGATGCTGCCGATACTGCCCATCGCCGACGTATGACTGAGCTAATTGACGACAACGCCCCAGCAAATTGGGCGACTCTGGAGGAGCTTGACCAGCGGCTCCATATCGCGCAGGAGTGACAATTGGCCCTCTACCTACAGACTGCTCATACAGTGGAATGCATTGCTCTACATGGAAGCCCTGCCAGCACGCGATGCCCGCTTGCTACGGAACCGGCTCGTCGAGATTGCCGATTATCCAGAGCGTTTCGTGGATTGCGAAGAGAGTGATCTGAGTGAACGGGCGATCAACGTTCACATCCTGGGGCGGCACGCAATTCGGTATTGGCATGATGTCAATGACCGCCATGTCAAGATCCTG
>Ga0115566_10003095_pt1 | contig 13519 bp, 14 predicted proteins | sample COGITO_mtgs_1204_3_FD_87173 | JGI IMG/M metagenome (GOLD analysis project Ga0115566, IMG submission 87173) | Pelagic marine microbial communities from North Sea - COGITO_mtgs_120405 | ecosystem: Environmental > Aquatic > Marine > Epipelagic | place: Germany:Helgoland, sampling site Kabeltonne...
ATTTTGATGCTGATATAACCGTTATCGAGTTTTTCGATGTGAACTGCCCGCATTGCCGCACATTTCATCCCATGATGAAACAAGTAGTGGATGACAGTGGCGCTCATGCTCGGTTTTTCATGATTCCATTTGTGCTCTGGCAGTATTCCTTGCTGCAGACTGAAGCCTTGTTTGTGGCCGCGCAGGATGGCTTGTATTTCGAAATGCTTCAAGCGCAGTATGACAACCAGAAGCAGGGCGGAATGAATATGGATGAGCTCATGGTCCTAGCTGGCGACATTGGTTTGAATAAGCAAACCTTTAGGCAGCGTCTAGAGCGGGGGCTGAATCAGCGTATGATCTTAGAACGACGCCAGCAGATTTCAGACCTGGGAGTCCGCGGAACACCTAGCGTAATGATCAATGGTCGGTTCATCTCTTCGGATTCGAAATCAACCTTGTGCATGAACGAGCTGATCGCGCAGGTAGCCACAGAGGCATCGGAGGGCTAATGGTTTGATGGGCTCGCTGGCTTCGTTAGGCTGGCTGGGTGCTCTCCAGTAGGATCTGCGGAAAGATATCCACTATGCTCCTTTCAGCCGATGTCCTTTTGTACTTTTGCGGCACGTCGGACCGAATTGATTCCTGGCAGAGTTTGATCGCCCGGAGGTTCGACGCACTATTCGCAAAACGTGTACTACAACCCCCTTTCCGGCGATGCCCAACGACGCTCAGGCCGTCTCCTCAAACTCCTCGTTTTCGCAACTTTCGATCAATACGATCCGCTTTTTGGCCATCGATGCGGTTCAGATGGCTAATTCTGGTCATCCTGGGATGCCAATGGGTGCCGCGCCGATGGCGTATGCTGCTTGGCATCGGCACTTGAGAATCGACCCCAGTAATACTGATTGGCCCGACAGGGATCGGTTTATCCTGTCGGCCGGGCACGGTTCGATGCTTCTCTATTCGCTGCTCCATCTCACAGGATTCGACCTGACGATGGACGACCTGAAAAACTTCAGGCAATGGGGCAGTCGGACGCCAGGGCACCCTGAGAACTTCCACACCAAAGGAATCGAAACGACAACGGGTCCGCTCGGGCAAGGATTTGCTAATGGCGTCGGGATGGCGGTAGCTGAAGCGTTCCTCGCGGCTCGATTCAACCGTCCTGGTTTTGAGGTGGTAAATCACCACACGTTTGCAATCGTCTCCGATGGCGATCTCATGGAAGGCATTTCCCATGAGGCAGCTTCCCTAGCCGGGCATTACGGCCTTGGGAAAATGATCTATTTGTATGATGACAACGAGATTACGATTGATGGCTCGACGAGTCTTGCCTTCACAGAGGATGTGACAGGCCGTTTTGAAGCTTATGGATGGCAAGTGTTGGACGTTTCTGACGGCAATGATGTTGAGGCTATCGATGCAGCAATTCGAGAAGCAAAGGCGGAAACAGGCAAGCCGAGCCTCATTCGGGTTCATACGGTCATCGGATTTGGGAGCCCCAATAAGGCTGGAAAATCGTCAAGTCACGGATCCCCCCTTGGTCAAGATGAAATTGTATTGACCCGAAAAGAATTGGGATGGCCAGATGGTGCCACATTCCATGTGCCAGACGGAGTTTCTGCGCACATGCAGGAAATTGCCACCCGAGGCAAGTCTGCTCGGCAAGCCTGGGAGGATATGATGACACGCTATGCCAGTGAGCACCCTGATGCGTCAGCTGAATGGGATCGCTGGATGTCTGGAGACATGCCTTCGGATCTCGAATCCTTCATGCCCTCGTTTGATGAGGGGTCATCTGTAGCGACAAGAAGCGCCAACGGGAAAGTACTTGCTGCTCTAGATGCGCACCTACCAAACCTGATTGGTGGGTCTGCTGACCTGACCGGTTCGAACAAAACCGACATTCCGGGCCGAGTCGACTTTCAAAAAAATACGCCTGGTGGTAGCTATTTCTACTTCGGAGTCCGAGAACATGCAATGGCCTCGATGTGCAACGGTATGCAATTGCATGGTGGTCTTCGAACGTATTGCGGCACGTTCCTGGTTTTTACTGATTACATGCGTCCCGCCATCCGGTTGAGCGCGTTGATGCAGCAGCCCGTGGTGTATGTCTTGACGCACGATTCTATCGGACTAGGAGAAGACGGACCAACTCATCAGCCCATTGAACATTTCATGGCATTGCGTGCCATACCCAATTGCACATTTATTCGTCCTGCCGATGCGGTGGAAACAGCGGGTGCATGGGTGGCTGCGCTCGAGAACACGACAGGACCGACGCTTCTGGCCTTATCTCGTCAGAATCTCCCTACGGTGAATCCTGATACGGCTGCAGTCGTAGCCAAGGTCAAGCGCGGGGCGTATGTGGCCAAGGATTGCGAAGGCACCCCTGATGCCATCATCATTGCGACCGGAAGTGAAGTTGAGACGGCTCTGGATGCCGCTGAACTGCTTCGCGGGGAAGGAGCCGGTGTTCGGGTAGTTTCAATGCCAAGCTGGGAGTTGTTTGCCAAACAGGATGCTTCATATCGTGAATCAATCTTGCCGAGTGCCGTCTCTGCACGCGTTTCCGTGGAGGCAGGTATCACGATGGGATGGCAGCAATGGGTTGGAGACAAAGGCGCTAGCGTGGGAATCGACCATTTTGGAGCCTCCGCACCTGCAGAAACCTTGTTCGAGAAGTTTGGCTTCACAGCTGAGAACGTGGCTACAACCGTGCGCTCGGTTATGGGCTAAACGCTATAACTGGCTTTTTTCCGCGCCTATTGCCGCGCCTATTGCCGTGCTTTTCGCCGTGCATTTGTGTGTGTTATCACCGGTGCTGGCTCAGTCGGCTGACAGTCTAGCGGGCCAGCACTCTCCCAAACCGGTTACGACTAGTTCGGATTGGGCATGGCGCCCAGTAACAACTGCAGACAGTCTGCAAATTGATTACATCTTCTATGCCGACAAGGGGTCTGTAGATAATGCCGTTGTTATGCGACTTGTCAATCACTCCACCAAAGCGCTGTCCTGGCGATTCGTACTGATTGTGAAAGGCACGGAATCAGTTTTTGAGCAAGAAGTGCGTGGTGAAATCGCACCAGAGAGCCTGCTTACTGGCGATGCAGAAGGGTTGTATTGGGTCCCGTTCGCAGATGAGGAACCCATCGCTGAACTGGGCTTGCGCGGGCTAACTGTAGAATGGTTAATACCGGGCCGTTAGGAGATTTTGGTGCGTAATAAATGGATGGATAGGTGCCGACCATTGCACCGCTCGTGCATGGGTCCTACACTTCCAGTGTCATCAATGATTAATGATCTGGCCCCATGTCAAACTTGTCCCGTCGCGCGTTTTTCGAATCCGCTGCCGTCATCGGAGTGACTTCTAGCATTTTTCCCGCCACTCTTTTTGCTGCCTCAGAAGCCGGAGCGGAGATCACCATAGATACCATAAAGGCGGCAGAGGTTCTTTCCGGGCTTTCCTTCACGGACGCGGAACGGGAGTTGATGCTCGCAGGACTCCAGGGGGCCGTAGAAGATTACGCCGCTATTCGGGCATATGACTTGCCTAATAGTATCCCTCCGTCACTTGTGTTCGACCCTTCTATCGGCGGCAAGAAGGCACCAACTCAACCTTCTAGGCTCCCAGTATCTTGGCAGCCATCGCCAATGGAGCGTCCACCGAGCGACGAGGAACTAGCTTTTCTCACTGTACCTGAACTTTCATCACTCCTGAAAGCTGGCAAGGTGACCTCCCTCGAGCTCACGGAGCTATACCTAGCCCGATTAAAACAATATGATCCGGTGTTGGAATGCGTCGTTCATGTAACAGAAGAAAGAGCCCGTCGTCAAGCTAGAGCAGCCGATGCAGAATTGGCTGCTGGGCAATGGCGCGGTCCACTTCATGGCATTCCATGGGGGGCAAAAGACCTGCTGAATGTTGAAGGATATCCAACAACCTGGGGCGCAGAGCCTTACCGGGATCAAGAATTGAAGTCCGATGCCGAGGTTGTTCAACGTTTGGATGCCGCTGGAGCTGTGCTCGTGGCTAAGCTGACGCTGGGAGCGTTGGCCATGGGCGATGTTTGGTATGGAGGTAGGACTAACAATCCTTGGAATATCGAGCGGGGATCAAGCGGATCATCAGCAGGCCCAGGAGCCGCGGTGGCAGCAGGTCTTGTGGGTTTTGCTATTGGATCTGAAACGCTCGGCTCCATTGTCTCCCCATCGACACGCAACGGGGTAAGTGGCTTTCGCCCAACGTTTGGGCGGGTAAGTAGAAGTGGGGCGATGGCATTGAGCTGGACGATGGATAAGCTTGGTCCCATGTGTCGAAGCGCGGATGGCTGTGCCCTCGTTTTCGATGCCATACATGGCCATGATCCGGGAGAACCTACAACGGTGACAACGTCCTTTAATTGGCCAGTGCACCGCACGGCGCAGGAACTGCGCGTCGGAATGCTAAGCGGCGCCTTTGAAAACTTAGAAGACAGGGCCGTATTAGATGTTTTACGTGAAGCAGGGGTCGATTTGAAACCTGTTGAATTCCCAGACATCGATCCCGGCCCCATTCTGATGATGCTGCGCGTTGAAGCGGCGGCGGCGTTCGATCAGCTTACGCTTACCAACCGGGACGATTTGTTGGTTCGTCAAGATCAAGGAGCTTGGCCGACCACATTTAGGCGTGCACGATTCGTTCCTGCAGTTGAATACGTAAATGCAAGCAGGGTCAGGACAGTACTTATGCGTGCAATGAAGCTCATGTTCGATGAGATAGATGTATTGGTAATGCCTTCGTTTGGTAATCGTGGGCTTAGCATTACGAATCTCACTGGGCATCCAAGTGTCACGGTGCCTCACCATTTCAATGAAGTTGATGATTCGCCCATTCCTGAACGCAGAAATCCTGCATCCATCACCTTTGTTGGTGGACTCTGGGAAGACGAATCTGCCTTAGCTGTGGCTTCTCTTTTCCAGTCGAACACGAACCATCACAAGCAGCGGCCACCGATTCGATGAGCTCAGACACGTCTGCATTCATTACGGGTGGCCCATTTCCAGAGGCGGCAAAGGAATGGATTAGTACGTTTGCGGAAGGCTTCCCAGAGGCGGAAACGTCCAAGACGGGTACGTTTGATTCGAACCAGAGGCATCAGGCGGATGTCCGCGGTAATGGTTCTTCTGGCACAAATTCCGATCTAAATGATGTAATCAGCCATTTTACGCCTCAGACCCTGAAGCAGGTAGTGGCAGGTGTTCTTTCAATGGGTCGACATGCCGGATTGCTCAATCAGGCTATGGAGCGCTTGGCGCGTCAGGAAGCCCAATTGCGCCACCTTCGGGAGCGTATCGGTATCGAAAGGACTGCGGTGCCAGCTGACCTTCCTACTGCTATTGCCCTCGTCTGGACCGGTAAACAATGGATAGCCCCAGGGCGATGGGTACCTGATTTATTGGATCGAGCAGCAGCTTTCGATCCATTGCACCAAGTTGATACGAGTGACATCGAGGTCACGGAAGGTGTTTTGTCAGGGATACGTGGTCGCGTGGATCATGCCTTTTTGATGGGTACCAAGTCAAATTATGCACTTCCTGGTGAGGCAGACGGGCTTGCTCATTATCTAGCTGATTGCCAGCTTCACCACATCACTGAACCTGAACACTGGCTATTGCCAGGGCCTGGAGTGCTGCATGCGATATTTGATGCAGCTTCACGCATGCACGGGTTTACCGACCTATTTTTCGAATAAGCCCAACCCTTCCGAATTCATCTACTGACCCATGCCTCATTCATTCTACTTGCTCATGCATCTGAGCGGTTTGGTATTGCTCACGCTTTCATTGGGCGGTTTGCTCATGCACCGTCAAATGGGTGCTGGTGATCGCCCTCGTATACTTTCTGTATTTCATGGCGTCGGACTGCTGCTCATTTTAGTAGCAGGATTCGGTATGCTAGCCAGACTTGGCATCAACTGGCCGTGGCCAGGTTGGATGTATGTCAAACTAGTCCTGTTTCTGGTATTGGGCGGATTCCCTGCCTTGACAAAGCGTGTGGATGCAGGCAAGGGCTGGTGGATTGCCATCATTTTGATTCTCCTGGCTGCCTGGACGGGAGTAATGAAGCCGTTTTAAGAGAGAAACTGCATGTAACGGCCAGAGCGGCATTGGAAAGTCTGGTCGCTACCAGCGCAATGCCCATCTAGATTTTATGATACGACAAATGGACTCTTCGTCAGATCCCCGCTTCCCAATTGGGCGCTTTTCGTTCAAGCCAAATCCATCGATCGAGGATAGGAGAGGGTATATCCTCCAAATAGCCTCGGTACCAAACGCATTGAGGGATGCCGTGCGTGGTATGACGGATTCTATGCTCGACACGCGATACAGGGAAGAAGGGTGGACTGTTCGACAAGTCGTCCATCACCTGTTTGACAGTCATGCCAATGCGTACATCCGCTTCAGATTAGCCCTTACAGAGGACCATCCTCGGGTCACGGCATACGACGAAAAAGCATGGGCAGATTTAGCGGACACGCAGTCCGTGCCTGTGGATGTGTCACTTGGATTACTGGACGGGCTGCATGCTCGGTGGGTAGCAACACTTAATGCCATGCAGGACAGTGACTTCGGCCGAAATATAGATCATCCAGACAATGGGATAATGTCGGTCGATGAGCTACTTCAGATGTATGCTTGGCATGGGGACCATCACATTGCGCACGTCACGTCGTTGAAACAGCGGATGGGTTGGTAAGCATACTCATCAGTGTTTCCACGTAGCCTGGATCGTAAACCGGCGGGGCTCACCGAGAATGGCGGGCCGGTCAACGTAGTGGTATTCCAGTATGTTATTTACGATCAGCGCAAACGTGAAGGGTCCTTGCTTTGTGGATGTACGAAAATCCAGTACGCGAGTATCTACCATCATGTCTGCATCGGTAACAAAACGCGCGAAATCGGTCTCAAGCCTACCAGGCTCAGAGATCCAGCGACCATCGAGTCCAATCCTAATAGTTCGCGTCGCTTGCACCTCGATAGTCGATACAACTTGATGATTGGGTCGGAAGGGAAGTTCTTCACCCGATTTCGTCTCCTCCGTATGTAGCCAAGTATATCCAAGACTAAGATGTAGGAAGCCTGTGTCGGATTGCCACTCCAGCATGGATTCAACACCAACGATGCGAGCCTGCGGAAGGTTGATAAACTGGAACGCTTGTTCAGCTGGTACCAAGCGGGGCTCTATGAACCCTTCGTAGGTGTTTCGGAAGACAGAAATGTCCCAAGAAACAAAGCCAGGGAAGAGATCCTTAGAAATACCCCGAAAACCTACTTCCAAACTACGACTGCGTTCTGGTCGAAGCTCGAGATTGCGCACGATTGGTAGATAGTCTCGATTATCCGTGAAACGTTCCGCAAAAGAGGGCACTCGGAATCCGTCCCCCCAAGCAAAGCGAAGCGTTTTCCCGCTCCATCCCGTCCAAGCAAGGCTCAATTTTGGACTGACACGTTGTTCTGTGTCGCGAGCATCGATGCGGTAATGGTCATATCTAGCACCGAGAACTAGTTCAAGGTTGGGCGTTAATCGTTCTTCGGCATGTAAAAACGCGGCAATTTCTGGCTGACCGCCTAGTTCATCTCCGTCATTAGTGACGAAGAAACTGCTCCTGGTTGTGATAGCATCTCTTGAAAAACCTGCCACAAAGCGTCTTCGATTCGAGGGAATCCAGTTGGCTTGCACTTCGCCACCATAGCGCGCTCCAACGGTGCCTTCAGATAGCTTCTTCCGTTCTCCAGTTTCATCCGAAATAGGTCGAATGAGTGTGCCGAAGCCGCGCAATCGCACTTCATAGAAAAAAGTCGAATTGACAAAATGAGTCAGGACGGGAAGTAGACTGATTTGGCGTACAAAATCATCCGGAGCCCCATTTGGCGAGCTTCCCGGCTCTACCGGAGCATCTCCGAAGCTGGCCCGACCAGGGGTAAGCACATTACGCGCGGATTCCCAGAAGATGAAATTGTCCCGCTGTCTGGCCATGATTCCAACGAGCGTTTCTAGGCGCCACGAGGAAGAGGGTTGCCAACTTGTCTTGGCAAATCCGTGAAAGACATCTCGTCCTGACAGCGCTAAATATCCAGCGTCTCTTCGAAACGAAAGACTGGTCCACCACGAGAACTTGGCCGAGCTATGCGTGGCATGAGATACTGTCATGCCCCAGAATGGACGGTACTCGTTGCCATGTTGCCATCCATCCCTCCAGACCTTGTGTCGAACTGGGTCCCACACGCCGGCAAAGGATCGGATAGAAGTCTCTGGCTTATCGGGCATTTTCCGCGTGATCACGTTAATCACGCCGCCTAGCGCCCCGCTTCCATACAGAGCTGATCCAGGTCCTTTTAGCACCTCAATCTGCTCGATCTCGGATGCTGGAAGTACTTCAAGCGGTACACCGTCGGAGTCTGGCGTAAGCAATGGCATGCCGTCTAGCATGAGCAAGACACGGCTTCCAGTGTTATAGGCGAATCCGCTAGATCCTCTCACATTTATCTGATTCCCTAACACCGTAACGCCGGAGACGCTGCGCAGTGCATCATCTAATACCACGGTATTTCGACGCGTAAGGTCATCTGCTGAAAGGACAGATACAGATACGGGCACGTTGAGAGCTGCCTGCTCTTGTCTTGAGGCTGTCACTACGATCTCATCTCCGAGAAGCACTCGTTCCTTCAGTTGGACATCTAGTAGAAGCTCATCCGAATCTCCAACGCGAATCGTTTCCAACCGATCATGGAATCCAATCGATGAAAAACGAAGCACGAAGGTACCCGCGCTTGGCAAACCAAGGCGGTATCGGCCTTCTGTATCAGAGGCCGTCCCTGAATCGGTGCCCGTGATAAGAATATTAACACCGGGTACTGCAAGGCCGGCTTCATCGACCACTCTGCCCTGAACAACTTGTGCGTGAAGGGTAGGCGCCAGCGCTGTGCACACGAAGACAGTCACGAGGCACGTACATAATATGTGTGACAACCGCGTCATCTTGGAGGGAATTCAGGTAGGTTGGCAAAATCCACGTGCACATCAAGCGACACCTCTTGGCCTCGTCCTATAGAGAAAACACCACTGTTGTCTTCGTACAGACCTATCGGTCGCCAGGATAACAAGTTGTCGCTGAATTGCTGCGCGATTCCTGTATAGAAATAGGTCCCAGCGGGCGCATTCTCGATTCTAAAAACGTCGGATGGTACGTTGGTGGCAAGACGCGTGCTGATGATCATTTCATTTAGTCGAAAGAAGTCCGACGTATCAGCAGGGAGGAAGCGCATGGCAATGAATCGGAGATCATTCAGCTCTTGACCCGGCGGCCATTCTCCTGAATACGTGACTGCGACATCGATGGACCCCGTTCCAAAGTCCTCTGGCGGTTCAAGTCCTGAATCGCAGCCACTAAGGGTAAAGAGTATGAGCAATAGAGTCAGGGACAGGCTCTGCGCACTGGCGACACCAGAAAGGAGGTTGCGAGGCGTGGTATACTTTGGCAGAAAGCGATTCATATGCCCATAGTAGGAAGGAGAAGAACGCCGTTCAATACCAGACGGCCCCAGATGCCGTTTGGAGTGAGCAGGAATCGAGCGTATATTCCGGACCTTTTTCCGGTCGTCCACCCCACACGTTTTGGACATCGGATTCGTTACATATTTAAGCCCTGTAAGGCCGCATGAAACTCACACAATTCGAGTTTGAGTACCCCAAGAATCTAGTAGCCAAGTACCCTGCAGACCCGCGCGATTCGTCGCGGCTGATGGTGCTTAACCGTGCTAACCAGACCATCGAGCATCGAACATTCAAAGACCTCGGAGATTACTACTCCAAAGGCGATGTAATGATGGTTAACAACACGAAAGTGTTTCCAGCCAGACTCTTCGGTAATAAGGAAAAGACCGGCGCCCGGATTGAAGTTTTCCTGCTTCGTGAACTGAACCCTGAAAGCCGACTATGGGATGTAATTGTTGATCCTGCTCGTAAAATCCGGATCGGCAACAAGCTGTATTTCGAAAACGGTTTGATTGCGGAGGTCATCGACAACACGACTTCGCGCGGCCGCACAATCCGCTTTGTTTTCGAAGGTTCAAACGAAGAGCTCTACCTCAAAATTGACGAGATTGGCGAAACGCCGATTCCTCCCTACCTCAAGCGGGACGTTGAGCCCGAAGACAGGGAGCGCTATCAGACGCTTTTTGCCTCAGAGAGAGGCGCTGTTGCTGCCCCGACGGCAGGTCTTCATTTCACGCCGGACATTATTACCGGATTAGAGACGAAAGGTGTCCATATTTTACCGGTTACCCTTCATGTGGGTCTGGGTACATTTCGTCCGGTAGAGGTGGAAGACCTGACCAAACACCGCATGGACTCTGAGTTCTATCATGTCACCCCAGAAGTGGCCGCGACTGCCAATGTGGCGTTGAACTCGCCCGACCATACGATAACTGCCGTGGGCACAACGGTAGTGCGCGCTATTGAATCGAGTCTTTCTGCTGCATATACGCTGAAGGCGAATATTGGCTGGACGGACAAATTCATTTATCCGTCGTACGAGTTCCACATCACGGAACGCCTGCTTACGAACTTCCACATGCCCAAGAGTACGCTCCTCATGCTCGTCTCGGCCTTTGCCGGGTATGATTTTATGATGGAAGCCTATCAAGTTGCCATGAAGGAAAAGTATCGGTTGTTCTCCTTCGGAGACGCGATGCTGATCATTTGATCTATCTACTGTCATGTCAGATTCCGGACAGGTTGCCGTCATAATCCCCGCCGCTGGGCAAGGGACGCGACTGGGCGGTCACCGGAAGCAGTTCCGGGTGCTAGGCGGGAAATCCGTCCTGGTTCAGACGCTGCTTGTGTTTGAGCGACATGCGAAAGTGGATCATATTATCGTAGCTACTCCCGAAGATGCGGTAGATCCTCTACGCGTTGAATTGCGGCGCGTAGGGATTTCAAAATTGCTCGATGTGGTTCCAGGAGGGGAGACGAGGCAAGACACTGTTCGCGAGGCCATCGAGGCGCTTCCTGACGGGGTGGATGTCGTGCTAATACACGATGCCGTTCGCCCCTTCGTTCGAATGTCCAGGGTCAGTGCTGTAATTGAGACGACCCGGCTTCATGGCGCCAGCAGTCTTGCTTTGTCTATCACAGACACGGTGAGGCGAATCGCTGGAGAACCTGACGGGGAAATCATTTTCGGTGAAACTGTACCACGCGAAGAACTAGTCCGTGTCCAGACTCCCCAAGGATTTCGTCCGGAGTGGCTACGAAAAGCGCATGATGCGGCGGACAAAGCCGGTATTCATGCAACAGATGATGTGGATTTAGTGCAGCGTCAGGGACATCGCGTTTTTCCCGTTACTGGAAGTGTGATGAATATCAAAATCACGACGCCAGAAGATTGGGATACTGCGAACCGCTATTGGCCGGACTGGATGGAGATACTTGAAATGGAAGAACGCGAACAGATAGTCGGCCAGGAAACGAGATAGACTATGCGCATTGGTTTCGGATATGATGTCCATCGGTTAGTAGCTGGGCGCCCACTCATCCTGGGGGGTATTACCATACCGTTTGAGAAAGGACTTGATGGGCATTCAGACGCCGATGTCCTGCTGCACGCCATTTCTGATGCCTTTCTGGGTGCAGCAGCTCTCGGAGATATTGGTCTTCATTTTCCGGATACAGATCCTGCCTACAAGGGCGCTGACTCTATCGTTTTGCTTGAAGAAACGATTCGGCTGATTAGGAATGCCGGATTTGAACCGGTTAACATTGATGCAACGGTGGCTGCTCAAGCGCCAAAATTGCGCCCCTATATTGACTCAATGAGGGAGCGAATAGCAGAAGCGACCTCCATGGAACTGGATACCGTGTCAGTTAAGGCAACCACGACGGAGCGTCTTGGCTTTGTTGGGACTGGCGAAGGCATGGCGGCACACGCCGTGTGTCTAATACGCCCGGTGGCACACTGATGGGGGACATGCTACTCGACATCGTAGCCTGGATGTCCTCTTTGTCGCCCATGTGGGCTTACTCCATTATCCTATGCGTTGCTTGGCTTGAGAATGTCGTTCCACCTATTCCTGGTGATATGGTCGTGGTATTCGGGGGATACATGGCTGGGCTTACACTTCTTAGTCCCTGGCTTGTCATTGTACTCGCAACCGTTGGTGGGACACTAGGATTCATGTCCATGTATGCGATTGGCTTCCGCGTTGGCGTTGGCCTGCTTGATCCCGATCGCTTTCGATGGTTGCCGAAAAAGCGAATACGGGTTGTTCAAGAAAAACTTAACGAGCAAGGATTTGCGCTCGTTGCTGCTAACCGCTTTTTAAGCGGTTTGAGATCTGTGATTTCTTTGACGGTGGGAATGGCCCACATGGACACGTCTCGAACATGGTTCTGGAGTAGCATAAGTTCTCTTGCTTGGTGTGCACTTTTGACAGGCGCCGGTGTCGTGGTTGGAGAGAACTGGGAAATAGTTAGCGGGTATTTACAGGCCTGGGGAGGTCTAATTATGACGGTAATCGTCATTTTTGTGCTCCTACAGCTGATTAGGCACCGCCGGAGCCAAAAGAAACAACAAGATTGAGCGGGAGCGGTTTCACGGATCCTTTACGCCCCATGTGGTTGACTTGCGTCAGGGGTCAGCGTAAATTTCGGTTCTGGCCAAAAACCAGGATTGAGCCTTGCTGGCATAGCTCAGTTGGTAGAGCAGCTGATTTGTAATCAGCAGGTCGGGGGTTCGAGTCCCTCTGCCAGCTCAATAGTCACTAGTAGATCATCTTTGATGATGTAGTAGCGGCAACGGGTGCCAGCACCGTCACAACTACCAACTGTGACAAGCTGGAACATACCCTGGACGGGTACCGAAGCGGTCAACCGGGCTGGACTGTAAATCCAGTGTCTTTCGACTTCGGAGGTTCGAATCCTCCCCCGTCCACCACTTTGCCGTTGCCATGTCGAGCGTTAGACGCTCGACATGGCAACGGCGGTGCTGCGCTTTGCGGGAGTAGCTCAGTTGGTAGAGCATCAGCCTTCCAAGCTGAGGGTCGCGAGTTCGAATCTCGTCTCCCGCTCCAATGTCAATCTGGGCAGCTTGCTGCCCAGATTGACTGGATCGACCCAACGCAGTGCCTCTTTAGCTCAGGGGTAGAGCACTTCCATGGTAAGGAAGGGGTCCCCGGTTCAATTCCGGGAAGAGGCTCATACATAATGCCCGAAAGTGTATCAATGGGGAAGCGGAGCTCAGCATCCTCTACATTAGAAGGCAGTGTACGCTTGTCGAGCGTCTACGTCGGCAAGCTAAATGGGTCCCTTGGATCCATTATCCGGGATCACCCAAAAACCGTAGAGATCTACGACATAAAACGAGACACCTGCAGGTAAGCAAACATGGCAAAGGAAACTTTCCAGCGTAACAAGCCCCACGTGAACGTCGGTACGATTGGTCACGTTGACCACGGCAAGACGACACTGACGGCCGCCATCACTACGGTGCTGGCC
>Ga0115566_10003099_pt1 | contig 13506 bp, 10 predicted proteins | sample COGITO_mtgs_1204_3_FD_87173 | JGI IMG/M metagenome (GOLD analysis project Ga0115566, IMG submission 87173) | Pelagic marine microbial communities from North Sea - COGITO_mtgs_120405 | ecosystem: Environmental > Aquatic > Marine > Epipelagic | place: Germany:Helgoland, sampling site Kabeltonne...
CTTGCTTCATTCCTGACCTGGGGGAGTTCACCAGGAGCTGGTCGTATAAGACTTGCCCTTAAGGGCGCAAAGGTAAAATTGACTTTCATCCTGACAACACCAACTTTCAACAAAGACGATTCCTTACATTTGCCCTCCCAAAAAATGAGAAAACGTATTACCATTTTAAACTACGCGAGCATTGCAGGATTAGCAGCGTTCGCGGTGTATATAGCAATATATTATGTACTTGGATTGACACCAATGGGTGGTGTTGGATATGCAGTTTGGTTAATTCCAAGCGGCATTTTTTACCTTGGAATTAAGAAATATAGAGAAGAGGAGAAGGAAGGGTTTATCGATATTCCGAGTGTTTTCGGCAATGGCGTATTGTTTGCTTTTGTCTATGCATCAATGGTTTCTATGCTGCTTTTTATGTATTCGCAATACGATGGTAGCTTAGTTCAAGAAGGCGTTGGTCAATTGTTGGAAGAGTTTGGAAAAAACAAAGAGGCCTACCTTGAAGCGGGCAGTAAAGAAGAATACCAACTCACATTAGATATCCTCGAAGCCTATGGAAGCGTTCTGATATCCATTGGCATCTTTATGAATCTTTTCTTTGCTAATGTAATTTCCTCTCTTGCTATTGCTTTTATCGTAAAAAAGGAAAGACCAAATTTCACTGATGGAGTATAATCAACCCAATATTTCCGTGGTCATTCCTTTGCTGAATGAAGCAGAGTCACTTCCTGAATTGCACGCTTGGATCAAGCGGGTGATGGATGCTAATTCTTTCTCTTATGAGCTTTGGTTCATCGATGATGGAAGTACAGATGATTCATGGAAGGTTATTGAATCGCTTCACAAGCAAGATTCAAATGTGAAAGCCATTAAGTTTCGTAGAAACTACGGAAAATCGGGTGCACTCAACGTTGGTTTCGAAGCTGCAATGGGAGAGGTTATCATCACAATGGATGCGGATTTACAAGATAGTCCAGATGAAATTCCGGAGTTGTATCGCATGATTAAGGAAGAAAGTTTAGACTTGGTTTCTGGCTGGAAAAAGAAGCGTTACGATCCCATTACAAAGACTATTCCGACCAAATTGTACAACTGGGCAACGCGTAAAATGAGTGGCATTTACCTCCATGATTTTAATTGTGGTTTGAAGGCTTATCGTCACGATGTTATAAAAGCCATCGAAGTTTACGGTGAAATGCACCGTTATATTCCGGTGATTGCAAAATGGGCGGGATTCAAGAAAATTGGTGAAAAAATTGTTCAGCATCAAGAACGTAAATACGGGACTACCAAGTTTGGCATAATGCGCTTTATCAATGGGCCACTTGATTTATTGAGCATTTCTTTTGTGAGCAAGTTTGGTAAAAAACCCATGCACCTTTTTGGTTTGATAGGCACGGCCATGTTTATTGTTGGATTCTTCCTTGCTGCATATTTAGGGTTAGAAAAACTCTATTATCTCAGCTTGAAAATCAAAGCGCCTTTGGTTACCGACCAGCCGTTTTTCTACATTGCCATGACCACAATGATTATGGGTGTTCAGTTGTTCATTGGTGGATTTATGGGTGAAATGATGTCACGGAATGCTCCCGATAGAAACCTCTATTTAGAGTCCAAGCGACTGAGCTAACTGCGCGTTTAGCTGCAACAATTCTTGATTTTCTGGAGCGATTTGCAAACAACCATCGCAAATGTTTTTTGAATCGGTAAGCCGATTCAGCATAGCGTAGGTCTTCGCGAGATTCAAACATATATCCGCGTCCTTTGGATTGATGGCATAAGCTTTTTCAAAAGCAGACAGTGCTGCTGGCATTTCTTGGGAGATTCCATAAGCGATTCCCAATTGCATCCATGCCGTAGCATCGTTTGGATTCATTTCTAGGTAGCGTCCCATCGACTTTTTCACACCCTCCCATTTTCCTAATTCGCCATAAATCAAGCCGAGTTCATGATGAAACTCTTGCACTTCATATATGCTCGAGGCTTGTTCAATCAGTCGTGCAGCCGATTCGTAAAAGGTGACTTTTTGCGCCTGGTTAGTCGCTTTCTCGGCTTTGGCTTTGTAAATGTTGGCTAAGTTGTGATGCACTTTTGCGTTATCTGTCAGATGCTTTAAATCGGTGCTAAATAGCACTTCATCGCTTGCCCAAGCTTTGTTACGGGTCATGGTGGTGAGGCTTGCTAAGGCCACTAGGACTGAAATGGATAGCAAAGAAAGTTTCTCCGCAGGCAGCTTCAGTTTACCAAACAATTTCGATAGTCCATAAATGAACAGCAACACGAAGCCAAGCGAAGGCATAAATAAAAGGCGTTCGGCCATGGTGGTTCCTATAGTGATGAAGAAATTAGAAACCGGAAATAAGGGAAGAATGAAAAGTGCCAACATCAGTGTGGTGTTTTGCGATGTTGACTCCAACCTGTGCTTAAATTGACGTCCACGCCAAACGACCAAAGCCAGCAATAGGACAATTGTTATAAGCACTTGCAGATTCGAAAATGTAACTACTGGAATCGTATTGAAACTATAGTCGTAAACGAGTGGGTAGGGGATGAAAAGCAAGCGGATGTAATCTCCAAGAATCCAAAATTTAGTCGCCAAAATATCCGATACAGCTGCGGATTGAACAAGGGCATTATCAAATACATGGTATTGCCGATCGGCCAGTAAATCTGTAACGCTAAAATACATGGATAGATAAACTACCACCGTTGCCAGCGGAACGAGCGAAGATTTAATTGAATCCATCATGATTGGCTTGGATCGAAAGGCGAGTAGCGGAAAAATGAGAAGTAGAGCGATGGAAGTCTCTTTTGACAACATGGAAAGCAAAAAGAAGAACCCGGTCATACCTAGCTGAATTGGCTTTTTGTCGTTGAGCCATTTTTGAAATTGAATAGCGCTCAATACAAAAAACAACATGCAATAAATTTCATCGCGGCTTTTGATGTTGGCCACTACTTCAGTGTGAACAGGATGAGCCGCAAAGAGCAATACTGCACCAAAAGTCAGTAACGGACTAAAAAGTTGGAGCATCAACAACCAACGCAATAGAACCACACATAATAAAGCATAAAACAACATATTGAAGAAATGCCCAACGGCAGGAGAAGTGCCAAATACTGCTCGTTCGATCGAAAAACTCACCCCACTAATCGGACGATAATTGCCTTCATCTTTTCCATTGATTCCAAACCAATAGCTGTGGGTGAAATGTTCGCTAATTCCAGCAAATCCCTGTTGCGTAAAGCTGTTTTGGGTTATAATGGCCTTATCATCCAGCACATATCCATGACCCAAGGTATTGGCATAAATGCCAGCGGCCATAACGAACAAAACGATGTAGTACCAAATCTTCACGGTTCAAACTTCGGATATTTTATGGCTACAATCAATGGCTACTTTTGCGACCATTCATTCGAGGGAAAAGTGTTTATGATCAAGGAGTATTTACAGTCAAAACTTTCAAAGCGCCAGTATGAGTTGATGCGTATGCTCAGTTTTGAATATAAACGATGGAAATGCCGCATCACAGCTCCTGCTCGTTTTGAAACTAAATTGGACAAATTGCATTTGGGCTGTGGCGACCGTCATTTGAAGGGATGGCTTAACGTTGACATGTTCGGAAGCGATTTGAACCTAGATATTGCAACGGGTACGCTTCCCTTTTCCGAGGGCCAATTCCAGACCATTGTTTCACAACATGTCATCGAACATTTGACCATAGAAGATGAATTGATTCCACTTTTAAAAGCGTGCAATCGATGCATGAAATCGGGCGGAGCGATTTGGCTTTCAACGCCAGATATGGAGAAGGTAGCCAAGTCCTATGTGAATCACAATAATGATGACATGGTGGCCGATCGGCAAAAGCGACTTCCAAATTGGACGTTAAATGGCTTGCCCAATCAGCACTTTATGAACGACATGTTTCATCAGCAATTGGAACATCGAAATCTTTTCGATTTTGAATTATTGAAATGGACCTTAAATCAAGCGGGGTTCAATCGCGTAGAGCGAAGCGATGAAGGCAGTTTGTTGACTGCATTCCCCGAATTTCTTGAGCGAAAAGACGATTATCAGTCTGTTTATGTGGTAGCCTATAAAGCATGATATGCGGGCTTGGCTAGAAGAACATAAACTCATTTTTAGTATTCTTTTAATTGGAACGGTCTCGCGTTTTTGGGCCTTTTGGGAATTACCATTTACGCACGATGAATTGAGCGCCTTGTTGCGGTCGCGTATAAGCTCTTGGCAAGAATTCATTGACATTGGCATCAAAATGGACAACCACCCAGGCGGAGTGCAATTGTTGATTTGGGTGCAAACTATGGTAGGTGGCTACGAAGCTTGGTGGATAAAACTGCCTTTCCTTATTGCGGGTGTCTGGTGCATTTGGATGATCTATTTGGTCGGTTTTCGATTATACTCAAAGGAAACTGGACTGTTTTCTGGGGCTCTTATCGCCACGCTTCAATTCCCCATTAGCTTTAGTCAATGGGCGCGACCTTACATCGTTGGATTGTTGGTCGTTCTCACCTTAACTTGGGTGCTGGCGCGTTTGCTTTATGAGCGAAAATCACCCTGGAAATGGATAATTGGCTTCGCGTTTCTCATGGCCACATCAGGCTATATACACTATTTCACTTTGCTGCAGACCATCCTAGTGAGTTTCGGGTTTTTCATCATGCTTGATCGAGCCAAGCGCCTCAAATTGCTCCTGGGAGGACTTCTTGGATTTGCCCTTTGGTTGCCTCATTTAGGCTTAACACTTTTTCATTTAGAACGCGGTGGAATTGGCAATTGGCTGAAAGCTCCTACAGCCGACTATTGGCAACACATGTTGTCCTACACCTTCCAGTTTTCGTGGTGGCCCATTTTACTCATTGCCATTGCGATTATTCCGGCTTTGCTCAAATGGAAAGAATGGTTTTTTAAACTTGATCGATGGGTGATGGTAGCTTGTTTCACTTTGCCCTTTGCGATCGGATATTTTTATTCCATTGGCCGAGCACCATTGTTGCACCAAAGTGTGTTGATTTTTTCGTTGCCGTTTTTATTGCTTTGGTTGGCTTCGTTTGTTCCAATTCAATCCAAACGAGTGCCGATTTTCATTGGCTTGTTGATGGCAATTAATGTCTTCGTATTGATTAATCAACGGAATCATTATACGTTAAACTATCAATCGGAATATGGATCGGCTCTAGACAGATTGGCGCAGTTAAAACAAGCCGATCCTAGCCTAGTCAATATCATTGATCTTCGTCAAGATTTTGTTGACATGATGATGGAAACTGATATGACAACGGTGGATAATGTTCAATTTTTAGCGCCTTTTATGGCCGATCATTCGCTAGAAACGTATCTACAATCCTTGACTTCCGATCGCATCTTTTTTGCCATGAATGTCGGCACGGATCCTGAATCTTTTGCTGCCGTGCTCCATCACTTTCCTTGCATGGAAGAAGCGCATTACTACCATGCAGGCGAAGCGTATTTGTTGTCGAAAAACTGCGATTCGCGCATTGAACTTAAAGTGGGAATAAGGGAAGAAATCATCAAAGCTGGGGCTGAACCATATTCGGAGGCCATCAAAGTGAATTGGGGAGATTTATCAGCAAAATCTAATACCCATTTTGTGTTAGACTATAGTGGTTATGCAGCTGAAGCTTCTACGGTTGTCGAAGTGAAATCAGATCTAGAACCGCTTTGGCGTGGTGTCAGCATCAACGATTTCTATAATCCGACTGCTGACCATCAACGAGCCTATCACGTTTTATATAATTCTGAAATGAAATACGATGGCAATATTGAGTTGAAATCCTTTGTGTGGTTGGCAAAAGGCGATTCTTTGCTCGTTAACGACTACCGGGTATTTCGCGTTCCTATGAACAACAATAAGTTTCGCTTATTTTATGAATAACCTAGGAATTTCGCTCGATTTGCAGTTTCAAATCGGGATAAAACACTCGATCCTGCGCCTCCTTTTTATCTCCAATGCCATGCTTGCCAAGTAATTGCCCCACGGAAGTATATTCTAATCCATCATCGGGATAGGGTTGAATGAAGTCTGATTTCAATCGGTCGATGGTCAATTTATCTTCGGGAAGGGTAGGGCTAATCCACTCGTCCACTTGCTCTGGTCGCAAGATGAGTGGCATGCGATGCGGATTTTTTGGATTGTTGTGAATGGCGGCCATGGTTTCATTGGCTGGCACGGTGACGATGGTGAATGTCTTCCATTCTTGTCCATCGATTATAGCCGAATCCCAAAGTCCAGCCACAAGTAGAATATCGGAGTTTCTGTCGCGAATGAAGAAGGGATATTTCTTGCTGCCTTGGTGGTGATATTCGAAAAAACCCGTCATATAAACGACACATCTTCGATCAAGGGATGAAGCTCGAAATGATGGCTTTTCGAACATTGTTTCGCTGCGAGCATTGATGGTTTGTGTCCAAATTTGGAGTGCCTTGTCCTCCGCGCGACACCACCGAGGGACCAAGCCCCAGCGAAAGAAATCCATGGTTTTTTGACCTTGTTCGGAGTAAATAATCGGAAAAGCATCGTGTTCGAAGGCTGACGTAAAGAAACGTCCAGAGGCATGTTGCGATTCGTGCTTTTCTCGATAGATATCAGGATTTTGCTCGCGCCATGCTTCGTATTTCCGCTCCAATTCTGCACGAACTTCCGGATTGAGTTCGTCTCGAATGGCTTTTTTGAAAGCCCTGTTGGCATCATAAGCAGCGTTGTAGCACATGGAGCTAAAATATCATCATTCGTTGATAAGATTGTAAATACAGTCCGTTTATCTGTATCAAATTTGTCGCATGAAATTGATTGTCAAACCACAATACGTCACCTGGGGCGAAGCCAAGAGACTTGCACATCTGCTCGATGGACGCCTTGTTTCTTATCGAGAAATGATGCGTTGGTCAAACAATGAGGCGATTGAGATTGACATTTGGATAGACCACAAAGCGGAAGATCGAGCCCAGTATTTTGATGCCGCCAAACAAGATATTCGCTTTAAAGAATTGAACGAAAAATGCTTATTGGTTTTTTTAGCTGACCCTAAAAAGATGAAACTGTTGAAGCAACTAGAATTGGAGAAACAACAGTTGGAATCGCAGACCCGTAAATTATTGAATCGGAATCGCTAACAATAAATAGGGCATAGTGCGTATTGCAGAGGGCCGGCTATTGGTTGAAATTTGAATCAAACAATCAACCATGAAAACAACCTTTACACTTCTTGTTGCCGTATTAAGCGTTCAATTTGGGCTCGCACAATCGGCCTTCGTTAACGGAGTTCCAGTTAGCGTAGTGAATTCATCCACGCTCACACTGTCTGACAGCATCACTGGCTTGGGTTATGTTTCTAATATCGCCTCAAATTCAGACGGTAGTATTCTAGTAGGATCGACCTGGACTAGTACTTTTTTAATCGACCCGGCTACCAGTTTACCCACCGATTCGTTGCAAGGATTTAGCTCAAATTCTGTATACGGAAACGATCCAGATGAGATGTTTGGTGTACGATCTGGAACGTTTTACAGTATTAATATTTCAACATGGGCCATTGATAGCATATCGCTTCCCAACACAGATCGAATCACACGTAGGCCGGGAGCTGACGAAGTTTGGGTGTGTGCCGATAGCACCATCCACGTGGTCGATATTTCAACAGGAATGAGTCTCGCCACTTCATTTACGACTGGTTCAAGTCCATACGATGGAAGTGAAGTTCGCTTCTCGGCTGATGGAGCAACCGCCATTAAAATGAATTGGAACAGCAATACGGTTGCTAAAATTGATGCCGACAATAAGACGGTCACAACCATGCTTGATATGAGCTTTGCTTCCAATCTTTCTGGTGTGGAAGTGACGGCCGATGGAAATACTGCGTTTATTTCTGCCTCGAATGACAACATGCTCTATAAAATTGATGTCAACACCATGACTCTTTCAGATTCCGTTGAAATGCCTCGTTCTCCTTTTGGTATTTATCGCCATCCGAGCTCTGGTAAAATGTGGGTGGTAGGACATTTTGATGACATCATTTATATTGTAAATCCAAGTGATTTGAGCATTGAAGACAGCATAGAAGTTGGCAGCAGTCCGCACATAGTAGTATTTATGAATACACCAACGGGAATCGCGGAACCGATGTTGTCAAAGGCTTCTTGCTACCCAAATCCAACACAGAATAGTTTTCAAATGGAAGGTATGGAAACGGGGGATTCTTGGATTATTCAAGATGTGTTGGGTCGCACCGTATCCTCGGGTAAAGCTTTGCATTCAAATGAGACCATCGATATTTCGAAATTGAATAAAGGCACTTACATGGTTTCGACAAAAACGTCAGTTGGCAAAATAGTCAAGCAATAAATTTCATTCTATCCCTAAAAGAGCTCGGTAATTTATTATCGGGCTTTTTTGTTTCCCAACGCTTTAGTTCTAGCTTAGCGCATTCAAATAACCATTTCACTTATGACAAACTTTCGCATCGCTTTTGTGTTTTCCATCCTGCTTTTAAGTACCAATCTAGTCAACGCACAGTCCATTATGATTGAGTTGGACGAGTCCTTGAATGGAAAAGAACATAGCTTAACCATCACGTCATTGAAGGAGAAAAAAGCAACTACAACTACATATACCTCCGTTGAAGATGCCAAACTAGCCTACCTCGGAGCTTTGGACGAGCGAACCGCTCGTTTACATAAAGTGCAAGACACAAGTCGTGATCACCTTAGGATCAATGGAAATGAAATCATTCGACATTCGGTGTTGATCATGCCCGATATTCCAAGGGGCATGCACGTACCTCCATCACCTCCGTCTCCTCCGGGAATGGATGGTCAAAACGGACAAGGAGGTGGACAAGGTGCTCCAACGCCTCCAGCGCCTCCAGCGCCACCGTCACCACGAAAGTAGATCGATCGATATGCATCGAAATGGCTTCAAATTCTTGGTTTGTTTGCTTCTTTTTGCATCAGCCATTGGCGCTAGTGGTCAGTCGCTTTTGAGCCCTGATTTGTTTCACACGCTTGAATTTGCACACCGCGGGGGATACTACGGTCAGGCTGAAAACACCATTGAAATTGTGGTTGATCACCTTCGGAACGAAGACCTAAATGCCATGGAGGTCGACCTCATGTTGACCAAAGACGGAAAATTGATCCTCTTTCACGATGACACCATTAATCGTATGCTGCAATACGAATCGACCACTTCTGTATATGACTTAACAGCCGATGAGATTTGTGCCTTACCCTTTCGAAAACGAGGGTTTGAACACTTGCGCGTGAGTCGATTTGAAGATTTTGTGGATACGCTCACTCACTTAGCAGTAAATGAAAAACTCAAATTCCTAATCGAACTTGATTTTAAAACCACCGATGAAAATCGCCAGCAAGCAGTTGATGAATTGATACGTATCGTAAAATCAACAGAAGGAAAATACGATAAGGCTATTTATAACTACTTTTTCGTTTCGAGCTTTTACCCAGGAGCGCTTGGTATGCTGCGCGCCCAATCGGACGATATGGTGTTGGCTTTCGCCACACATCCCTTTTATGAACATGGCAAAGTAAAATCAAGGCTAGCTGGATGGTTGATGACGACTCTAGCAAAAAAGCACCATGCCCAAATTGTGGAAACGCACCAATGCTATATCAACAAAAGCAAGGTGAAACGCTGGAAACGAAAAGGATTTTTAGTGCACAGCTTCACGGCAAATTCCTTAGACGAACGCAACCGGATTAAGGATTTGAACATCGCATCAACCTCCGATTGTCCGAAGGTCGATAACTGCCCACATGACCCAAGCGATTCTTATGTGGCCAAACGTTGGTGCAAAAAGTGCATTACAGGCGAACTTCAGCCTGAGAAAAACTAGCTTCCGAAATCGTAACCAAATACGCGCTTTAAAATGTCCGTTACACGGTGAACAGGATCCAAGCGTATCTCTTTTTCTTCTTCAGCAACCTTTTTGAATAAACCAGACAAGGCTTTGCGCGTGGCGTGATCAGAAAGCGAGTTGCTTTTAATTTCTGGCCATAACACACCTTTCAGCGAACCGGTATTATACATGTCGATGGCCTTCGAGTAGGTGCCTTCAGCTGAAAGACTACCCACATATTTTTTGCTCAATGAGGCTTCAATTTTTGGCTTGAAAGCATTGTAAAGTTGCTGGTAAGTAGTTTTTCTCAGATACTGCGTAGCGGCCGTATCCGTGCCACGAAGAATGCTCATACCATCCGTAATGCTCATATTTTTAATGGCATTTATGAAAATGGGTTTAGCTTCCACTGCAGCATTTTCTGCCGCTCGATTGATGGAAAGCACGGCATCGTCCAACACGCCATCCACCAACGGAATTTTATTCAACTTTTCATAAATCGGTTTTGCTTCCTTCGGTAAAAGAATCTTCAAAGCTTGATTGCCGAAGTAACCATCCTGAACGTTCAAACTCGAAACAGCAAAGTCGGTTCCTTTACTCAAAGCTTCCTTCAATCCTTTGATGATTTCATCATTGGTCAAAACATCTTTGGCCGAACCCGTGTCCAATCCATAGTCTTCAGCATGTTTAAGGAGCTTGGTCAATTCCGCGCATGAAGCTAGGGTCAGAGCTGAAATTAGTAGAATGCTAGCGATTTTTAAGGTTCTCATATCCGTTATTTGGGCGCGAAACTATGGGATTAGAAAAGCATAGGAATTACCCCATGGCATCTTTTATCTTTGTCGGCCATAAAAAAAGCTCGCATGACGCAAACTGCTGCACCCTATACTCCCAAGAATAAAATTCGAATCGTTACCGCAGCTTCGCTGTTCGATGGCCACGATGCCGCCATCAACATCATGCGCAGAATCATTCAAAGTACAGGTGCCGAAGTCATCCACTTGGGACACGATAGAAGTGTGGAAGAGGTGGTGAATTGCGCTATTCAGGAAGATGCGCAAGCCATTGCCATGACGAGCTATCAAGGTGGTCACACGGAGTATTTTAAGTACATGTATGATTTACTGAAGGAAAAAGGCGCCAGCCACATCAAGATTTTTGGTGGAGGCGGTGGAACCATTTTACCAGAAGAAATAGCAGAACTACAGGACTATGGCATTTGCCGAATCTATCATCCAGACGATGGGCGCGCCATGGGATTGCAAGGAATGATCAACGACATGTTGGAAAAGGCTGATTTCCCAACGGGAATGAACTTGAACGGGGAAGTAGGGCACTTAAATGCCAAAGACCGAGGTTCGATAGCACGATTGATCTCAGCCGCGGAAAACAATCCAGAAGGTTTCAAAGCTGAAATGGCCAAAATCACCGAATTGGCGAAGAAATCCAAGACTCCGGTTCTGGGAATTACCGGAACGGGTGGGTCGGGCAAGAGCTCTCTCGTAGATGAATTGGTGCGTAGATTCTTGATCGATTTTAAGGATAAAACCCTGGGAATCATTAGTGTTGACCCATCCAAAAAGAAAACAGGCGGAGCCTTGTTAGGCGATCGAATCCGTATGAATGCCATTCGAAATGAACGTGTTTACATGCGTTCCTTGGCTACGAGACAGAGCAACTTAGCGTTGAGCAAACACGTGCAAGAAGCGCTCGATATTTTGAAAGCGTCTAATTTCGATTTGATCATCCTTGAGACATCCGGAATTGGTCAAAGTGACACCGAAATCTTGGATCATAGCGATGCAAGTTTGTACGTAATGACGCCAGAATTTGGTGCCGCCACGCAGCTGGAAAAGATCGATATGCTGGACTTTGCCGACATCGTTGCTGTCAATAAGTTTGATAAGCGCGGGGCGTTGGATGCCGTTCGAGATGTGAAGAAACAATACAAGCGCAATCACCAATTGTGGGATACTTCGGATGACGATATTCCAGTTTTTGGCACCATCGCCAGCCAGTTCAACGATCCGGGCATGAACACGCTTTACAAGCAAATCATGGATTTGATGGTGAACAAAGCGGGTGCAACGGAATTGAAATCTACGTTCGAAATCACGGATGAGATGAGCGAGAAGATCTTCATAATTCCTCCGGCACGAACAAGATATTTAAGTGAAATTGCCGAGAACAACCGCGCATACGACAAGCAAGCGGCTGCCCAGTCGGATGTGGCCGACAAGCTATATGGTTTGAACCAAGCCCTTATGCTTTTTGGGGGAGAAGATCAGCTGCAAGCAAATGTCCAAAATCCAGCAGCGAACAGTCCGCAACTTCAGTCTCTGATAGATAAGTTCGAGCAAATAAGGAAAGACCTTAACCCACACAACTGGGACGTCCTCCAGTCATTTGGATCGGAGATGCAGCGCTACAAGGATGAATTCTATACGTTCAAAGTGCGCGACAAAGAACTAAAGATTGCCACTCATTCTGAGTCCTTGAGCCACAACCAAATTCCAAAGATTTCTACCCCGAAATACAGAAGCTGGGGCGATATTTTGAACTGGACCTTGCAAGAAAATGTACCCGGAGAGTTTCCTTATACAGCTGGATTATTTCCGTTTAAGCGGGAAGGGGAAGATCCAACCCGAATGTTTGCAGGTGAGGGTGGGCCCGAGCGTACCAACCGAAGATTTCACTATGTGAGTTTGGGCATGCCAGCCAAGCGATTGAGCACGGCTTTTGACTCCGTAACGCTATACGGTAACGATCCCGATCACCGACCCGATATCTACGGTAAAGTGGGTAACTCTGGGGTGAGCATTTGCTGTTTAGACGATGCCAAGAAACTCTATTCAGGTTTCGACTTGAGCGATCCAAAAACATCTGTATCGATGACCATTAACGGTCCAGCGCCAATGTTGTTGGGTTTCTTCATGAATGCAGCTGTGGATCAAGCGTGTGAGAAATACATCAAAGCCAACGGTCTTGAAAAAGACGTGGAGAAAAAACTGAAAGAGCTTTGGGAAGATCGGGGGCTAGAACGTCCTAAATACCAAGGTGATATTCCGGAAGGAAATGATGGATTGGGCTTAATGCTCTTGGGCGCCACGGGCGACTTAGTGTTGCCAGCTGATGTGTATGCTAAGATCCGCAAGGAAACCATGAGCGTGGTGCGCGGAACCGTGCAGGCCGATATCTTGAAAGAAGACCAGGCACAAAACACCTGCATCTTCAGCACAGAGTTTGCGTTGCGATTAATGGGTGATGTGCAAGAAAGCTTCATCAACCATGCGGTGCGTAATTTTTACTCGGTCTCCATTAGTGGTTACCACATTGCGGAGGCTGGGGCGAATCCGATTTCGCAATTAGCGTTTACCTTGGCAAATGGTTTCACCTACGTGGAATACTACATCAGCCGAGGTATGGATATCAACGACTTTGGACCTAACCTCAGCTTCTTCTTTAGCAACGGTATCGATCCTGAATATGCAGTAATTGGTCGAGTAGCTCGAAAACTTTGGGCTAAAGCAATGAAACATAAGTACGGAGCCAATCCTCGGGCCCAGATGCTGAAATACCACATCCAAACGTCGGGACGCTCCTTGC
>Ga0115566_10003107_pt1 | contig 13494 bp, 15 predicted proteins | sample COGITO_mtgs_1204_3_FD_87173 | JGI IMG/M metagenome (GOLD analysis project Ga0115566, IMG submission 87173) | Pelagic marine microbial communities from North Sea - COGITO_mtgs_120405 | ecosystem: Environmental > Aquatic > Marine > Epipelagic | place: Germany:Helgoland, sampling site Kabeltonne...
CACCAGTAGCACCTGTAGCACCAGCGGCGCCAGTTGCTCCTGTAGCACCAGCGGCGCCAGTTGCTCCTGTAGCACCAGTTGCTCCTGTCCCACCACTACCGCTCCCAGAAGATGCAAGAGTGATCCCACCTATTCCGGTAGTTATTGTTATATTGTTCCCGGCATTTAATGTAACACCACCAGTCAGCCCATTCAAAGTAGTAACAAGGCGAACCGCATTTGTTCCATCTGGGAATCTAAAGTGAGTGCTTGCTGCTTGTGTTGGGTTGTCAGGATAAACTCTTAGTTCTACTGCTTTACCAGTCCCAGCACTTGAGCCAGGAAAAATCTCGGTGGTAGTAAAATTAAACGCAGTTCCGTTGTATGTCACAGAATCATAATAAAAACCTCGTTCTGTGTCAGCAGATCCAAACCTAATTCCAACTTTACCGCTAGTACCAAGTATAGAGGCCTCTGATAACACATCTCTAAAATCTGCACCATTATTATCAAATTTATAAATTGATATCGAGTCGCTACTTGTATTATGTAATATTTCGCCGTTAGAAGTAGCAGTACCTGCTATCGGACTGGAAGTGTAAGTATAAGGAGCAGAGGCACTAAATGTTCTTTGTGATGGGAGAGTTGATGTCGATGATGCTATGGTAAAAGTATTACCAGATTGGGTGATTGATATTTCTGTACCAGCACTGATTCCAACTTGACCAGTTAATCCGTTGAATCTCGAAACTGAATCCCCAGAAATACCTGCAAGTATAACAGCACCAGTTTGTCCATTTACAGATGTTACATCTCCTCCACCAGAAATTGTCATTCTGACATTAGAACCTCTGTCCCTAGTAACAGAGACACCTTCACCCTGAATGATCAAGTCATTCAGAGATTTGATTATGATTTTATCGCCGTTATTACCATCCCGAATTGCAACAGCACCACCCGATGCTGCCAACCAATCAGAAATACCTGCATAATCTGGATTTTGCTGGGCGAGTGATGTAAATTTAGAAAGAAGTTCTTCTAATTTTTTAGTACTAAAACTCAGAGTCTTTGTATTAGCATCCAACTCTAAAGGATATTGTACAGATTCAATCTTAGAATCACCGGGATCACCTTTATCTCCACGAACACCTTTTCTGCCAGGTTCTCCCTTTTCTCCAACTTCCCCCTGCTGTCCTCTAGGTCCAATTGATCCAGCAGGTCCATCCTGTCCGCGATCACCCTTCGGACCCTGTGATCCTACTGGACCGGGAACACCTTGCTCACCTTGTTTTCCTTCTGAGCCAACAGAACCCTTTTCTCCGCGAGGACCAGGTTCCCCCTTATCCCCGCGAATACTATCTCCCTTTTCACCTTGATCACCCTTAAGTCCTATTGGACCTTGCTGTCCGCGTTCTCCGGGTTCTCCGGGTTCTCCCTGATCACCCCGATGTCCTCTGGGACCTTGGGGTCCGGGAGGGCCCTCTTCACCGTCTTCTCCTCTGGGTCCATTTGCAGGACCAGGAGGACCGGGAGGACCAGGCTCCCCTCTTTCGCCAGGTTCCCCGCGTTCACCGTCACTCCCTCGCTCACCCTGCGGACCAATAGAACCCTGCGATCCGGGCTGTCCTTGCTCAACAATAACGATAGGTTCGGACTGTTTTTGTTCTGTTGCGGTTACTTCTTCAATAACGGTGAAAAGTTCACCCAATGTTCTTTTATTTCCCTGAAGTCTAATTACTTTTCCTTCTGGGGATAAAACATCAATACTACTAATACCCGGATCTAATCGAATATAATCATCCGGAGTACCTTCAGCCCGATAAAAAACATTTCCTTCCTGTAATTCAGGGGAAACTGTTTCCTTTAGGATAAGTTTTTCCGTTTTATTGACTTTTATATTGTCCGACATATATTAACTTTTAGCCTTTTTCCTTGACTTATATTGTGTATGTATACTTGGTGTCTTTGTGGGTTTTTTTACTTTATTTTTTTTACTTTCCTTTTTTTCCTGTTTTTTCTTTTGCTTTTCTGCGTATTCCTTCATTTGCTGATTCATATTTTGCTGCATTTCATGCTGCTGCATTTGTCCTAGAATTTTTTCGTAACTTCTAAGATTCTCTATAACTCTTGCTTTATCACCCTCAGAGACTAAATTTTCATCTATAAGTTTTTTACACGCTGCATATCCAACATGAGGTTTTCCTGCATAATAAGCAGTCGCACCTACTTCATCTAGTATACCATATCTATAAACTTCTTCCTGAATGAATAGAATATCATTTTGCGGGTAAGGAATTTCCAGTCCCATCCTAGCATACATGTAAGCAACTGCGGGCATTCCATTTAATCGATAAATTCTAGCAAGATTGAATAGAGGCTCTGCTCGATCTGGCTTTGCTTGGAAAGACTTCAAAAAAGATTGTGCTATAATTTCTAAAGGTTTATTTTGAATTCCGTCTATAATTGCTGCTCGATATAAGGAATAGAATACTTCTTCAGCCCAACCTCCTGCTTCCGCTCTTTTCAGATATGCTTCTCTTGATTTATCCCATTGCTGAGAATCAAAATAACTTTGAGCAAGATAAAACCAATATCTTTGGTTGTCTGGTTCATCTTCTAATGCCTTTTTTATTGTTTCGGCATCTCTACTATATTTTTCCTGTGGTGTAATTCCCACATTCCTTGCACCCTCAGTTCTTGCAGTTAAATTATAATTACCTTCCAACTTTCTACAATTTGGCTGTTCTTTATCGCAAGTTGCATATTCGTGAAGAACACCTACATATCTCCAAGTTGCATTTTTCAGATTAAATATCTGATTCCTCCACCAAACAAAATCACCGCGTGCAATTCTGACAGAATAACCATCAACGCTAAGATCGTTTGGAACAATGATTTCTCCGCTTTCCAACGAATCATCCGCATCAATAACCCATGCAAAATCACAGTCGCTAGTTTCTGCGTTTCTCAAAGACTCACTACGAGATCCCATTTGACCGTTATGATCTCCGAACCCCTTCCAATCAGACTGATGAACTGTTCCCGGAACACCTAATTCATCCATAGTCTTTTTAATTAAATCTTGAGTTCCGTCAGTAGATCCCGTGTCGGTTATGTCATAACGATCAATGAAAGGTGCGGCAGATCTTAGACATCTTTCGATCACATGAGTTTCGTCTTTGACAATCATGCACAGGGTAATTCTTGGTTTTTCTGGTTTCATAATTTAAAATCCTTTTGAGTATCTATACGAGTTCACGATCTTCTAATTCGTGATATTTAGTGCTACCCAAAATCATTTCATCTAATAAGTCTTCAAATGAATACTCTGGTTTCCAGTCAAGAGTGGTTTTTAACTTAGAACAGTCTCCCTTTAGATCTTTCAACTCTTCTGGTCTAAAGTACTTCGGATCTATGACAACATAATCTTCATAGTTCATATCAAATTTAGAAAAGACATACTTACACATATCCCTAACACTATGAGATTTTCCAGTTGAACAAACAAAATCATCAGGAACATCATGCTGTAATATTAACCACATGGCTCTGACATAATCTTTTGCATGACCCCAGTCTCTGGTTGCATCTAAATTACCCAAAGCAAGAGTTGATTTTTCCCCAAGAGCAATGGAAAGAACACCATCGACAATTTTACTACTCACAAAATTTTCACCGCGTCTAGGAGATTCGTGATTAAAAAGAATTCCATTTGAGATAAACATATCATAAGCATTTCGATAATTCTTGCAGACATTATATGCAAAGACTTTCGCGCAAGAGTACGGACTTACAGGAGACATCCTTGTAGTTTCTCTCTGAAATCCGTCATCATCAATTTCATTACCAAACATCTCAGAGGAACTTGCTTGATAAATTCTAGCATCTGGGCATGTGAGCCTACAAGCCTCTAGAACATTCAAACACCCAAGTCCAGTTATCTCCGAAGTGTTCAACGGAACTTCAAAACTAACTTTAACATGCGACTGTGCTGCTAAATTGTAAACTTCGTCGAACTTATGATCTTTCATAATGGTAATCAAAGATGACAAATCAGTAACATCTCCGTAATGTAGATGTAATTTATCTGAACCATAACAACTAGAAAGTCTAGTCGATTGATTGGAACAAACTGAATTTCTTCTTACAACACCGTGTACTTCATATCCCATCGATAGTAAAAATTCTGCTAGGTAAGATCCGTCTTGTCCGGAAATACCTGTAATCAAAGCCTTTTTCATTATATAATACCTTTTTCTTTTAATATTAAATCATTTCTTTTATGTAGAAGATCAAACTTAGACCCACTTTCTATTATCAGATCCTTAGCAGAAGAATGATGCCAATGCCAAGCAAAAGCGTCAAGGAAGAGAAAGTCTTTTTCTGTCTGTATTTTAGAAAAACCAGCAGGAGATTCTAAAACTTTTCTAAATTCAGGATCAGTTTTACTAACAAGCCACTCAGTGTTGAAAAATGTGGTAGGAAATACGGTAAATGGATTCTTATCATAAACATATCCGAGCATGTCCTCGTCAAAACAAGTGGTTCTTGGCCTAATTTCAGTTATGAGTAATTGATTCATGCAATTTTCAATATACGAATCCCCTCTAACAGAACCCATCATTGCGGCACAAGGTCCGTGACAATCTGCTTCCCATCGTTTTTTCTTTGCAAAATCCACAGATGATCCCCACTGATATGCAAAAGATTGATCGAGAATAGGCTTAAAATCTCGGAGAAGAATCATATCCATGTCCATATAGATTCCACCGAATTTATAGAGAACTAAAAATCTCATAACACCGCTAGACATCCAATGTCTTTCGTCATCATAAACATTTAAATATTTTTTATTGTCCTCTAAAGGTGTTCCCTTCGCTAATTCTACATCGTCATATACTCTCAGATCTAGATGATCTTTATATGGTTGCATATTTTCTTGTTTACTTATATCATAATTAGACCAAACAATCAACTTGGTTTTTTCTAAATTCTGAGTCGCAAGATAGGATCGAATTGATTCTAATTCCTTTTCATCTTTTGCCTCTGTATAAACATGAAAATTAGTAATTTCTTCTGGGTACTCATAATCTTCATCTTTGATAAGAGAAAGAAACTCTAATCCTTTTTTATAATCAAAATAAAGTTCTGGATTTTTTTCATAAGATATATCAATCACAATATTACTCCGTAATAATTTATCATTTTAAAATACATTCAAATCAAGTTAGGACTGGCTTATGCTGTAATAAAAGCCATCCCCTTTCCGCTTTCAGTGGTAACTGGTTTCAATTTAAAGTTTGTCTTTTGAATGAAAGTTTCCACAGCAGCATCAACATCGGGTAAAGGACATTTTTTCGAATGGAAATCATCCACGATTATTAAAAAGTTATCGTTAAGATAATCGACACATGCGATCAAATCATGAAGAGGAACTAATCCCTCATGACCTCCATCTACATGATAAAAGTCAATACCGTTAGGAAACTCTTTGTTCATGAATTCATCATTCAAAATTCGAGTGCTATCCCCAACAACCAGTTGAAAATTATACTGATCAGTCAATTGACCGGCGATTTTCATATTGTTGTGATCCAGTCCAACCGAAATCATCTTTTCAGGCTTAACAGTTGCTAAAACTGTGGCAGAACTTGATCCCGTGCAAAATCCTGTTTCTAAGCAGTATTTTACATCCCTGCCGTGAAGAGTCTCTATGAATAAATCTCTTTGTTGCTCATCGAAATGTCTCTGGACCCAGTTTTCTTTTATTTCATCTAAAATGCTCTCGTCAATTAAATTCATAATAATCTCTTTTCATTGTGTTATCATATAATATGTATAGGATCCATTATAATGTTTTCATTCGTTTTCATGTGTTTTACCCATCATTCTCTATGACAGAAACTGTAGTTTTGAATGATCCCTCGATAGAGCAATTTTTCTCAAACCACTCTATACAGTTATTTGACATTTCTTCCCATTTAGTTTTACTAATTGTTTTCATTTTCTCTATCGCCTCGCCAGGATTACCTGCACCCACATAATGTATTCCTTCAACTAAGGGATCATAATAATCTATAGAAACTCCCGGAGAAAAAACTGGAACAGTTCCCATGCCCATATATTCAATATCTCTTAGACACTTGGGCCCAACCCCCGGCAAAGAAATTCCAAACTTAAAAGAACTGCAAGTCTCTAGATATTTATCATGATCAATCGGATCATGAGTAAACCTGAAAAATTCACAAATGCTCGACCATTCAGCAGCGAATTGATTTCTTTTTAAATTTGTAGGTGCGCCGATAAACCCAGAAAAAATTTCTCTATCTTCATAAGATTTTCTAAGATGTTCTTTTTTTGAATCGTATATTCTGGAATGTTTGGGCCAAAATATCCATTTTTTATTTTTTGCACCCTCGGTAAAAGAGTTAGAAAACAAACATAAATTGTAATCATGCTTTAATCTGTCGAGCAAAGGAAAATCATAAAGAAGAACATCTCCAATCTCGTTAATCCAACATTTAGCCTGAGGAGAGTCTGGATCAGAACTATAAGAAGAGTCTCTGATAGATGGACCCTTTACCACTTTACAATAACCTCGTTCTCCCCACATATCGAGAAGTTCTCTAAACGAAGAACCGTCATGTCCGCCTATACTCGGTTTAATTATTTTCATACTCAACAATTTTCCAATTATCAGATATAGTAGGATACCCTGTTTTCTTTACTTTATGAAAAAACATCTTATCATGATTTACTGCTAAGTCAATCATATTTAAAAAACTGCTGTCTAGGCAATGAATTTCTTCTGCATTCTCAATAATCTTCAAGTAATCAATGGGGGTGTAATTAAAATTATCCGGTTTAACAATTCTATGTTTGGTTTCTATTCTCAGATCAAAAGAACCAACAGAAGAACGATCATGAACAAAAATATAAGGCTTAGAGTCTATAATCTCCTCATAGTATTCATTTTCCCGATCCTTATCTCTCTCAATATAGAAATTTTTTCTTTTCACAGAAAAATTAAAACCCAACTGATCATAGAACATTTTATCAAATTTTCCATCTCCGTGATCAGAAAAACCCACTCTCAAAACTTTATTGTCAGATCCAATGTTTTCATAAAGATCAGAATCTTTTTCTACTAGGCATAAATCTAAACAATCTAAATCTTTATACATTTGACGAACAGTTTTTTCGTTTTTAGTTTTACACACCAAATGATACCGTTCGAACGAAGTTTCTGATATAAATTTTCTAACCAATCCATTGCATACAAAATGATCACCCAACCCCAAATGAGTGTGTATATAAATTTCAGTATTGTTCATAAGACTTTTCTTCCACAAAATTAGAATTTGAATTGATGTTTATCTTTTTTTTCAGTTCTGCCCTTAAATCATTAGTATAGTAAACACTTCTGGCCAGTTTTATAAACTCACCGTCAAACTCTTTTACTTTTTCTTTTTCTCTTATGCTATCTTCTATGTTCCACAATTTTTCATTTATTTCCATGATCGCAGAAAACAACTCAGAAGAAGTATCTATTATATCATGCACTATTTTTTGTAAACTATTCTTTTCGTTGTTTATGTTTTTTAACTTTTCATCGTCTTGTATTTTTTTACCTTTAATACAAAGAATTGTATATTTGTCTACAATTTCCCCGTTTGATACTTCAATCATCATGACATTATCTCCATTACATATTAAGTTGTTTTAAATCGTTTTCCCAATCTCCGCCGTAGTTATCGTTTTCATCAAAAACTTGTCCTACGAACTTCACAACAGGATCTTCATTTCTATTCATAGGAAAAGGAAAAGACTCAAAAAATTCATCGTTTGTATAAAGATTATTCTCTATCATAGGATAGATCATTCTCAAAAAGTTTTGATCACTACCTTTTTGATCTGGTTGGGTAGAAATCCATTCTTCTGCCATTTTTCCCATTTCTGGAAGAAGAACAGGTCTACATCCCCACATACCTCCCATGATTGGAGTATTATGGTAAGGATGATCTCTCATCACATGAAGTTTCTTGCCACTCTCAATCCATTCATCAACCGCTGCTTTTTCTCGAATACCCAAACGACTGTCTGTATCTCTAGAAAGCATGAATTCCACAGAAGAATCCCAAGCAGGCTCAAATCTCCAGAACATCGAATGAGGTGTACCAGGCGAGTCTCTGAGAATCACTTCTGTATTTGACATAGATTCTAATTGAGAAATAATATCAGAAGGAACCGTGTTACCGACATAGTACCTACAAATCCAATCAGGAAACATCTCGGATGCTATTTCTGCATTTCTTATAGCACCCACGGTGTAAATCGGAGCATCTCCCCATAATGAAAAACATATTAGTTTCATTTTACAATAGATTCCGTTTCTCTGCTGTCATAAATGTAATGATGCAGTGCGTCATCGATTATAGTTTGACTTTGCACCTTCGGGTAAAGTCTAAGCAACCAATCCGAATCTTCACATGACTGGCCAGCAGCATCGTAGTTTTCTCTGAACTTTTCAGACTTTGCTATTTCCGATTTGAATGGACACATGTGAAATGGAGGTCTCTTTAGATCATTAAATCTATTTCCGTTAAACACCAATTGATCCATAGGGTCCCATGTATGATTGATATCAAAGTAAACATCGAAATGATGACCGTTGTAAATACAATGTTGCTTGAAGCATATAAGATCTAAATTATCTTCCGTGGCTTCTAAAATTGATTCTATATAATTATCACCCACAGAATCGTCGTCATCTAGAAAACAAATATATTTACCTCTAGCCATTTCTAGAAGTTTATTTCTTTTTTCATATATGTGAAATGATTTGTTATCCATCAAACATAAAATTTCTACATCTTCACTTTTTATTTGATTTTCTAACTTAGAAATTAATTTTTCAAGTTTACTAAACCTAGAAGGTATAGAAAGTATTAAAATACTAAGTTTAATATCACTAGTTTTTTTGGGCATAATTTAACCATTCATGTAAATTTATTTGTGGTTCCCAACCCAACTCTTTGATTTTCTCAATCACTGCTTGGGTAGCAAACACTTCTCCACTTCTCTCATTTATGTAGGTGATATTTTCTGAGATCATATTTGCGATCTCTTTGATCGAGTAACTCACACCAGATCCAACATTATACACTCTGGATGATGTGGTGTTTTTCTCTGCGACAAGTATGTTCGCATCAACAACATCAGAAACATGAACAAAGTCTCTTCTCTGTTCTCCCTCACCAGTCACGGTCAGAGGTAGTCCTTTTTTCCTTTGTTTCATAAAGATACCCAGCACTGGAGCATATTGCCCTGTCGTGTGTTGTCTGTCTCCATACACATTGAAGTAACGCAGGATGGTGGTGTGTAGTCCATACAGTTTAGAATACATTCTACACAGATCTTCACCCGCGTACTTGGATGATGCGTATGGATTTAGTGTTGGGCAGAGTTTAGAATCTTCACCTTGTACCATGTGATCACACTCATACACTGCCGAGGTAGATGAAAACACAAAGTTCTTCACATTGTTATTTCTTGCTGCCTCTAACAGCGTAGCAGTTCCCATCACATTTGTTTCATAACAATGAATAGGATTTAGTATGGCATCCTGAATCCTAACATCAGCAGCCATATGAAACACATAGTCTATGTCTTTCATTATATCATTAACTAATGCGTAGTTACAAATATCACCAATATAGTTTTTGGCTGATTCGTTCCAGTAACCATGTGGATTTATGTCTAGGCAAGTAACAGCATGACCCTGTTCAATCAGTCGATCTACTAAGTTACTTCCTATGAAACCCGCACCACCTGTTACTAACATGTTCATTATTATACTTTACAATCTTTTATAAAATTAAATATTCTCTGGTCATAATTTGCAAACTCTATTGCCTTTTGCTTATTCTTATGAACGATGTTCAGTATACTTTCGTAATACGATGGTGTCAAGTCATTTAATTTATCTTTGAGTTCGTCGAATGTTTGAAACAAAATCATCCCATCTACATCAAAATAATCTTCAATGTTTGGACATCCCCAATAAACAGGAATAGTTTCTGTCAAGAAAGCATCAATAAGTTTTTCCGTAAAGTAATGTCCTATTGATTGATTTTCTATACAAATATGATACTGAGAGTCGAAGAGAGATTCCTTTTCTCCCCCCGGAAGAGGGTTTGGAGAATCCGAAAAACACTTTGTGCTTGTGTAGAAGTTAGTTGGTATTTCGATTTCATCTTTCCTTGCCCACACCTGCTGTCTTAAGTTGTATCCAGGTCGATCAATGTTATACCAAGAAGCCAGAAAACTGACATAAAAAGTTTTTTGTTCTCTTTCGAAGATAGGAGAAGGGTTATAACAACCAAGACCATCTGGATGATTAATAGCACCTCGATTTAACCATGTGCTTCCATATGGAAACAAATGTGCATTCTCACAGAAAACATTAATTTCATCATCTGCTGAAAGAATTAAATCATATCTCTTGTGATTGTTTATTACATCATGCACAGTAGATCTATTTGGGGACATCATTGACTCGCTGGACAGAACGAGAACCTTAAATGCATCTGCATTTGTAAAATCTTCCATACGAGAAAAATGAATTTCAACAGGAAAGTCAAACTCAAAAGAATCTCTAAAAAGATATTCGCCGTTTTTGACTATAGGTTTATGAGATTTTGTTTGCAAGTTCATCATCAGCCATTTCTAAAGATTTCATCACATCGTAATTTTTTTCTGCATAAGGAAGCATGTCCTGATATAACTCAGGAGACAACTGATCAATATCAAAATCATCAGTCAATTTAATGATACCTCTTTCATCAAACTCTCCCAGATCAGTTGCACCCCAGTAAACGGGAATAGTCCCTGTCACAAAGCAATCAGTTAATTTTTCTGTAAAATAATAAGGAGAAGATACATTTTCCATAACTATAGAAAACATATAAGGAACAATCGCTGATCTCTTGTCGTTCCATGCTTGATTTAAGTTAGAAGAAATACCAATTCTCTCCGAGTCACATGCACCACCAACGAGATCAATTGACTCTTTAAATTTACATGCGATCTCTTGACGATATTGATGTCCCTCACACATCACTTTGGGAGAAGCAACCATAGAACAGAGTTTTAACTTCTCATGCATACCCCAAGACTCCTCTGGAATCCAAGGGAGATTGCTTCCTGTTGAGCAATAAACAAAAGAATCACTCAAATCAAGTAAAGTTTTATCGTTTGTAAATATTGCTTCGAGTTCTCCGTCTTCTATGATAACTTCATGAAAATCCTTGAGTCCTTCAATCAATTGAGGAACAATAGCAGAAGATTCACAAACCCACCCATAAGATTTTTGGTTGCTGGATCTTTCTATTTTATTTGCATAAAGAATTGCATTGTCGATTAAAACCTGATTATCTACTGGTTCGGTAGTCCAAGAAAAAGTTTTAGGTTTAAGATTCGAACATGAAGATTGTGAGGGATCAAATCCCGCACCCACACACTGTATTTGTTTCATAATATTCCTAATGTTTGTATCGCTAAAAGATTACCATCTATTCCCATTTTCTTAAGAACTTCCACTTTATCTGCTACATCAGACATTCCCATTTCGATCACAGTATGCTCGTTAACATCTTGTGGCCACTGACAATAAGTGCCGGGAAAAACGCCATACTTCATTGTCTCTTTGTATTTATCAACAATACTGAACAATGATTCATGATCAAAATTTACATCCATATTTTCTAGAGTTTGATTGCACACAGATATCCAGTCTTCCAGAAAGACTTTGGACAATTCATTATAGTTAAAATAGAGAGGAGATGCTTTCATTCCCATTAAATTTTGATGGGAGGAAGAAAATCCAATATCTACATTTTCAAGTTGCACACTATAGAAGTGTTCGGGATAATTTCTAAAAATAGTATCAACATCAATCCAAAGCACAGGACATTTGAATTCGTTAAGTTTATCTAAAATAAATTTAGGCTTAGATAAACAATTTTCTCTATAAGAACCAAGAGATTTCTTTTTTATCAGTTCTAAATCTAAATTATAGGACTTGCAATTTTCCTGTAATCTTTTTGCACACTGCACATAATAATTTTTTTCGTCACCTTCAGTATAAAAAGATATTAGTTTCACAATTATTTTCCTAAATGGTATTTGGGAATCAATTCCCACTCGTCTTTCTGCTTATGAGAAATGATCTTAATTTGCTTGATATTGGCAATTGGATCTTTTATTTTCTCTGGTTCTAGTATATCACAAAGTTCCCATTCTTCAAGTAATTTTGCGATTAAATTTCTTCTTGCAACATCAGACTCTGATATGTTACTTTCTAACTTATCAAGTATAAAGAGTTCTTTGAAGTGAACAATCGCATACTCACCTTTCTTATGGAGAATATGACAAGACTGAAATAACTTATTTTCTTTTCGTGAAGAAACTCCCATTCGAGTTAGGGTTTCTTTTATTATTAAAAAGTCGTCTTCATCTTCTAATTTTACTCTTACACCCAATCCTTTAAATACATCTACATCCTTATCCATATTTTTAACCTCATTTTATAGTTTCACACTTTATAATATTTATAAATTAGTGTGTTTTGAGGTAAATATTAGAGAGATCATCTAAAAACTCTCTACTGAGGAGAGGTAGCATCTCCTTTGCCCTTGTTCTGGAAACAGAAAAATGAGTAATTACTAAAGACAAATCTTCCGATACTTCACTTTTTAATGTTTTAGAAAACCTCTTACCTTTCCTGATAGAGTGCAGGTAGTATTCATAATTCATTCTTTTCGAGACACCCGTATGCAAGTTCATCATGTTTGCATGAAGTATTGTATCGGGAAAATAAGATAAACACCTGTTAATCACAAATGGAACATATGACTTTTCAGCAAAGTCTTCATTTTCTTCGAACAGATTTTTTTTATTGTAATTGATTGAAGTAAGAAAATCACCCAGTTTCACACTTCACCACCAATAGATCACTAAATTTCACAATATCAACTACAAATTCTCCGTCCTTGTAAAATTGAGACTCATTAGATCCCAACTTCCACATCACCTCATCACCAGGCTTTACCTCGGTGACTTCTGGACCTACAGAATAAACTGTACTCCAAACATAATAATTATCCGCTACTTGATTATCGGTATAAACAATACCATTCTCAGTAATCTTTTCTTCCTTGAGAGTTGTCTCAAGTGCAACCAAATCCCTCACTGGGGTAAACTTTTTCTTTTCATTTTTCATTTAATATTCTCCGCAAATGTTGAATGAACCCAGATATCATCTTGATTATTCAACTCCGTGAATAAGATATAATCGTAAGATTCTAAATATGTTCTTGTTTTTTGTTTAAATTCATCACCAGATCTATATCCATCATGTTCATAAGCGATGCAATTAAATTGTATTTTTTCTAGGGGTATTTTTTTCAAAACATCAAATGTAACATCCCAAGGTTCTAAATCTAAAGATAAAAA
>Ga0115566_10003108_pt1 | contig 13486 bp, 15 predicted proteins | sample COGITO_mtgs_1204_3_FD_87173 | JGI IMG/M metagenome (GOLD analysis project Ga0115566, IMG submission 87173) | Pelagic marine microbial communities from North Sea - COGITO_mtgs_120405 | ecosystem: Environmental > Aquatic > Marine > Epipelagic | place: Germany:Helgoland, sampling site Kabeltonne...
GAGGCCGTCAGAGGATAGGCTCCCGATTGTCCTGCCCCGATCCCCGCCGTCTGCGCCGTGTAGAGCAAAAATCCGGCTGCCGCTGCGATCACGACACCTCCGGTCAGCAGTTCTGTGACGTCCTCGGCCATGTGGTTACTCCGGTTGCCAGGCCTCGTAATCAGCGCGGTCCGCTGGTGCGGCGCGCCTGATCGACCCTGAAGGCGCATAGGCAGCCGCCGATCCGGTCAGGTTCACCTGATGCGGTTGCTCCCACGCTTTGTGCGCCAGTGGTTTAACTGTCGGCGTTTCGTCCCAGGTGTGGTGCAGCCAGCCATGCCAATCCGGCGAGACACGGCTCGCTTCAGGCTCGCCGTTATAGATCACCCAGCGGCGCTGTCCGTTTCTTGAGGTATAAAATACGTTCCCGGCGGCGTCCTCGCCAACCTTGCGACCTTTGAGGGCGGTAAACAGCCAAGTGCCAAGAGTGGATCCATTCCACCACGTGGCCAGACGCAGAACTGATTTGACGATGCCCATCGGAAGGCCTCCACTAGAACCAATGAAGATATGGCGCAGCCGGACCCGAAGGTCCAGCAATGCCGAACCGCTGCGCGATGCTCAGCCCGCGCTGGCGCTTTCCTTGTCGGCTTCGACATGGATCATCAGCGGCGCAGCGTCTGAGGTCACAGCCTCGACATTCACCACGACTTCCTTGACGCTTTCCTGCCCCGGCAGATCGAACATCGTGTCCAGCAGGATGTCCTCCATGATCGAACGCAATCCCCGCGCGCCAGTCTTGCGATCGATCGCACGCTTGGCGATTGCAGCAAGTGCGTCGTCGGTAAAGTTAAGGTCCGTGTCCTCAAGCTCGAACAAGCGCTGGTACTGTTTGACCAGCGCATTCTTCGGCTTGGTCAGGATCGTGACCAGCGCGTCTTCGTCCAGGTCCTGCAAAGTGGCAATCACCGGCAAGCGACCTACGAATTCGGGGATCAGACCGAATTTCAGCAGATCTTCGGGCTCCAGTTCCATGAACATCTCACCAACGCCCTTGGAATCCTCTTCCTTCACATCGGCCCCAAATCCGATCGCCGAGCCTTTGCCACGCGCCGCGATGATCTTCTCAAGCCCTGCAAATGCGCCACCACAGATGAACAGGATATTTGTCGTATCGACCTGCAGGAATTCCTGCTGAGGATGTTTGCGTCCGCCCTGCGGCGGCACCGAAGCGACCGTGCCTTCCATGATCTTCAGCAAAGCCTGCTGCACGCCTTCGCCCGACACATCGCGGGTGATCGACGGATTGTCAGATTTGCGCGTAATCTTGTCGACCTCGTCGATATAGACGATTCCGCGCTGCGCACGTTCGACGTTGTATTCGGATGCCTGCAACAGCTTCAGAATGATATTCTCAACATCCTCACCCACATAACCGGCTTCGGTCAGGGTGGTCGCATCGGCCATCGTGAACGGCACATCCAGAATCCGCGCCAGCGTCTGCGCCAGCAGCGTCTTGCCGCAGCCTGTGGGACCGATCAGCATGATGTTGGATTTCGCCAACTCGATATCTGACTTATCCGCGTGGTTCAGGCGCTTGTAGTGGTTGTGAACCGCCACCGACAGCACCCGCTTGGCATGGGCCTGACCGATCACATAATCGTCCAGCACCTCGCAAATCTCGGTCGGCGTCGGCACCCCGTCGCCGGATTTCAGACCCGAGGCCTTCGTTTCCTCGCGGATGATATCCATGCACAGTTCAACGCATTCATCGCAGATGAACACGGTCGGTCCGGCGATAAGTTTGCGAACCTCATGCTGAGATTTGCCGCAGAACGAGCAATAGAGGGTGTTCTTGCTGTCACCGCCCGACTGGTTTGCCATCAATTGATCCTTTGAAAACCGCCGCGGACACGGCAAAACTTCGGGCCAGAAACGTCGCCGGCAAGCCTAAAACAGCCCAAAGTCGGGCACAATGCGAAAGTGCACAGTATCCGACACAGTTGCGACATAGGGATTCCGCGCAAAAACCGGCCTATTTCTTGTCATCTTCAAGCTTGCCGCGACTTTCGACGATCTCGTCAATGTGGCCCCATTCCAACGCTTCTTCCGGGGTCATGAAACGATCCCGTTCCAGCGCCTTTTCGACGTTTTTCATCGTCTGGCCTGTGTGCTTGACATAAAGGCCGTACATCCGCTCACGCAGCTTCATCGTGTTTTCCGCATGGATCAGGATGTCCGTGGCCTGCCCATGAAACCCACCAGAAGGCTGATGCACCATGATCTGGGCATTCGGGAGCGAGAACCGCATGCCCTTCTCACCTGCGACCGACAGCAACGACCCCATCGAGGCCGCCATTCCCATCACCAAGGTCGATACTTTCGGCTTGATGTACTGCATTGTGTCGTAAATCGAGAGGCCCGACGTCACCACACCACCGGGTGAGTTGATGTACATGCTGATTTCCTTGGACGGGTTTTCCGCCTCAAGATGCAGCAGTTGGGCAACGATCAGATGCGACATGCCATCATGGATCGGGCCGTTGATGAAAACGATCCGCTCCTTCAGCAGGCGCGAGAAGATGTCATAGGCGCGCTCGCCCCGGCTGGTCTGTTCGACCACCATCGGAACAAGGTTCATGTAAGTTTCTACTGGGTCTCTCATCGGGGGGCCTGCCTGCAATTTGGGTGATTTGCTGTTGTCCTAAGGATCTTAGGATCGCGTTAAAGGGGCTGCAAGGGCGGCACCAGATAAATCGTCTTGACTCTTTCGTAAGGCTTTACTTACGGTAAGATATGCCTTACGAAAAAGAACTCGCCGCATTGTCCGATCCGACCCGACAGGCGATCATCCAGCGCCTGCGCCTGGGGCCGCAAAACGTCGCCCGTCTGGCCGAGGGGTTTCCGATCAGCCGCCCCGCCATATCCCAGCATCTGAAAGTGCTGAGCGATGCTGGCTTGTTAAGCGTCACGCCCAACGGAACGCGCCGCATCTATGCACTTAGCCCCGACAGGATGCGCGATTTGCGCGACTGGATGAACTCGCTGTGGGACGACGCGCGCGGCGCCTTCTCCCGCGCTGCCCACGATCTCGCCAAGGAAGGAACGCCAAATGACCGATCCGATTGAAAAGACCCTTGTGGTGCCACTACCCCCGGATCGCGCCTTCGATCTGTTCACCAACCGCATGGCCAGCTGGTGGCCGCTAGACAAACACTCGTTGTCCGCAGGTGACGGCAAGGTCGCGCAAGACGTTGCGATCACGCCAAAAGTTGGCGGCGACGTGACCGAGACCAAGCATAACGGCACCACGGTTGTCTGGGGCAAAGTCGTCACCTGGCAGCCCGGCAAGGCCTTCGCCATGACCTGGCAGCTGGACCGCCCCGAGGATGAGGTCACCTACCTCACCATCACCTTCGACGCCGAAGACGACGGAACCCGCGTAACCCTGATCCACGACGGGTGGGATGCAATCCCGGAACCCGCGCAAGCCTCCCGCGGCCACTATTCAACCGGCTGGGAGTTCGTCCTGTGCGACCGCTACAAATCCGCAGCGCAATAGACTACAGCCATCATTGACCCAAAATATCCCCGCCGGAGGCGCATATTTCCCCACGCGCTTCCGGCACGCTTTGCAGCCCCTATGGTTGTCGCCGAAAACCTCCGCCCGCCTCAAACCCCGAGGGTGGCCTGAACCGCCCGCCCCCAACGGTCATATTTCTCGGCACGGGTTGCTTGGTCCATTTCAGGCTCGAATCGCCGCTCTAACGCCCAGGTCTCGGCGAACCCGGTCTGGTCCGGATAGATCCCTGCGCGCATCCCGGCCAGCCATGCGGCCCCCAGCGCTGTGGTTTCCAGCACTTCGGGTCGATCCACCGGCGCGTCAATGATGTCGGACAGGAACTGCATTGCCCAGTCAGATGCGCTCATACCACCATCAACCCGCAGCACCGGAGCGGCGGTGGTTTCGTCTCTTTGCCAGTCGGCCTGCATTGCCTCCAGCAAATCGCGCGTCTGATAGCCGACACTTTCAAGCGCCGCGCGGGCAAATTCGGCGGGGCCGGAATTGCGCGTCAGCCCATACACCGCTCCCCGGCAATCGGGCCGCCAATACGGCGCACCAAGCCCAGTAAAGGCCGGCACCAAAACGACGTCCTGGCCGGTATCCGAACTTTCAGCCAGCGGTTGAGTTTCGGTCGCATCCGCGATGATCTTCAATCCATCGCGCAACCACTGCACCACAGCGCCCGCCACGAAAATCGAGCCCTCTAGCGCATAGGTCGGCACCCCGTCGAATTGATAGGCAATTGTCCCCAGCAACCGGTTTTGCGAGGTCACAAGCGTGTCGCCTGTATTCAGCAGCGCAAAACACCCCGTCCCGTAAGTCGATTTCAACATACCGGCCTGAAAACACGCCTGCCCGACGGTCGCCGCTTGCTGATCCCCGGCTACGCCCAGAATCGGTATCTCGGCCCCTAGTAGGTCGGCCCCAGCCACACCGAAATCAGCCGCGCAGTCCAACACCGCGGGCAACATATCCATTGGAATACCCAGCAGATCGCAAATCTCGACATCCCACCGCCCCTCACGAACGTTGTAGAGCAAAGTTCGAGCCGCGTTGGTTGCATCTGTGACATGGCGAGCGCCACCTGTCATCTTCCAGATCAGGAAACTGTCGACGGTGCCGAACAGAAGCTCTCCGGCCTCGGCACGCGCCCGCGCACCGTCCACCTCGTCCAGCAGCCACTTCAACTTGGTGCCTGAAAAATACGGGTCCAGCAGCAACCCGGTCTTCTCGGTCACCATCGGCTCGTGCCCAGCCTCGACCAACTCGCGGCATAGCGCAGCAGTGCGTCGGTCCTGCCACACGATGGCTTTATGGATCGGCTCGCCACTCGACTTGTCCCAGACCACCACGGTTTCGCGCTGGTTGGTGATGCCGATAGCGGCGATGTCGCCCGCCGCCACACCGGCTTTTTCCAGCGCCGCGCGGCTGGTGGATTGCACCGTCGACCACAGGTCCGCCGGATCATGCTCGACCCAGCCCGAGGCGGGGAAATGTTGCTCGAACTCTTCCTGCGCCGAGGCGACGATTTTCAGATCCGCATCGAATACAATCGCCCGGCTGGACGTCGTGCCCTGATCTATCGCCAGAATGTGCTTGGCCATGGTGCCCTCCGCAAAAATCCATCAGAAATTCAGCTCTGCCGAGCCTCAACCATCCATTCATCAAGCGCTGCAATCTGCGCGGCGCTCATCCGCAAGCCCCGCTTGGTGCGCCGCCAGACCACGTCGTCAGCACCCTTGGCGAACTCGTGCGCCATCAGCCAGCGCACTTCTGCCTCGGTGATGGTCCCGCCAAAATCGCGCCCCAGATCGGCGTCCGAGGACGCTTCGCCCAGCATCGGCCAAGCATCGGTGCCATAAACCCGGATCAGGCGGTTGACGCGCTCCACGCCCAGAAACGGATAGTCGGCCAGCAGTTTCGAACGCAGCGCCGCCACGCCATCGACCGGGAAGTCGCCGCCCGGCAGAGGCACCCGCGCCGTCCAGCCCGCATCAGAAAATCCCAAAGGGTCCGCCAGCTTCTCCAAAGCGTGCTCGGCGAGTTTGCGATACGTCGTTATCTTTCCGCCAAAAACATTCAGCAACGGCGCGGGCCCGTCCGTGTTTAGCGACAACACGTAATCCCGCGTCGCCGCCGTCGCGGATTTCGCGCCGTCATCATAGAGCGGCCGAACCCCGGAATAGGTCCAGACCACATCCTCCGGCGTGACAGGCGGTTTCAAATATCCCGAGACAAATTCACAAAGGTATTTGATCTCGCCGTCGGAGATCTCCACCGGCCCCGGCGGCCCCTCCTGATCCTGATCGGTCGTGCCGATCAGCGTGAAATCATCCTCATATGGAATTGCAAAAATGATCCGTCCGTCGGTGCCCTGAAAGAAATAGCACCGATCATGATCGTAAAGCCGCGGCACCACGATGTGACTGCCCCGCACCAACCGCACGCCTTCGGTCGAGTTGATGCGCACCGTGTTGCGGATCACATCTTCGACCCACGGGCCACCCGCATTGACCAGCGCGCGCGCACTCAGCGTCTCGGTGCCGCCATCCTCGCGCTGCAACGTTACCTGCCACAGATCGCCCACCCGCTCGGCCGAGGTCACCTTGGTCCGCGTCATCACCCGGGCACCCCGCTCCGCCGCATCGCGCGCGTTGAGCGACACCAGCCGCGAGTCCTGTATCCAGCAGTCGGAATATTCGTAGGCCTTGAGAAACCGATCCTGCAACGGCCCGCCCGCCGGATCGGTACGCAGATCCAGCGTCTTCGTTGGCGGAAGGATTTTCCTCCCACCTAGATGGTCGTACATGAACAGACCTGCCCGGATCATCGCGGCAGGCCGCCGCCCTTTCATCCACGGCATCACGAAGGACAGGATGCGCGAGACAGGCGTTTCGCCCTCGAACCGCATGTCCTTGTGATAAGGCAGCACAAAGCGCATCGGCCACGAGATATGCGGCATCGCACTCAGCAGATTTTCCCGCTCGATCAACGCCTCACGCACCAGCCTGAATTCGAGGTATTCAAGATACCGCAGACCGCCGTGGAACAACTTGGTCGAAGCCGATGAGGTTGCCGATGCGAGGTCGTTCATTTCAGCCAGCGCCACACTCAGGCCGCGCCCCGCCGCGTCCCGCGCGATGCCGCAGCCATTGATACCGCCACCAATGATAAAAATATCCAGCGGATCGTTGTCAGCAGTCATGGGCCAGATCACCTACTAAACATTTCGTATAAGGCTCACCAATCCATGGCTCAGCACGCCGGCAGTGTCCAGCAGCGTCAACCAAATCAGCCATCCAGCAAGGCTACTACGTCCGCAACTGTCGCGATCGAGACGATCTGCTCCGGTGTCAGTCGCTCCCCCCGCTGCGCCTCAATTGCCAGAACGATGTGCATATGACCCAGACTGTCCCATTCGGCCAAAGTCGCCAGGCCATCGCCAGCCTCTATCGTGTCGCGGCCCAGCGCCTTGGCGACCAGCGCCCGTGCAACTTCGGCGGTCATGCTTCACTCCGATTGCGCCAGTCGTCTTCCATCATTTCGAACATCAACTGATCTGCCGGGACATCCTCAGCAGTGTTCCAGGTGCATTGGTGCAGCGTACCCACGTGGGCAAACCCCAGATTGCGATAGTTGAAGATCGAAGCGAAATTGCGCCCTTCGACCTGCCCCTGAATGCGACCGACGCGCGGGCTGTCGAACAAATGATCGATCACACGCCCGCGCACCTCGGACACCACCCCTTTTCCCCACCATTCGCGGTCATGAATAAGAACCGCCAGACTGGCCGTGCGATAGTTGCGCAATTGGACGGATTCGACTCCAATCGGCTGGTCCGAGCCTCGCGGAAAGATACCATAGGTGAATCGCGTGCGACCATTGGGTTTCGACATCAGCCGATACAACCGCCATTGCGACCCGCGCAAGGGGGCCGCAGTTATTGCATTGGCGAGTTCCGGATCGTCCAGCCATTTGGCAACGCCGAGACGCCAGGTTCGCCATAGGGTCAGCGGGCGCAATTCGAATCTGTCGGTCTGCAGGACCTGATCAAAATGCGGATCTCGGGGTTTGTTTATCCAGCTCATTGGGTCAGATGTCGTGCTTTCAGATTTTTGCGTCTCGGCCTGCGCTTAGCCGGAGCCGGTCACCAGATCCCGGGTCGCATTGCGCATGAGTTTACCCCGGTCATTTCGCACAAGCGCGTCCAGAATGGCAATCCGCGTTGGCACGGCTTCAGCGCGAACCTCATCCCGGCACCAGTCGCGCAGGCTCTCAGGGGTGATCATCGCCCCCGGCTGCAGAACGACCGCCGCGCCGACGGCTTCGCCGGACACCTGGTCGGGCAATGAATAACCAGCCGCCTCGGCCACGTCCGGATGGCGTTCCAGCATCTGTTCAACCTCTTCGGCCAATATCTTGACACCTGCGCGATTGATCTGGGACTTGAGGCGCCCTTTTAGGGTGAGCCCCCGCGCGTCCAACTGACCGATATCACCTGTCCTGAGCCAACCGTCGTGGAACGCCGCCTTGCTCGCCGGCGGGTCGTCCCAGATGCCGGTCATAACTGCGTCGCTGCGTAGAAGTACCTCACCGGTTCCGAGGCTCTGCACCGATCCGACATCATCCAGCACTGCGATATCTCCCAACCACGGCTTACCGACAAACCCCGTCGAACCGTCCGTCTGATCCAACCTTGCTCCGCCGACCCAGTTTGCCGTCTCAGTCAGCCCGTACATGTTCAGCACATTGTGCGTCCCGGCCCAGTCGGCGATGCCCTGCCACAACTCCAAACTCAGCGCCTCGGATCCGACATGCACCTGCGTTGGCGGCGTCTTTGGAGGCGGCGACAGACGTTCAGCCATGCGCCAGAAGCTGGGAACGCCGCTAAGGAACGTCGTCTTGGTCTCGTCCATGACCGTGCCTAGGCGCGCCAACTCGCCCAGCGTGGGCGACGGCCACAGCGTCACATGCCCTCCGGCGGCCAGAGGCGTCAGGATCGTCCCGATCAACCCGTGCCCGAAAAAAACCGGCAGCACTGCCAGAGTCCGCACCAATGCCGCGTCTCCGATATGCGCCCGGTTGCTGCCCACCCGTGCAAGAAGCGCTTCGAGAGTCAAAGTGACCCCCTTTGGCACACCCGTTGTACCAGATGTCATCAAGATCAGCGCAGGTTCATTTAGATGCAAAGGCTCAAGTGCTATTTCTGTAGTTTCGGACTCCGCTGTTTGCTCGTCCACCCACAGCTTCGCGTTGGTTGCTTGCGTCACGCGCTGGCGCTCGCCCGCAACAATCGCCGGATTCACCAGAACCGCGACCAATCCGGCTTGCCAGCAGGCGAACAGATCGACGACAATCTGCAATGGGTCGCGCGCCGCAATCACAATCCGATCACCGCGGGCGCATCTTTGTTCCAGCAACCACGCAGCGCGTTTCGCAGATCGCGTCAGCAACGCGTCGCGGTCCAGTTCCTGCCCCCTGCGATGATCGCTCAACCGGCAACCCACGCCCAACAAGGCTTCAATGTTTTGATCCCACGCCAAAGGCAACCTGTCCTGCGTTTCCGAAAGCCAATGGCTACCTTATGCGGTGCGTTTCGGACTGGCCAGACGCCAGCAGCTTGGGTACACACCGGCTGACAAGGAGAGCCGCCATGACCCAGATCGCCGACACCTCGGTCCTGACCCTTTCGCCCAGTGCGACCATGCGCGCCGTTGGCGAAACCGGCGTTGTGCTGATGACAACGACAGGCGAGATCTACACATGCAACGAGACCGCGATGGATTTTCTGGGGCGACTGGACGGTTCATCGAGCCTGTCTGACATTGCCACCCGCATGACCGACGATTTTGAAGTAACGCCGGATGTGCTGATCCCGGACTTGATCGAGATGATTTCACCGCTGGCTAACGACGGTGTCGTCGTCGACGCGGGTGCCTGAAAAATCGCCGACACTGCCCGTTGCCCGACGCATGTCATTGGGCTGGGACATCTGGCTAGATGCGCGCAAACTGCCCTATCAGATTGGTGAAATGGACCTGAGCATTGCACTGGCATGGGCCGACGTGCCTGCCGATCCGCGTTGGGGCGGCGTTGGCACGGATTTCATTCTGCGCCGGGTGCGCCGCTCGGTGAAGCATCCGATCCTGATGCGCCATCGCCGCTGCATGCGCAGAGGATTGCTTGGTTTCAAATACCTGCGCAAAGCCGGGTTTGACCCGGTTCTTAAATTTGCCGTTGTCGAGAAATCCCTGACCTCTAAGAAGCTGGACGCCCATTGCTGGGTCTGCCTCGATGGCACCCCGGTGATCAGCGATCGGGAGGACGGCATGACCGAGTTGATGGAATTTCCCGGACCCGTGACTGCATGACCCCCAATGCCCGCTACGACCTTTTGAGCGCCACGTTGGACGTCTCTGGCCCGCCTGACTGGGCTACGACCATATTTGGCGGCCTGCTTCTGCGCCACAATCGCGAAAAAGAGCTGCCAGTGGCGATGACGCTTTCACTTTGGCGTGGAGTTCCAATCGGGCCTGACGCCGATGCAACCCTACTGCACGAAGGCTCCGGCCAGGACGGCAAATCGGTCACCGTTCACGAGTCTGGCTCCGTAATGTGGTACGTACGCCCCGATCTGGCCTCTCTGCGGCTGGATACTGCGATGCGAACAGCCGACTTAATCTTGGCTGAGAACGCGAAACTGTCCGAGAGCTTCGATCTGTCCGTCCACGCAATGGACGCCGCAATTGCAGCCACAGGGCAGACGCTGGTTCACGCAGCCTGCCTGGCGGATCGCGACGGACGATCTTTCGGGTTGGTCTTCGCGCCCAGCGGCACCGGAAAGACGACGACAACGCTGGCACTTGCGCATGCGGGTTACGCCATGGCGAATGACGATGCAGCCGTGCTGTCTGCAAACCCCGACGAAAACGGATTTCTTGTATGGGGACTTGCCCGCGATCCGAATGTCCACCGCAAAACCGTCGAAATGCTGCCTTGGCTAGCAGGGACGGCAGATTGGTCAAAACGTGAAGAGCGCGCGGTGCCGCTTGAGTTATTGGCCGAACACATGCCGATATCTCCGCATGTCATACGGCCCGTAGGTGCTGTCTTCTCGCTGGCGCGCGGGACGGGTTCCGAAGCAGAAGTGCGCGCGCTCCCCGCCGCCGAGGCGTTGGCGCGCCTTGTTTCAGACAACGTGCGCCACAGCGCGGGGGGGCTTGGCGCCCGTGATCTGGCCGCGCTCGACTGCTTAACCGAGTTGATCCGTAAAACTCCCGCCTATGAATTGCTTGTGCCTGAAGGCCAGGCCGGATTGGTGTCAGCGGCCAAGGTATTTGGCGAAACGCTGGCCCAGGCAACACTGACGCCGTCAGGGTCCGGCATCGGTTGAACTTTCGAGTCCCTCCAGCGGTAGGCTGCGTCTCAGGGTGCGTTTTATTCTCTGGCGTTCAAGTGCGATAGAAATCCGACGACGTGCTGTCGCCCTGATCCGTGCGTCTTTGCAGTCAAATTCTAACCATTTTCGCCCTGTCGCGATCGGTGCACCCGTCGGCGGACCAATGACACGAAGGACCTGGGGCAACGGAATCGGGCCCGTTGGTGTAGAAAGAGCCCGCAATCGCCGCGAATTCTGAAGCAGCAGGCGTGAAATCGGAAGCAACCTCTCAGCTGGCCAAGTGGCTTCGATCCGGCTCGACCGGACGCTCTTGTCATGCCAGTTCCCGCCCGTTTGCCGACACGTCGTAATCGTACCAGAAAGCCACCGGTGCAGATCATTGCGGACCAGTTGGTATTGAGCACTTCCAAGCGCTCGGCGCATTTGCAGACTATCCGTCCAATGGCATTCCCGAAGCGGAATCTGCGCAATGATCGGCCCTTCATCGAAACGCTCGGTCATTTGGTGCAAGGTTACGCCGCCAGCCTTGCGAAGGTCCCCGGCCATGATCATCCCATTCAAAGGGTCCGGCCCGCGGTAATACGGTAGCAACGCCGGGTGCACATTGACGCCTCCCAGCCGTGCAAGCGACAAAAGCCGACCGGACAATCTGCGCATCCAGTGCGACGAAATGATCAAATCGGGCTGCAGACGCCGCACCATTTCTTCAATCGGCGCCGTGTCGGAATTTAAACCTTGGTAAATGACTTCGGCTTCAGGGGCACCCCGTCGGAGTATGCCGCCGCTGGACCAAATCGAGCCTGGATGATCATACCGAATTGAACGTTTTACACGCCGTTCTGCAGTCGCAGGAAACACCGCCGCCGAAATCCGGTGCCCCGCATCCAGCCAACCGGCCAATGCCGGCGCGGAGTCGACAAATCCCGCAGAAAAAACAACCGCACTCAGCGCAGCAACCATTCAACGGGCCGAATAGCGCTGGAAGAGGCGAAACATATGGCGCCGTAACTTTGACGACGTCGCATCGGGTGCTGACAGCACGTCCCGCCCGGCAATCATGCAGGATCGCGCGATGCCACCGCCACGTGCTGACCGCACCAGTTCGAGCGCATCATTATCGCCAAACATCGTTCCGATAAGCTGAAGGGATTGAAGCGTTTCCAAATGCAAACGTGCCGCTCTCGCTTGATCCAACAGGGTAGAACGCTCGGACAAGGAAAACGCTCGAAATGCCTGCAGCACGTCCAGAACCAGCCGGAGGGTATGAAACTTATGCCCGAGTGCACCATGCGCCACTGCGGTCAGAAATAGCGTGGTTGTGGCATCAGGGCCGAGGGCCGTCAGTTCTGCGTGGCCCAACCGAACCCTACGGCGCAAGCCCGGATAATGCACAAGGTCGCCATGCAATTCGATCAACAAGTTGGGGTCAGCATCGCTGATCCATTTCTGTTCCTGATTGGCCTCCGAACGATCAAAACTCGCTTTCAGGTACTGATGCAGGCCAATTTCGCCAAGAATTGTGCCAATGGCGGCAAAATCATCTGGCTGCGCCACGATGTCGATGTCGGTGAACGGACGATCTGCGGGATCAGAGTACAGGCGCTCCGCAAAAACTGGGCCCTTAACAATGATGGGATCAAGGCCATGATCGGCAAAGGCACCGCGCAGCCGGGGCAGCAACGACTCCAGCCGCAACGTGATTGCCGTCAGCCCCTCGGCCTCAGCCACCAGTTGTGGGGCCAACGTTGCCAACCGCGCAGCCCCGATCTTGCGGTAAAGGATCGTCGAAACATTGTGATCGGACGCCATGTGCGCGAGATCAGGAATTTGCTCATCTGCAACGTCCGCTGTCGGAGCTGCCGGATCAGCCAGCCGGCAAAACAGATCGTCCAGTTTTCGCCGTGCACTTCGTTCAACTGCCACGCTCGCCCGCCCACTCGAGATTTCTTTACGCGGCAGACCCTAAAAGCAGTTCCGCATCGCATCAACCGACACCGGGACCGTCACAGGATTCGCTATTTAATTTCGACGCCGAATTAATCGTGATATACAATCGATCCAAATGATTCTGCCCTGACGGAGTGCCGACAATGCCCACCGGATTTTTCGACGACATTGCCTCGATCAAATACGAAGGGCCCGAAAGTGCCAATCCACTGGCGTTTCGTCACTATGACGCCCAAGCCGACGTCCAGGGCAAATCCCAGGCCGATCACCTACGCTTTGCGGTTGCTTATTGGCACAGCTTTGCCTGGCCCGGCGGCGACCCATTCGGCGGTCAAACCTTCGAGCGCCCCTGGTTCGGCGACACGATGGAGAGCGCTCGCCTGAAGGCCGACGTCGCTTTTGAGCTGTTCGAAATTCTCGGCGCGCCCTACTTCTGTTTCCACGACCTCGACGTGCGCCCCGAAGGCGACAGCTTTGCCGAAAGCGAAGCCCGGTTGGACGAAATCACCGACCTTTTCGGCATCAAAATGGATGCCACCGGCGTCAAGCTGCTCTGGGGCACCGCTAATATGTTCACTCACCGCCGTTGGATGAGC
>Ga0115566_10003109_pt1 | contig 13486 bp, 12 predicted proteins | sample COGITO_mtgs_1204_3_FD_87173 | JGI IMG/M metagenome (GOLD analysis project Ga0115566, IMG submission 87173) | Pelagic marine microbial communities from North Sea - COGITO_mtgs_120405 | ecosystem: Environmental > Aquatic > Marine > Epipelagic | place: Germany:Helgoland, sampling site Kabeltonne...
AACAGAACAACAATGGCAGCAAAACAAGCGACCGCGAAAATAGCCAAAGCCGTGGCGGTGGAATCGTTATCCACGCCGTCTTCGCGCGCGGCGTTCTCGGCTGCCTCTGGTTCTTTCGCCGGGATGGTCTCCGCGATAACCGGTTTAGGCGGGGCGGTGGTGTTCGTCCCGGCTTTGTCCAGACTCGGGTTCAAGGCGAAAGATATCGTCGGGACGACGGTGGCGGCGGTGACCGGGGCGACCGCGGCGGGGAGTTTAGCGTACGCGCAGAAAGGCGTCACAGGTACGACATATAGAAGAGGAAGGACGAGACGCTTATCTTGTGTGCTTCTGCTCTTTTCGCTCTCTTTCTCTCTCTCTTTCTTTCTCTCTCCGTCGTTCGCGAACGAACGTGTTGCACAAAAACTCACGCGTAAGACTTTTCTTTAAATGTACTGTAATCAATAATAATAACAACTTTAAAACAGACTTACCGTGCGCGGCGACGATTGGTTTCGCCGGCGCGGCGTGCACGCCGATTGGACAAAAGTTTGCGCAGCACATATCGGGACCGATGATGCGACGGATGCTCGGAGGCGCTTTAGTCTTATGCGCCCCATCGGTATTAATTAAAAAAAAAATAGATGAAGAGTACGAACCGACGAAAGAGGAGATTGCGGAGCAGGAGAGAATTAAAAAAGCGTTAGCGGATCACGGCATTATGAGCTCGGCGCCGGATAAAGATGGACATTTCCAACAACCTGAAGGAAGTTTGTATACGATCGTATCGCAACAGTTTTTAGAGAGGTATTATAAGCACGGGAGTTGGATGGATGCGTTGTATAACGAGAGGGAGTATGTGTATTTAGGTATAGCGGTTGGGTTGATTCAAGGTACGGTAGGCATTGGCGGCGGAGTTTTAGTGACTTCGTATTTATCCGCCGAGACGGACTTGGAAGTGCATAGGATCGCGGCGACTGCGCTGTTGTGTACTTTACTCACAAACATCGCGGTTGGAGCGCAACATTACGCCATGGGGAACATAAAGTTACGGACGGCGTCGATATTGGCGTTATCGGCGATGGGGTGTTCATATTGGACGGCTAGAAACGTCGCGTTGGATATTCCCGAGGTGGGCGTGAGAGGTTTCATCGCTTCGGCTTTGCTAGCCAGCGGCATGAGTATGTTGAGATGATGAAACACACAGTTTTCATCGCTCGCGAGATGAAAGTAAACAAATCGACGAGGTACATAATATAATACGTACTCGAACCAAATCTGTAATAAAATAAAATTATATATGAATATATACGAATACGTCGAGAACGAAGAAGATTTTAAGAGAAGTCGGTGAACGCGTACGCGCGCGTGTACGTTCGATTTAGTATGGTTATTATTATTCTTGCACAGCTGACTAATACAATTTTTCAACGTCTTTCTCGCTACTACACATCTCACAATCACGCACGATATTATCATTATCATCCTCTCCTTCTCTCATCTCTCTCTCTCTCTCTCTTTCTAAATAATATATATTACTACTTATGCGATGATTCTCATCATCGTCTTCATTCTCTTCTTCTTCCTCTTCTTCTTCTCGTCTCTTCGTTACCTCTCGGCCCTCTCTCTTCATTTTTCCTTTCGTTTCTTCTATTTGGATTTTGGCACGCCTTTCGAAACTGCCTTTTCGAAACAGTTTTCAATTTCCTTGAAATCCGTAAGTAAAATCCCTCGCTTGCTCGTGAAGTTTGTGTATCCAAACGCGCTCTCGAGTCGTTGCATGTGTGGTCGTTTTTCGTCAGTCACGCGATCAATAACCCCGCGGTATTTCTCGTTCGCGTGAAGTTTCGAGTACCATCGACTCCCGGCTTCTCCTCTTCGCTGGATTTCTTCCGCGACGCTCGCGCTTCTCAGCACCGACAACAACCATCTGCTACACTCGGCCAAGTCGTCGTACGCGTACCCGGTCAACTCCACCATGCACTCCATATCCGCGCTGTCCCACGACAAATACCACTCGTCCTCCAGGGCTATAGCCAGTGCCGAAGCCGCTATAACGCTCGGCTGCCAACGCAAGTGTTGTTGGGAAAGCACCGCCAAGTCCACGGTCAACTCGCAAAACTCTTCCACTTTCCTCTTGTGACTCTCCAAAGCGAATTTCATATTTCTATACGCCAAGGTAGTTTCTCCGTACTTTCCTCCGTACGTTCGTTCGTAAATTTTTGACTCTTTCTCCAATCTGTCTTCTACGGATATCTTCGCCACTTTTCTGTGCGCGACGTCGATGTATGCGTCTAAAAACGCTCTCGGATTTGGCCGGTACAGAAAAAAGTCCAACTCGCGCAGCAAAGCGCGTTCGGCGAGTAACAACTGACTGCGGTTAAACGTGCTCACTTCCGTGCACGACGCCACGGTCGCCGCGCACGGCGGATTCACCTCAACAATCTTAGCCGCCACGAATAAACACGTCGCACCTAACCTTTTCAGTTTGTTGCACAACGGGTTCACCGTTTCGTCGCCGAGCGGGAAAATCGGCGTCACGCCGCCAAAATCAACGCCATCCATGGCGCTCGTACCTTCCGCCTCCTTCGCGTAAAACAAAACCTTTCTGTCTTTACCAGGATTTGCATATTCTAGTCTGTCGACAACATAGAACGACTCGATCGCTTTCGCCGGCACCGGCTCCGAACCGTTCCCGTTTCTTTGCAAAAACACCTCGCACTCGCGTTTACTCAAAAACGTATCGCAGTACCTCACCGCCAAATGAAACGTCTCCGGCGCCATCGATAACCGAAGAGACCTCTTATACATCCAATTCACGACTTGCTGTCGCATCGCCGGGTTGAACAACTCCCCATATTTCACGTACGGGTCCAACGTGTACCTTTCTTCCGTCCTCCGCCGCCCGCCGTCGTTGGAAAACGCCCAGTAGGCGTACTCCGCCAGCGTCGACGTCGCGCCTCGCGACGCCGTCGGCGTCGTTTGCGTCGAAAGCCTCTTTCCCGCGTTTTCTGTCTTCTTCACCGTCTTCTTCTTCACCTTCTTCGCGTCGTCGAAATCGTCGTCCTCTCCTTCCTCGTCGTCATCTTTCGATGAAACTGGTGGTAAAGGTGGTTTATCTGTGTTGAGGAAAAGAAAATGTCACGCGGCGTGAGTATTTTCAAATAGACTCTTCTCGTTCGTCGTTGCGTTTATTCAAACACCAACGAACGATTTTGAAAATTTTTGAATTCAAAAAGAGAGAAAAACAGAAGCAAAAAACACGAGAGAAGACAGATACAAAAAAAAAGAGATGAAATTTTTGAAATCGTACCGCTACGACTGCGCGTGGTGTTCGACGCTTTCCCTGTTCCTTTCCGCCTTCTTTTTCCTACCAAGGGTTCTTCTTCGCACATTAAATCGATCTCGAAATCTTCGTCTCGGTTGTCTTCCTTCTTTTGTATCGCTTTTGCGACTCTTTTCCTCCTCGTTCCAGCTCGTGGAAAAGTTGTGTTTTTTTTCTTCTTCGTCGTCGCTTCTTTTTTCTCGCCCGCCAAACATCTCGGGGACGAGGATGCTTCGACGACGATACTGGCGGTCATCCTCGACGGCCTCGAATCCGGAATCTCGGGAGTACTAGAAGCGTTCCTTTTATTTCTGTCCTCCTGTTCTTTCTCTTTGGTGTTGTTCGTGTTGGTGAGATCTTTCAACCTGTTGTTGTTGTTGTTCTTCGTTGTTGTTGCGGTTGTTCGTCGCATCTTCCGCGAGGACATTTTGAAAATGTTTTTGAAAAATGATTTTCAAACGAACTGTTCGCGAATCAAAGAGTCACCGTCGGAGTGTGCGAGAGGACGAGAAGAAGAAAAAAGAGTCTCTTATATTCTTCTCCTCGTCGTTGAGGTGTATCGTGTGTTCGCTAAACGAAGAAGAACGGGGGTCGTCCGGCTCTTCTGCGTGCTAGTATCGCTAGTGTTTGTTGGGGGTGGATGTGTGGATATGAAAGTGAGGAAACTGTCTCTCGCTTTTTTTGCTGCGCTTTTTGAAAAAAAAATTCTGCATGTTAAAATTTGAAAGAAATGTCAGTCGTCTTTTGTCGCGTGGTGGTGCAAAAGAGAGTTTTGTGAGAACGACGACGAGAGAAAATCAATCAATCGTTCTTTTTTTTGAAGGCGTTTTGTCGAGGAGAAGACGAACAAAAGAGACGATCTTTTCGAGGAGGACGGAAGAAGCGAGTACCAAAGCGATGCTGCATACATGAAAAACATATTATTAAACTAAAATGGCTACTACACTGTTTTGACCGCGCGCTTTTGCATATCGCAAAGTCGTTTTTTACTCGGCGGCCTTGGCGAGGATATCTCCTCCTTCGTCTGCTTTTTCCGATGATACCGAAGGAAACGACGACGAGGAAGAGGGTGAAACTATAGATACCGACGGCGCGTAACTCATGACCACGCCGTTGACTTCGTCTCCTTCGTCTTCGTCCTCTTCTTCCGGTTCGTATTTATCCGCCGTTTCGCGAGAGAACATACCGCCTTGGCTGATCCTTTTCCCTTCGCCGGCGTCGATGTACGTTCCCATGCCTAAATCTCTCAGCAAAGCCGCTTTTTGCGGCGTGTACGAGCCAAAGTTCTCCTGGTCTACTTTCGGCGCGTCCAGCGCGTTCAACGCGAACACGCAACCTAACACGCCCGCTCCGCACGCCAACATCGTCTTCTTACACCTCGCCACCGCCGGGCCGCACACGTACGTCCCGTCCAATCTATCCTTCGCCAACATCTCCGGCGTTTTCACGTACACTTGACCATCGTACCATCCCGTCTCTTCGTACTCAATCGTCGCCGAGAGTAAGCGATTTCTCACGTAATCCCACGAGTTGTGAATGTTCAACGTTATCGCGCTCACCGCAACCAAGGAACCCAACATCGCCGCGACGTGCGCCTCCGTCCATTGTATCTCCGGATTATACGTCTCGCTCGCGATCGGGTACGCGATGACCGTGAAGAAAAATCCGCACAAAATAGTCAACCGTACCGCGTAACTCTTCCCATCTAAACCGCCCCATCCAGAAACCAGGCCTTCGGCGACTTCTTTAAGTTGCGACGAAGGCCTCTGGTCCATCGGTACTGGACACGTATCTACCACGTCGTCCAATAACGAAGACATTTCCTCTTGGCCGACGTCTTCGCCGAAATGCATTCGAGTTCTTCGCGAGCGTTGTTGTCCCCTTCTTCGAAAAGAAGCGATGTGATTACCACTTTTGACCGTTTTCTCTTCTTCTCCCGCGAAACCCTGGTTAGCTCGCATCGCCGCGACCGCGCGACTCCTGCGACGTAAACGGCTTTTTCTCGTTTTCATCATCCTCGGGAGGTGTGACGTCTTCGTGTAATCATCATCGATCCCGGAAACCGACGCTCGCCGTTCGCTCTCGCTCCTCTTCGAAGAATACTTGTTGTTATTGCACTCCACGCATCGCGAAAGGGAGGAAATTACAGTCCGCATGGTACTATATGTGTACCGATGCTAAAGTCCTTCTCTCTCTCTCTCTTTGTATAACTCAATCAGAGACGAAATGTGCACACAAAACTTTTAGGGCAGACGAGCCACAAATTTTTGAGGCAAGTGAGGAAGAGCTTTCAGCTTTTCGTTTTTGCCCCACAACACAAAAGATCTCTCTATTCCTTTTATATATAATCACACACGTAATAATATAAAAATGGCTTCTACTGTGCGTTTCTTCGTCGATGACTCTCTTTTATTACGCGCGCGTGGCGTTACTCTTCGACGACCGCGCGATGGGGGCTCGCGACGGCGTCTGCAAAAGTCGCGAGGTCCTTTGCGAGAGGCATTTCCGAATTTTTTTTTCCTCTGTTCTTTGCGCGGATGGATTAGCGAGAACGCGATGATGAGTGAGAGGCGTAACTGAATTTTTTATATCCGGAAAGACGACGAGAAAATCGAACGAACGGAGGATGAGACGTAATACTGACCAACGTTTTTCTAATCGTAAATGCAGTTATCTTTCGCTGGCCTCTCTGCCAAGGTATGTTTTCGCGTCGCCCGTCGTTGGGTGTTTTACGATGATGGGAGACGATGATTTTAGATAAAACGCGCGCAGAAGCAGTTTTTTTTTTTGTTTCTTTTGTGGGTGGTGCTTTGGAAAAGACGGATAAGGTCGTCTTGCCTTGAGTTTGATTACTGATGAATTCTTCTCTTCTTCTCTCTATCATAAACAGCAATGCATCTCGCAAAAAGTCACCTCCGCTCGCCAAAGCCAAAAGGTGGCCAGAGTGTCCACCGTGGTCAAAGCGGCCGATAAGGGTGGCCCGTACGGCTTGGGTCTCGAAATGGCCAAGACGGCTGGGAAATCCATGCAATCCGGCAAGGCGAAGGTTCCGTTAGCGTTGGAAGAAGGTGAAATGCCGTTGAACACGTACAAGAACAAGACGCCGTTCACTGGTACCGTCAAGTCCGTGGAAAGAATTGTTGGCCCGAAGGCGACTGGGGAAACCACGCACATCATCATCGACCACGGAGGAAAGATGCCGTTTTGGGAAGGGCAGTCGTACGGCGTTATTCCGCCGGGGACGAAGATCAACTCCAAGGGTAAGGAAGTTGCGCACGGTGTGAGATTGTACTCCATCGCGTCTACTAGATATGGGGACTCCTTCGACGGTCAAACTGCAACTTTGTGCGTTCGTCGTGCGACCTACTGGGACGAAGAGAAGGGCGCTGAAGATCCGGAAAAGAAGGGCATCTGCTCCAACTTTTTGTGCGACGCCACCCCGGGTACGGAAATCATGATGACTGGCCCGACTGGCCAAGTCATGTTGTTGCCGAAGGATCCGTCCACCCCGGTCATCATGGTTGCCACTGGTACTGGTATTGCCCCGATGAGAGCGTACATCCGCCGATTTTTCGTTGAAGACGTCCCGAGCTGGAACTTCACCGGCTTGGCGTGGTTGTTCATGGGCGTCGCCAACTCTGACGCCACTTTGTACGACGACGAATTCCAAGAGTGCGTCAAACGATTCCCGGGCCAATTCAGAATTGACTACGCCTTGTCCAGAGAACAAAATAACAAGAAGGGCGGCAAAATGTACATCCAAGACAAGGTTGAGGAATACAAGGACCAAGTCTTTGGCTTGCTCGACGGCGGCGCGCACATGTACTTCTGCGGTTTGAAGGGTATGATGCCGGGTATTTTGTCCATGTTGGAAGGTGTGTGCAAAGAAAAGGGCATCGACTACGAAGAGTGGTTGGAAGGTTTGAAGAAAAACGGTCAATGGCACGTCGAAGTTTACTAAATTTGTAGTTTCTTTTTTAGAGAGAAAAGATTTAGTAAACTTATTGAGAACGCAGCCGAGAGAACGAAAGAAAACAATCAGAAAACGAGAGAGAGAAAAAGAGAAAGAGAGAGTTGAAAAGAGAGAGAGAGAGAGGGTGAAGAGAGAGAAAGAATAAATAGATCATTCTGTTTTTTAATACTTGTGTAATCGAAAAACATCTTACTATATAACATAACTATAACTACTTCAGCTATTACATACGTTGATTGCGCCAGTAAAGTAAAGTAACCGCATCAACATCGTTTCAAACTCCCACGAGTGGCTTTCGCTCGGTCGTCCGTGATTAAACGACTTGGCAAAGTTATCCATGGAAACGCTAAACCCGAATAAATCCACCTCTTCGCACATTTTCAGCGCCATCAAAACCCCGTGGACGCCGGAAGACATGAATCGGTAACACTCGAACGGCCCGACGCCTAACGAGTACAAGTCTTTCCTCAACTGCGAGAACACCTCCAATTCCCAGTTGATTAAATCTGCGGCTGCTAAGTGTAAATTCAATTTGGGATGTTTCTTTTGCAACGCCTGTAAATATGGCGCGGAAAAATAGTTCCAAAATAAAACTTCTTCGTCGCTAGAAATGTCCTCTGACGCTCCGTCGCCGTCTAATAAACTCGTCGTATATTTTCGATTGACTAATCGAAAGGTTGTTTTCGTACCCATATATTTTTGCTTGTCCTCGAATTTCACGCCTTTTTCTTGCATCACGTGGTGCATGCGTCGCCATTCGGAGTTAAATCGGAACACTGCATCGTACTGGTCGATGGCGTCTCCGTTTTCCGCGTCGAATAAGTTCATCGAGTTGCCTACGATAGCGCACCGATCGTACGCCGAGCCTTTGAACACGTCCTCTTTCGGCGTCGGTACGCGCTCTTCCCACCCCGAGCTCATATCGCATCCCGCTTTCGGTCCACCACCACGCTCTCCACATCCACCAGATAAGAGCCCAGTCTCTTCGTTCTTCACTAACGGTAAACACTTATTACTCCCGCCTTTCGAGTGCACGAAACAATTCGGACTCCCAAGCGCTAACGTTTGAATCCCGCTAAACTCTATGGCCACCTTCCTCAACTCGTCTCTCGTCGCCTCGCACGATTTCAAATCCACTAAACACTTCTTTAATTTCTTTTCTACCTCAGATAACTGGTCGACTTTCTTCTTGCTCACTTTCGATTCTTCCGAGCATCTCTTCAGCGCGCGTTGCTCGGCGCACGCTTGACGAGCTTTCAACGGCGCGCGAGGAGAACAGCTCGGGCCAAATTTACCACCCATTCCAGCCGCTTTGAACGTTAACAACTGCCTTCTTCCTCGTTCGCGTGATTCTGTCCCGTTCACTCCCTCGTGTTCTTCCTCTCCTTCTGCTCCTACTTCATTCGCTCTCTCGCCGCTCGATAACGCTTTCCTCCTAAGACTCACTCTTCTTCTCTTCCACTCTTCGATCTCCTCTAAAGGCCTCCACGGTTTCGGCGCATCGAAGCACCTCGGATGAAACGGTTTCGGCGGTTTTTGCAATAGTAATTTCTGCGCCATGGTGATGTGAGAATCTTTGTATCGGTCGCGAGACATCCCGTGGCCTCGGACTTCCTTCGATTGTTGTTGTTTATCATCTTCTTCTTCTCGATGTATTCCAATCGAGAAATCTTCGCTTCCACCATCTCTTCCTTTTGTTTCTCGGTCTCGAAACGCGACCAAAATCACACACGCGAATAAAGCGAGAAGCAAAACACTCAATCGTTTTGCCCTCGCTCTCCCTGCCGGGGTTTTCGTGGAAGCGCGGCCCCGAGGCGCCATGATGATATACTGTCAGAGGTGGTGTGTGCGTAAAATTTCTTTTGAAGAAAAATACGCACGAGAGAAGAAGCGTCAAAGAAGAGGCGAGTGGTTTGAAAATGAAAACCGCGCTCGCTCGGCGAGAGGCGACGGAGAAAAGCCGCCAACGTCACTCGAACCGGGCGAAGAAAGATTTGTTGCAAAGAAATCCACACATTTCGTACGAGGAGTGGCAAAAACTCTCCCGGTACGCGCACTTGAAACCGATGAAAAGAGAGGAGTGGACGAGAGCTTTTAGTCGTTGCGGGAAAAACTCCTCCGTCGAAGAGGAAGAAGAAAAAAAAGAAGAAGAAGAAACGCGAAGGGAAGACCGAGATGACATCGAGAGATTTAAAAGCGAGAGTAACATCGCGTCGCGTTCGTTGGCGTCGAGAAAACCTTTGTCGAGTTTACAAACGCACACGAACGAGAGAACGGATACGGAGGAGAACTTGCGCTTGTTTTGTTCCGAGATCAAGACGTTTGACCAGTTCAACCGCGCGTGGCGAGACTTTGAAAGAGAGGAAGAGAAAAGGGAAAAGATGTTAACGTTTGTGTTTGAAACAGATGCACGCGGTGAGTGTATCGCGGAGACTCTTTTCAAGGCGAAATGCATCGAAACGTGGATGCTGGAGGAGATGTTGTGCGTTTTGCTCTCTTCGCCTCGCGGCGAAGAGGAATGGCGAACCGAAGCCGCCAAACGATTGATTTCGCATCTCTCGACACCGCTACAAGTTCAAATGTTATCAACGCGTGCGCGAGAAAAGCTCAGGGAAAGAAAATTAAGCTCGTAAAAGAAGAACGAGTTTGAGATCTGCGCGTATTTATGTAAGTTATTCCGTCTCAATAATATTCTTTTGATATCACAAAACAGTTTGCTCTTGCAAGCGCAAACGCAGCTTGCCCTTCGTTTCCTAGTAAAACTACTTCAAGCACACACCCGCGCGTTCCTAACACATCCAATTTCTCCAATTTCTCACCGATTTCTCCCTCTCTCTCTCTCTCCTTTATCTCTTTCATTTTTACAAAATTCTTTTCTTTCTCCCTCTTTTTCTTTCTTTCTAATAACAATTACTCTTCTTCTCAAATTAGAACGGAGACGCGCCGCCGACGTTCGCAAAGTTGGTCAACAAGTTGTGCGCGAACGGATCGGTAACGTGATCCGTCAAGTTCTTCACTGGCCCTTCGCCGGTGATGATCGCTTGCACCATGATACCGAAAAACGCCATCATCGCCAATCTGCCGTTTTTGATCTCCTTCACCTTCATCGCGTCCATGTCGTTTTTGCCCATACCCATCGGGTTGAACGAACCGCCCGGGTACGCCGGGTTGCCGGTGCCGCCCATCCCTTTTTCCAAGCCAGCCAAAGATTGCTTCGTTCTGAAGCCCGGGTTGGCGTATTCAGTCAATCTGTTGATTTCGACAAAGTTCATCATGCACACCATGACCCAGAACAACGCCGTCGGCGGCGCCCAAAAGTCGTACGAGCCTTGCGCCGGGATGATACCGTTCTTAAACCAAACCACCGCCGTGGAGTCCGGAATGAAGCCCTTCATCGTTTCCGGCGCAGTCGCGCCGGCAACGCCAAGCATCGCCCATCTGCCGTGGATAACTTCCGCGTACGCCAACCACCCCGGGTTGATGAAACCGCCGGCGCCTTCCGGATCGGACAAGCCGAGCGGATCGAAACCGTAGTCACCCGGCAAGGTGCCGTCCAAGTAGGACAAAGATTGGTCGGAGACGCCCAACATGTACAACGGAGCGAGGTTGTCCGTGTTTCTGGCAACCTTCTGTTAAATGTGATTATTTTCGAGAAAAGAACAAGGGAAGAGAGGTGAGTTTTTGTCGTTTGATCATATTTTTTTTCCTTCGGGCGCGCGCGCATATCTCCTACTCTTCCCACGCTCGAAAGAGTTCAAACAGCTCCCGCACCACTCGTTGCGTCCGTTCGTACCGTTCGCTCGACCGACGCAAGTCGCAACAGGAGCTCGTCGCGAAAAGAGAAAACGTCTTTAAAATTTTCCCTTTAGAGATATCAACCGTATCTCGGCCCCGGGTGCGTATCAAAAAAGAGCACAAAAAGGCGAGAGAGATTCGAATTTTACGGTGTCGGAATCGACGCGCGAGAACCTCGTTCCGACGTCCCGATTGCCCATCAAAACAGAAATTCGTTTCCCTCGACCTCCAATGCACGCGCGAGCGTAAAAAAATCAAAGGGAAGAAGTAAAAAAACGCACCGCCGGAGCCGCAGCGGCTGGCTTTTCCGTTTCCGCAGGAACGTCCCCTTCCGCCTTTACAATCAAAGATCGTCTCTTGTTGTTGGAAGACTTGGTGACTTGCGAAACCACGCGAGTGGCTAACGCGGCTCTGTTTGCGATGGTAGATGCAAAAGACATGTTTAAACGTGAATAATGTGCTTTGAGATGTGTGTGTGTGTTCAAAAGGACACGAGTGCAAATATGAAGCAATCCACGCTTAAATTCACCGCTTAAAAGAGAGCGATTGTTTTTCTTTTTTTTAGAGAGAGAGAGAAGACGGAAGAGAGCAAACACACAAACAAAAAAAGAGGGAGAAGATCCTTCAGGGTAGAACTTAATTGACTGACCACTGTTTCTCTCGCCTCTCTTTTTTTCCTCCCACGCAGCCGTCAGAAAAAAGAAACTACTATTCTATAGTATAGATATAGATACAGAGTAAAGCGTGTCCTCTCTCTCTCTCTCGGCCCAAACGCGCGCTTCTTTGTCTTTGTCTTCTGCTTCTGCTTCTTCTCTCTGTTGTCTCTCTCTCTTACTCACTTACTCTCTGGAAAGAAAGAAAGAAGAAAAAATGGCGGGAGGATCGAAAGGAAAAGCGAAGAAAGGAGGAACGAATACTCACGAGAACGAGGACAACGACGATGAAATCGTGATGCCTCCGACGAACAACACCCAACGAGAAGAAGAAGAAGACTATAATCAACAAGTCCTCGATGCTATTGCCTCTCACAACAACAACCAAGGCGTCAGCGACCCAGACTTGCAGAAGATTTTGTCCTTTTGGAAAGGAGGCTTACGCAGGGACATCATCAACCACTTGTTGGATTCAGAGAAAATCACGTTACACACGGAAGGCGAAGGCGACAATGCAATTTGCTACTTCAAAAGAGTGAGCGAGGAAGAAATGCTCAAGAAACGAGGGTTATCGAGCGAAGATAGGTTGGTGTTGCAAGTCATCGAAACCGCCGGGAATAGCGGGATGTGGACGAAAGAAGTCAAGCAAAAGACGAACTTCCCGCAGGTGAAAGTGACGAAGATTTTTAAAACCTTAGAGCAAAGGAAGTTGATTAAAAGCGTGAAGCACGTCGCGCAGCAAAATCGAAAGGTGTACATGAAGTACGATTTAGAACCGTCGAGGGAGATTACCGGTGGAGCTTGGTTTACCGATCAAGAGTTTGACGCCAAGTTCGTGAAAATCATGCGGGACGTGTGCCGGGATTTTATCAGAAAAGAGAAACGGGTGACTTTACAGGACGTGTATGAGCACATCGTGAAGAGTAAAATATCCAACGTGAATTTGAGGAAAGAAGACGTGAAACAGATTGTGGACACGCTGTTTTACGACGGGGACGTGGAGATGATCACGCCCGAGGAAAGGAGGAGACAGAAGATGGATGCGTACGAGGACGATTTCATCGACGATAGGAAGAACCGAAGAGGTGGTGCTGAAGGAATGTTGATGTACGAATCCGACGAGGAAGAAGAAGAAGAAGAAGAAGAAGACAGCGAAGGAGAGGACGAAGACACGACGACGAAGAAACGCAAGAAAGGATCGGCGAATAATAACAAGAGGAAGAATAGCAACAAGAAACAAAAGAAAGCGACGATGGAGAACAAGAAAGGTAGCAGCAGCAACAAGAAGCAGCAGCAAAAGAAAAAAAGTAGAGGAGGAAACGAAAGCGAAGAGGCGACGGTTGAAGTTGACGACGGCGACGATTTTACCGAAACATACTACGTGCCTTCAAAGTGGAAAAGCAATATACTCACGCCGCTGAGTTACGTACCGTGTGGTATTTGTACGGTCTATCAAGAATGTGAGCCAGGTGGGTTGATCTCGCCGGAGAAGTGCCCTTACATGGACAGGTGGATTAGGGACATTGAAGAGTCCGGGAATAATCCAGGACCATATAATGGAATATTAGGAACGGAAGATAACGACGACGATGAAGAAGAATAGGTAGCAGAGGTGAAAATAGAAAGAGAAAGAGAGACGCGGCGTAATATACTATCAGAACATAATATACAATTAGCGTATCGGTTGTAGTTTACAATTGAAAAATTGTCAAATCAGTCGTACTCGGGTAAGTAATAGTAGTAGTAGTAGTAGTAGTAGTA
>Ga0115566_10003112_pt1 | contig 13479 bp, 12 predicted proteins | sample COGITO_mtgs_1204_3_FD_87173 | JGI IMG/M metagenome (GOLD analysis project Ga0115566, IMG submission 87173) | Pelagic marine microbial communities from North Sea - COGITO_mtgs_120405 | ecosystem: Environmental > Aquatic > Marine > Epipelagic | place: Germany:Helgoland, sampling site Kabeltonne...
CAAAGCAGAAATATCAAGTGTTTTTTGATACCAATCATGATTCAAATCTGTGTAAGCCTTGTCTTTGCGCACATTTGGCGACATGCCAATTGAATGTAGAATGAAATCTAGTTTGCCTCCCAACTTTTCCTGTGACTGAATGATTAGGTTCTCCAAGTCTTCCATACTTGTCGCATCGGCACCAATTACCTCTGTTCCACACTTTTCTGCAAGTTGATTGATCGTACCCATTCTCAGTGCAATAGGAGCGTTAGACAGAATGAACTTCGCCCCTTGTTCATTGGCTTTTTCCGCAACTTTCCAAGCAATGGATCGTTCATCCAATGCTCCAAAAATTATTCCTCTCTTATTTTCAAGTAGTTTAGTCATTTCAGGTTTTTTAGTTCGTGTGTAAAAATAGAATTGTTCTTCAATTATCCGCGTTTAACAAGCTCTTTGCGCTGTCTAATGCTGCTTGAGTCAGACTGTCTCCAGAAAACATTCCTGCCAATTCAATAATTCTGGCTTCTTCTGAAAGATTTTCAAAAATGGAATTAACGCGACCATTCATCTCCTGTTTAGATATTCTAATGTGATGGTGGCCTTTCGAGGCAACCCCGGGCAAATGCGTTACGGCAATGACTTGGTTATTCGCGCCCAAACGATTCATTAGTTTTCCGATTCGTTTTGCTACCTCGCCACTAACTCCCGTGTCAATTTCATCAAAAATCAATGTAACTGATTGAGATCCTTCGGATTGAAGACCTTTTAGCGCCAGCATCAAGCGGGCAATTTCACCACCAGATGCAACTTCGTCAATAGACAATAAATTGGAATTACCGTTGGCATCGAAAAGCATCTCTACCCTGTCAAAACCCATTGAATTAAGCTCGGTTGTTTGGTTTATTTGAAAACGCAATTGTGCCTTAGGCATTCCGAGTTCGTTTAACTGCTTTATTACTGCAAGTTCCAATCCTTCTCGCGCATTCATTCGGGCTTGCGTTAGCTCCTGCGCTAAAGTTTCTGCGCGTTTTTTTATGGCTTCAAATTGAATTTCCGCTTCTTTTAATTCTTCCTCAAATGACTCAATTCCATTTAACTTTTCCCGATAACCCGATGTCAATTCTTGTAAAGACTGAAAATCACCAACTCCATGTTTATATAGTAGCCTGTTGATTGTATCAAGCTTATCTTTGACTACTTCCAAACGATTTGGATTGATCTCGATATCTTCACTGATTTGCTCCATTTCAGAGCCTAATTCCTTAACTTCAATAATTATCGACTTAACCCTTTCATCCATTTGTTGAAACGACTCTTTATACTTCACTATCGATTTTATTCGATTGCTAAACTTTTGAAGCATTGAATAAATCCCTTCCTCATCGTTGATCATTCCAGTTGCCGAGTTCAACACTTCCAGTATTTCGGACGCATGTTCAAGCTCTGTCAATTCAGATTCTAAATCCCGAATACTATCTGCGTTGTAATCATCCAAAACAGATAATTCTTCTAATTGAAACTCAATGTAATCTTGGTCTTTACGAATTTGAGAGGAAGCTTCCTTTAATTTCTGAATTTTTGCTTGCAGATTGCGATACTCGCGATAAACCTTTTGATAGGCTTCATTCCTGACTTTATTATTCGCAAAAAGGTCTAATTGCTCGCACTTAAAGGAAGCGCTCTGAAGCGCTATATTCTCTTGCTGACCATGTAAGTCAATCAACATTGTTCCGATTCTTTTTAAAACCGAAAGTCCTACGGGTGTATCATTAATGAATGCTCTACTCCTACCCGAAAACGTTAATTCTCTGCGTATAATAATGTCATCGAATACATCAAGCTTCTCTTCTTCTAATACTGAGACCAATTCTGGACCAAACCCATTAAAGTTTGCTTCAACCGTACATTTTTCTTCTCCTATACGGATCGCACCAAAATTTGCGCGATTACCTAATAAAAGCCCCAATGATTCCAGCATTATAGATTTACCCGCACCCGATTCTCCCGTAATCACTGTTAATCCAGCTCCTAGAGAGATTTCTGAAGATTCAATTAGGGCGTAATTTGATATGTATAATCTAGTCAGCAATGGATATAAAAAGCCAAATCTAAAACCTATAGTTCACTTAAAAGATTCACTAAGATAATTTTGCAAACAATGGTTTTATTAGTCATAATTCTTCGATTACTCTCTTACCTACCGCTTGGCGTTCTCTATTGGATATCTGACATTACTGCATTCTTGTTAGCACACGTGATTAAGTATCGTTCTGAAGTTATTAAGAGGAATCTTTCTCATGCCTTTCCAGATCTGAATCCTCAGCAACAACGCATATTGATGCGCGAATTCTATAAATATCTCTCCGATCAATTGGTGGAAACAATTAAACTACAGCGTTTAACCCGTGACCAACTTTCGAAGAGAATTCATTATGTCAATCCTGAACTAATGAATCGGCTCATTAATGAAAAGAAAAATATAGTCATATTGATGGGGCATTGTGGGAATTGGGAATGGGCAGGTGCTGCCACGGCCTTTAGTTTCAACGCGCCCACCTTTCCCGTTTATAGAAAAGTAAAAAGCCCTTCATTTAATTCCTTTTATCTCAGACTTAGGAGCAGATTTGGATCGACTCCTATTTTAGATAAAAACTGCATTCAAGAACTAAGCAAGGTCAATTCTAACTTTATTGTTGCCATGCTTGCAGATCAGTCTCCACGTGGATTACAGGGGGAATGGGTTGATTTTTTAAACCAAGAAACATGTTTCTTTAGAGGACCGGAAGTGCTAGCCAAGAGGATTAAAAACACAGAGGTAATCTTGGCGCAAATTCGCAGAAACGGACGAGGTAAATATGCTGTTTACTTTGAATTGCCTACGCAAACCTGGAAAGAAAACCAAGGAAACCTTTTGATTAACTATGCGCACTTCCTCGAAAAGGAAATCCTTCAAGATCCTGTGAATTGGTTATGGTCGCATAACAGGTGGAAAACAAGGCAAAATCAGGAGAATGCTTAAATAGCTCCAACTAGGATCAGCTGGACAATGTCTTCTATTTCCTTGTCCTCACCATTCGGGTCATAGCTGCTTTTTAGGTCCTGACCAAACATTTTTGAAAATGATTGCCAAAAAAAGGCAGTGATGTTCCCTCTAAACTCCTGTACAATTTCATAGCTTGTATCACCTGTTTCACGGTCGATTAGTTTTACAAGAATCTTACCTTGGGCAGTACTCATCTTTCGGATTTCTCCATCAAACTCTTTCTTCAGTTCTTCTTCTATTTCCTTATAGAACTTCTTTTTCGCCCTTTCAGAATCCACTGATGCAAGCTCTGCCTCATATTTTTTCAATAATTCACCCGCCAGCTTAGCGTAGGGATACATCTTTTTGACATTGTATTCAAGTCTTCTGAATCTGCGCTTTTCGGCATTTGATCTAAAACTTCGCTCTTCTACGATATTGACCATGGGCATATATTTCACGAGAAATGTATCACCGTGAAAAACTTCCGCCAACATTACAATTCCACCTTCAGTACCTTGAGCTTGAGCAGTCCCTATGTTAGTAAAAACACCAACCGCGAAAACAAAAACGATATTCTGAATTGCAATTTTCATTCGTTTCAAATAGTCAAAGGTCGTACCAAGTCTATTAATGTTTTCGTCAGAGTCTATTTCTAGTAGACTTCCAATTCGATCGTTTGGTTGGCTCTTGAGCAGATGGAGCATCCACTCCACGAATTAAATCCAACGCTAAAAAGGCGGAAAGCGCTTCCTCATTTTGTTTGTTCTCTACCTCCAATTCTTCTGGAGAAAAATGATCTTGCACAAAATGTGTATCAAAATTGCCTGATCGAAATGCGTCATGATTGATGGCAAATTGACAGAACTTCAATGTGGTTTTAACACCTGAAATATCATACTCATCAATCGCTCGTATCATTCTGTCAATCGCCTCTTCCCTTGTGTTCGCATAGGCGATTAATTTCGCAATCATTGGGTCATAATAAATCGGAATTTGCATTCCTTCTTCAAAACCATCATCCACTCGAATTCCAGGCCCTTGTGGTCTAACATAAGTCTTAAGGGTACCTATATCCGGTAAAAAATTATTAGTTGGGTCTTCGGCATATACACGAACCTCTAAGGCGTGTCCCTTCATTTTAATATCCGACTGACTGAATGCCAAAGGTTGACCGCCCGCGACCAAGATTTGCTGACGAACTAAGTCTATTCCGGTTATCATCTCGCTAACGGGATGCTCGACCTGCAGCCGTGTATTCATTTCAAGAAAAAAGAAATTGAGTTGGTCATCAAGCAAAAACTCTACTGTGCCAGCGCCAACATAATCACAGGCTTTGGAAATACTAACAGCACATTCTCCCATTGCTTCCCGTAGGTCTGGAGTCAACACACTCGAAGGTGCTTCCTCAACCACTTTTTGATGCCTTCGTTGAATGCTGCATTCGCGTTCAAATAAATGAACCACGTTTCCGTGTTTATCTGCTAATACTTGTATTTCAATATGGCGCGGGGACTTGACATAGCGTTCTATAAAAACACTTGCATCACCAAATGCAGAGCGAGCCTCATTCATGGCCAGATTGAGTTGCTCATCAATGGACTCAGCATTTTCAACTATACGCATACCTTTCCCACCTCCGCCCGCAGAAGCTTTTATTAAAAGTGGGAAACCAATTTCCAATGCAATTGCTTTTGCCTCTTCCAGATCGGCCACAGCACCCTCAGAACCGGGAACCAATGGTATGTTATGCCGTTTGGCCGTTTCTTTCGCAGCGAGTTTACTGCCCATGACTTCCATAGCCTCGGCCGATGGACCAATAAGGGTAATTCCTTCTGACTCTAGCCTTCGTGCAAAAACTGGGTTTTCGGATAAAAAGCCATACCCAGGATGAATAGCATCAGCTTTAGTGGCTTTCGCGACCTTAATAATTTTCTCAAAATCAAGATAAGATGCACTAGAAGCTGGCGGTCCAATGCAATATGCTTCATCCGCATATCGAACAAAAAGGGCGTTTCGATCTGCTTCTGAAAACACCGCAACCGTTTTTATCCCCATTTCCTTGCATGTGCGCATGATACGCAGTGCAATTTCTCCTCTATTTGCTATTAAAACCTTTTTTATCACCATTGAAGCTTATTGTGCCACCGAAAGCATTTTACTCTATTAGATGCTTAGGCCAATACCTCTTTGACTCTATCAGCCGCCTCTTGTAGCAAAGTTGCAGATTGAACTTTCAATCCAGAGTTATCTATGATTGCTTTCGCTTCGGCTGCATTGGTTCCTTGAAGTCTTACTATAATAGGAACAGGGATTTCGCCAATGTTGTTGTACGCATCGACCACACCTTGTGCTACTCGATCACATCTAACAATTCCTCCAAAAATATTAATGAGAATTGCCTTCACATTAGGATCTTGAAGAATGATTCGAAAGGCATTTTCAACGCGCTCCGCATTGGCTGTACCTCCGACATCCAAGAAATTGGCTGGTTCTCCTCCGCTCAATTTAATCATATCCATGGTAGCCATTGCTAAACCTGCACCATTCACCATACAACCGACATTCCCATCAAGTTTCACGTAATTTAAGCTAAACTTTGCTGCTTCAACTTCGGTTGGATCTTCCTCAGATGTGTCGCGCATTTCAGCATAATCTTTATGTCTAAATAGGCTATTCTCATCTAAGGTAACTTTTGAATCAACAGCCATGATCTTATCATCGCTCGTCTTTAATACAGGGTTGATTTCAAACATTGCCGCATCACATCCTTCGTATGCGTTATATAGTGATCCAATGAATTTCACCATTTCCTTAAATGCTCCTCCTGACAATCCTAAATTGTAGGCGATTTTTCGAGCCTGAAATGGCATCAAGCCTACCTTTGGATCAATTTCTTCTTTGAAGATTAAATGAGGTGTTTCTTCCGCAACTTTTTCAATGTCCATTCCACCTTCCGTACTGTACATGATCATGTTTCTGCCAGTACTTCTATTTAGCAAGACGCTCACATAAAACTCTTTCGTTTCGCTTTCACCAGGATAATAAACATCCTGTGCAATTAAAATTTTATTGACTTGTTTACCCGCTTCTCCAGTTTGAATGGTAACTAGAACATTTCCAAGAATGTTTTTAGCGATTCTTTGCACATCATCTAGTGACTTCGCAATGGCAACTCCTCGTTGATCGCTTCCAACGATACTTCCTTTTCCTCTTCCTCCAGCATGGATTTGAGCCTTTACTACCCACCATCCTGTGCCAGTACTTGCTTGCAATTCCTTTGCAGCGGCCACAGCTTCTTCAGGAGTTGAGGCAACAAGACCTTCTTGTATTCTTACGCCAAAGCTTTTTAAAATCGACTTTCCTTGATATTCGTGCAAATTCATAATCTTCTATTCTGCGTTTGTTATGGTTTCAAATGTAGGACTTCATGTATAGGAAGCAACCGAGCCAAATTAGGGCAACATTGCTTTAAATTCATCATAAGTTGCTGGAGCGTAATAGGTCGTGTTGCAGCCAAGCTCTGCGGCCTTGGCTTGAATGTCTATTACTCTATTCTCTGGATTGGGATGCGTACTTAAAAACTCAGGAACTCCAGATGTTAAGCCTGCGGAATCCAATTTTTGAAAAAAGATGGAAGCTCCATCGCATCGATATGGCGTTTCGGCTAAATATGTAACTGAATACTCATCGGCTTCTGACTCATCGTTTCGGCTAAACTTTAATGCAGCCCCTGTGCCAGCTATATTGGCTAAAACCGCTTCAACCGCTCCTTGTTGTTCGCCAAGGGCAGCCGATAACAGCCATTGAACGCCATAATTTTCAATCATTTGTTTGACCGAATGTCTTCTGTCTGCATGGGCTATTTCATGGCCCATGACCCCCATTAAGTCATCTTCTTTCTCAAGGAAATTAATCAGTCCAGTGTAGAAATACATTTTACCTCCTGGGGCAGCAAATGCATTCAGTACGTCTGCATCGATAATATGGACTTTATAGTTGAATTCATCAGCATACTCTAACTCTCCAGTGGCGATTAGCTTGTCGCACATTCCTTGAAGATATGCTATCGCTGGTCCGTGTTCGGCCTCACTAAGCAATGGATACTCCTCCGGATTCGCCAAAATTTCCTCGTGAAGTTGGTTTCCAAGACTTATGTCGTCACTTGGAGCAAAAACCAAATCAATCGGCTTAAACCCTCCATCGCTACAGCTATTTAATAGGAAAAAGCAAAACAACAATAGAAATGAAGTGGTGTTTTTCATGGAATTCAATAATTCGATTGGCGCGAAGATGCAAACTATGGATTGAACTTCCATTTAATTGGCGAGGATTTTATCCAGATTAATATCCAATCGTATCAATTTAATTTGCACGATCATATGAATTGGAAAAACTGGACATACTGTGCATTATTAACCATTGGTCATTTTGTCTACACCATTGTTTTCCCGAGCATCATAAACGGAGAGCGGTTTTTTAGCTTGTCCAGCAGATGGATTGAGCCTAGCTATATTCACGCGTTTTTTTTAAGTAGATTAAAATTCGGTGAATTTGCCCGAAGACCTGTCACCACCTTCCTTATCCAGCTCTTCGAAAGCCTTGAATTATCCTTGGAATCCTCCTTCTTAATTGTGCTGTATTCGGGCCTGTTTCTAGCCGTGATTTTACTCTTCAGACTTTCGCTAGCTTTTACTAATGTGAAAGGGGCGCGATGGTCGGTCTTAATTTTCCTAACCTCCTTTTGGGTGATCAACGCTTTCTTCACTGAAATTTATGCTTATGACGAGCCTTGGCAATACGTCTTCCTTTTTGCAGCATTCGATCGAATTCGGCTTAAAAAATGGTTTCAATTTAGTTTTTGGTTTTTATGTGCACTTATTACGAGGGAATCAAGCCTTTTACTTCTACCAGGAATTGTCCTTTTCCTATTAATTGAAGAACCATTATTTAATAAATCAAACCTTATTCGACTATTTAAAGTCCTATGGACCCTGCCAGTTTACGGGTTTTTCCTGTGGTTTATTGTTCAAGGAAAAGAACTGGAAGAAAAATCGTCTTCCTACATGCGAGATGAGCGATTTAAACATCTATTCTACTCTTTCGAAACCATTGATATTGGGATAGTCACCCTCACCTCATTTCTCGCTGCAATGCTAATCCCAGTGCTAATGATTGTAATAAACCGAAAGAACATTCGTGGCGATATTAAACCTTGGATTTATGCCTTTGTCCTCAATTTTGGGATCAACACTTTCATTACCTTTTTCTTTACCATGGGTCGAGAAACTAGAATTTTCGCGCAACCGGTTCTAATGATAAGTCCATTCTTGGGCATTTTTATGCTAGCGTTTTGGAAAGAGAATAAGAATTCGCTGATGATAGCATCACCTACAATTAAAGGACTGTCAATCTGGGGTGCCGATCTGATATTCATTGCTTGTTTGAGCTTCGCCATTAGTCTGTTTTCCTATGAAATCTATTGGCCAACAGAAACCAAATTTTTTAACGGATTTCAACATTGGATATTCCTAGCCTTGTGTGCTTCTGCGATTTTCTTTTACATGTATTTCAAATCAACCAATAAAGAAAACAAGGAACCTACACGGATGCAAAAACTTTCAAGTTTGGCTTTTATCCTTCCTGTTCTCTTCTTCTTCGGAAATCAGCATGGCTATCGCGGTTACAATGAGTTTCAGCCGATTATAGACCAAGCGAATGTAATGGTAGATCAGGGTGAAGCGCCCTATTTAATGCTTTCATCGCGGTCGCCCAATGTCGCAGAGAATTATTTCAGTGCGCAAGGAGTTGATGCCTTAGCTGGAGATTTTAATTTTCAACTTCCTGTAAAACAATTTCTATATCGCAAGCGAGAATTGCAGGGAAGAAAAATTCTCTATGTGGAACACTTTAAACCCGCAAATTTCCCATTTAGGTATATGCTTTCGCGCTTGGGAAAGGCGGAGGAAAGTGCAATTTCGGATTTTTTGGCTATTACCGTAGATACGGAATTACCGGTTGAGTTAGAGGCCTTAGCTTATAAGCTAGATGATTCCAAGTTTACTCCTAAAACTCAAGCTGTTGTTGGTCAAAAATGGTTTTCCATTAATGGCGAATATAGCCCAGCGTTTAAGATGAAACTTTCTGACCTCGACTGTAGATCATTGCGATCGTTCGTCACAAAAGTTGACTTTGCGTGCGAACCTTCAGCAGAGGCTGCGTTGGTCGTAACTATTGATATTCCAAATCAAGAATCACTTTGGTTTCACGAATACTTATCCGTTTTCTGGATTGACGAAACCAATGCCGAAAACGTGGCTTATATGGGAAGAAAACTTGACGAAATAACAGATACCAACGCGTTGATTTCCTTTTATATCTGGAATCCAAAACATGATTCGGTTCAGATTCGAAACGCAGAAATTGTATTTAATTCAAAATGGATGGAATAAAAAAAGCCACCCAAGGGGTAGCTTTTTTTGTTTTATCGAATTCTTCCAGTTACTTCAGTCCAAAACGCTCCAATCGCCCCGTTAAAATAGGAAGCAAAAAGATTTGTAATAGACTCGAATCAGAATGAAAAACTCGGTTGTATAAATCTCCGACTTCTTTTGTAAAACGCTTTGTAAAGATTGGTCCAATTAAAGGAAGAATCTCCATCGCTTCAGTAACCTTTGCTTGGGCGTAAGCCTCTTTTTCCTTTTGTGTCCCTACCAATTCCGCACTAAATCGGTTGAAATCATTTTCAAAGTGATCTTCCAAGTGCTTATAGATTGGTTTGAAATAATCCTCGGTGGAAAATGTCCTAATGTGGGTCTGCTTTATGGCCTCAGCTTTTTCATGTTCATTGATCACCCCATCCACGTGAACGGCAGCTAAAATTGTAGTCCAAACAATAGCATCGCCCAATTTCTTTAGTTCTTCTTCCGTGTATTCGTATGCTTCTTCCATCTTCATTTGTTTTCGTTACAAAGGTGCTATTTTAACTTTATAGAAAATTCAAATCTCAACTCAATATTAAAACAGCAAAACTGAATTATTCAGATTTTAGTTACCAGCATCGGACTTCAGCTTGTCAGAAAATGCCTTTCTGAATTTTTCCACTTTGGGCTGAATGACGAATGTACAATAGGGTTGATCCGCGTTTTGATTAAAATAATCTTGGTGATATTTCTCCGCTTCGCTATAGTTAGAAAAGGGTTCAATCGTGGTCACAACCGGATCTGGATAGGCCCTTTCTTCGTTCAACCGGTTTTTATAAAACTCAGCCTTTTGACGCTGCGCGTCATCATGATAAAACACCGATGATCGATACTGAGTCCCTACGTCATTGCCCTGCCGGTTCGAGGTGGTTGGGTCATGTGTTTGCCAAAAAACTTCTAAAAGCTCGTCAAACGAAATGATATTCGGATCAAATACAATTTGAGCCACCTCAGCACAACCCGTTCGACCCGTGCAAACTTCTTTATACGTAGGATTCTTAACTGCTCCACCTGCATATCCGGACGTAACGCTAATCACTCCTTTTAGTTCTTGAAAAACTGCTTCAACACACCAAAAACAACCAGCCCCAAAGGTGGCTGTGTCCAAACTTGAAGATTCATTCATTTCTAAATCCATCATTTTTAATTGTTCTGAATCTGTTTTTGATACTTGACAAGCGTTAATTGTAAAAACAAAAAGAGAAACAAAAACCGAAATTCCAAGACTACGTTTCATAAGGCAAAAACGTACAAGACGAGTATTTTGTTTAAAGCTTACTCTCCTCGCTCATTTATCAGCGCACGCACCTCCACTTTGCCAGCAAATTCAAATATCGGGCAATCTGAAGCGAGTTCGGTGGCTTTATCTAAATCTTCACATTCAATAATTAAATATCCTCCAACTCCATCTCCACTTCCGAAATCACCTTCTTGCATACCATCTTCGGTGACCATCATTCCAATATCTGTCATCGGTAATCCATCGATCAAAGCTCCTTCTTCTTCTAGCACATCCATCCATTCATCCCAAGCTTCTTCGTGCGCTATTAGTTGATCTTCGGTGGCATCTTCGGTTGGCTGACCGCCTCTAAATAGGTATATAAATTCTTGCATGATTCAATTTTTTGCAAAGCTAAAGGACCATACGCTGCAAATTCGCATTCATCTATATTTAAATTCTTGCAAACTTTTAGTTATTGTTCCTGTGTGCTAAGCTTTAATATTGAGATTTAATTTCGATTTCATGATTCGAGCTCTTCTCTTCACCCTTCTCACTTTCAGCGCTTTTCTTACTGTTTTTGGACAAAACATCATTTCTGGCCCCATGCCCGGCTATAAAACAATGACAGAAGTTGCGATTTGGCTTCAGTCGGACCGTTCTGGCAGCGTGAGCATAAGTTATTGGGAGCAAGGATTTCCAGATTCTAAGTTCAAGTCAGATGTTTATCCTCTCCATAAAAAGGATGCTTTTACAGCAGAGTTGACCATTAGTAATCTAAGTCCTGGAACCACTTATGACTATCAAGTTTTTATAAATGATGTTCAGGTGCTGAAAGGCATTCCGCTATCATTTAGCACCCAAGTCTTATGGCAATTCCGAACCGACCCACCAACCTTTAAAGTGGCCATAGGGAGCTGCACATATGTGAATGAAGAAGAAATCGATAGACCTGGGAAAATTTATGGCGGTGGTTATGAAATCTACGAAAGCATCGCCAATGCTAAGCCTGATATGATGCTTTGGCTCGGAGACAACACCTACTTAAGGGAAGTGGACTGGAACTCAAGAAGCGGCTACCTGCATCGATACACGCATACAAGAGCTTTGCCCGAAATGCAAACACTATTGCGCACTACACACCATTATGCTATTTGGGATGACCATGAATTTGGACCAAACGATGCAAACGGGAGTTGGTTACATAAAGATTGGGCCCTAGAAGCATTTGATTTATTCTGGGCTAACCCAACAACAGGCACACCGGATTTAGTGGGGATAACATCGGCTTTCGAATATAATGACATTGACTTTGTGCTACTCGACAATCGATACCACAGAAGTTCGGATAACCTCGTGAATCGTGAAACTCAAATACTCGGTAAGGATCAGATTGAATGGCTAATCGAAATTTTAAAATATAGCAGAGCACCTTTTAAAATGGTTGCAGTTGGTGGACAGTTTCTTAATGATGCTGCCGTATATGAAACGCACGCGGTTTATGGCTCGGAACGTCAATACCTGATAGATCGAATAGTCGAGGAAAAAATTCAAAACGTAATCTTTTTAACAGGAGATCGGCATCATACGGAATTAAGCCGTTATGCCGCTGAAAATGGAATTACAATTTATGATTTAACCGTGAGCCCACTGACCGCTGGAACCCATTCGGATGCGAATGAAAAAAACTCATTACAAGTCGAGCACACATTGGTGAGTGAACGAAATTTTGGCGTTTTGGAATTCTCTGGTCCGCGTAAAGATCGATCCATGAAGATTTCTATTTTTGATCAGAACGGGTTGCTGAAATGGGAAAAGCGAATTGAATCAAATGACTAAATATCCATACTCTGAATTTGTAGTCGAGGCCTCTAACGAAACCATCCTAAATGAGTCGGGTAGAAAATGGTGCCAATGGTTTTCAGAATTGGAATCAAAAAACTATCAATCCCTTGGATTGATCAAGCTTAGAGAAAAGGTTGAAAAGGAATATGGCCTTGATGCAAAAATTTCGGACACCATTGCGCGTGCATTTCTTGGGCGATTTACGAAACCAAAGCCTCCAATAAAGCGAAATGTTTTCGATGTTTCTGTAAGTAAAACATTTAACTATCCACTCGATCAAGTCTTTCATAGAGCCTCCGATTGGATTGAAACAGAACAACGTACCCAGCTGCAAAAACAGATTAAGTTGAAACAACTTAACTGCAAATGGTTAAGTGATAATTCAATGGTGGAGTTGAAGTTTCACGCCAAGGGAAAATCCAAGACCCAAATGACCATCCTGCATGAACGTCTTGAAAACGAATCAGACGCTCAAATCATGAAGAACTATTGGAAGGAAAGAATACCAAAAATGATTGAAACATTGTGATCACCAATCGGGGCATGCATCCAAGCTTTTTTCGGTTCTTCTAAAAATTTCACTGAATTTAAAATTCTCGAGCCCTTTTGGCGGCTTCGTTTTGCAACCTGGAGCCTTATAAAACCTCAGCCGAAGGGCAAAGTAAATATCAGCCGTATAAATATCCGATTTTACAATAAATGGGAGCATGTTTTCGGTTCCAATGGTCAAGATGGATAACCTAAGTGCTAGTCCGAGATGCGGGTCTTGATAATTTTCCAAAGAAAGTGGCAAAAGCACCATAAAGTGCTTTCGTTCATATCGGGCGGAAACGGCAATCAAATTCGACCGATCGGGCCCATAACTTGAGGCCAACGAAGCTCTTTGAGTGATTAATCCATTTAAGAAAATCCCATTTTGAAGGTTATAA
>Ga0115566_10003113_pt1 | contig 13478 bp, 14 predicted proteins | sample COGITO_mtgs_1204_3_FD_87173 | JGI IMG/M metagenome (GOLD analysis project Ga0115566, IMG submission 87173) | Pelagic marine microbial communities from North Sea - COGITO_mtgs_120405 | ecosystem: Environmental > Aquatic > Marine > Epipelagic | place: Germany:Helgoland, sampling site Kabeltonne...
AATTATTGCGGGCAATCCTGGTGTTATTGTAAGGGAAGGCATGACTTGGGATTAGGATTGTGTTACTTTTTAGTAATGGTTAATACTCTAACTTTTATTTACAAATTCGGTACATTAAGCAGCTTATATTTGCAATTCAAATAAACAAGTATGCAAAGAGTAAAATTTCAATCGAAAGACGGAGACTTATTTTACAAATCACTTCGAAAAAGGGTAAACCAATACTTCAAAGAAAACGATATTAAACGTACGGGTAATTGGGCAATGTACCTTAAGTCTGTAGTGCTCTTTACCATGTTTTTTGCTCCTTATGCAGCTTTTTATATCCTCCCAGAACAACCATTTTACATCTACATAATCTTGTGGAGTATTATAGGAATAGCGACTGCCGGTATAGGGTTTTCAGTTATGCATGATGCTGTTCATGGAAGCTATTCTAAAAAGAAAGGTTTAAACGATTATTTAGGCCATTTCTCCATGCTATTAATTGGTGGTACTGTGGCAAACTGGAAAATCCAACACAATGTTCTTCATCACACTTATACAAATGTAGATGGCTTAGATGATGATATTAAACCACCTGTGCCTTTTCTAAGGTTTTCTCCTTATTCACCAAAAAGTGCAATACATAGATTCCAGCATCTATATGCTTGGTTTTTTTATGGCTTGTTGTCGTTGGTTTGGACTACCACGTCTGAGTTTAAACAAATATTGAAATACAAAAACCGAGGATTTTATGATAATAAAACAAAGGAATACAAAGGAGTCTGGTCTTGGATAGTTATTTCTAGAGTTTTTTATTGGATCATGTTTTTAGTTCTTCCAGTCTTATTTACTCCATATTCTATTTGGATGATTCTTGCTGGTTTTTTTATTATGCATTTCCTTATTGGAGTAATTATTTCAACTGTTTTTCAATCGGCTCATGTGTCGCCAGATACTACTTTCAGAACTTCAGAACATGGTGAAGACATTCCATTTAGCTGGGCAGAGCACCAGTTATTTACAACGCAAAATTTTGCAATGAAAAACAGAATTTTGAGTTGGTATGTTGGTGGCTTGAACTTCCAAATTGAGCATCATTTGTTTCCAAACATTTGCCATATTCATTATAAAAACTTGGCTCCAATCGTTCAAGAGCTTTCTGCAAAATTTGACTTGCCTTATATTACTAAACCTACGTTTAGGTCTGTTCTTCTCGATCATGGCAAAATGCTTTATCAGTTAGGGCATTAGTAATATTATTGCAGTGTGAGACAATTAATTAATGTTACCATAATTGTCTTTATTTTATGTGCTATTCATTTTGGCCTTAAGTTCTATAAGAATAATTATTATAAGAATCTTGAAGAATTTCCTAAAATGTATTGTTATGAGCACATCAGAAAAACCGATGATCCTGTATCCGTAATAATAATTGAAGACTTAGATTTAAAAGAACCTTATTTAGAGTATTATTCTGAATTAAAATCTGGAATAGAACCAATTCTTGATGATGAAATTCCATTAATGGGTCTTCCTCAATTTGAACCAGTATATGTAATTGATTATAATGAAGATAGCCTATTGGCAAAAGTTATTTGTTATTATAATCACAAATCTAGAGGTGAAAAAAATGTATACAAGGGGTGGGTTTATTCAAAGACACTTCATAAAGAGGCGCCCTGTGCTGGTGTGAGCTTCTAGCTCACGCATGCAGTAATTAAAAATTAAATGAAGCCCAGCGATTGTTCTGATATAAAAAGAGATAGTTAGTTCGGATTTACTGTCCGGACTGCCTTTTAGAAAAGAACTAAATTCAAATCATTACCCCATATCTTCATCCTCAACATTTCCCAAACAATAACAAATCCTGCCTTTAATCATATTTGTAACCCCATTGCTTTCACTACTTTTGCCGCCTCATAATTAAGAAGAATGGCAAAGGGTTTTACAAGCAGAGAAGAAGATTATTCGAAGTGGTATAACGAGCTAGTAGTTAAGGCTGATTTGGCTGAAAATTCTGCAGTTCGTGGTTGTATGGTAATCAAACCTTATGGTTACGCCATTTGGGAAAAAATGCAAGCAGAACTAGACCGAATGTTTAAAGCAACGGGTCATGAAAATGCTTATTTCCCACTATTTGTACCAAAAAGCCTTTTTGAAGCTGAAGAAAAAAATGCCGAAGGTTTCGCCAAAGAGTGTGCGGTTGTTACTCATTACCGATTACAAAATGACCCGGATAATGAAGGTAAATTAAGGGTTGACCCAAAAGCCAAACTGGAAGAAGAACTTATTGTTCGACCTACAAGTGAAGCAATAATTTGGAATACTTATAAAGGATGGATTCAGTCTTATAGAGATTTACCTCTTTTAATTAATCAATGGGCCAATGTGGTTCGTTGGGAAATGAGAACAAGGTTGTTTTTACGAACTGCCGAATTCCTTTGGCAAGAAGGTCACACGGCACACGCCACAGAAAAAGAGGCTGTTGCCGAAGCCGAACAAATGCTTCATGTATATGCAGAGTTTGCTGAAAACTTTATGGCTATGCCAGTTCTTAAAGGGGTTAAATCTGAAAGTGAACGATTTGCGGGAGCTTTAGACACCTATTGTATTGAAGCTTTGATGCAAGACGGAAAAGCTTTACAGGCTGGAACGTCTCATTTCTTAGGTCAAAATTTCGCGAAAGCATTTGACGTAAAGTATGCTTCTAAAGAAGGAAAAGACGAATACGTTTGGGCTACGAGTTGGGGAGTTTCTACTCGATTGATGGGTGGTTTAATAATGACTCACTCTGATGATAAAGGCTTGGTCTTGCCACCAAAATTAGCTCCGATTCAAGTTGCTATTGTACCCATTTACCGTTCTGAAGAACAGCTGGAAATGGTAACCGAAAAAGTATTGCCAATTAAAAAAGCATTGGAGGCAAAAGGAATTTCTGTTAAATATGATGATAGAGATACACACAAGCCAGGTTGGAAATTTAATGAATACGAATTCAAGGGGGTGCCAATACGATTAGCTGTTGGGCCTAGAGATTTGGAGAACGGAACTATTGAGGTAGCTCGAAGAGATACACTTACCAAAGAGTTAGTTTCTATTGATGAGGTTGAAACTTATGTTTCTAATTTGTTGGTTGAGATTCAAGATACTTTATTGGATAAAGCAAAAACCTTTAGAGCTGAAAATACAAATGAAGCAAATACTTATGATGAGTTTAAAGAACTCATTAACGGTAAAGGTGGTTTTGTAATGGCCCATTGGGATGGAACTGCAGAATCTGAAGAAGCAATAAAAAAAGAGACAAAAGCAACAATTCGTTGTATTCTTTTAGACTCTCCAGAAGAAATAGGAAAGTGTATTTATTCTGGAAAACCGTCAAACAAAAAGGTAGTATTCGCAAAAGCTTATTAGTATGAAGATTAGAAATATTCTTTTAGTAATTTCAGTATTGATTTCCATTAGTTCTTTTTCGCAAGACGATGAATTTGGAGAGAAATCAAAATTCCTAGAATTTCAGGGTGATGTAAGCCGGAAGGGCCGCATTTATCTGTATTGGGGGTATAATCGATCGAGTTATTCAAGGAGTAAAATCCAATTTACTGGTGATGACTATGACATGACATTTACCGATATTGAAGCAACTGATCGCCCTTCTAAAGTTCAGGCTGATACATATCTATCACCAGATTATTTCACCGTGCCTCAATTTAATATAAGGGCAGGCTATTTTATTAATGACCGAATGAGTATTTCTATAGGAACCGATCATATGAAATACATAATGAAAGGCAATCAACTGAAACAAGGCACAGGCTTTATTGATACAGTAGGTGGAACTCGTGTAGATTTTGATAAAGAGCAAATGCTTATTGGAAACGATTTTGTGTATTTAGAGCATTCTGATGGTTTTAACTATGCAAGTATCGATTTAGATTATAATCTTCCACTATGGATTTCCCCAAGTAAAAAATTCTATGCAGATGCCTTCGGAGGCTTTGGACTTGGCGTAACCGTGCCTAAAACCATGGTAATCATTAATGGAGAAAAATTAGATAATTACTGGCATATATCTGGAGGTGGACTAAATCTAAAAGCAGGAGGAAGGTTTACATTTTACACGAATTTTTTCGTAGAGTGTGCAATGAAAACTGGATATGTTTGGATGCCTAATATATTAACAACAGGTATTGGAAGCGCACAAGCAAAGCAAAACTTGGGCTGGTTTGAGGTTTACATGTCCGTTGGATTTAGCGTACCTTTGAGTAAGAATAAATAGGTTAGATGAAATATTTTTCAATTCTTTTTTGTGCTTTTTTGATTGTAATTTCTTTAGAGAGTTGTAAAAAGAAAACATGCAAAGATTTTCATGTTGGAACTTTTGAATCATTAGATAAAAAAATAAGTGGAGTTACCATTTATAGAAACGATTCTACTCAAACTGAAATCAATGAAAAATTGGGGACTGAAAACACGTTTAATATTACATGGGTTAATGACTGTGAGTATTATTTGGTGTTAAAAGAAACTAAAACTCCAGATAAGAATTTGCTAAATGAATTAGATACCCTAAGAGTATCTATTACATTAATAGAAGAGGATAATTACCAGTTTACGGCTTTTTTAAGAGGTAAAAAGTTTGTGAATGATTTAAAACAAATAAGTAGTACACCTAAATAATAAATAAAAATTATGTCAGAATATTATCAAGAAAATACAGAATTTAATTTCAAAAAAATAGCTCCAGTAGCTGTTATAGTTGTTATTCTAGTGTTAGCATTAGGATTGGGAAATCGATTGTTCTTAACCATTGATGCAACAGAAAGAGGAGTAATATTTAAGCCTTTTGGCGATGGTCTTATGAAAGACGATGTTTATGGTCCAGGTTTTCATGTTATAGCTCCATGGAACAAAATGTACATTTTTAATGTGCAAGAGCAAAAAAGTGAAGAACCAATGGACGTATTAGATAAAAATGGTCTTTCTGTAAATATCGATATTACAGTTCGTTTTTTTCCAACTTATACAGATATCGGATATTTGTACGAAGGATTTATGCTGGATTACGCGAGTTTATTGGTAATTCCAGAAGTGCGCTCAACAGTAAGGCAAGTTGCCGGGCGATATACGGCTGAAGAAATTTATTCGACTAAGCGTTCGGAAGTTGAGCAGGCTATTATTGATGAAGCAGGAGCGAAACTTAAGGATAATCATATTGAGATGAAGGCATTGCTTATTCGTTCAATAAATCTTCCAGCTGAAATTAGAAAAGCAATTGAAACTAAACTTACTAAAGAACAAGAACAATTGGCTTATGAGTTTAGATTGAAGACTGAAAAATTAGAGGCAGAAAGAAAAAGGGTTATGGCTGAAGGTGAAGCCGCAGCAAATAAAATTATCAATTCAAGTTTAACTCCAGAACTTCTTAAAATGAGAGGTATTGAAGCTACTCTAGATTTGGCTAAATCTCCTAACGCGAAAGTGGTTGTAGTTGGTTCAGGTAAAGACGGACTTCCTTTAATTTTAGGTGGTCAATAGAAAGTATTAAATATTTATTTTTAAAGCCCAATCTGATTTTCAGATTGGGCTTTTTTATTTTATAAAAACAAATGACACCCGAAGTATACTTTGCTCCACTTAAAGATGTTCTAGAGCGCAACGCACATGCAGAGAATGCTGGCTATATGAAAACGTACATGAAAGGCCGCTTCTCTTTTTATGGTTTGAAACAGCAGCCCAGAAGAGTTCTTTTTAATGAATTTGTAAAGCTGAATGGACTCTGTGATTATGAGAATGTAAAAGAACACATACAATGGTTGTATTACCAACCTCAGAGAGAATATGATTATTGTGCCATGGAGTTGCTTTTGAAGTTTAAAAAGAAGTGGGACGACTCTCTAATTGACTATGCGAAATACCTTATTGTAAATAATTCTTGGTGGGATACTGTAGATTTAATTGCAACTAATATTGTTGGAGCTTATTTGAAAAAGAACCCTCATTTAGTCGAAACTATAATGCCTGATTGGATTGCTAATGATGATATGTGGTTGAACAGATCTGCAATGATTTTCCAACTTAAATACAAAACAGAAACAAGTACCATGTGGTTGTCAAAATCAATACTACCTCATATTGAATCAAAAGAATTCTTTCATCAAAAAGCAATTGGGTGGTCATTAAGACAATACTCTAGACATAACTCAGACTGGGTTATCCATTTTGTAAACGAACATGAATTAAAACCGTTGAGTAGGAGAGAGGCCCTGCGATTGTTATAGTCTAGTAATCCTTAAAAGATAAATTCTTGTGCAAAGACTTAATAATACCATCCGAAAGACCAAGTTTTGGAACCTGAATTTCGTCACTTTGCGCCCAAAACATAATGCGTTCAAATAATAAAGCCGCAGGTACAATTACATCAGCTCTGTCTGGATGAAGTTTAAGTTTCATCATTCTTTCTTCAAGTGTTAAATCTGATAATTTGGTGTAAATGCCTTGAAGCTCTGCATAGCGTATTACTTGCCAATCCGATTTTTCTAGAAGCTTATATATTTTATTAATATTTCCTCCTGAGCCTATTATTTCTAATCCAGATTGATTTTTAGTAATCTCTTGCAACCAAGACTGCATCTCCAACCAGGTTTCTTTAGTAACCATATTCTCTAGCAGTCGAATGGTGCCGATGTTAAATGATTTAGATCGTTGAAGTTTTCCTTCTTGGTATAAACTAATTTCGGTACTACCTCCACCAACATCTACATAAAGAAAATCATGATTTTGTTCCAGTCTTTCCTCAATATGAGTCGATCGAATAATCTTAGCTTCTTCTTCACCAGATATAATTTCAATGTTGATGTCGGTCCGTTCTTTTATTCCGTTAACTATTTCGGCGCCATTTTCGGCATCGCGCATAGCACTTGTAGCACAAGCACGGTATTTATAAACTTTATGAACCTTCATTAAATGTTCAAAGGCAATCATAGTTCTTTCAAAGTCTACTGCTTTTTCAGCAGAAATACGTTTTGTTGTAAACACATCTTTTCCAAGTCTGAGAGGTACCCTTACCAGCGAAACTTTTTTATAAGATGAAGATTCACCATTGTCGTAAACATTCACTAATAACAAGCGAATGGCGTTGGAGCCAATATCAATTGCGGCGTATTTATCTCTTTTCAATTTTCCTTGGAAATTATTATTTAAACTGAACTTTTAATAAGCACCAAATTTAGACTTCTACCTTAGATTTCGCCAAATAATACTTATACATTTCGTGTTGAGAATCAATTTTAGTTTTCTTACCATCATCAACATATTTGTTGTTGCTTTGGGAGTCTAAAACGCGTGCTTTTACATTGTCTTTCCATTGCAAGTCAAATAATTCACGAATTTCTTTTTGAACTTCGAAATCGTATATTGGAGTAGTTATTTCAATTCGTCTATCTAGGTTCCTTTCCATAAAATCTGCAGAGCCAATGAAAGTTTTTGGTTCATTATTATTACAAAAAATGAGAACTCTGGTGTGTTCTAAAAACTTTCCTAAAATGCTAATGGCCTGAATATTTTCACTTGTCCGCTTTAAGCCAGCTTTCACGCCACAAATTCCACGGATATTGAGTTTTATTTCAACCCCTGCCTTACTGGCTTGATATAGCTTGGTAATAATGTCGGGGTCAATTAGGTTGTTTAATTTTAAATGAATATAAGCCGGATTTCCAGCCTTTGCATTTCGGATTTCAGTATTTATTAAACGAACCAAACGACTTCTCATGTTTATTGGAGAAACCAACAAGTGTTTGTAGTGATATGGTGTGAAGTTGCCGTCCATTAAATCAAAGACCCTTCGCACTTCATCTGTGATATCGGGGTTGGAAGTCAATACGGACATGTCGGTATAAATTTTTGCCGTAGATTCATTAAAATTTCCGCTTCCTATATGTGCAAAATCTTTGGAGTTATTTCCATCCTTTCTGCTGATATAACAAATTTTAGAATGGATTTTAAGTCCACGATAACCAAAGGCAACTTTGATTCCTTCGTTAGATAATTCATTAGACCATTTGATATTGGCTTCTTCATCAAACCGCGCCTGAAGTTCAATTACAACAGATACATCCTTTCCGTTTTTTGCTGCGTTTATCAAGGCATTTATCACCTTCGATTCTTTGGCAACTCGGTAAAGTGAGATTTTTATGACTTTCACTTTAGGGTCTAGAGCCGCTTCTCTTAAAAAATCGATTAAGTGATTGTAAGTCTGATACGGATAATGAAGCAGGACATCTTTTTTTGAAACTACCTCAAAAATGCTTTTATATGGCTTTAGTTCTGGATGTCGAACAGGAGGTTGTTTTTTAAATTCTAGTGCCTTTGATCCTATATTAGGAAATCCAATGAAATCTTTAAAATTATGATAACGTCCTCCGGCTATCAAATTATCACTCTTACCAGCTTTTAATTTTTTAGTGAGGTATTCCAATAATTCCGGAGTTATTTTAGAGTCATATAAAAATCGAACAGGTTGCCCTTTTTTTCGGTCTCGTACTCCTTTTTGCATACTCTGTAAAAAGCTTTTAGAAACATCAGCATCCAAATCAATCTCTGCATCTCGAGTTAGTTTTATGGTAAACGCCTCAACTTCTTCATAATCATAAATACCAAACATTTCTTGCAAGTTATACCTAATGATATCATCCATTATTATTAAGTATTTATTTTTCTCATCTGCAGGCAATTGAACAAATCGAGGAAGAGTAGAAGGAAGCTCTATTAAGGCATATTTCATTTTGCCATTGTCCTTGCGTTTCATTTTCACAGCAAAGTAGATAGACTTATCTTTTAGATAAGGGAATTCCCTACCGTTACTCATCATTATTGGAACTAATGTTGGGTATACTTTTTCAGAGAAATACTCTTTTGCGAATTTCCCTTGGGTTTCGTTTAGTTGCTTTTCGTTGATTAGATAAATGTGTTCTTGTTCGAGTTGTTTTATTATGTCAACATAAATGCGGTGAAAGGAGTTTTGCTGTTTGATGGTTGTCATTTGAATTCTATCCATAAGTTTAACCGGGTCTCCCTCAATTAAATCAAACTCTTTTTTCTCCAACTGAATTCTTCGTTTAACAGTTGCTACACGTACTCTAAAAAATTCATCTCTGTTATTAGAAAAAATGCCTAAAAAACGCAATCTTTCAATGGTAGGATTTCTTTTGTCGGCAGCTTCTTGTAAAACTCTCTCGTTAAAACCAAGCCAGCTTATTTCTCTATTAATAAATGAATTTGCGTCTTGATTACTCATATTAATTCTTGTTTTTCTTTTCGTTTAAAATAGGTGGCTTTTATCGGACTGGACTTCTTGATTTCGTCCCAAGTTTCAATGTGAAAGCTAAGAGAAACAACTCCAGAGGTTTGTAGATTATTTATTGGGATTGGTAAAAACAAATTTGCTAATTCAGTTGAGGTTGGATTATGACCACAAACCATAATTGTAGAATGAGCTGAATCTTTATTAGAAACTAAGTCCAGAACATTCTTGTGACCTTTATAATAAAGTGATGAAAATATTCGAATCTGTTCTTCAGGAAAACCCAATGTTCTACTATGAATTAAAGCCGTATGAATTGCACGTGTGGCCGGGCTTGATATTAATAAATCGAGTTTTGTTTCTGCTCGTAATAATGAATCCGAAACCTGGTAGGCTCCTTCAATACCACTTATATCTAAAGATCGATCAATGTCTTTGATGTCAGATGTAACCCAGCTTGACTTTCCGTGTCGGGCTATTAGTAATGTTTTCATTCTCCTTTTTATTGATGATGTCCAAATATGGCAGACCACTGAGTAAAGATAAGAAATGGCGTTGAATTAGGAAAGGTCGGAGTCTTATTATTAAGTTATTTTTTTACCGGTTTGGCTTGCTTGAATTCTGTCGGACGATAATGCGAAAAATAATCGTATCCACAAGTTGCTAGTGAATATATCGGATGTCCATTATAATAAGTAGTTCTAAAATCAATTCTTTTTTCTTCTTTATTCATGTCCATCCTATCACTAAAGGGTTCTGGTGTATTTATTTTTAAAGCTATAATTGCCACGATTGAAAGTGTAATTAGTGTTGTAACTTGAAATGTGAATTGAGGGTTTTTTATACCCGAAATGTCAGATGTCAAGTCAGTCCCTTTAGGTCTTTTTAAACCTAATACATCAGTTTCGTACATAAATGAATCAGGCTCATTTTCTGATTTTATTCTTTGTTTGAGTTTTCGAGGATTTAATAACCTTACAATAAAAAAGCTAATTAATATGGGGAAAAGACACAGAGCAAGAAAACCAATTAATCCACTGCCACCTTGTGGGTGGCCTAAAACAGCATTTATTATAAAAGTTAAAACCATTAGTAAATTCAAAGTTATCAAAAATTCAATGGAATTTTAGCGTCCAATTTTTCCATGAATCGATAAACCTTATCACCTAAAATCTTCTTTTGTATTTGTTTAGATTTTGCTTCGAACTCATTATAACGTGGAGAAAACCCAATGTAATTAAAATCAAAATCACGAGTTTTGATTTGGAAAACCATAAAGGTCATTCCAATTAAAAATACGATCGGAGTCAGCTTAAATGCACTCAATTTTAAGACCCTACTTAATGACAATAAAATAATATTAAGAACAATGACAGTAAATATTATTAGAAACAAGTCGTAATTATTCCACCACCAAATATCACCTGTTCCACCTATATAAGAAGAGCCAGGGAAGAATAAGTTTACTCCGCCCCATGTACAACTAGGAGTGGGCATGTCTTCTAATAAATGAATAAAAAAACCAATGAAGAATGCCATAAACGTAAGCCGATAAGAATAGGACTTTTGGGCAAAGCTTTTAAAATTGAGGTTTCTGAATTTTGATTTGAATAAATAATAAATCAAAGCAAGAATTAGTGCTACTGTAAGCCCACCTAAAATGGAATGAAGAAATGCATGATGTGAATACCAGAACTTGGAGAAATAGATGTCCTTGCCGGCATGGTTTAAATGTAAGGCATGTCCTATGGTTGAGTCAAATTTCGAATACATGCTCAAGGCATCTAAATCTGGAAAAGCTCCTCCCAATCCACCGAGTAGAATAATGGAGGTTTTATTAAGAAATCCACGTTTGGAGAAACTTGAAATTACTGTTCCTGCTGCAATTCCTGAGAATGTATGTATTAAAATATCCATTAGATTTAGGTCAAATCTACTTTTTTAGTTTGGATATTGGATGCATAAAGTTGGCTTCGATTTTAGAGATTATACTTCAAAATACAGTACATCGCTCTAAAGCCATCTTTCCAGCCTATTTTCTTGCCCTCTTCGTAAGTTCTACCATAGTAAGAAATCCCTACTTCATAAATTCTGATTTTTGGAATTCTGGAAATCTTTGCGGTTACTTCTGGTTCAAACCCAAAGCGCTTTTCTTTAAGCGAAAGACCTTGAATCATTTTGGTATTAAATAGTTTATAACAAGTCTCCATGTCGGTTAGGTTTAGGTTGGTAAACAAGTTTGATAAAAAGGTTAAAAATTTGTTTCCTATGGTATGCCAAAAGAACAAAATTCTATGCGGGTTACTACCTTGAAACCGAGAGCCAAAAACTACATCTGCTTCTCCTCTTAAAACTGGTTTTAGCAAGTCATTGTATTCATTTGGGTCGTATTCTAAATCAGCATCTTGTATGATTAAATATTCTCCAGTTGCTTTTTTAATACCGGTGTGCAATGCGGCACCTTTACCCAAGTTCACTTCATGCTCGAAATACTGAATATCCAATTCTGGGTGTTGCTTTTGGTAGGTTATAATAGCATCGTTCGTTTTATCACTCGAACAATCATTTACAATTATCAGTTCTTTAGTAATGCCATTCGAGAGTTCTACTTCATTAATTCTATCAAGAATCAAATGAATTGTTTTCTCTTCATCATAAGCAGGTATTACAATTGATAATTTTTTTATGATTGAGCTTTTCATGATGGATTAAAGACGTCTATATAGGCTTTTGATATATTCTAAATCAACTTTGTTTTTCCAATCTGGACCAAAAGCATGATTCCACATATGTTCTAATCGGATAGCAATTTCAGCCATAGCGGTAATCTCGTCTTCACTCCAACCCGCTGCTTGATTTTGAGGAAGAGTGATATTAAATCGCTTCAACATATCGTGAAATTCATTAACCGCATCACCATAAATATCGTGCAAATGATTAAATGCTAAACAGTTTGCGTAACCGTGTCGAGTTCCAAAAACATAACTTAATCCATAGCTCAAAGCATGACAAACTCCAACCTCAGAATAAGTCAAACTCAACCCACCAAATAATGAGGCTAGCATTAGTTTTTCGTCATTCTCTGGATTTTGTCCAGCATTTTGCCCAAGAAATACTTCTTTACACAATTCAATAGATTGATCTCCGTATGCTTTTGAAAAAGCATTGTATTTTATTCCCGTTGCACTTTCAATACAATGAATATATGTGTCCATTCCGGTATAAAACCATTGATCGTTAGGAACGCTTGCAATGAGGTCAGGATCTAGAACAACTTGATTAAATACAGTCCACTCACATTTTAGTCCTAGTTTCTTTTCTGGGCCACTCAACACCGCTGTCATAGAACATTCGGCGCCAGTTCCCGAAATAGTTGGAACGCCAACATGATATATTCCTGGTTTCTTAATTAGGTTCAAGCCTTGATAAAGAACTGAAGAACCTTCATTCGTAACCATTAATGATAGAGCCTTAGCAATATCCATTATACTTCCTCCTCCAATTCCAACTATGCCGGCAGGTAGTCCTTTTGAACTCAGAATTTCATCGCGTAATTCATCAATTTGAGAAGTTTTAGGCTCTTCATTGCTTCCGTCAATGTAGTAAACCAAATCATTAGATTCCATTGGAAGACTTTTTGAAAGTTCTTTACCTTCAAAGTAATCATCGACTAAAAAAACCATAAAACCTTCGTTTTCGGTTCTTTTCGGTTGCAATATTTCACCTAACTGCTTAAAGCTTCCTCTGCCGTAGCAGATTTTTCCAATGTTGTTAAAATTGATGTGATTCATGGACTAAAATTTAAATTTTGGATGATTAAGGCTGAATTTCAATTAAGCATTCAAAATTCAACATTAATATTTCCTTAAACGTGTTTCTTAATAATTGCAACCATTTTTGAGGCCATTTCTTCTATTTCTTCAGAACTCTTAGCAGAACTAACTCCAACTGAAATTAGCCTTCCTACAACATCTTGAGATTTTGGTAAATCTAAGTTTCCATAATCCTGAACTTTAGGAAGTACGTTTACTGGAATTTTAGAAATTGTACTCAAATTGTGTACATGATCCCACTGATTAATGAAGTGATACATGTTTGTATACCAATAGGCAGCTCCAACTCCAGATACGCCTAATTCAGTAGCAGCGTTTTCAGCACCCTTTTTAGTAGGTAAAAAGAAATTTAAAAAAGTACA
>Ga0115566_10003120_pt1 | contig 13457 bp, 9 predicted proteins | sample COGITO_mtgs_1204_3_FD_87173 | JGI IMG/M metagenome (GOLD analysis project Ga0115566, IMG submission 87173) | Pelagic marine microbial communities from North Sea - COGITO_mtgs_120405 | ecosystem: Environmental > Aquatic > Marine > Epipelagic | place: Germany:Helgoland, sampling site Kabeltonne...
TAGCTCTGGCAAACTTAACATTCGAATGAGCCTCTACCAAATTGGAATTTATGAAAGATCGTCATATATATTTTTTAACTCTTATAATAAGTATTAAGAACGTTTTATACACGTTTTAATAATAAAATGTAATTATTTTTATATAATATTGAGGCTTCTTATGTCTAAATCTGAAGAAATATTCGACCACTTCTGCTCAGCGCAGGCTTCTTATGAAAGCTCTAGACAATTGTATAGGCGTGAACATGGACCAGGCCAAGTACGCAGATTCTTCAATACTAGCTTCACTGCATTTGAGCTTCGTCGTTACATGATGAATTTTTATTTTTCTAAAGGTAGCTTTACAATATCAGACCTCTTAAAAGTATCTGAATTTAGCCGTCCAACAGTAAATTCAACAGTATATGAAGCATTAAGTCTTGGTTATCTTGAAGAAGTTTCTAGTATAAATGATCGCCGTCGAAATGACTTTCGTCCAACCAAACCAATGTTGGAATCTTGGAGCAACTATTGTAATGCACTTCTTGTAAACCCTGAGTTTTCTAACTTATTGAATCTTGCTCAAACGCTAATTCTGACTCGTGAGTTCGAAGCAAAGTCATCAAAGAAAAATATGTAATTTTTTTTACTTTTATTTGATTTTTCTCTTTGTGCTGTAATTGAAGCAAAAATATTGTTAAATAGAAAGGAAAGCTTCTTTTACAGCTATTACTTCTTAGTAAGAAGCACTTCACAGAGTCATAGCTAGGTGCTTTCTTTTTCCTTAATAATAAGCTTCATTATTGCAGGCATAAGGAAAAAATCAGCCAAGAGAGCAACCAAAATTGCGCTAGCAGTTAACACGCCAAAATCAAACATATTATTCATCTCTGAGAAAGTAAGCACAAGAAATCCAAGTGCAAGCACGATTGATGTAAGTGTAATTGCCCTTCCTGTTCCCATTAGAGTAAGTCTTACGGCTTTATCAACATCGTTAAACTGCAGCTCATATCTTCTAAAATTATGCATAAAATGCACCGTATCATCAACAGCTAGTCCTAGCGCAATTGCCCCAATTAAAAGAGTAAACATGTCCAGTGGCATCTTAAAGATAACCATGATTGTTGATAGAAAAATAATTGGCAATAGGTTTGGGATCATACTTATAAGGCCAATTTTCAAATTTCCAATTAATAACACCATCAGAACTGTAATAAGTGAAAATGCCAGCACATAGCTTGTTGCACTGCTGTATATTGCCTCCTCAAAGGTCACAGTCATAAGAGTTCCAATACCAGTGAAGGAAACTTGAGCAAGATTTCCAAACTTTTGATCAAGGTATATTTGTGCATCATCTATAAAAATATTAGCTTCAAGGGCATCTATAAATGGCGTTTTCAAGGTTAGTCGTGCTTTAGAGTAGTTGGCATCAACTAAGCTAGCAAGATCATTATTACCACTACTCTCAAACAGTAGAAATTCCTGAGCAATAAGGTCTGGGTCGTCTGGAATGACATAGAAAGCCTCTTGATTTTCATTTAAAGCCCTGTTTGTCTCTTTAATAACATCAATGTAACTGAAGACCTTTCCAACAAACATATTGCCAGTACTTACTGTATTTATATTTTCAGATACATCTTCAATAACTCTCAAAAGCTCAGGATTATATAATCCATTTATTTTGCCTGTATCAACAATTACTTCCAGGGTAAGTGATCCCTTGAGGTTTTCGTCAACTGCTTCTGTTGCAATTCTTGCAAAGTTATCTTCAGGAAGCCATTCAAGGGGGAAGTGAGAAAACTTTATCTGGCTTGCAACTATTGCCGCACAGATTATTAATACTGAGCTAATTGCCACTATGGTCTTTGGTCGACCAGTAGCAACACGACTTATGCCCAGTAAAGACCTGTCCATTAAGGTGTATCCCTCAACATCTTTCTTTTTCTTTATGTGAGCAAAGTTTGTTGATGAAATAAGTGCTGGAAGAAGAACAAGGGTAAATAGCAAGCCAATCATTACCCCACTACTTGCAAAAATACCAAGATCAGCAACTGGCGCTACGCCAGAAAATGAAAACGACCAAAGCCCAACAGCTGTTGTAAGAGAGGTCATGATGATTGCTAAACCAGAATGTCCCATTGCGTATCTTAATGAGCTTTTTTTATCTTTTGTTTTAGAAAAGTCTTTATAAAAAACCGCTAATAAATGTATCGATGCACTGGTTACAACAGCCAATAAAAATGTTGGCATAATTTGAGTTGCCATGGTAAAGGGTGCAGAAAAAATAGACATCATAGAAACTGTCGTCAGCAAAGTCAAAAACACGCAGGTTAGGGGCAATATTACACCTGATACTCTTCTAAATAGGGCGAATAAAACAACCATAATAACTACCATCATTAGGCTGATAAAAACTACAGAGTCATTCAATAGTGCTTGCTTAAAAATCCCAGCTATAGCGGCAGAACCTGACAAATATATTTCGAATTCATCACTATCAAAACGCTCCATTATTTGTTGTGTTTTTAGAATTATTTCGTCATTTTCAGCATCAGTTAGATACACTCGCTGACCGCCTTCCGAATTATCATCAAACTCTAGGCCATCATCAAACTCTAGGCCATCATCAAACTCTAGGCCATCATCAAACTCTAGGCCATCATCAAAACCAAGACTAATTGGCTCACTGTTTAGAATTACATTTGAATAGGTCTGTGTATCAATAGTGACAGTGGTCATTGTGAAATCTTCACTATACAAAGAGTTTTCATAAAGACTGTTATTAGAGACTGTTTTTTTAAGTTGCGATAACTCTTCATCAGTTTCAGGCAGACTAATGATCAAGGGCTCAACAATGAGTTCTCCCTCAACCCCATATGTATTTCTGGCATTTATTAAAGAATCAACCCCTTTAATATTAGGAAGTTCGTTCTCTAGGGTGCTATGAAAACTATCAAGCTTTTTAAGAAATCCTTTATCAAAAATATTCTTAGTTTTGACTGCTATCATTAGCTTCTCATCCCTGCCAAACTGATCCCTAAACAAGTCATATTCGACTCGCATTGGGTCTGTCTTATGTAAGAAGCCTTCTGTAGTTGTATCTATCTTAAGAAAGGGAAGCTGCGATCCAATCGCAATTACAAAAAGAACGACAACAAGAATTGTTTTATTTGAGTTTTCAAAGAGCCAATCTGAGAAGGACTCAATTTTAGTTTCTGCTTTAATTCGCCAGTTCATTTTAAAATTTTTATTTATAATTTGAAGAGTATATATGGGCTTTAATAATGAAATTAAAGCCAAATTATTATATGGTAATTAATCAGTTTTTTTCACGTAAAAATCCACCAAAAAAATAATGGCTTTCTTATGTTTATAAACTTAGAAATGGCTAGATTAAATAAAATTACAATGGCTCTATAATATTGTCTTGGTGGTTGTCTTGGTCTTGATTTTTTTTCATAACCCTCCAAGAAACGTAAAGACCACTTCCAATAATAATAACCAGGCCAAGTATTGCTTGAAAGTTTGGAATAAAACCAAATACCAAATAACTTAATAAGATAGCTCCCACAATTTCAAAATAATTAAATGGGCTAAGCTCAGAAGCACTAGCAAATTCAAAAGCTTTAATTATCATAAAATGAGACGCTGCTGCAGAAAACCCCATTGCAGCCCCCAACAAAACTCCACTTAGGTCAGGCGCCTTCCATGATGGAATTACTAGGGGCGTCAATATAAGAAGGCCCACCATTGCAGAGTAAAACAGCGTAAGTACTGGTGGCGCCCGAAATGACAACTTTTTTGTAAGGATTATATAAAGCCCGTAGCAGACGCCTGCAACAATAGCAAATAGTAAACTAGGCTGAAACTCATCGCTGTTTGGTTGCAGCACAACTATAACCCCCATAAATCCAATAACAACACCGATTCCTATATATAAGTCAAAGCGCTCGCCCAATATAAATGGTGAAAGAATAGCGACAATAAATGGAGAAATAAAAAGAAGTGTTAGTGCATTAGGAATAGGATTGTCTTTAATTGCAGCAAAAAAGAATAGTGTTGCCATTGTCAACATTACCCCTCTTAAAAACTGGAGACCAGGATTTTCTGGCAGGGTTTTGATGCTAACCTTCTGCCAAAAAATTATTGGAAGCAGCCAAAATGCATGGAAGAAAAATCTTGTCCATGTAACCTGCATAACTGAATAATCTTCGCTCAAAAGTTTGGCAAAAATATCTAAAAAAGGCACAGTACTCATTGCCAGAAGCATAAGACCAATTCCCTTTAGTACAGTTTTATTAGAAAGATTCATTAGGTTAGCTCAAAGAAACTGTGTCGATTGTACAACACCAGCAGAGCAAGATATATTAATTTGGTGCCGTCGGACGGAGTCGAACCGTCACAGCTTGCGCTACAGCCCCCTCAAGGCTGCGTGTCTACCAATTTCACCACGACGGCTTTTTTCTTAACTACTAGGTATTTCGCTTGAATCTGAACCTAGGCCCTCATCATTTGGAAGCTCTTGTGTCATAATGCTTTGCCCAGGATCTGAAGCAGCTCTCTCACTGGTTGCAAAATAAGCAAGACTAATACTTGTTACAAAAAAAGCTATGGCCAAAGCCGCTGTTAGTTTGTATAAAAAAGAGTGCGCACCTCGTGCACCAAAGACAGAGCCCGCTGCGCCAGAACCAAAGGCCGCTCCTGCATCCGCTCCCTTACCATGTTGGATCAAAATCAAGCCAACCAAACCTAGAGCTATTAAAACATGAATTACTAAAATTATTTGAAACGTCATATTAACCTACCTTACAAATTTGTAAAAAGTCTTCTGCCTTAAGAGCAGCGCCGCCAATCAGTCCACCATCAATGTCAGCACAAGAGATTAACTCACTAGCATTGCTAGCATTCATGCTGCCACCATAAAGTATTGGTGTTTTTTGTGCGACACTTTCGTCATTCTTTGCTAATAAGCTTCGGATAAATAAATGAGCCTCTTGAGCTTGTTCTGGAGTGGCCGTCACACCTGTTCCAATTGCCCATACTGGCTCATATGCAATAATAATTTGGTTGAAAGCCTCTATGCCAACTAACTCAATTACTGCGCTCAACTGTTTTTCGATAACCGCTTCTGTATTACCAGAATCTCTTTGTTCAATGGACTCACCAATGCATAAGAGTGGTGTCAAACCCGCATTAAGTGCTGCCTTAGTTTTTTCAGCAACCATGGCGCTTGTCTCACCATATAGGCTTCGTCTTTCTGAATGGCCAACTATAACATGTCGAGCTCCGAAGTCTTTGATCATATCTGCACTAACCTCGCCAGTATATGCTCCAGATGCATTTGTATTAAGATTCTGTGCTCCTAACATAACCTTGCTTCCTTGAATCAAAAGCTCAACCTGGGCTAAATATGGAAAAGGCGCACAGACCAAGACTTCACTAGTAATGCCATCCATCCCAGTCAAAAGATCCTTTATTAGATTATCAACTGAGTCTTTGCTTGCATTCATTTTCCAGTTGCCTGCTACAATCGTTTTACGCATCCTTTTTACACTTACCAAAAAGAGGGCAATGATACTCTAAAATAAACATAAAATCAATTTGCAGGGGCCTTTCTAGCGCTTTCTTATGCGAGAATTATTTAAGACTTGGCATTTCACGCATATATATAGCTTTCTCTATTTCCTCAGCAGGTGCTTCAAAATTTTCTGCAGCAAGGTGGCCAGAAAAAATAGCGTCAGCAATAAGTCCAGGCGCCTCTGCATCACCAATTAATTTTATGTGTTTTTTTGAATTTTCACCAAGCGCTTCTTCTTGCTCGATCAATTTATCATACAAACCACAATTAGGAATTCTCTCTGTAACCATAATGATGGTTTTACAAGCAATAGTTGTTTTGCTTCCAGTAAAAACACATTGGGCAATAAGGTTATAGCCTTCTCCACCTACAATACTTTTATTACAAATTACTTCAACACCTTGTGTCAAAAGTGCTCTTTGAACTCTTGCTTGCTCAAGGGTGGAGTCTGTCCACGGCGAAACCATACTGGCAGGAGTAACAAAGTTGACTTTTACCCCTTCTGCACTTAAATGGTCAGCAACAACTCCAGCCAGGTATCCTTGCTCATCATCATAAATAACAATTGGCCCCTTAAGCGCATCAATGTCTTTGATAGCATCATCTGGTGACAAAACATTAATTTTATCAAGCCCATTAATTGGGGCTCTGGTGCTTCTTCCAACACCATCAGTCCGCCAGCTTGAGCCAGTTGCTAAAAATATATTTTCAATTCCGAGCTCGTTTATATGGGCAAGGGAAAGCTCGCTATCTTTATAAAGTTCTATATTATTATTTTGTTGTATTTCATAAAGTCTGTTATCAACAACCCGCTTCCATGCAGACAACCCTTTAAGGCTAGACTCAAAAAGAACTCTCCCACCAAGCTGCTTTTTAGACTCTGCTAGGATTACTTGATAACCGCGTCGAGCTAGCTGCACGCTGCATTCTAGGCCTGCTGGTCCAGAACCAATTACTAAAGCTTGTTGTTCGCTTATCTTTGGTTTTGTTGTTTCTGGATCCCAACCTCTCCTCCATTCTTCTCCCATAGTTGGGTTTTGAGTACATCGAATTGGAACGGAAAAATTATCACTCGATACACAAATATTACAACCTATACACTCCTTTATTTGGTCAATTTGTGCATTTTTAATTTTGTTTGGAAGATAGGGGTCTGCTATTGAGGGTCTTGCAGCGCCAATAAGGTCTAACGTTCCTTTTTTTACAAGAGAGGCCATTAAGTCTGGAGAGGTGAGTCTGCCCACCCCAACAACTGGCTTAGAGGTTAAGCCCTTTACGAACTCAACATAAGGCAATTGATAGCCTTCATTTGGCTCAAACCTTGATGTTTTTGAATCATTTGCCCAATCTGAAACATTAACATCCCATAAATCAGGGTGTTCAGCAAGAAGCTCAACGACAGCCTTTCCTTCTTCCTGGAATTGCATACCATCCTTACCCTTTAACTCATCAACTGCAAAACGAAAAGCAACGCCACAACTGTCTCCAATAGCTTCTACAGTTTCTTCAAGAAGCTCTCTTGTCAATCGGATACGATTCTCCAGGCTACCTCCATATTCATCAGAACGTGTATTCATATTTGGTAGAATAAATTGTTGTGCAACTGACATTCCATGTCCAGCATAAACATAAACAATGTCAAAGCCCGCCTCTTTTGCATTAAGCGCCGCATTTCGATGCCACATTCTAAAGTTAGCAATATCTTTTTTGCTCATTTTTCTTGCTTGTTTTGGATACAGAAAATTAATTGGGTGATCGACTGCAGACATCGTTGGAATTCTTGAGTAAAGATTTATAGCATTATGTCCACTATGCGTTAACTCAATTGCGGCCAAAGCTCCATGTTCATGAACAGCCTCTGTCATTAATCGCAGTGCTGGGATATCTCTTTTGTCCCAAATCCTCTGTTCAACATATGGTGCTAAATCAGAACTAGGATGAATTTCTGCCTCCTCAGTAGAGACAACACCCCATCCTCCTTTTGCCTTAACGCCTCGCATTGCTGCATGAGCTTGGGGTCTCAAGTGGCCCATTCCACAACAATGTGGGACTTGGTAAAAACGGTTCTTTGTAACAACAGGCCCGATTTTTACTGGCTCAAATAAAATATCATAAGGAGATTTTTCCATTACTCAGCTTCCTTTTTTTCCGTAATAATTTAAATGAATTATATAGTTTGGCAACCTCTAAAAGAACCTGAATTCCCTGAGTGGGTTTTATATTGTTTTCTCCAAAATGCTTTAAACACCTCTTGGTAATATGCATGTATCATTACTATATTATTTATATTTTTAGTGTTTACTAGTATGTCTGAAACCTGGGCGCGTAGCTTAGAATCCCTTAAGAACTCTCTTCCTCTAGGAGAGTACAGCGTCTGGATAAAGCCCTTAAAGGCTGTTGAAAGGAATGAAACACTTCATCTTTTTGCCCCGAGCGCATCAGCTCTTAAGTATATTAATAATCATAAAAATATTGAGTCTGCAGTTCTTCTTGCCGTTGCAGATTTTGACAAAAAACTTAAAGTTAGTTTTGGTGTTGAAGACAAAACCAAAAAACCTGTCGATTTAAAAAAACAGCAAACAACTCCCTTATTTCCGGAGTATACATTTGACAACCTAGTTCTAGGAAATGCAAACCAAGTGGCAGCTCTAGCCAGCAGGCAAATTGCAGAGAAAATAGGCGCCTCTCCTTACAACCCTTTTATTATTTATGGAGAATCTGGTCTTGGTAAAACTCACCTAATGCAAGCTGCAGGACACCTTGCTTTGAAGAAAAATCCAAAAGCAAAGATACTCTACGTACCTTTAATGGACTTTGTAAGAAATATTACAAGTAGCTTAAGACATAATACAATTGAAAGTGTTAAGTTTTTTTATCAATCAGCAGACTTATTGTTAGTTGATGACATTCATTTAATTGCAGGGAAAGACAAGTCTCAGGAAGAATTTTTTCATATTTTTAATTTTTTGTTTAGCACAAAAAAACAAATTATTTTCACTTGTGACCAGCCACCAAAAAATATAAAAGACCTAGAAAATAGGCTTAAAACTAGATTTTCACAAGGACTTAATTTACAGCTTTCTCCACCCGAATTGGAGATGCGTGCAGCTATACTTTTAAAAAAATCTCAAAACTCAAAAATTTCACTTGATTTAAGTGAAGACATGGCGCTTTTTATTGCAAGCCACGTAGTATCGAATGTTCGTGATCTAGAGGGAGCCCTTTTAAAACTTAAGGCATTTGTTGATTTCTCAAAGATTGACCACTCTTTTATAACAAAAGATGTCATTGAAGGTGCGCTTGGAGATCTTATTAAACCAAAAAAACTTTTTATTGAGATAAATGAGGTACAGAAAACTGTAAGTAAATATTATGGTATTACTGTTTCAGATCTGGTTTCTAACTCCAGAAAACAACACCTAGTTAAAGCAAGACAAATGGCAATGTATTTAAGCCACAGCCTTACGTCCCTTTCATTAGCAAAAATTGGCCAAAACTTTGGAAACAGAGATCACTCCACAGTGCTTTATTCTTGTGAGAAACTTAATAAACTTATGGAAACAAATGAAGAAATAAGAAACGATGTTGAAAACATAAAAATTAAAATAACTAACATATAAACATCGTGTTAAAAGTTGAGGTGTTAGTAACATTAAAAACATCTTATAATTAGAACAATAATAAAACTTATTAAAGAAATTAAAATAGCATACTAACAAGATATAAACATAATAAGTTATTGATATTGTTAAGAAATAGAGAATAGTTAACGGAAATAGGCCATACTAATAATAATAATAATTAATTAAAGAAAGCATATGAATACCGAACTAAGTGTAGAAGAACTTTTAGATCCATTACAAACAGTGATTGGTGTTGTCGAAAAAAAACAAACGTTACCAATTCTATCTCATGTTTTAATTCAACTAAAAGAAAAGAAACTAACGCTTACTACAACAGATATGGAACTGGAAATAAGCGCTTCAAGCAAGATTAAAAGTGATAGCGAAGTTACCTTTACAATATATGCAAAAGATTTAATTGACATAGTAAGAAAACTGCCAGAAAAAACTTTAATTAAGTTCAAGATTGAAGAAAAGAAAATATACCTAAATGCCAATAAGAATACATTTGAACTAAATACATTTGATCATCTAGACTTTCCTGCACTTCCAAAGACTCAGAATACAAGTGTGATAAACATAAAACAAGAACTGCTCAAAGAGCTAATTGAAAATACAAGTTTTTCTATGGGCAACCAAGATATCAGGGCATACTTAAACGGTTTATTTTTTGAGCTTGATCAAAATTCATTAACAGTTGTTGCAACTGATGGACACCGATTATCTATTGGAGAGGTTAAACAAGATAATAATTTAGAGGAAAGAAAAACTGTAATTCTTCCTAGAAAAGCTGTTTTAGAGTTAACAAAACTTCTTAACAAAAGCTCTCAAAGTAATGCTGAAATACATTTATCCGATAATTACTTTTCACTTATTGACGTAGATACTAAAATAATTAGCCGGTTAATTGATGGTAATTTTCCAAACTACAAACAAGTAATGCCTACCGACTTTAGCAATACTATTGTTATTAATAGGACCGATTTTCTCTCAAGCCTTCAGCAGGCGTCTATATTTGTAGACGAAAGAACAAAGGGCGTTAAACTTGTTTTTAGAGACGACAAATTAAGTATTTTCTCACACTCAGAAAGAGGAAGGGCTGAAACGCAACTTGAGGTTACCAAACAAGAAAAAGAGTTAGAAATAGCCTTTAATATTCACTACCTCATTTCAGTCTTAGAAAAATTAACAACCAGGGAAATTAATATGGTGATACCTGGCGGAGAAAACAAGTCTTGCCTTATTAGTGCTACTGATGATGAAAGTTATCAATATATAATTATGCCAATGAAAATATAGCGTTCGCATTCTAATGGCGAGCATTGAAAAGCTACATATTTTACGATTCAGAAATTTAAACGATCAGTACCTTGAGCCCAATAAAAAGATAAATCTATTTCTTGGTGAAAATGGACAGGGCAAAACAAATTTAATAGAGTCAATTTATTATTTAAGCCACAATAGGTCTTTCAAAACCAAAAACACAAGGGAGTTGATTCCGTTTAATGAAGATTTTATTCAAATAAGTGCATTTGTTGACAGCTTAAAGGTTGTGCTTAAAAAATCAAAAACTACAAATTCTATATTAATAGATGATCAAAAAATTGCGACAAATAGCAAGCTCACTCAACACCTTCCAATTCAAATTATATCCCCAGATAGGGGTTTTGTAGTTGGTGGAACCCCGAAGCTGAAGAGATCTTATCTAGACTGGGGTGTTTATCACGAAAAAACTGAAATTTCAAAAACTTATAGGGACTACAACAAGGGCCTTAAAAATATAAACATTTTGCTTTCAAAAAATATTAGTGCCCTGGAAGACTGGTTTGCACAGATTGCACCACTGTCTGTTGAAATATCGATAGCAAGAAAAAAATATATTGATAAGCTTGTAAAAATTCTCGACAGTAATCATTTTAAAAAACTAAGTGGGCTTCTGGACTTAAACAGTAGATTTGAATTAAGGCTTCAGTCAGGATGGACAAAAGATCTAGATGGTCTGGAAAAAGAGAAGGTCTATGATCATCTTGTTAACAATAAAGCGTTATTTATTAAGACAAAATATTTAAGCCATGGGCCTCACAAGGCCAGCATAGATTTTTCTTTAAATAAACAAGACGAAGTTTTTCTTTCAAGAGGTGAGCAAAAAACGGCTTCAATAGTTTTCTGGATACTCCAAGTTTTAATTTTGGTTGAACAAAACAACAGTCCAATTATTTTAATTGATGACATTTCATCAGAGCTTGATCAAAAAAAAATTAATCTGCTTATCGACTTTTTTGTTAGCCTAGATGTTCAAATATTTATAACAGATATTGGTAATACTTTAATTTCTATTGATGAAAAAAACGCAACAACTTTTGAAATAAATAATGGCCATATAACAAGAAAGGAACACTGATCTTTTTGAAAGAAAGTACTGTAAGAAAACACAAAAATACCAACCTATCAGTAGGCTGAAAAGTGCCCATTCATGGTATAATAATTTTATTTATAGGGGGTCATTATGGCTGAAGAATACCAAGCTTCCAATATTAAGGTTTTAAAAGGGCTAGACGCTGTTAGAAAGCGCCCTGGAATGTATATTGGTGACACAGATGATGGCACAGGTTTACACCACATGGTATTTGAGGTTGTTGATAACTCTATAGACGAAGCACTTGCAGGACACTGTTCTAAAATAGAAGTTGTAATCCATGAGAATGATTCTATATCTGTCACCGACGACGGAAGAGGAATACCCGTAGACCTTCACCCAGAAGAAAAAATTTCTGCTGCCGAAGTTATCATGACAGTTCTCCATGCTGGTGGAAAGTTTGATGATAATTCATATAAGGTTTCTGGAGGCTTACACGGTGTTGGTGTTTCTGTTGTTAATGCTTTATCTGAATCCCTTCATCTTGAAATTCATAGGTCTGGAGAGATTTATGAACAAGATTATGTTCTTGGCGTCCCAGTAACAGAGATCAAAGCAACTGGAAAAACTGATAAAACAGGAACGACAATTCACTTTAAACCAAGCCCTGAAATATTTACTGAAACAGTATATAAATTTGAGACTCTTTCAAATCGTTTACGCGAGCTTTCTTTTTTAAATTCAGGGGTTCACATAGAAATAAATGATCTGCGCTCAGACAAAAAAGATGTTTTTGTTTATGAAGGCGGCATATCAGCTTTTGTAGAACATTTAAACAAATCTAAAAATCCAATCCATAATGACATAATTACGATGTCATCAGAAAAAGACGATATTGTTGTTGATGTGGCTTTACAGTGGAGTGACTCTTATCAAGAAAGCGTTTATTGTTTTACAAATAATATTCCACAAAGAGATGGAGGGGCCCACCTAGCTGGTTTAAGGGCTGCATTAACTCGAACACTAAATAACTTTATTGATGCGTCTGGCCTAGCTAAAAAAGAGAAGGCTGCAATAACTGGTGAGGATACAAGGGAAGGCTTAACTGCAATTCTCTCAATTAAGGTTCCTGATCCGAAGTTTTCATCACAAACTAAAGACAAGCTTGTCTCTTCCGAAGTAAGGGCCCCAGTTGAGTCTTCTGTTAATGAAAAACTTGGTGAGTATTTGTTAGAAAACCCAGCAGAAGCAAAAATTATAATTAGTAAAATATTTGAAGCTTCTAGAGCAAGAGATGCTGCGAGAAAGGCTCGTGAAATGACACGTAGAAAAGGCGCTCTTGATATTGCAGGGCTCCCTGGGAAGCTAAGTGATTGTCAGACTAAAGACCCAGCAGAATCAGAAATTTTCTTGGTAGAGGGTGACTCTGCTGGAGGCTCAGCAAAACAAGGAAGAGACAGGAGGACACAAGCGATCTTACCTCTTAAAGGAAAGATATTAAATGTTGAAAAAGCACGTTTTGAGAAAATTCTTTCATCACAAGAGGTGGGGACTCTTATTACTGCCCTTGGGTGTGGAATTGGAAAGGAAGAGTATGACATTGAAAAACTTAGATATCATAAAATTGTTATCATGACTGATGCTGATGTTGACGGTGCCCATATTAGAACCTTATTATTAACATTCTTTTATCGTCACTTTCCTGAACTTGTTGAGAACGGCTATCTTTTCATTGCACAACCACCACTATATAAAATTAAGAAAGGAAAACAAGAGCGTTATCTTAAAGACGACACTGAACTTAATGAATATCTTTTACAAGAGGCAATTCATGATGCAAGTCTATTTGTAAGCAAAGATGCTCCAGCAATAGAAGGAGCAGCCCTAGAGAAAATAGTCTCTTCACACCAAAAAACAATGA